>Ga0075364_10000468_pt1 | contig 20495 bp, 16 predicted proteins | sample EndMetdeltDD1764_FD_71517 | JGI IMG/M metagenome (GOLD analysis project Ga0075364, IMG submission 71517) | Populus endosphere microbial communities from Tennessee, USA - Endosphere MetaG P. deltoides DD176-4 | ecosystem: Host-associated > Plants > Roots > Endosphere | place: USA: Tennessee...
GTTCCCTCGCCGGTCTTGGGGTCATAGGGTTGGCCGATGCCTGAGAGCAGCAACAGACGGACGTTGTGCATCTGGTAGGCAGACAGAATGACCAGGTCGGCAGGTTGATCCACCTCCCGACCTTGCGCGTCGATGTACGTCACACCGACGGCCTTCTTTCCTGTGGAATCGAGATTGACCTTGATGACCTGCGAACGGGTGCGCAGTTCAAAGTTGGGCTTCTTCAGCAACACCGGCAAAATCGTGGTTTGCGGCGAAGCCTTGGAGTACATGTAGCACCCGTAGTTTTCGCAGAAGCCGCAGAAATTACAGGGGCCCAGGCGCACGCCATAAGGGTTGGTGTAAGGCGCCGAGGCATTGGCGGCGGGCGCAGGATAGGGGTTGAATCCGACTTCACGAGCCGCTTTGCCGAATAATTCTGCACCCAGCGTGGTGGCCAGAGGCGGGAGCGGAAATTCCTTGCTGCGATGCCCTTCTAACGGGTTACCACCCTCGACAATCTTCCCATTCAAGTTACCGGCTTTGCCCGACGTGCCGCACACGTATTCGAACTTGGTGAAGTATGGCTCCAGTTCGTCGTACGTCACGCCAAAATCCTGGATCGTCATGCCTTCGGGAATGAACCCTTTGCCGTAGCGCGTTTCATACCGCGTGCGCAATTCGAGTTCTTCCGGCAGCACCCGATAGTGCATGCCATTCCAGTGAAAACCCGCGCCGCCCACGCCATCGCCAAGCAGGAAAGACCCGTTCTGACGATAAGGCACGGCCACATCGTCCGGCTTATAGCGAATCGTGACGGTTTCCTTGGACAGATCCTGGAAGAGTTTGCCACGCACGGAATACGACAACTCATCGAGCACCTTGGGGTACTCGGCGTCCTTGGGGGTGTCCTGCATCGCGCCGCGTTCCAACGCCAGCACATGCAAACCCGCCTCGGTCAATTCCTGGCCAAGAATGGCGCCGGTCCAACCGAAGCCGACAAGCACCACATCGACTCGTTCTTTCTTGATTGCCATGATCAGCCCTTTTCCCCGGAGATGGATACCGGTCCATATGGATACTTCGCGTTCGGTTGATCGACCCAATCCATGAAGTCACCGCGCGCACCGGGGAAACCGACCAGCTTCCAGCCAACCATGCCCTTGTTGCCGCCATACATGGGATCCGCAAAGAATCCCTCTTTGGTATTGGAGAGCAGATAATCAAAAAATATCTTGGCAGGAACCGACTCCAGTTCGATCTTGCCCGCCTGCAGATCTTTCAAGACTTTGTCCTGGGTAGGCCGATCGAGTTCTGCGAATACCTTGCCGTGCTTTTTAGAGCACCAAGCATCGCAGTCCTGAATGCCATGGCGATACGCCTGACGGGGGCTCTGATTGATCTGATAGCCCATTTCAGGCACGGAGTCCGGGTGAAACGGCCCCTGCATGTACCAGAGCTTGCCGTGTCCATAAGGCATTTCCATCTGACGGTCGATGAATTCCGGCACGCCTGCCTGGATGGCGCCGGGGCCATATTCGTCTGCCGGAATCAAATGATCGACTGCCGCGTTTATGAACGCCCACTCTTGCTGGGTGAAGTAGGTGGGCGAATAGGCCTTGTTGTCCTGGCGCGCAACGGGCGCCTCGTTGCTACAGGCTGTTTGCGTGATTGCGGCGCCCACTGCCATGGTCGAGGCAGGAACGATCGCGAGTGCCTGCAGAAAACGTCTGCGTGGTCGCGTGTCATCAGTCATGAGTTTCTCCGTGAACAATCCGCGTTGTCACGGCAGCCAACCCACCTTATCTTCGAAACGGCACCATGGGCTTGCGACAACACCCTTCGCGTTCAAAAACGCAAAGGCCTTCCCGTTTTGAGGAAAGGCCAATTCATTATCCGCGTGTCATTCAAAGAATCTGATGGAGCTTGAGCAGAACAGTGGGGTTTAAGTTTTCTGTCAAGAAAATAGTATCTTGCAAAGCTGCATAACAAGACCTACTGCCCGTTTGCGCTTAGTTCTGAAGCCGATGAAAGAACGTACGATACGATTTGCTGAAGCTCAACACAAGTGGATACAGCGTCATGAGTATCGAGCACGCCAAAAACAGAAGAACAGTTTGGCCGTCGATGTGATCCAGCACCATGCCGCCTATAAGTGATGCGATGGGAACCAGGCAGGCTGAAAGCAAGCCGAAGCATGCATACACTCTGCCAAGCGCCGAACGAGGGATGGCGCGCTGCAATGCCGTCTCGTAAAAAATGCTCCAGTAGCCGTTGGCGATGCCTGCGGCCACCAGGCAGATGCTTGCTGATACGGGTGACGCGCAGAATGAAAAAACAATGAACCACGCGCACATCGTCACAATCGTTGCCGACACGATCGCCGCGCTATTCGGGCCACTGATTGGCCACTTAGCAGCAAACGCATAGCCCAATAAAACGCCCGCTGTCAGGGAGCCCAATACCCATCCCAATGTGGCAGCGTCGCCCTGAAGATAATCCGTAACGTGGAAGGGCATGAGTACGAAGATCGGTGTGGCGAAGAAGTTAATCACCAGCGCCATGCTCAAGAAAAGTGCGCCGCCCTCAATATTGGTAATTGTGTTGACCCCCTGCATGAAGCTTTTCGCGATGCCAGATTCAGCTTGCTTCGCCGCGTCGATTTGACTTGGGAGAAAGCGCATCTTGGGTTGCAGACGCCACACGCAGATCAGCGCGACACAGTACGACAATGCGTCCATCAGCAGAACGAATGCGGGCCCGAAGAGGCGATAAAGAAAACCACCTAATGCCTGACCGCCCAACTCACCGCCACGCAAACCCGCCTTGTATAGCGCATTGGCACCAGGCAGAACCTCACGCGGGACGAGATCAGGCACCATTGCACCAAATGCCGGTCGATAGAAAGTCGAGGTGATACGGATCACGCAGGTGCATACTGCAGCCACATAAGGCAAAAGCATTCCATCGGCTGGTCCAACAAAAAGCAGCAGGGCGAGAAGCGCCGCGGTGACCGCGTTGATGGCATTGCAGAGCAGCGCAATAGATCGTCGATTATGCCGATCGGCAAGCACTCCCGACAAAGGCAGACACGCCAGGGACGCCATGCCAGCGATGAAAAGTATCGTCCCGACCATCGTTCCGGAATCGAACGCCTCCTTGAAATAGTAGGCAATCGCTACAGTGTGGCTGGCTGAACCGATCTGGCTGATCGTCTGGCCCGACCACGCCCAACGGTAGTTGGCGTGGTGAAACGGGCCGAAGAAGGAGCGGCTGTTTGTGTTCATGCATAGCTCCTTACTCAGCTGGATGCAAATGGATGACTCGCTGTCTTCTCCGTTGGGTAGCACCGTGTTCTGCGTCGCCGGGTCGCGGCCCTCCTTGTAAAGATGCCCTGAAAGAGTCTTGGATATAAGGGGCGAGCATGGGCACGACTTCATCCTCAACAAAGGGGGCAAGGCTGCAGCAGATCGGATCGGAGGCCCACATGTCGCCGACGTAAGAGAGACTGTTAGCGCGACAGCCTCCATGAAAGAGTTTGCCGTATCGACATGACTTGCAGGGAAGGTCAGAAATCGATTTTCCTAGGAAGTCTTGGAACTCAGCAGTTTGGTAGGTAGTTTCCAAACTGACCGACTCTGCCACGCGCCCAATGCCCGCGTCACGTAGAGACGGGCAGAACCGCACAAGATTGCCTTCTTCCACAATCACCGAACCAAAATGGTAAGAACACGGATGCTCATCCAAACTTGCCGCCGCACTATATCCATAAATCAAATTGTCATAACGAAACACTTGCACAATCTCTAGTCGCCAACTCGGCACCTTTGGATAATCTTTGAGGTAGTCCGCCAAAATCAATTTGTAATTGGCTTTCGCTGTGTTCAGCCAGCTAAGGTCAGCATCCAAGACTTCACTATTAGCCATCCTTCCCGCTAAGTAGGCTTGATCCAATTGCCAACGATCAATTCCTAGATCCTTCAAAAGCGTGTAAAGGTCAAAAATCTCGCGTGCGCTCAACTCGTTAGTGATTGTTGTATTGACGGTGACGTGAAGCCCGTATCCAACCGCTAGCTTGATCTTCTCTAAAATCTGTCTCGCTTGAACTCCAATTCCTCGATCATTTTTTCGAACAAGTTCATTTCCTTGGAGGCCATCCAGACTTATCGCTACGCCAATTTCGACCGGTGCGTTCTTGAAAAGCGTTTTTGGCCATTTCTTCATTGAGCGTATTGTTCTCTGACGTGCAAGCCACTCAAGTTTTTTTCGAGTGAGAAGCAAGCCATTCGTAATGAAATAGACGTTATCGCAAACATCAAGAGCATGCGAGATAACTTGCTGCCAATCGGGTCGAGTCAGAAGCTCCCCTCCTGTGAGCGTTATCTTGTCCACTCCAAGTCTCTTAGCTTCGTCGAACACGACGGAAAGGGACTCACGAGTGTGGTGCGGCTCAAGACTTGAAGATTCTGGGTAACAGTGTTCGCAGCGCAGATTGCAGTGGTTAGTAGTTTCAAGGTGGAGGCGAAACGGTTTCTTATATTTATCAAGCCGCTGCTGAAGACGGTGAGCAACTTGTGGCCACACTTCGGGAGTAGGCGCTATACCTAAATGGGTCTTGTAAAGCTCGAGCGTGAGCACATACCCGGAAGTGTGGGATGAAAGCGCCGCCGACGAAAAAGACGGAATTCCATTAGCGTGTTCAATAAACCGTCCGAACGCCCTCTCACAGTAATCACGATAGGTTCGCGTATTCAAGATAAGGGCATGCCAGTACTCGTCAACCAGATCTGAAGGAACTAGAGATTGATCAGTATGGGCGCTCAGCCATAAAAAACGGCGAGTCTCGAGTTCCAGTTCTTCTGCAAGGCGCCCGTTGGGACTTTTGAGCCTAAAGCGCTCCGTCACAGCGCTAAGGTCAAAGTCGAGCCAAGCGGTTGAGGATCGTGTATGTGCGTGGGTCATAACAAGCTCCGTGCTGAACCGGGTCTAGGGAAGACCCGCCGTCTGCTAACAACTATCTTTCTATTCAGGACGCGTGCTGCAAGAGTCTGCTAGATGCCCTGAGAACTCCGCGTGATAGCCAAAGTGCTTGCGATGTCCAGCTCGCCTTTTCAATAGCTTGGATAAAGCGATGATCAGCTTCGTCATACATTTCTCCATAAGATTGATATCGCACGACGACACGAAATCGAACGTGCGCTTCAAATTCTAGGGAAACGCTTGAACAAAAGAAGCTTGTGAAAAGGCTTCCGGCAAGTCTCTCGACCTCGCCTCCTATGAGGAGCTCACATTTCAGCAGCCCGAACCTGTCAAGACCATCTGTATCCCTTGTCATTCCAGGGCCAAACTTGGAGTCGCTGGTCAGGCCTGCCGCTCGATCAATGTCTCACCGTTGCTGAGATGCCAATCTAGTGGACGGTGAGGTTCGCATATCAAAATAATATTTGGTCTGCCGCTGCGGCGGCCGCCCTTGCTGCGTGCCATGCAAACGCCGCCCGGTTGCCGCCCGCTCCTGAGCAAACAAGCGTAGGCTTCTCCCTCACTCCCAGTACAACGGTCGAACGACATGCGCAAGATCACCATTCCCAGCAGCTTACCTACACTGCGAAGCGACTTGCTCACGCTGCGTCCTGTCTTGGGGGAAGATGCTGCAGCGCTCTTTGAAATTTATGGCGACCCTGCAGTTATGAAATATACGGAAGAGGAGGCGCTACGGGACGAATCGGATATTTCGCTTGTGCTTGAAAGCATGCATCTCAAATTCGTCGAGGGAGTCTCGCTTGAGTGGGCGATCGTTTTAAACAGCACACAGACTTTCATCGGCACATGTAGCCTTCACAGCTTTGACGAAAAAGCTCCTAACGCGGAAGTGGGCTGTTTATTGAAAAAGGACGCCTGGGGACAGGAGTATATGAAAGATGCGCTACGCGTCCTTACAAGGTATGCGTCGGAGGTACTCTCATTGAACCGCTTGATCGCGCAAGTCGCACCGGAAAATCTGCGGGCCCAGCGCCTATTTAAACGCTTAGGCTACAACCATATTGACGAGAACAATCTGGTGTTAACGCTGACGCCAGCCGAGTGGCACAAGGAGTCAGTGGCGACCAAACTGCTCTTTCGATAGTCGAAGAGCTAGGCCCGCTCCATAAACGTCGGCCAGATCCCCTCGCCTGTCAGGCTGTTCACCGTATCCACCAGCAAGCGCATCACGCTCATCACAGCCATGGTCTTTGGTGTGCTGGGATTCGTGCACAGATAGACGGAACGTGTCAGCCTGGGCGTCTCCACACGCAGGACGCGCACTTTGCTCGATGAGCTTTCACCCACAACCGACGAATAGGACAAAATCGTCGCCCCCACGCCCGATGCTGCCAAGCCGATCAGTTGAGGCGTCGTATTGACCTCGGCAGCAATCGTGAGCCGCTGGCCTGCGCGCTGCAGGTAGTCTTCCAACCGGATACGCAGGCTATGCGTGCGCGTGGGAAGAATCATCGGAAACCCGCCCATCTCGGCCAGGCGGATGGACTTGCGCCTCGCGCTGGCGGGCCCAAGATGTTTGCGCATCAGCGCAGCCGAGGTGATGAACACCAGTTCCTCTTCGATCAAGGCCGTATATTGCAGGTCACGCCGCTCATCCTGCCCGAACGTCATTCCGATATCGATCTCACCGTTCTGCAGATATTCAGGGATGTAGCCCGAACTCAGCTCGATGATCTGCAGTCGAATCTGCGGCCAGCGAGAGAGCACGTCTGCCACCAGCGGCACCGTCAGAAACCGCGCAAGCGATTGCGGCAGGCCAATCGCCACGTGCCCACTGGGCACACGCGCCTGCTGGCTGATTTCTTCGACGGCCAGTTCAGTGCGCAACAGGATGTCTTTGGCATGCACCCGCAAACGCTCGCCCGCATCGGTCAACACTACGCCCTTGGGCACGCGCTCGAATAGAGGCGTGCCGAGTTGCGCTTCAAGTTGCCGGATCAAAACACTTAGCGCGGGCTGGGTCATGTGCTGCATTTCTGCAGCGCGAGAAATCGAACCCGCTGCGGCAACTGAGAGGAAGTGTCTTAAATCCCTTAGATCTATCGGCATCGTTCTTGACTCCAACTCGCGTCTACACGCCTGGCCATACTGATTTTTATATATCTTCCATAGAAACATAGCATTTGATCTATATCCAGGCACGGTCGATAGTGAGCCTCCCACCACCAATGGCCGATTAACAAGGCCAGGCAAGACCCACAGGAGGCAAACCATGCACACCTTCAATCGCCGCACATTCATAGCAGTCGCCATTGCGGCGTCAGCCACTATCGCCCTGCCTCACCAGGCTGCGATGGCGCAGCTCATGGGCGAACAGTCCACAATGCGTCTGATCGTGCCCTTTTCTGCTGCCGGGCCGACTGATTTCATTGCCCGGCTGTTTGCGCAGGCGCTGTCCGAGGAGTTGAAGGTCAACGTAGTCGTTGAAAACAAGGCGGGCGCATCCGGCAACATCGGCACGCAGTTCGTTGTGGATGGTCCGGCAGATGGCACGATGCTGGTCCATACGACGGCAGCCATGCAAGCGGTGAACCCCATCCTGTATCCCACGCAACGTTTCGATCCCGCCAAGGATTTGATTCCCATCGGAATCACGGGATCGCTTGCCAATGTGCTGGTCGTGCACCCTGATTCGGGCGTGAAGACCATCGAAGATCTGATCAGGAAGGGCAAGGAAAAGGAATTGACGTACGCGACGTTCGGGCCCGGCACATCGCCACACATCTACGGCGAATTACTGCGCGGCCTGACAGGCATCAAGGCAATACCCATTGCTTACAAGGGCAGTGGCAACGCCAAGGCAGACATGCTGGCGGGTCGGATCGATTTTATGTTCGACAGCATGACGACCGCTGTCACCACCGTGGAAGCCGGGCAGTTGCTAGGCCTGGCGATTACCTCGCAAGAACGTTCTGCCTTGTTGCCCAACGTGCCCACGCTCAAGGAAAAGGGCTATGGCAAGAGCAATCTGAACTTCTGGTTCGTGCTGCAGGCATCGGCCAAGACGCCGCCCCAGACCGTTCAGCGCCTGCGAGCGGCTGTCGCCAGGGCTGCGCAGAACCCCGCCTATCGAAAAGGAGTGGCCGAGCGTGGCGTTGACCCGTTCACGGTGCCGGCCGCCGACGTCGAGCGTTTCGTGCGCGACGACACCGAAGTATGGCGCAAGGCCGTGCTGGAGATGGGGATCAAGGCGGAATGAAGAACGCATGCATGCGAAAAGGAGTTAGACGATGAAACCCCTGGCCGGATTGAAGGTCATCGATTTTTCAAAGGTACTGGCAGGTCCGCTGTGCGGGCAATATCTGGGCGAGCTGGGTGCCGAGGTCATCAAGGTGGAACCTGTCGAGCTGGGCGACGACACGCGGGGCTGGACGCCCACTGTGCAGGGGGAATCCACGATTTTCCTGGCGGTGAATCACAATAAGCGCAGCATTGCGCTGGACCTCAAGTCCAGCGAGGGTCTGGAGGTGGCGCACCGCCTGGTGCGTGACGCCGACATCGTGCTGCAAGGATTCGGCAGCGGATCGGCGCAGCGTCTTGGCATTGATCGAGACACACTGATGGCACTCAACCCGAGGCTAATCTATTGCGAGATCAGTGGATATGGTCGAACAGGCCCCATGGGCAATGAGCCGGGCTACGACGTCATGTTGCAGGCTTTTAGCGGCATGATCAGCACACTGGGTCACCCAGGCGGAGACTATGCGCGAGCGAGTTTTTCACCGGTCGACATTGGTACGGCGATGTTCGGCCTCAGTGGCGTGCTGGCAGCGGTGATCGAACGACAGCGCACGGGCAAAGGTGTGTATGTGGAACTGGCGCTACTGGACACGGCACTGGGCTTCATGACCTACATGGCGCAGACGTATTGGCACACCGGGCGCGACCCGCAGCGCATGGGCACGGCACACCCGAGCATGTGCCCTTACCAGGCCTTCCAGGCCAAGGACGGCCCGCTGATGCTGGGTGCGGGGAACGATGCGCAGTGGCGACGCTTTTGCGAGGCGGCAGGCATGGCCGAGTATGCCATCCACCCTGATTTCGCAACCAACGCACAACGATTGAACAACCTTGCGCGCACCGTCGCGCTCGTGCAGGAGAAGATCGCCACGCGAACAGTGTCGGAATGGGTTGCGCTGCTCAGCCGCATCAAGGTGTCATGCTCACCCATCCATACGCTGGGGCAGGCGCTGAACCACCCTCAGGTTCAGGCGCGTGGCCTGATCGCGCATACGGATCACCCCGCGGTTGGCACGCTTAAGCATGTGGGCCTGCCCGTTAAATTTCAAGATAGCCCTCGCGAGACGGTGTGCCCGCCCCCCATGCATGGGCAACACACGCGTGACGTTCTGCAAGAGCTTGGCTACAACGATGAAGAAGTGTCCGCATTGCTTGGCGCATCGGTAGCCCGGCAGTGGAATGACGGCGAACCCAAACAATCGGAAGGTGCATGATGATTCGATACGACGTTCGAGACCAGACCGCAGAGATCCTGTTCGACAACCCGCCTGTGAACGCATTGTCAGAACAGATGTTGGATGATTACCTGGCTGCCCTGCAGCGCGCCGCAGACGACGATAACGTGCTGGCGGTGATCGTCGGTAGTGCCGTGCCTGGCCGATTCTGCGCGGGGCTGAACCTGATGGCGATTCACGAGGGTGAGCACGGCCGAGTCCGGGACCTGCTGGAGCGGCTGTATGTGCGCAATGTCGACACGCAGTTTCATATGGGCAAGCCCACGATTGCCGCGATAGATGGCACGACCCGAGGCGGCGGCATGACACTGGCCATATCGTGTGACATGATCGTGGCGTCGGAAAGCGCCGATTTCGGATATCCCGAGATCAATGCGGGTGTACCGCCTTCGATTCACTTCTCGCATTTGCCGCGCATCATCGGCCGCCATCGCGCATTCGAACTGTTATTCACGGGGCGCGTGTTCGATGCCAAGGAAGCAGCCGACCTGGGCCTGGTGACGCGCGTGGCGGCGCCCGGCGAGGCGATGACGGCAGCCAGAGCGCTCGCGGCAACCCTGTGCGGCAAGTCGCCCGAGGTTGTACACCATGGCCGCCAGGCCTTCATGCAGGCCAACGACAATGGATATCGTGCCGCGGTGCAGGCTGCTGCGGATAGCTTTTGCGTGGCGGCAGGACGGCCCAGCGCGCGTGAGGGTATTGCGGCGTTTGTGGAAAAGCGCAAGCCGGTGTGGCCGACCCGGGGCTGATTGGCGCGATGCCCGTCACTGCACGTTGGCTTGCCCGTCCAGCACCGACAATATATTTCTGGCGGCACCCACGGCCATCCCTCGTAGTCCGCCGTTGGTCGTCCCCCCTATGTGCGGGGTGAGAATGGCATTGGGGGTGTCCGTCCAGGGCGACTCGGGGTTGATGGGTTCATCCACAAAGCAGTCCAGGCCCAGATACAGTTCGCTGGCATGCAGTTTCTCGCGCATGGCCGCTTCGTTGAAGATACCGGCCCGAGCGGTGTTGACCACGATCGCGCCTTTGCGCAACAGGCCCAGCCGACGCGCGTCCAGCATATCCCTGGTGGAGTCGTCCAACGGGCAATGCAGGGACACGACATCACTTGCTTGAAGCAGTTGCTCAAGCTCCACCTTGCCAACGCCTTCGGGCAATTGCTCAACCGTCAGATAGGGATCACACACCATGACGTGCATGCCGATGGCCTGAGCAAAGCGCACCACCCGGCCACCAATGGACCCGCAGCCCACCACGCCGAGTGTGGCACCAGATAATTCGAAGCCCTGATAACGCTGCTTGTCCCAATGCCCCTCGTGCATGCGCTGGTCCAGCCAGCTGATGCGTCGGGCGCAGGCGAGGATGAGGCCCAGAGCCAGTTCCGCGACTGCCTGGCTGTTCGACCCCACCGCGGCAATGGCCTTGATGCCAAGCCGCTTGGCAGCGGCCTGATCGATGGCGTCCATGCCAACACCATGCCGACCAATGACCTTCAACTTCCCAGAGGCAGACAACACCTGCTCGGTGATCTTTCCATAGCGCGACAGAATGGCAACAGGCTGCTCGCGCTGCACCAGCGCCACCAGATCGTCCTGCGTAAAGCGTGCACCCGTGTAGCACAGGCGGTAGTGCTTCAGGAGCGCCACCGCATCCGGGTGGATTTTTTCTTCAGTGATAACGATGGTTTCTTGAGTCATTTATGCTTCGATAGTGAACAGTTGCTTCAGGGCTATGCACCAGCCATTTCATACCTGGCTGCTGAATCCGCCCGGCTGCCAAGGTGCTTGTTTGAGCGCCTGCGCCACTGCATTGTCTCCCATCCGCCCCAGCCCGCGAGCCAGGCCGTCAAAACGGTGGCCCGGTCGTCGCAAACGACCCACCCTTTTAAAGCCGCTCGTTCGCGCTGAGCGCGCCCGCCGTGCGCAATGCGCCCTCAAGCCAGGTAGCCGCAGTGGCAACACGCTGGATCTGTTTCATGCGCGATGCGTATAGCTCACTCTCCCCGAGGCCCGCGGTCTCCAACGCCACCAGCGTCTATCACCCCTCCGGCGTCTCTCCCGCCCCCAGATCCCAATACACGCCCGCCATTAACTGCAAGGCCTCGGCCAGCAGCCCCGGCGGCAGATGTTCGTTCGGTGCATGCTGCGAACACCCCGGATAGGAGTGCGGCACCCAGATCGTTCTCAGGCCCAGCACGTCCGTAAAAATGTCGTTGGGCAGCGACCCGCCCAGATTGGGCAGGAGCGCGGGCTTTTTCCCACTGGTTTTTGCAAGCGAGGCCACCACCCACTGCACCCACGGATCATCGGGATCGGTACGCGTCGCGTGGAACATCACGTCGCGTGCCGGCGCCACGTTCACCATGGGAAAGCCCTGGCGATCGAGATGGCGGCGCAGTGCTGGCAGGATGTCGTCGCCATCCACGCCCACCACGAAGCGCAGCTGGCAGCGTGCCCAGGCACGTGGCGGGATGGCGTTGACCGGCGTGTCCGGGTTGCCGGTCTTGAAAGCCAGCACTTCGAACGAGCACCAGCCGAATACGCGCTCGGCTGGCGTCAATCCCGCTTCGCCCCAGTCCGGCTCGATGACCGGGCCATCGGCTCCGCCGTCGACTTCACAGTCGGCCAGGGCCCGGCGTACCGAGTCGGGCACCTCTTTCGGCACCCATTGCGGCACCCGTATCTGGCCAGTGGGCGAGACGATGGAGGCGATGGCGTGCGCCAGCTGAATGCCCGGGTTGGAGATCAGGCCACCCCAGTTCCCAGAGTGGTGCCCGCCCGCACGCGCGTCGATCGACAGGTCGAAGTTCATGGCGCCTCGGGCACCCAGAAACACGGTGGGCCGCTCGGCGCTAAGCCTTGGGCCATCCGAGGCCAGTAGCAGATCGGCGGTGAAGCGGGCCTTGTGTGCTTCGCACAGTTCACGCAAGCCCATGGAGCCGGTTTCTTCGCCCATCTCGATCAGGTATTTGGCGTTGAAGCCAAGTTTGCCGCGCGCCTGCAGCACCAGGCGCAGGGCTTCCATGTTGATGGTGTGCTGGCCTTTGTTGTCGGCAATGCCGCGGCCGAACCACATGCCCTCGTGTTCAGTCAGGGCCCAGGGCTGCGTGCCGGGTTTCCATTCGGCATCCAGGCCACGAATGGTGTCGCCATGGCCGTAGCCGAACACCGTGGGCAAGGCTGGGTCTTCGATTCTTTCGGCAAACAGGAACGGGCCTGGCGCCTTGGGGTGATGCAGGGTTTCGCAGGTGAAGCCCATGGCTTCGAAGGCGGGACGCATGTGCGCGTCCAGGTAGGCGGTGAGCACCTCGGCGCGCTCGGGGTTCTGGCTTTCGGTGGGGAGCGCCAGTCGCTGGGCAAGGGTGCGGCGGAAGTCGCCCGAGTCGAAACACTGTCGGGCCAGTTCGATAACGGCGTCGCGCGTCATGATTGCAATGTCCTTTCTTCAGCGGGATAGAGATGGCAGGCGATCAGGCCCGCTTCGCGTTCGATGAGCGGCGGGCGGATCGTGCCGCACTGGGGCATGGCGTGTTTGCAGCGAGGGTGAAACGGGCAACCCGAAGGCGGGTTGACCGGGTCAGGGAAGGACAGGCCCAGCCCCATGTCGGGTATGCCCAGATCCGGCTCGGGGGTGAGCACCGATGCCAGCAAGGCCTGCGTGTAAGGGTGGCGCGGGTTGTGGAACAGGTCGGCAGTGGCACAGGACTCCACGACACGCCCCAGGTACATCACGGCGACGTGGGTGGCGATGTGCTCGACCACGGCCAGGTTGTGGCTGATGAAGACATAGGTCAGGTTGAACTCGCGGCGCAGCGCCATCAGCAGGTTCATGATCTGCGCCTGCACCGAGACGTCCAGGGCAGAAGTCGGTTCGTCGCAGATCACCACCTCGGGGTTCATGACCAGGGCGCGCGCAATGGCCACGCGCTGGCGCTGGCCTCCCGAGAGCTGCCCCGGCGTGCTGTCGGCCAGTCGCGGTGGCAGGCCAACGCGCTCCAGCATGGCGATCGCCCTGCTTTGCTGCGGGTTGTCCACGCCGTGCACCTCCAGTGGCAGGGACACGATGGAGGCGATGGTTCGACGCGGGTTCAGTGATGAGTAGGGATCCTGGAACACCGGCTGCACGCGGCGGGCGATGTCAAAGCGGGTCATGTCCCGGATATCCTTGCCTTCCAGAAACATGGCACCGCTGGTGGGCGGAATCAGGCCGAGCAGCATGCGGGCCAGTGTCGACTTGCCGCAACCGGATTCGCCCACGATGCCCAGCACGTCGCCGCGCTCGACCGTCAGCTCGACCTCGTTGACGGCGTGCAGGGTGCGCCGGGGCTTGAACATGCCGGTGTTGATGGAAAAACTTCGGCTCAGGGCGCGAGCGTCTATGAGCGGTGCGTTCATGCGAAAACTCCGTCTTCGGTCTTGATGCAGCGCCATTGATGGCCCTGTCCCGTGCTGCGCACCGGTACGTCTTCGGCGCATCGCGGCCGGGCGTGCGGGCAGCGATCCCGGAAGGCACAGCCCTGCAGGTCTCCCACCAGCGATGGCACCACGCCGGCGATGGTGCCCAGGTCACCCCCGGGCCGGGTGCGACCGGGCACGGGAATACAGCTCAACAGGCCTTCGGTGTACGGGTGCATGGGGCGTGCGAATATGTCGCGCACCGGCCCCTCCTCCACGATCTGCCCGGCATACATCACCGCCACGTTTTTGGCGATGCGGGCCACCACCCCCAGGTCATGGGTGATGAGCACCATGGCGATACCGAGCTCGGCCTGCAGGTCCGCCAGCAATCGCAGGATCTGCGCCTGGATGGTGACGTCCAGCGCCGTGCTGGGTTCGTCGGCGATCAGCAGTTCAGGGCCACACATCAGCGCCATGGCGATCATCACGCGCTGGCGCAGGCCGCCCGAGAGTTGATGGGGATACTGGCCCAGCCGCTGGCCGGCCGAGGCGATACCGACTTTCTCCAGCAGTTCGATGGCGCGTGCGCGGGCCTGGGTGGGTGACGCCTTGCGATGGTAGATGTAGTGCTCCATCAGCTGTTCGCCGATGGTATAGGCTGGGTTCAGCGCGGTGATGGGCTCCTGGAAGATCATGGCCATTTTGTTGCCGCGCAGGCGATTGATGCGCCCCTTGTTTGCGGTGTTCAGGTCCTCGCCCAGCATGGAAAGGGTGCGCGCGCGCCGCTGGGCGGCCTTGGGCAGCAGGCCCATGATGGCCAGCGAGGTCATGGATTTGCCACAGCCCGACTCACCGACCAGGCAGAGCGTTTCACCGCGACGCACGGTAAACGAGACATCACGCACCGCGTGCAGGGGGCCGCGCCCCGTGGCGATGTCGACATGCAGGCCCTGCACGTCCAGGACCACGTCGCGAGAGGCGACGGGGGTGTCGAGCGCGGTTGGGGTGCTGAGGTTATCCATCAGGTCCGCTCCTGGGGCGTCAGAAATTGATGCAGCCCGTCACCCGCCAGATTGATTGCGAAGATCAGCAACGCGAGCGCCGTGCCAGGAATGGAAATGAGCCAGAACGAGAAGAACATGTAGGCCTTGGCTTCAGAGATCATCAATCCCCACGACGGCAATGGCGGCTGCACGCCCAGGCCCAGGAAGGAAAGTGATGCCTCCAGCAATATGGCGCTGGCCGCCTCCAGGGTGGCGATGACGATCAGGTGGGGCACCACGTTGGGCAACACCTCGCCGCGCACGATGCGCCAGGTCGAGGCACCTGCTGCCTGTGCCGCAGCCACGTATTCCAGCGATCGAACCTGCTGCGTCGCACTGCGCATGACGACGGCAAAGCGGTCCCATTTCAGCAGGCCCAGCACCAGGATGACGACCCACAACGAGCCGCCCACGATCGCCACCGTGGCCAGCGCCACCAGGATGACCGGCATGGACAGGCGGGTGGTGACCAGAAACGACACCACCATATCCACGCGCCCACCAAAGTAGCCGGCGGCCATACCCATGACGGTGCCGATGATGCCGGAGATGAGCGCCACGCTGGCACCAATCAGTAGCGAGATGCGTGCGCCATAGAAGATGCGCGAGAGATAGTCGCGGCCCAGCTGATCCGTGCCCAGAGGATGTACCCAGCTGCCCCGCTCGCTCCACACGGGCGGGATGGTGCGATTGGCCAGGTTCTGCACATAGGGGTCGTGGGGCGAGATCCAGGGGGCAAGCAAGGCAATCAGCAGAATCAGCAAGAGAATGCCGCCCCCGGTGAACAGCGCCTTGTTCTGCCAGATCCGCCGCGCAAGCAAAGGCCGGGTACCGCGCGCCTGGCTGCCTGGAGCCGCCGCACCGGGCGCTGCATGGGTACCCCGTGCAGCTGCGCCGCCATCTGGCGGCCGGGTGCCGGCTTCGGCTGCGCCGGTTACGGCATGCGTGCCCGAGAGCGCGGCTGCAGCCAGTGCCGGGCTATCGAGCGACTGGGCCGACTGTGTGCCAGGCCGCACGGGATCGTTACTAGAGGACGGGGTCAGCGACATGATCAGGACACTCGAATGCGTGGATCAAGCCACGCGTTGGCGATATCGGATGCAAGCGTGAGCAGCACGTAGAGCACTGACAGAAGCAGCACGATCAGTTGCATCACGGGGTAGTCCTTGAAGGTGATGCTTTGATAGGCGAGATAACCCAGCCCGTCGAGCGCGAAGATGGTTTCGATGACGACCGAACCGCCCAGCAGGTATCCCAGCTGCACGGCGGCCAGTGCCACGACTGGCACGATGGCATTGCGCAAGGCATGCTTGAAGATCACCGTGCGTGCAGGCAGTCCCTTGGCGCGCGCGGTGCGGATGTAGTCGGCGCTGAGCACCTCGATCATGCCGGCCCGGATCAGGCGCATGAAGGCAGGCGCAATGTAATAGCCCAACGCAATCGCGGGCATGACGAAGTGCTGCCAGGTGCCGCTGCCCGATACCGGCAGAATGCGCAGGCTGATCGAGAAAAACATGATCAACAGCAAAGCAAAGAAGAAATTTGGCAGGGCCTGACCGAGCACCGCAATGGCCAGACAGAAGCGATCGATGATGCTGCCCTTGTAGAGCGCGGCCAGCACGCCCAGGGGAATGGATACGGCCAGCGCCACGCCCAGCGCAGCGACACCGAGCATCAGCGTGGTGCCCAGCTTGGCCAGGATCAAGGGCCCGGCAGGCGTCTTGAAGTACACCGACATGCCGAAATCACCCTGCATGATGCGCCAGAGCCAATCGGCATACTGCACGATGATGGGACGATCCAGGCCATAGGCCTTGCGGATCATTTCGATGTCGGCCTGACGCGCGCCTTCGCCCGCAAGCGCCAGCGCAGGGTCGCCCGACAGGTGCAGCAGCAGGAAAGCCAGAATGGATACTGTCAACGCGACGAGGATGGCCAGTCCCAGGCGTTTGGTCATGAACGCAAACATCGATGGATCGCCTCACGGTGCAAGCCGTGCCATGCCAGTGGCATCGCACGGCGGGGGAACGGCTTACTTCCAGCTCATTTCCCAGAAACGGACGAGCTCGTCGGGATAGGCTTTGAACGACACATCCTTGTTGGCAACGTAATAGACGGGCAGCGACCACAGCGGCACGGCATAGGCCTTGTCGGCGATGATGTTCAGTGCTTCCTTATAGACCGCCTGGCGCGCCTGTGGCTCGATGGTGCGATCGCCTTTGTCCAGCAGCTCGCGCACTTTGGGGTCGCGGGTGATGTCGTCGCCGCCGAACGCAAAGTACACCGGTGTGGACGCCGACACATCGTTGACCAGATTCGAACCCCAGGTCTGATGCGTGAGTGATGATTTGTTGGCGCGCGTCATGTCGCGCATGGCAGCGTATTGCAGGAAGTTCAGCTTCGCCTTGATGCCCACGGCCTGCAGGTAGTTGATGATGGCTTCCGTTTGATTGCGCTCGCGATAGGCGGCCAGGTCGATTTCGAAACCATTCGGAAAGCCGGCTTCTGCCAACAGTTTCTTCGACAACGCCGGGTCATATTTGTAGATCGTGGCGCCATCCTGCGTGCAGCCGACCTGCGAGGGCGTGCAGATGGTGTTCAGAATCTGCGCGCCCTCACCCACGATATTCTTGATGATGGCTTCACGGTCGATTGCATGGGCGATCGCTTTGCGCACGCGCTCATCCTTCAGTTGCGGCGCCGGCGTGCCGTCCAGAATATTCATCTGCATGAATACGATACGCATGGTGTTGCCGCTGAGCACCTGCAGATTCGGCATGCCCTTGAGCTGTTCGGCCTGATCCTTGGGCACGTGCATGATGAAATCTTCGCCCCCCGAGATCACCTCGGCCATCTGCGTCTGACGATCCGGAATGAAGCGGATCACCACCTTGCCGATCGTGGGCTGGCGTTTGGGCGAGTCCTTGAAGTATTCGGTATTGCGCTCCAGGGTAATGGCCTTGCCAGGCTGGTAATCCACCACTTTGTATGGCCCGGTGCCCACCGGCTTGGCGTTCATGCCCTGAGGCCCCACCTCGGCATAGTATTTTGCGGGATGGATGGCGACCGTGGTCGACAGGTATTCCTTTGCGCCTGGAAACGGCTCCTTGCTGATGATGCGCACTTTGTACTGATCGATCTTTTCAACCTTGTCGATCCAGCGCACGTTCTGCTGCGTGACCGCCTTGTTTTTGGGGTCGGCAACGAAGTTCAGCGTGTAGACCACCGAATCGGCGTCGAACGTTTCACCGTTGTGGAATTTCACGCCCTGACGCAGTTCCAGTTCCAGCGTTTTGTCATCGACTTGTGTCCAGCTTTTGGCCAGCTGTCCTTTGTACTCATTGGTCAGGGGATCGCGATACAGCAGGGTGTCCCAGACGTTGGCGGCGATGATCACGCCGACACGCACGTTGTTGTAATAGGGGTCAACGCTTTCAGGGGCCTGATCGTAGGCCATGCGCAGGGTGTCGTCCTTCTTGCCTGCATGCGCCTGACCCCCGGCAAACAGCAGGCCGGCGGCCACGAGCGTGGCCGCCATCAGTTTGAACGGCATGTCGAACATGCCCGCGCGCGGCGACCGCGCGAGGGTGCGTGGGAACATGCTGTGTGGGTACGATGATGCTGCTTTGACGCGACGTTCAGCCATGGTGTGGCTCCTCTGTACCGGATCGGTTGGGGGCAAAGTGCCGAAAACGATGCTGCAGTGAAAATCGTTGATGCTTTGGTCGATGCTCGTGCGATAGGTCGAAATGGGCGTTGCTGCGTGCGCGATGCGTATCTGATGCCTGCCTGCTATTGCGTCGGGGTGGCCGCGTTGGCGCTGGACCTGGCCCGCATGGCGGCGATGACGGCCGTGCATTTGCGCTGCAGGTGGGTATGCATGATGGCCGCCAGGCGCTCACCGTCGCGCGCTGCCAGGGCGTGCACCATCTCTACATGTTCCTGCATGGCCTGATCCCACTTTTCGCGATTCTCGTTGGAGTGGAACCGCAAGCTCTGGATGCGCAGATTCAGTGTGTCGTACAACTGGCCCAGCAGCGCGTTGTGACTGGCCTGCTTGAGCAGTTCATGAATAGCCGTGTTGGCCTTGTAGTAGGCAGGCAGGTCGTGGCGGGCATGGCTGGCCATCATCTCGAAAGTCAGCGCACGCACTTCAGCGATTTCCGCATCGGTGGCGCGTTCACAGGCGCTTTTACCTGCCAGCGCCTCCAGCGCCCCGATCACCTCGAAACTTTCGCGAATGTCCTGCTCCGACATGGCGACGACCTGCGCACCGCGATTGGGTTGAATCTCGACCAGGCCCTGTGCCGCCAGCAAACGAAACGCCTCTCGCAATGGCGTGCGAGACACCCCGAGCACATCGCACAATTCGCGCTCGTTCAGCCGCGCACCGGGTGCCAGCTGGCCTTCGGTCATCATCTGCCGGAGTTGTGCGGCCACCGTGGACGGCAGCGTGCGGCTTTCCGTATTGGCGGCGCTGACAAGCTCGGCAGAGACCAGATTTTCGCCCATTGGTATACAAATGACCATGCGGTTGAACCAGAAGTTGAGCCAATATAAGGCAGGGTTCACGAAATGGATTGATGGGGAATACCCTCTATTCCCGGAATAAAAACAATGGGATAGAGTCCATGCAGGCCTGAGCGACGACGCAACGCGACGCAAATCGGCGGCATCCTGACTCGGGCATGCTCGAGTCATTTGCGGGGTTGTATACAAATGACATTTGGAGACCATGCAATGCTTGCCTTGAACGCGCATCCCTCGGGACGCCACTTTCTGCAGATTCCCGGCCCCACCAATGTGCCTGATCGCGTGCTGCGCGCCATGGATCACCCCACGATCGACCACCGGGGGCCCGCGTTCGGCGAACTGGGCAAGGCCGTTTTGAGTGGCATGAAAAGCGTCTTCCAGACCAACTCCGACGTGGTGATCTACCCCGCGTCGGGCACGGGCGCGTGGGAAGCCGCCCTGGTCAACACCTTGTGCGCGGGCGATCATGTCCTGATGGTGGAAACCGGGCATTTCGCGGCGCTGTGGAAACGGCTGGCCGAGCGTCTGGGGCTGCAGGTGACGTTCATACCGGGCGACTGGCGCCATGGCGTAAATGCCGAGGTCATCGCGCGTGCCCTGCGCGAAGATGCCGGGCACGCCATCAAGGCGGTGTGCGTCGTGCACAACGAAACCGCCACCGGCGTGACCAGCGACATTGCCGCGGTGCGCGCGGCCATCGACGCCATAGACCATCCGGCACTGCTGCTGGTCGACACGATTTCTTCACTGGGTTCGGTCGATTACCGCCACGACGCCTGGGGGGTCGACGTGTCGATTGCCGGCTCCCAGAAAGGCCTGATGCTGCCGCCCGGGCTGTCGTTCAACGCCATCAGCGCCAAAGCCCTTGCCGCCAGCGAGCGGGCAACGTTGCCGCGCGCATATTGGGACTGGGGCGACATGCTGGCGGTCAACCCCTCGGGCTATTTTCCCTACACGCCGGCGACCAATCTGCTCTATGGATTGCACGAGGCGCTTGCCCAGCTTCATGCTGAAGGACTCGAGCA
>Ga0075364_10000469_pt1 | contig 20486 bp, 13 predicted proteins | sample EndMetdeltDD1764_FD_71517 | JGI IMG/M metagenome (GOLD analysis project Ga0075364, IMG submission 71517) | Populus endosphere microbial communities from Tennessee, USA - Endosphere MetaG P. deltoides DD176-4 | ecosystem: Host-associated > Plants > Roots > Endosphere | place: USA: Tennessee...
CGCCGACGTAGATGCGCGACCCGTCGGGTGACTTGGTGATGGTCCGCACCTGCGCATCGGTTGTCGGCGCCCACGCGGTGTCGAGCTTGCCCGTGGTGATGTCGTACGCCAACAGATTGGCACGCCCCGTGCTGCTCTGCACGGGATCGCTCACGGCCGAGCGCGCTGTGGTGAAGTTACCGGCCGCATACACCTTGTTGCCGACAATGACCTGAGACCACACCACACCGTTCACCTGCACGGTCGGCAACGCCTTCGCCGACACAGTGGCCGGAGTGGCCGGATCGGCGGGGTCGACGGGCTTGGTGTCGCCGAGGGCCGAGGGCAGTTGAGCAGCCAGCAACGCAGCACCGACGGCAGCGACGACCGCGAGGCGTCTGATCATGTTCGTCGATGTGTTCACGGGGCCCTCTCAGCCGGAAGCGATCAGCGCCGAGCGCATCCTGTTGTACTCGTGAATCATCCGGCAGCACCGTCCCGTCAGGTCAGAAAACACTGTTAGACGGGCACAAATCATGACCTTGGTCATGTCGCAGCGGTGACTGTGACCGCATGACAGGACTCCGTCCGAGGTTCGACCCCGAGTCGGGCAAGCCGGGCACTAGGCTCCGACACGTGACCAAGCACCGTCTGCCGACATCTCGTGGCCGCAGATCGGGCGCGAGCACTGGCCGCCAGGCAGTCAAATGGAGTGGCCTGTCGGTGATCACCCGACAGGCATCCCAGATGGTCGCGGCGCTTGTCATCGCGCGCATCCTGGGACCGTCCGCCTTCGGCATCATCAGTGCTGCCACGGTGTATGTCACCCTCAGCACCCTGATCCTCGACCAGGGCCTCGCGGCGTCTCTGGTGCAGCGCCCCCAGCTCAACCGCCGGACGCCGGGCGCCGTCGCCTCGCTCAACATCGTGGCAGGCGTCCTGCTCGCCGCCGCCACGTGGCTCCTTGCGCCGATCATCGCGGACTTCTTCCGGCGCGACGAGATGGCAGACCTCCTACGCGTCCTGGGCCTCGGGTTGATCATCAAGTCCCTTGCCATCACCCCGCGCGCCATGCTGCTGCGCGAGCTGCGCTACCGATCGATCGCCATCGCCGATATCCTCGCCGGCCTGACGGGTGCCGCGGTCGGTGTCATCGCCGCAACCGGCGGTGCTGGCTACTGGTCGATGGCGTGGCAGGTTGTTACGACCGACGTCGTCCTGACGTTGGTGCTGCTCGCCTCGTGGCGCACCATGCCGAACCTGGCCGTGTCCGAGCTCAAGGCTGTGCTGCCCTTCGGACTGCGGATCATGGGCGTCAACTCTCTGGCGTACGTGTCCCGCAACGCTGACAACATCCTGGTCGGACGCTTTCTCGGCGTGACATCGTTGTCGTACTACGCGATGGCCTACCGCGTCCTCGTGATCCCGGTACAGATGATCGGTCAGACCGTGAACCAGGTTGTCTTTCCGACCTTTGCCCGATTCGCTCACGATCGCGAACAGGTGTCCCGCAATCTGTTGATGACCATGGAGCTGCTGGCGATGGCGGCAGTGCCACCCATGCTGTTCGCGGCAGTCGCGGCGCCCGAGATCGTCGATGTCGTACTGGGCGACGACTGGGGTCCGGCCGCCCCCATCCTGACGATCCTGGCCGTGGCCGGTGCGCGTGAGACGGTGTTCTACGTGACGGCCTCCGTCATGAAGGCGATGGGCGCGGGCAAGCTCAACCTGCGTTATGAGCTGCTGGCCACCGTGCTGCAACTGTCCGGCATCCTGATCGGGCTGCAGTTCGATGTGAAGGGTGTGGCTCTCGGGTACGCCATTGCCGGCTTCCTGCTGGTCCCGGTGCTGCTCATCATCCAGCGGCGCCTGAGTGGAGCCACGGTCCGTCTTCAGCTCGCCGCGATTCTGCCCAGCCTGACCGGAAGCGTGGCCGGTGTGGCCGCCTACTCGCTGCTGCGGCTCGCGAACATGCCTGAAGCGGCGCTCCTGGTCGCTGGGGCGATCCTCTTTGCGGCCGTGTTCGTCGCGGTAACGTGGCTGTTCCACCGCGCTGCCCTGCGCCGCACTGCCGCACAGGCCCTCGGCATCGTGGGAAGACGATGACACATAACGGCGAAGGCGCCGACAACGAAAGGGCCCACGTGGGCAGCTCTGCATGGACCGACCGCGCCAAGAACGCCGTTCGCCCCGCCTACGACTGGATCAAGCGCCAGCCCGTCTACTGGTACAGCCACCTGGCTCTGTGGCGCCTGATGCTGCGCAATGCTCGATCCTCCTCATCTGTCGTCGGAGACGCTCCTGTCGTGGTGTCCCTGACGAGCTACGGCAGGCGGGTGAACCGTGTCGCGTACGCGGTCGAGTCGATCGCCGCCGGTAATGTCCGGCCGCAACGGCTCATTCTGTGGCTGGACGAGCCCCTCGACGCCGACGCACTGCCGCCCGCATTGCTGCGCCTGCGTCGGCGCGGTCTGGAAATCCGCCAGACGGTCGATCACGGCCCCCACAAGAAATACTTCCCGTATGCAGTATCCGAGGTGCAGCACGGCCTCCCGCTTGCCACCGCCGATGACGACGTCATCTACCCGAGCGGCTGGCTCCGTGGTCTGCTGGTGGCGCACGACTCCTTGCCGGATGCCGTCCACTGCTACCGAGCCAACGTCGTCCCGATTGTCGACGGGCACATCGTGCCGTATGCATCCTGGCCTCGATGCACAACGACCCAGCCGAGCGCACGCCACTTCGCGACCGGCGTTTCAGGTGTGCTGTATCCGCCCCGGATGCTCGATGACCTCGGACGGCGCGGTACCGAGTTCGTCGACAAGGCGCCAACCGCCGACGACATCTGGTTGCACTGGGTCGCCCTCCAGCTGGGGATACCGGTCAAGCAAGTCGCGCAGCGACCCGTTCATTTCCCTTTCATCCCTGGCTCCCAGGCCACCTCGCTCGCCTCGACCAACGTGCAGGGCGGCGGCAACGACCGCTGGATCGGCGGGCTTTACTCCCTCGCCGACCGAGAGACCATCGTGTCGGCACCCTGATCACCCACCCGAGCGACGAGATCGGCGATCTCAGGCTCGCCCAGCCGAGCGACCTCGATCAGTCGTTGGGCCTCGCGGCGGAAGATCCCTGCCCGCGGTGGCGTGTTGCGAATGCGTGGATTGTCGACCAGCACGAGGTGTCCTCCCTCCGGCAGGTTCTCGCGCAGGGCGACGAGGGCCCGCAGTAGGTCGTCGTCACTGAAGTAGAGACGGCGCAGGAGGTTGGCCACCTTGATGACGTCTGGCTTGGGGCCGTCCCATGGGCCGAACACGTCGTGCTTGCGGTAATCCACCCGCTCGTCGTCGCGGATCAGGCGGCGAGCGGACGGATTGAGGAGCAGCACCTCGCGCGCCGAGCCGAGCTGCGTTCGCGCCTTCTTGATGACGAACGAGTACAGCCTCCGGACCGGCACACTCAGGTCGGGCCACGCCATGAGGCGGTTTCCGGCGACGAGGACGCAGGTGCCCTCGTCGTCGAACAGCACCGTGCGGCTACCGACGTCGACAGCTCGCAGCGAGATGTAGAGATCGGCGATGACATAGCGACGAAAATCTCCGATCTGCTCGACGAGGTCAACCGATGTCGAGCCATCGGACGCACCGATGTCGACGATCGTCGCGTCTGACAGGTCGATCGTGTCCATCAGCAGCTGCCCGGTCTCCGGGTGGCGTCCGCTTCCGGTGATCTTGATCGTCCCGCCGACGTAGATCGAGGTCATGGCCTCGCGGAAATCGTCGGGTGTCGTGTCGTCGTGGAGGATGACCCGCGGGTCGAGACGAAAGAATCGTCCCCATCGCTTCTCGAGCGGGGTCGGCCACTGGCCGCGGACAGGACGGACGGGTGCACGCATGGCGCCAGACTATAGAAACGTGGCCGGCGCGACGCCGAAATCGCCAGACCCCCCGTGTCACCGGCGTCACAAGCGGTCGTCGCTCGATGCGGCTCGCGTAGGATCCAGCCATGCCAGTCCCCTCCGAGGTCGTCATCGCCCACCCGTCGGCCGACGTCTACGGTTCGGATCTGCAACTGCTCGAGACGGTCTCTGCTTTTGACGAGGTCGGCATCAAGACCCGTGTCGTGTTGCCGTCGGACGGGCCGCTGGTGGCTCTGCTCGAGCAGCGCGGTGCCGACGTGGCTCTGGTCGACTTCCCGGTGCTTCGCAAGAGTCTCATCACTCCCCTGGGCCTGATCGGTCTCCTATGGGCGACCGTCACCGCGCTGGCTCCGTTGATCCGGGTGCTCCGCTCCTCACCCGGCAGCCCGCTCCTGGTCAACACCGTGACGATCCCGGTCTGGACCATAGTCGGCCGCCTCTGTCGGCGACGCACGGTCACCCACGTACACGAAGCCGAGGAGGACGGGAACCGGCTGGTCCGTCGCGCTCTGGCGACACCCGTCCTCCTGTCGTCGGCGGTCGTTGTCAACAGCGCCGCGGCGGAGCGAGCCTTGACCGATGTCGTGCCGATGTTGCGGCGCAAGATCAGCGTCGTCCACAACGGCGTCCCGTCTGCTCCTGACAGGGTTCCTGCACGGCATCGGCCGGTTGGTTCCCCCGCCACACTCGCACTTGTCGCACGGCTGTCACCCCGTAAGGGGATCGACGTCGCGCTTGATGCCCTCGCCATCTTGCGCTCCGAGGGTCGCGACGTGCGTCTTCAGGTGTGCGGAACGGTTTTCGAGGGGTACGAGTGGTTCGAGCAGGCGGTCCGTGACCGATCCGCCCTCCCCGACCTCATGGGCGCCGTGGACTTCCTGGGGTATGTCAATCCCACCTGGCCCGTGCTGGCCCAAGCGGACGTGGTCCTCGTCCCCTCGCTGGTCGAGCCCTTCGGTAACACGGCCGTCGAGGCGCTCCACGCGATGCGGCCGCTCGTCGCATCGCGCACGCAAGGCCTCGTCGAGATCGTGCGAGACGGGAATACTGGCCTGCTGGCTGAACCCGGCGACGCGGGCTCGCTTGCTCGCGCCGTCGCTAGTCTGCTCGACCATCCCGAGAAGGCGGCCGCCCTCGCCCAGGCCGGCCACGACGATGCGGCACGTCGCTTCTCAACTGACGCCTACCGTGCGGCGATACGAACAGCAGTGATCGGGGCACCTGTCACCGGCGACTCGTCACCGTAGAGACGAAGTCGGATTCGCGCTCGCGCGGTCCTTCCCGTCTGACTGCGGCACAGATGGCAAGCGCCATGGCGAGGAAGGGGACGCTATTGAGCGTCCCCCAGACCTCGGTGTTGTCGCCCATCGCGTGGATGAAGACCCAGATCCAGGTTGCTGCGCCCCCTGTCATCACGAGTCGTGACGACAGGGCTGTCTGGTCGCCGACACGATGCACGCACGCGAAGATCGCGGCCAGTGTGATCGCGATGATCAGAACCGGGCCGATGACGCCTACGCGGGTCAGCGAGAACAACAACATATTGTGCGGCGGGTAGTTGGGCTCGAACACCACGGGAGCTACCTCACGGAAGACATCCGTCGGAAGGCGTTGGTTGGAGTACTGCTCCCATCCACCGAAGCCCAGACCTTGGAAGGGATGAGCCAGTCCCGCGTCGATCGCTGTCTGCCAGAGGACCCGTCGCGGTACCAACGCCTCCTCCGACCGTTCGACGTAGTCGCTGGCATACCGAGGGACAGCTACCGCTGTCCCGACAACCACAACTGACATGAGCAGGACGCTCAACAGCTTCGCGCTGAACGTCGATCGCACGACGACAGCCCAGAAGACCGCGATGGCGGGGGTCAGGATCAGCAGCGCGATCCCCGTCTTCGATCCCGTGAAGGCACATCCGGTGGCAGACAGCGCAGCGACAGCAGCGGCCCCTCTGTGAGAGCGCGATATCGCGTACATGGCGTAGACCAACGCGGTGACACCCATGACCATCGACGCCCGGTTGCCGTTGAGGAACAGGATTCCGCCCGCTTTGGCGGGATCGAGAACGTTGTTCGTGGCCTCGCCGCTCGACAGCGCCGCGCTGGCCCGGCCAAGCAGCAGCCGCGCGGGAGCGGTCGCGTAATACCGCAGCTCGACGCCCGAGTCCATACGGAAGACCGCAGTGCTCAGTGCCTGGACGGCTGCTACAGGCGCCAGGACGATGAGGGTCGATGTGATAGCGCCCGGATTCGAGCGTGCCACGGCGATTGTTCCGTGGAGCGCCAAGGCGACCGTCACGATGGTGGCAACCGAGTAGAACACCGCGGTCCGCGGGTCAGGAGACCATAGCGCCGAGGCGGCGTTGACCGCAGCGAAGGCCAAGAGCAGGGCGGTCAGGGGTGAGCGCAGGATGCCGCCCGCCCGCCAGAGGGTATAGGGACTGGTTCCGATCTGCCACAGTGCGTGCAGCGGGGGCCCGACAGCAGGCTGGAGGTAAAACAGGGCGGACGAGATCCGCAGCCAGGCGCCGGCACCGAACAACAACACGATCCAGAGAGCAGCACCGAGGACTCCGGCAGCCATGAGCAGCATCGTCATGGCGAACGTCCGTTCCGTGGGCTGTAGGCGCGGTCCTTGGACGACAGCGCGACCATCGGCACCGAGTAAGATGCTATCAGCGCAAGCAGCCGTGCCAGGTGGGATCAGACCAGGTGAGATCCATCGCGCAGACATCACTGCGCTCCAAGCGGTAACCTCAGTCAGGTTCGGCGGGACCGCCGGCCCGACCTGACTGGAGCTACGAGTGGACCTGCGCGACTACCTGGCTGTCCTGCGTCGCCATCTCCTGCTGTTGGCTGCGGTCTTCCTTGTCTGCGTCGGCGCAGCGACCTTCTTGACCGTCCGAGCGACCCCTCAGTACGCCTCGTCCTCGCAACTCTTCGTCTCCGCGGCTGGAACCGACGGCTCCAACTCTGCCTTCCAGGGCAGCCAGTTCGCACTTCAGCGGGTCAAGTCGTACGCGAATCTCAATCGACTCGCGGTGGCGCAGCGGGTGGTGACGCGTCTCAACCTCGACCGGAGTCCGCAGGCCCTGGCCGGGCAGGTCACCACGAGCGCCGTGCCCGACACCGTCCTGCTCACCGTCACGGTCCGCGATTCCTCGCAACGCGAGGCCCAGCGACTGTCACAGGCCTTCTCCGAAGAGTTGGTGAAGTATGTCATCGAACTCGAATCCACCGGTGAGGACGAGTCATCTGCCTCGGTCAGCCTGGTCGGTGCCGCCAGCACCTCGAGCTCGCCGGTCTCCCCCAACCCTGTCCGCAACCTGCTGCTCGGTGCCGCGCTCGGCCTGGTGCTCGGTGCGGCGGCGGCGACGCTCCGTGAAAATCTCGACTCCACGATCCGGTCGACGGGACGGCTCGAAAAGACCGTTGATGCCCCCTGCCTCGGCATCGCGACCCATGACTCGTCGACTCGCAAACACCCTCTCCTGAGCGGTCTCGACCCCTATTCACCGCGGGTCGAAAGCTTCAGGGTGCTGAGAACCAACCTGCAGTTCCTGTCACTGAGCGACGAATCGCTGGTCCTGCAGGTCGCAGGGGCTACCCCTGGCTCCGGCAGCTCGACCGTCGCAGCGAACTTCGCCGAGTCTTTGGCTGACGCCGGTCGCGATGTGATGTTGATCGAGGCCGACATGCGTGATCCTGTCATCGCGTCCTACTTCGCGGTCGATCCGGCACTCGGCTTGTCGACCGTCCTGTCGGGATCGGCTCAGCTGGACGATGTCATTCAGTCCATCGGTTCCAGCAGCCTCGACGTGATCACCAGTGGCGGGGCCAGCGCCCGCGCGGCCGAGCTGTTGCAGTCCGAGACGATGGCTGACCTGATCACGGCCCTGCGGGCACGCTACGAGTACGTCATCATCGACTCCCCGACCCTGGTGCCTTTCGCTGACGCCGCCCTGTGCGCCGCCCAGGCGGATGGGACGATCCTGATTGTCGAGCAGGGTCGTACCGATGTCGGCGCGGTGGCGCTCGGTCTCGAAAGGCTGCACGGCGTCGACGGCCACGTCGTTGGAACGGTTCTCTTGCACTCGTCCGGAATTCGGGGCTTCCGTCCTAACAGGGGTGCTGCTTCAGCACCTGCTCCTGCGGCCCCCATCGCAGACCCGGCGAAGACTGACAGCGACGATCCCGAGAACGCTGAAGCGGACGGGGCCGACGACCAGAGGGATTCGCGGCCTTCGAAGGACGACCGCACGTAGGCCAGCTCGTCCTGAGCCGGCTGCGCAGGAACAACTCACGACCTGGAGATCAGGTGCGGCGGTACTCCAGGTAGGAGTATCCCCATGCGCCCGTGGCCATGCCGGTGCCTCGGGCGATCGAACGAAGGCCCTTGGCGCGGTGGCGAGTCGAGCGCGTGACGGCTCCGATCAAGAAGCGGGCGGCACCGCCCCCGATGCGAAGGAGACCGCTCGACGTCAGACGCAGGCGGGTGAGGACGCCTCTGTCTTCAGTCATCAGGGTGGTGCGGCTCCAGCTGTTGCCACTGCGCAGCGACCGTCGAAGTACCCAGTCGCGAGTGGAGCGGGCGGCCGGTACGCGGTCGTCCACCACGGCCTCATCGCACCATGCCATCCGACCTCCGGACCAGACGACCTGCTTGGTGAACAGGGTGTCGCTGCCCCCACTGATGCCGAGTCGCTGGTCGAACGACAATCCGAACGCCCGCACCTGATGCAGGTCGAGCAGGACGTTGTTCGTCGCCCCGACAGCTACTGGCGTGCCGGTCGGGACCCTGCGGCGGTCGAAGAAGCCCCCGGCGACAACCCAGGGCTCGGGCTCGGCGTCGAAGACCGAGATGACAGGACCGAACAGCGCGGTGGGGCGATCAAGACGGTCGTAGGACGTGAGCAAATGGTGCAGCCAGCCGTCGTGCGGTCGTTCGTCGTCATCGATGAACACCAGGAGGTCTTCGGACGAGCACTCGGAAAGGACCCGGTTTCTCGCGGCAGCGATACCGGGCTCTGGCTCGTGAACGTACATCACGGTCACGCCCGCGGTTGCCGCGAACTGCTCGACAAGCTGCCGTGCCCCCCCGTCGGGATCGTTGTCGACGATGACGATGCGAGTCGACACCCCGCTGGCGGAGATGCTCTCCACCTGTTCGACAAGCCGCGGCAGCAGTTCGCTCAGGTCAGCGTTGCGGCGGTACGTTAGCGCCGCAACGCTCAGGCGACGCGTGCTAATCGCTCGCGAAGGCCCTTCCCCCACTGGTGTGACCTCCTCGCCGAGGGGTGTCTTGACGCTCACGTGTCAACCGATCGTGGTGGCGGAGAGGTTGTCAACCAGGGCCGTGACCGGCGAGTTGGTCGACGTGCCCGACAGGAACGTGGCCAGGCTCAGACCACCGGTGACCTGCAGACCCGCCGTGCTGTCAGTACGCGTCAGCGTCCACGCGGACGGCTCGGACGTGCCGACCTTCCAGACCTTGACCCTCAAGGTCGTCGGCGACGTGCCCTCAACCTGCAGACGCATCTGCATCCGTGAACCGACCGTGTAGTTCAGACCCGCCGGAAGCGCGACCGAACCCAACGTCGTCTCCGCGTTGGACACGACCCTCACCAGATACAGGGTCTGCGTGCCGTCAGGACCGATCTTCACCTTGGCCCGATAATCATTCGTTCCCTTGGCACGACCACCCAGCGAGAAGAACATGCCGCCACCATCGGCCAGCTTGTCCAAGCCATACGTGACTGACACGTCCACAGCCGACGACGCCACCGACGTCAACGACGCCTTCGGACCCGCACTCGGCGACGCCATCCGGATCGACCCGACCCCATCGGCCACCTTGAACAGATTCGCCGCACCGCCCAGAGTCCACGCACCACCGGTATCGGCATTGCCGAACCCGTCAGTCACCGTACGACCGAACCCATCAACCGCCAACACACCAGCAGCCGGCGGATCCTCCACCGTCACAGACTTCGTGATCGACGTCGACGCACCATCGTCATCGGTCACCGTCAGCTTCACGCTGTAAGTCCCCGCCGCCGCATAAACACGCGACGGATTCGCAGACGTGCTGGACGCCCCGTCACCGAAGTCCCACAGATACGACTCCACCGTGCCATCGGAATCACTCGAACCCGAAGAGCTGAAGCTCGCCGTCAAACCCGCCGACGACGACGTGAACGCCGCCACCGGAGGAACATTCGGAACGGGTGCGACCGTCACGGACTTGGTCACCGCATCGGTGCCACCACGGTTGTCTGTCACGGTCAGCTTGACGCTGTAGGTGTCGGCCGAGGCGTAGGTGTGCGAAGGAGTCGCCGTTGCGCTGGTCGAGCCGTCTCCGAATTCCCACAGGTAGGAATCGATCGTGCCGTCCGAGTCGGTCGAGGTCGACGTGAAGTCCACCTTGAGCCCAGTAGCGTCCGAGGCGAACTGCGCGGTGGGCAGAACGTTCGGCGCGATCGGCTTGACCGACACCGTCTTCGTGTCGGTACCGGCACGATCATCGGTCACCGTCAGTTTGACGTCTACGGATGCGCCCGAAGCGTATGTGTGAGTCGGGTTGACCTCGGTGCTGGTGGCACCGTCACCGAAGTCCCACAGGTACGAGACCAGGGTTCCGTCGCTGTCGGTCGACGTCGACGTAAAGGCCACCGTAAGGCCGTCGACCGCGTGCGTGAAGTTCGCCGTGGGCAGGACGTTCGGCGCCACCACGGTCACCAGGTGCGACACCGTTGTCTGACCGCCGTCGTCGTCGGTCACCGTCAACGAGACGACACGCGAGCCACCCGTTGCGTAGGTGTGAGTGGGTTCGGCCTCAGTGCTCGTAGCACCGTCACCGAAGTCCCAGGCGTACGATTCGATGGTTCCATCGGGGTCGGACGCCGTCGACGTGAAGTCGACCTTCAGATCGGTCGGAGTGTGCGCGAAGTCGACCACCGGCAGGTCATTGGGCAGTGTGCCGCCGCCTGCCTTGTAGTGATCTTCGATCTCGGCGAGCGTCAGCTGTCGTGAGTACACCGCAGCCTCGTCGACGTTGCCGTCGAAGTACATCTGCGAGTTGCCACCCCAGGTGTTGTCGCCACCGAGCTTCCAGTAGCCCGTCGAGCCCTCGGCCACGGTGTTGGGGTTCGACCCGTTGAGCACACCGTCGACATACAGCTTCATACCGTCCGAACCGAAGGTTGTCACGACGTAATGCCAGGCACCATCGTTCAGTGCCGCAGTGGTGTCAAGCGTCACGGTGTTGCCGTTGTAGACGCCCCAGCGGATCTTTCCGTTGTCGAGCATGTACATGTGGCGGTCGTAGCTGCCCGACGTGCTGCCGTTCGGGCTGCTGCCGAAGCCGAAGATGCGCCCGCCCTGGGTGGTGGTGGTCTTGACCCACACCTCCTGCGTGAAGGTGGTCGGATTGGACACCGACCTGCTCGCGACGACATTGCCTCCAGGGGTGCCGCCGCCCGCCCGCCGCAGTCGAACCGCGGCGTTGGTGGGGATCACGCCGGGATCGCCCTTGACGACTCGGCCGAAGTACGTGCCGGGGTTTCCGGTGACGGACGCGTCCGCAGCGGTGTTCCCGGTGGTCTCGTCGAGCCGCCAGAACAGATCCGGATCAGCGTTGAAGACAGCCTTGCCGTAGGCGTCAGCCGGGGCCGTCGGTAGCGCAGAGGGGCGACCACTGGCCATCCAGTGCTCGTTGACCTGCTTGCCGGACAGCACGGTCGGGTACACCGAGAACTCGTCGATGTTGCCGTCGAGGTACTGGTTGCCGGCCCAGGTGTTGTCGCCTCCGATGCGCCAGTAGCCCGTGTAGGCCTGGCCTGATGTGGTTCCGGCCTTGGTCCCGACGCGCTTGCCGTCCAGATAGAACACCATGCCGTTCGCGCCGAGGGTGGCGACTGCCTGGTGCCACTGGCCGTCGTTATAGCCGGAGGCGGAGCTGATCGTGGCAAGCTGGCCGGTGTACACCCCGAAGGTGACTCGTCCGGAACCGTCCATATAGATGTGGCGGTCGTACGAGTTGGAGTTGCCCGAGGCGCCGCTACCGAAGCCGGCGATCTTGCCGCCGCCGTTCGACGTCGTCTTGAACCACACCTCGGTCGAGAACACATCCGGGCCGGGGATGGCCTCCTTGGAGACCACGAGCCCGTCGCCCGTGCCGTTGAACGTGGAGGCCGTGTCGGTGCTGTTAAGCAAGGCTCCCTCGGCCCCGCGAGTCACCCCGCTGCCGCTGGTGGTGTCATCCGCGCCAGCCCAGTCGTAGACGTTGCCGTCAGGCTCACCTAGGCGCCAGAACTTCGACGCACCATCGGCGAACACCGCCTCACCGTAGGTACCGAGGGATCCCTCGGAGGCGACCACAACGTCGACCCAGTCAGAGAACGTCGAGTTGCCGGCCGCGTCAGTCGTCTGCACGCGGTAGCGCTGCGTCACTCCCGGGGGCAGACCGGTGTCGGTGAACGACATCCTCTTGCCTTCCCAGAAGCGGGCCTTCTGAGTCACGGTCGTGACCACGTTGTCGTTGAGACGACGCAGCAGCTTGTACGTCAGCGTCTCGTCGTCCCGGTCCCAGTTGGCCGGCCAGCTCACGCGGACGGTGCCCGCGATCAGACTCTTGGGCGTCGGGTTCATCGCTGCTCCGCCCAGACGCGGAGCCACCTTGTTCGGTGCGATGTTCTTCTTGGCGAAGCGGACGATACCCTGCTGGGCCGAGCTGTTGACGGTCTTGAACTCGCCGCCGTAGACGACATAGTCGCCATTGGCCGAGGCCGAGACGTTCCAGGTGGCCTGGCTCATGCCGGTGAAGTTGCCGATGCTGAAGTACGGGAAGAAGTTAAGCAACGTGGGGCTGGGCTGGCCCGGGTGATCCGGGTACCCGTAGATGTCTGACTTGGAGGTACCGGTGGCGACGTTGGTCGTCGCGGTGCCGTGCCAGAACGACCATGGGTCGGTCTGGGGGAATCCACCGGTGCCGAGGTTGCCGCAATAGTGCTTGTGCGAGGCGCTGTAGACGACATCGCCTGCCGGCACGACATCGTAGGTGTCGCCGTGGCAGTCCTCGACCCAGGAGAGGTTGCCGTCCCAGTCGGACTTGAAGGAACCTTCGAGGTTTCCGCCACCGCCGAAGTGGTAACCGGAGCCGTAGAAGCCCGTGGCGTCGCCCGTCAGACTCCAGATCGCCGCATCGTCGCCTCCGTTGCGGATCTGGTTGTTCACGGCCATCGGCAGAGATGAGCCGTCCGCGGCGCTGAGCAGCGCCAGACCGTATCCGGGCGTGTCGGAGTTGTTGACGGAACTGAACGATCCGCCGATGGCCACCTTGTTGTTAACGGCATAGATCCCACGGACCACGCGATCGGCCACGTTCGGAGCGAAGGGCAGGATGGCGCCGTTTGCCGGTGCAGCGGACGCGGCACGGAAACGGTCGACAGGTGTCGTGGTCGTCGCGACCGATGTGAAGGTTCCGCCGAAGTAGACGGCGTCGGCCGTGGCGTGGACGCTCAGCACCTGGCCATTGGGCGAGGGGTCAAACGAACCGACCGTGGAGCCACTGGTCGTGAGTGCGGCCATCCGGTTGCGGATCCACCCGTTGACGCGCGTGAACTGGCCGCCGATGTAGATCCTGGCTCCATCGGGCGAGACCGACACCGACTGGATCTGCCCGTTGACAACGGGCGCGAAGCTGTTGATCAGGGCGCCCGTCTGCAGGTTGTACGCGAGGATGTAGCTGCGGGCGACCTCGTTGGTGCCTGCAGGCGACCCCGCCGGGCGGGCGGACGTGAAGTTGCCCACCGCGTACACGGTGTTGCCGGCGACTGCCTGATCCCAGACGACCCCGTTGATCTGAACCGTGGGCAACGGGTCCGCCGTCACCGTCTCAGGATTCGCCGCCGGGGCCGGCGGCGGTACAGGATCGGCTGCTTGCGCGGGTGCCATGCCGACGAGGCCTGCTGCCACGAAGGTCAAGGAGAGCACGAACGCTCCGACGGAGCGAACTACGAGGCGGTTACCCATGGTGGTCCTTAACTTCTGTGACATCTGCCGGATCGAGTCGGTCCTGCATTTATCGCAGAACCCTCGCCACCTATGAGGCCCCCGCTTGGCGTCTATGACGCGTGTTGGTTGTACTTATTCTGCAGAGAGGTCAGCGAGTCGAGCCCGTGAAGAGCACCGGTGCCTGTGAAGCGGAGAAGAACAGCTCGATGGTGACGTCATCGCGATCGGCTGCCGGAACGTTGAACACGTAGACACCCGTCGTCTTCTCGCCACCGGACAGCGTCCCTGCGAAGGGCCTGCCACCGGGCTTCGCCACAGGGATGGCGGGAGTCACGTCGGATCCGTAGTAGCCGTTCACGACGACGTCGGCCAGACTCACGTCCTTACTGCCGGCGGAGATCTGGATCGTCACCTGGATCGCCGGACCGCTGATCTCACCGGGGCTCTCGGCCTCGCTCGTCACAGACTTGATGGTCACGATCTGAGCCTTCGCACCGGCATCGATCGCCGCCACATCGCCGATGTCGACCGGTTTGGACGGCTCGGGGGGCGCGGTCGGACGAGGTGTCGAAACCGTGCCACCGGCAGGTGTCGATGACGAGCCATCCGTGCTCGGGGCGGGCGAGGGCGCTACGACAGGCTCCGAGGCCGAGGCCGTGGGGTCGACTCGGCGTGGATCGTTGGTCGCGTCCTCGCCATCGCCCCCGGCTCGGACCAGGAGAACCACCACTACCGCAATCACCAGGACGATGCCGATCGAGACTGATGCCACGACACTCTTCTTCATGCTTGACTACCTGATCTCGATCGGGACGAATGGCCACGCTACCTGCCCGATCGTATACGGGCGGACGATCGGCGCGGGTGGCTCTCACGCACCTCAGCGGTTGAAAGCGCCCTGGGTCTTCTCCAGTCCCACCGTGATGAGGCTCTCGATCGCGTCCGCCGCCTCCTCGATGTACGTCGGGAGGTCCTTGCGCTCGGACGAGCTGTACGCCTTCAGCACGAAGTCGTGCACATCCTGGCGGCCGGGCGGCCGTCCGATGCCGACCCGCACCCGGTAGAAGTCACCCGTGCCGAGGGACTGACGCATCGACTTCAGCCCGTTGTGCCCGTTGTCGCCGCCACCGAACTTGATGCGCAGCATGCCGAAGTCGATGTCGAGTTCATCGTGGATCGCGATGACGTGATCAGGCTCGACGCTGTAGAACGTCGCGAGGGTCGAGACCGGTCCGCCGCTGTCGTTCATGTACGAGCGCGCGCGGCCGAGTACCACTCGTTCGCCGGCCAGGTGACCCTCGACGACGTCGCCGCGTCCGGACTTGTGTTTCTTCCACCCCGGCTTGGCAGCAGTGCCACCCATCCGGACGGCGAGCGCATCGGCCACCATGTAGCCGATGTTGTGCCGTGTGGCGGCGTACGTCGGGCCCGGATTACCGAGCCCGACGACCAACCAGGTCACTCGACCAATCTCATTCAGCGGAGGCAGGAGCCTCAGCGTCAGCGTCTGCCTCGGCGGCAGCCTCTTCGGCGTCAGTCGGGTCGTGCTCGATTCCGAGGTCGGCCTCGGCCTCGGCGAGCTCAGCCTCGAGCTGCGCCTCGGTGGGCGCACCCGTGACGTTGACGATGAGGATGTCGTCGTCGACCGCGAGGGACGAACCCTCGGGCAGGGTGACGTCCTTCGCGAGGATCTGGTCACCGGCGACGAGTCCCTCGACCGAGACCTCGAACGACTCGGGGATGTGCGTGGCCTCCGCCTCGATCGCGATCGACGCGTTCTCGAGGATGACCAAGTTGCCGCTGACGGCGTCGCCGACCGTGACGATGCGAACGTCGACGGTGACCTTCTCGCCCTTGCGGACGATCAGGAGGTCGGCGTGCTCGATAAAGCCCTTGAGCGGATCGCGCTGGACCTGCTTGGGGATGGCCAGGTGGGTCTCGGAGCCGAGGTCGATCGTCAGCAGGGCGTTGGCCGATCCCTTCAGCGCCAGCATCAGGTCATGGCCCGGGAGGGTCAGGTGGATGGGGTCGGCACCGTGCCCGTACAGGACAGCGGGCACCTTGTCGGAGCGACGGATGCGGCGCGCCGCGCCCTTGCCGAACTCGGTACGTGTTTCGGCGGCGATCTTGATCTCGGCCACGGGGAACTCCTGATGGTTACGTCAACGGTGAATCGACGGATGTGTCGAAAGATGGGTTGTCGCTCGGAGCAAGGCGCTCGACACAGCACTCCTGTGGAGCGCCCTGTCGATCACGGTCCGTGACGGACCCTCGCCGAGGCAACCGCGCAAGTCTATCGCAGCGCCGATGGTGCGTGAAATCGCCACCGACGGGCCTCTCACCCGATACGCTTCCACCCATGAAGGGTGCCCCGACTGGTTCTCGGGAACCCCAACCGTCGTCGTCGCGATTCGGCGACAGCGTGTTCCGCTCGCAGGTCATGCTCGCTGGCGCCGTGGGCTTCGTGGTCTGCATCACCGTGATCCTGTCGGACCGCGACTTCAGCACCAGTGCGGCCTTCTTCTTCGGTCTCATCGCGATCCTGTGGGTCACGATCGCCGCCGCGATCGTCCCGTGGCTGCGGTTCCCCATCGCTTGGCAGATGGCCGTCCCCCTGCTGGATATCGCAGCACTCGGGGTCTTGCGCATGGCTGTGCCCGAGAGTGGCTTCGGCATCCTGATGATCTTCCCGGTCATCTGGCTCGCCACGACGTTCGGGCGAGTCGGCAGTATCGTCGGCCCGGCACTCGGCGCCTGCTTCATCCTTTCGCAGGCCGCGGCGATCGAGCTCGGGATCAGCAGCACACCGCGAGGCCCGGTCACCACCATCACGGCAGCCAGCCTGTCCGTCGCCCTGGCCTTCGTGTCGGGCGTCATGTACTCCACAACCCGTCGGGTCGAATCCCAGCGTGTCCTGCTGCGGCGGCAGACCGGGATGCTCGAGGCAGCTCTTGGACGCGCCCGCATCCAGGAGACGACTCTGCGCGAGGCGTTCGACGCGGTCGAGTTCGCCGTCATCAGCCTCGACATCCGCGGCGGCACCCAGACGACCAACCGCGCCACGCGCGCGCTGATGACCGAACTGGGGTTACCCGACACCACCCCGTGGCATCGGTTTCCGCTCTACAAGTCCGACAAGGTCACCCCCGTTCCGCCCGAGGAGTTCCCGCACGTGCGGGTCTTGGCGGGCGATGAGGTCGACAGCGAGACGTACTGGATCGGACATCGGACCGGCACCCGCTTCACGATCGACGTCACGGCGCGGCTGCTCCACGACCGGCAAGCCGAGCTCGACCGGGTGGTGGTCGTGCTCCGCGACGTGTCTGCCGAGGTGCGAGCTATCGCCGACCGCGACGACCTCGTCACGTCGATGTCGCACGAGCTGAGGACCCCGCTCAGCTCAGTCCTGGGCTATATCGATCTCGCACTCGAGTCCGACGGTCTCCCCGAACCGGCCGAGGAGATGCTGGAGATCGCGTTGGCCAACACGCAGCGACTCAATTCCCTGGTGAGCGACCTGCTCGCGGCCAGATCGACCAGCCCGGCCAATGCGATAGCCCTGCGCACCGCCCCGTGTGACATCTCAGCACTGCTGCGCGAGTCGATCGATGCGATCCGGCCGCTGACCGCCGAACGGCTGATCTCGATCCAGCTGAACATCGCTTCGGCTGTCGTCGCGACCGTCGACGCCTTCCGCCTGCGGCAGGTTGTCGACAACTTGCTCTCGAACGCGATCAAGTACAACCGCAACGGGGGACGTATCGCGGTCGTGGTGTCTGCCACCACCGTGGGAGACGTTCCCTCCGTCGAGATCCGTGTGTCCGACACCGGACGCGGTATGACCCTCGAGGAACAGAAGGGCTTGTTCGAGCGGTTCTACCGTGCCGAGTCGGTGCGCGGTTCGACCGTCCACGGCACAGGCCTGGGGCTCAGCATCTCCCGAGAGATCGTGGTGTTGCACGGGGGCACGATCGAGGTCGACAGCGAGCCCGGACGTGGCACCGAGGTGGTAGTGACCCTGCCGCGAGGTACCACCACGAGCTTGGTTCCCGCCACGACCATCCCTATAGAGGAGAGCTGACACCCGATGGATCTCGACCTGGAGACTCTGCTCATCGCACGGGTGCTGCCCATGACGCTGGTGACGGCGGTGTTCGCCACCACCGCGGCGCTGCGCCACAACGACGAGGCCAATCGTGCGTGGACCGCGGCGTTTGCCGCTGCGCTGTGTGTCAGCGGCCTTGACGCGCTCTACGACGCCGACGGGACCGCCCCCAACGTCGTGGTCGCTGCGGCCGATGCCTCCACCGTCCTCGCACTGGGGTTGATGTGGGCCGGCTGTCGTGCCCTCGACGGGCGTGTTCGCGCCCTGCTCTGGGTGCCCGTTGCGGTTGCCGCGGTTGTGGCGCTGCCAACGCTGATGCAGTCTCCCCGGCCGGATCTCGACCTCAGCGCCGCGATCCGACTCGGCGCCACCGGCCTGTTCGCCTGGCTGTGCGCGACCGAGCTGCTTCGCGGCAAGATGCGCCTCAACCTCAATGCCCGCATCCTGCAGATCGTGTTCTTTGTCTTCGGTGCGTGGTACATCATCGCCGCGGCGGTCAGCGCAGCCGCAGCCTCAGGTGCTGGTGAGATCTCGCGTCCGGCGATCACGAGCACGGCCCTTCCCTTCACGGCGACGTTCGTGATCGCGGCGATCTGTCTGTCGGCCCTGAGGGTCGAGCGGGCCGGCAACTGGTGGTCGATGAGCGCGCAGGCACGCCGGCTCACCGAGCTCGACGTCCTGACCTCAGCCGCGTTCCGAGAGGACGCCCGCGACCGGATCGAGCGGGCGACCCTCGCCGGACATCACGTCGCGTTGGTCCTGGCCGAGATCGCCGACCTCGACGAGCTCAACTCGGCCTTCGGCCGTGAGAGCGGCGACCGGGCGCTCAAACACGTCTCGGGGATCCTGCGCACTCGTGTGCCTGCCGATGCTCTCCTCGGTCATCTGGGCGCGGGACGCTTCGTGGTGCTGATCGTGGCTGCGACAACCGACGCGCCCTCAATCGTGGTCGACGCGATTCGCACCGGACTGATCGAGGCGCCGGTCAGCGAAGGGATGGAGCTGCGGACCGATGCGTCGTTCGGCACCAGCCACACCGTCGATACCCCGGCCACCTTCGAGGCCCTGCTGGGCAAGGCCGATGCCGATCTGACCCGTTCACGCGTCTGACGTCCCCACGTTCGTCGCGAATTGACGCAATCTTGAGCCAACACTGCGTCTATCCTGATGGTGAGGTCCCAGACTAAAGTCCTGGGACCACGCCAGGCACCCATCTCGTTACGAGGAGCCTCACCATCATGAACGACGACGGTATCGGACACGCCGACAGGGCCACGTTCATCGACCCCGTCATGGAGCAGTACGCCGACGAGCTCATGGCCAACATCGAGGCACTGCCGACCTACCGGTCCACGGTCGGCTGCATCATCCCCGCCTACAACGAGGAGGACGCCATCGCCGACGTCCTCGATTCGCTGCTGTCCCAGACGCGACTGCCCGATGCGATCCACGTCATCGTCAACAACACCACCGACGCCACCGTCGAGATCGCCAGCCACTACGCCGGTCTGCACGTCCGCGGACATGGGGCGGACGAGCAGATGACCGAGGTCTTCGTCCACGACATCGGCGAGAACCCCGACAAGAAGGTCGGCGCGCTGAACTACGGCTACACCCTCGTGGAGGGGATGGACTACCTGCTCGGCGTCGACGGCGATACCACCGCCGACCCCCACGCGATCGAGTACCTCGTGCGCGAGATCGAGGACGACGAGCGCATCGGCGGCATCTCGGCCATCTACAGCATCGACGACAGCGGCCTCGACAACCTCATGGCCAAGTTCCTCATCGCCGGCCAGCGATCGCAGTTCGCGGCCTTCAACATGCAGAACCTGTTGCGCGGTCGCAATATGGCCGTGCTGGGCGGGCAATACTCCGTCTTCTCCACGACGGCCCTGCGTGCGGTTGTCAAGCAGACCCACCAGCGTTTCCCGTGGGTCCGCGACAGCGAGATCGAGGACTCACTGCTCTCGCTGGAGATCAAGAGCGCCGGGTACCTGACCAAGATCAGCGCCCACGCGCGCGCGAACGTCGGCGGCATGACAACCCTCCAGTCGCTGGACGCCCAGCAGGTCAAGTGGAACACCGGGGCGATCGACCTGATGTGGCCCGGACAGCGCGGAGACACCAAGGGGCAGCCGTTCCACCCGAACCTTCGCCTGCGCTGGTTCGAGAACATCTCGATGATCACCAACGGACTCACTCGCCTGGTCTTCTTCTTCCTGCTCATCACCTCCCTGATGCTGCATGCCTTTGTCTTCGTGGTTCTGTGGATCGTGCCGACCGTCATGGCGACGCTGCTGAACCTGCGGACAGCTCATGCGATGCACAACGCCAACAGACGCGACTACCTCTTCGCGGCCTTGTTCATCCCCTCCGAGCTGTACATGTGGGTGCGACTCGGCCACTTCGCGCGCTCGTGGACCAAGTTCGCGAGCAGTTCGCAGACCGACAACTGGGCCCTGCAGGCCAAGGC
>Ga0075364_10000470_pt1 | contig 20475 bp, 19 predicted proteins | sample EndMetdeltDD1764_FD_71517 | JGI IMG/M metagenome (GOLD analysis project Ga0075364, IMG submission 71517) | Populus endosphere microbial communities from Tennessee, USA - Endosphere MetaG P. deltoides DD176-4 | ecosystem: Host-associated > Plants > Roots > Endosphere | place: USA: Tennessee...
TAATAAACATGTAACTCAAGCTGTAAAGATAATTTTTTTTTATTTTTCATTTTTTTATTAAAAAAATTTAAAGGCGATTATTCTAGCACGCATCAAATAACATTTTCTATCAAGCAACTGAGCTAAGCTTTCTCTTTAATATTTTCATGAATAACACCCGCTAATACCTCACTATGAGCGGTAGTTGCATTTAAAGCAGGAATATAATGAAAACTCTCCCCACCTGCTTTTAAAAAGAGTTGCTGATAACGTTGCGATATTTCCTCTAAGGTTTCTAAACAATCCACCGCAAATCCAGGGCAAACGATAACGACTTTTTTTATACCTTGTGCCGGCAATTGCCGTAATACCGCATCACAATAAGGCTGTAACCATTGTGCTTTTCCAAATCGTGACTGAAATACAGTACGGTACTGCTTAGCGGATAAATTTAATTGTTTCACCAACAAATTTACCGTGCTATGACACTGCTGTTCATAAGGATCACCCAATTCAACACTGCGCTGAGGTAACCCATGAAATGAAAATAATATCGTGGCCTCATTTCCATATTTCATCCAGTATTGTCGTATGCTTTCTGCTAGCGCTGCAATATACAAAGGATGATCGAAATAGGATGAAATAAATTGTAATGAAGGAATAAAACGCTGTTGTTTGAGTATTCTCGCTATCTCGTCAAAACAACTGGCGGTAGTCGTCGCAGAATATTGTGGATACAGTGGCAAAATGATTAATGATTGAATGTTATTTTTTTGCAATAATTTTTTTAAGATCATCGCAACAGAAGGCTGCCCATAACGCATCGCTAAAACCACTTTAAATGAATCGCCTAAGCTTTGTTGGATTTTTTCAGCTAGTCTTTTTGAATACACCGCTAATGGCGATCCCTCATCCATCCAAATCGATTGATAAAGCCTTGCTGTTCGTTTAGAACGTAATGGCAATAGAATTGTTCTTAAAAAAGGCTGCCACAGCCAAGCAGGCAATTCAACCACCCGTGGATCGCTCAGAAACTCAGCAAGATAGTGACGCACGGCTTTGGGAGAGGGAGCACTAGGCGTACCGAGATTAAGTAGTAATACGGCCTTACGATTAATCTCTGTCACGTACGAATACCTTTGCCTCTATTCAATAAATAAAGATTCAGGAGAAACAAACCCACACAACAGAAGAAAATAACCACTAAGGCTTGCATCACTGGAATATCGCTAACGCCTAATAATCCAAAACGAAACGCATTAACAATATACAAAATAGGATTAAATAACGATAAATACTGCCAAAAAGGCGGTAGTAAATGGATGGAGTAAAAAACGCCCCCCAGATAAGTGAGTGGTGTTAAGACAAACGTAGGTACTAATGAAACATCGTCAAAGGTTTTAGCAAATAATGCATTGGTAAATCCGGCCAGCGAAAATAAAATAGTTGTCATCGGTACAATCGCTAACAAAACGAAAAGACTATGCACCTGTAGATGGGTAAAAAATAAAGCCAACAACGTTACTAACAATCCGACCAGCAAACCACGTGCCACGCCACCCGCAACAAACCCTGACAAAAGTAGCGCGTTAGGTAATGGTGCAACGATTAGCTCTTCTATACTACGTTGAAAACGCATACCAAAAAAAGAAGTCACAACATTGGTATAGGCCGCGGTAATCACTGACATCATAATCAAGCCGGGCGCAATATATTGCATGTAGCTAAAGCCTTCAATTGTCCCTAAACGATTCCCAATCAGCCCCCCAAAAATTAAGAAATACAGCCCCATGGTAATTAAAGGTGGTAATAGTGTTTGCATCCAAATACGTAAAAAACGCTTGATTTCTTTACGTAATAAGCTAATAAAAGCGACCCAATAAATTTTAGCGCGCATGATTTTTTTCTATCCCCAATATTTTTACGAATTCGTCATTGCGATTGCCGCGCTTCGCTCGCAATGACAGCGAAGTGCGTGGCAATCTAGACGGCAAACACTTATTGTTTTTTATTTTCGGTAATTAAATTTAAAAATAACTCTTCAAGCCGATTAGCCTTATTACGTAAGCTCGTTACTTCAATATGATGCCCCTCTAAGAAACCAAATAAATTATTCAATGACTGTTCCTTTGCCACATCGACTTCTAAGGTCATATTATCTCGCAAGCGCATGGCAAAAGGCGAGGAAGCATCCGGTAGTGTGTCTAAGGGCTTTTTTAAATCAAATACAAATGTTTCCATATTGAGCGTCGCCAATAAATTTTTCATGCTGGTGTTTTCTATGATGCGACCTTTATCAATAATCGCAATATTTTTACAGAGATATTCTGCTTCTTCTAAATAATGTGTGGTCAAAATAATAGTCGTTCCTTGACGATTAATTTCCTGCAAAAACTCCCACATCGAACGACGTATTTCAATGTCTACACCGGCGGTTGGTTCATCTAAAATTAATAATTTAGGTTCATGTACTAATGCTCTTGCAATCATTAAACGTCGCTTCATGCCACCAGAAAGTTGCATAGAAACTTGATTACGTTTATCCCATAGATCGAGTTTTTTGAGGTAGATTTCAGCACGTTGTTTGGCTAAACGCATAGGCACACCATAGTAACCCGCTTGATAGACAATGACGTCGATAACTTTCTCAAAAATACTAAAATTGAGTTCTTGAGGAACCAAACCAATACAAGATTTTGCTGCCTCTAACTCAGTATCAAGACTATGCCCAAATACCTGGACCTGTCCGTCTGTTTTATTAATAAGAGACGTGATAATACCAATAGTCGTCGATTTACCAGCGCCATTAGGCCCCAATAAAGCAAAAAAATCGCCCTGGTTAACGCGTAAATCGATTCCTCGTAGCGCAACCACGCCATTGCGGTAGATTTTTGTCAGGCCTTTAATATTTAATGCTTGCATAAGAATGACGGTGCTTTTAAATTATTGCATGAGTAGATTGCCGCGCGCTTCGCGCTGCAATGACGAGTTGATGAGATTATAACATGACAACGCTAATACCCTTCCCTTTAAGTCGCCAACAGAGCCTATTACTAGCAGGCCCTGCCGGCCAACTCGACGTGCTAACCACCTATCCTGAATCCCCGCGCAATCCGCCTGTCATCGCCGTTATTTGCCACCCACACCCTTTATTTGGTGGCACGCTGACGAATAAGGTCGTTACTACCTTAGCACGCAGCTTTAGCACACTAGGGTTTAGCACCGTGCGCTTTAACTTTCGTGGCGTCGGTAAAAGCCAAGGCGAATACGATAAGGGAATAGGTGAAACCGAGGATTTACTCGCCCTGCTACAATGGCTAAAAACAGCCTGTCCTGACCATGCGATTTGGTTAGCAGGCTTTTCCTTTGGCGCTTATGTTGCAGCGCGTGGCGCTAAAAAATGGCCGGTAGAACAGCTTATTTGTGTTGCACCACCCATAGAAAACTTTCCCTTTAAGTCCCTACCACCTTTTCCTTGTCCTTGGCTATTGGTTCAAGGCGATCAAGATGAAGTCGTTTCTGCAGACGCTGTCTTTTCATGGGCAGAAAGCTTAGACAATCCGCCAGCTGTTATTAAAATAAAAGGTGCCACACATTTCTTTCATGGTCAGTTGATTGAATTACGTGAAGAACTCATCGCCGCAATAACATCCACGCTAAAAACAACATGACGCCCTTACAAGCCTATACACAAAAAATTCAAGAAAAAATCTTATCCTATGATCCACGCCAAGAAATGGCGATGCAACAATTGCAACAAATCTATACCGCACTTCTAAGCGCAAGAAAATGGCGATTATTCAAAAAACAACCTGTGTGTAAAGGATTGTATTTATGGGGTGAAGTGGGCCGAGGCAAAACGTATTTGATGGACCTTTTTTATAACCATCTGCCTGTGCCAAAAATGCGACTGCATTTCTATCAGTTCATGCAATCTATTCATGCTGAGCTAACACGGTTACAAGGTCAATCTAACCCATTAGATAAAATTGCACAGGATCTTGCACGCAAAACACACGTCATTTGTTTAGATGAATTTCTAGTACATGAAATAGGTGATGCTATGTTGCTTTCGCAACTACTACAAAGCTTATTTAAACAGGGTATCACGCTCGTCACGACGGCAAATATGCCACCGGATGCTTTGTATCAAAATGGCCTGCAACGAGCACTGTTTTTACCTGCTATTACACAACTCAAACAACATCTCACTATCTTCCACTTAGAAACCTGCCGTGATTACCGCTTGTATCAAGATATTGAAAAAAATAATAGCTTAGATAATCCAGTACTTGTCATGCCATTGAGCCATGTACAACACTTATTTGATGTACTGACGAAAGGCCAAACCATTCACTCTCAACCACTTTCTATCCATGGACGTCTGATTAACCATAAAGGCTATACTGATAATACGATTTGGTTTGATTTTGCTTCAATCTGCGCTATTCCTCGCAGCCAAGTCGATTATTTAAGTATTGCAAAACGTTTTTCTACTGTTTTAATAAGTCAGCTTACGCCAATGGGCGAACATAATGATAATAGTGCACGGCTTTTCATACATTTAGTCGATGTGTTCTATGACGCCGGCATACAATTGATAGTAACAAGTGCCACGGCAATCGATGATCTTTATCCACAAGGCCGTTTTCTGTTTGAATTCAAACGGACTAAAAGCCGTCTGATGGCTTTCAAAAGGAAGCTTTAAAACTCATTAACGAAAAAAAGGGCATTTAAGCGCCCTTCTTTTTTCACACAAATAGATTAAACAGCTGCTTTTAATTTTTTCAGCGGTTTAATTTTCACAACCTTACGAGCAGGTTTTGCCTTGAAAACGGTAGGCTCTCCGGTGAAAGGGTTAATACCTTTGCGCGACTTGGTAGCTGCTTTTTTGACGACAGTCACTTTAAACATGCCAGGCAAAGAAAACGCATGACCTGTTCTTGCATGCCCATGCATGATTGCTTGCAACGTATCAAGCACTTCAACTACTTTTTTCTTAGGTAATTCAGTTCCTTTTATCAAGCCGTTTATTAATTCAGTCTTTGTAAAAGACTTACTAATAGAAGGTATTTTTTTACCGGATGTTACTTTCGCTTTTTTACGAGCTTTTGTCGTAACAGACTTTTTCTTAGCTAATTTTTTAGCCATGATTCATATTCCTCTTACATTAAGGAGTAAACAGAAGGTTTGGATTTTATAAAATAGCATATTTTTAGCATTTTACTAGAGGGGCACGCAAATATTTATTAGAACAGATTTTTTACACAACCATTTTTCAAACATGTTGTATGATTTGAACAACGATTTCAATAAATATTAATAGAATAATAACAGACTCTAAAATACTGGAATAACGGTGTTCAAGCTGGCTATTAAGCATTTCTAAAATTTCATGTACCACATCTAGCTTATGATTCAGTGCTTCCACACGCTTAGTAATGTCTAGAAATTTTTCCGTCATCACATAATATTCTTCAAGATTAGAGTAACGCCAAAAATATTCCGGAACATCGAGATATTCACTACTCAAATTGACAGAACTTCGGGTTAAGAAAATTTCACCAATACGTTTCGATATCGCTTTACGTGACAGCGATATTTTCCCATCTTCGGCCAATTCCTTAGGGAAACGACTATTAGCACGTATGGTTTTCTGAATAGACTCTTCATAAAACTCTAATTTGATAGACTGCGCTAAACCATACGAAATAGCTAATTTCATTTGTATGTTATCGGTTTCGCCTTTCTCGATAGTAATCACATCCACATTAAATCGTTGATGCGGAAAAATTCGTGTCTCTTTATCAATATGATAAATAAAACGGTCTCTTTCTATTTCTGCTTTTTTAAGCACACCCTCCGAGAAAGGAGTAATTTGTTCGATTAACCTTTCTTCTTGTTCTCTGCGTAAACCCCAGGTAACAAAACAACCATGACTAAAAAAGAAAATATCTATCTCTTTATTGTTCTTAGTGATATACAACACGTTACGAAATAATTTAGCGATATAGTGGCGGCTTCGAAAAAAGTCGGCCAATGCGCTTAATTTATAACTCGCAGCCGTACAAAAAGAAATACAACGCATAAAATTTACTATGGTTCAAAAGAGTTTATTCCATACCCACGGCACTTGAAGAAGAATGGTAATGGTGTGGAGCAGTCTTTAAAGCAGCTTTAGATGTTCCAATCATTTGTGGAATTCCATTTTGGCTTAATGCAATTTTATCAACCGATTGCCATTGGATGTTAGCCGCTTTATCGCCATGAACTCCCACCAATTTTTCCATTGTCGCTCGTTGCTGCGTCAATCGTAATGCCGATCGCCCTTGTAAGGGTACATGCGCTTCTAAATAAAGTCTATCTTTATCCCAGCCCATTTTATAAGGGGAATCGACAATATAAACACGCTCTTTACGCTTAACTTGTGGATATAAACTTTCTATATCTTCGGGAAATAGTCGAAGACAGCCTGCACTACTTCGCCTTCCCACACCTTCATAATCATTGGTACCATGAATTAAAAAGGTCAATTGTTTAAGACGCATCGCATAGCCTCCCAGAGGATTATCTGGCCCTGGTGGTACTTTTAATGGTAAGTGAACACCATCTTTTGCACGATCTTTTCGAATTGATTCAGGAACAAACCAGGTTGGATTACTAATTTTTTGCGCAATCCAAGAAGGTCCTAACGGAGTATCCCAACCTTCTCGACCAATGCCCACTGGGTAAGTAATGACAATATGACGATGCGGTGGGTAATAATAAATACGTAATTCCGCTAAATTAATAACAATACCCTGACGTGGGCCCGCCGGTAATATAAAACGACTAGGAATAACAATGATGGTGCCTGGCACAAGATGTACGGGATCTATCGTTGGATTCGCTTCTACTAATTCAAAATAACCCATATCATAACGTCGTCCTATTTTACTAAACGTATCGCCCGGTAATGCTTGTGTCCACTGTACGTGTCCTACGACACTATCGCCATGCGCAGGCAAAACAAATGTTAGTGCAAACGCTTGAGTCGCGAAAAGCAAATAGAAAAAAAACCCAGCGGCTAAACGTAAAGAATAATGCTTAAAATATTGCATAGATACTCGAGTTGCTTAACTTAAGCTCCCTCTTTTTAAGAATCAGCATATTGTACATCGAATTGCCAACCACGCAACCAAGCTTTAAAACAAACCAAGGTTTTATCAGCAATTTATCCTATACTAGAACTTTTCATTAAGATGCCATTTTATGTATGAAATTCAAGGTTACCATCGTCGGTTTTCCCGACATGGGATAAAAGAATTCTTTCACATGGATAAACCTCTATTAATTGGCTTACTTAGCCTGGTCATCATTGGTTTGTTTATACTCTATAGCGCCAGTAACCAAAGCCTAGAATTAGTCAGTAAACAAGCATTGCGCATGTTGTTTGCTTTTACAATCATGATCATATTTGCGCAAATTCCTCCCTCCGTTTATAGAACGTGGGCACCTTGGATATTTTCGATTAGCTTTTTACTTCTTGTTGCCGTATTACTCATCGGTGTGGTTGGAAAAGGCGCACAACGCTGGCTCAATCTTTGGTTATTTCAATTTCAACCTTCGGAACTGATGAAATTATCAGTACCTCTCATGTTGGCATGGTATTTACATGATAAATCGCTACCGCCTTCTTTTTTAAATTTACTTGTCCTATTAGCGATTGTGCTGGTGCCTACTTTATTAGTGGTCAAGCAACCCGACTTAGGTACCGCCTTATTAATTGCTATTTCAGGCTTTTCGGTTATTTTGCTCGCGGGCATTAGTGTACGCTTACTCCTATTAGGCAGCCTATTAATTTTAGTCATCGCACCGATTGGCTGGCACTTTATGCACGATTATCAAAAACTTCGTGTATTAACCTTTCTCAATCCAGAAAGAGATCCTTTAGGTGCGGGTTATCATATTATTCAATCTAAAATCGCGATTGGTGCCGGTGGTTTTTTTGGCAAAGGCTGGCTACAAGGCACACAATCACATCTACAGTTTTTACCTGAACATACCACTGATTTTATTTTTGCAGTCTGCGGCGAAGAATTTGGCTTAATAGGCAGCATTGTACTCTTAACGCTTTATTTCTGGGTTACCTTCAGGGGTCTTTATATTAGTATGAAAGCACAAGACACCTTCTCACGTTTACTGGGCGGGGGCTTAAGCTTGAGTTTTTTCATCGCGGCCTTTGTTAATATTGGCATGGTGAGTGGTCTATTACCCGTCGTGGGTGTGCCATTACCCCTGATTAGCTATGGTGGAACTTCGTTAATTACTTTAATCGCAGGGTTTGGTATTCTGATGTCTATTCAAACACATAGAAAACTAGTCGGTAATTAAAGGAAGATTAATGATATGCAAAAAAATAAGAGTTATTTGAGCTTTCTGTTCCGAAACCCCAAGCATAATAGACACATGCTACAAGCCGTCGTTTTCTTAATTGGTCTGTGCTTAAGCGCTTGTTCAGCCTATGCCGATAAGCCAGAGATAAATCACTTTATCGACAAAATGGTTAAGAAATACCACTTTGACCGCCAACAATTACAACAATTATTTAAAACCGTCAAACCCAACCGATCGATTATCTCATCCTTTGCAAAACCAAAAGAAAGTTTAACCTGGTCCGACTATAAGCCCATCTTTGTGACTGAAAAACGCGCACGTAATGGTGTGAAATTTTGGAATAAGCATCAGCAAACTTTACGCTATGCACAACAACACTATGGTATTCCTCCAGCCGTTATTATTGCTATTTTAGGCGTAGAAACACGTTACGGTGAGGTGACTGGTAAATACCGTGTCTTAGATTCGCTCAGCACACTCAGTTTTAATCACACTCGCCGAGCTGATTTCTTTCAAAGTGAACTCGAACAGTTTTTATTGTTAGGCCGTGAAAATCCAACGATTAATCCTAGAACCACCAAAGGCTCCTATGCAGGCGCAATCGGTCAAGTACAATTTATGCCGAGCAATTATCGGCATCTGGCAGTTGATGCATCACGTAAGGGTTATAGCGATCTCATCAATAATTCAGACGATGCCATTCTTAGCATAGCGAATTACCTTAAATATTATGGCTGGGTAAAAGGCGGCCCTGTTGCTACACCTATCAAAAACAAAAATCACCCTTTATCACTAAAAACCAAGCTAATTACCTTACCTATCAAACACGGTAAAGAATATTGGCTAGGATTTACTAACTTTCAAGTCATTAAACGGTATAATGCCAGTTCACTATATGCCATGGCGGTCTATCAATTAAGTGAATTAATCAACCATTACCATCAACAAGAGCAGCATTGACATGTTAATAAAAAATAAGGCTTGGCAGGGAAGCTTTTTTTTTAGAACGGCATTCGGATCTTTACTTTTCATGCTTATTTTGGCCTTAACAGCCTGTAGCACCACCAGCACGCGACGTTATCCACTACGTCAGGACAAACCACCCGCTTTTAAAATCAATGCCAATAGAATTCCGAATGCGGTACCTAAAGCAGAACCTTTAAGCAAACGCGGCAACCCAAAATCCTATGTTGTTTTCGGGCGTCGCTATTACGTGTTGAAAAGTGCCAGGGGTTACCATGCCACAGGCACGGCTTCTTGGTATGGTATGAAGTTTCACCGCTTTCAAACATCCAATGGCGAACTCTATAATGTCGCTGGTATGACCGCTGCCCATAAAACACTGCCATTACCTACTTATCTGCAAGTAACCAATTTACGTAACGGTAAGAAAGTCATTGTTAAAGTCAATGATAGAGGGCCTTTTGTGGGTAATCGACTCATTGATCTTTCTTACGTCGCAGCTAAAAAATTAGATATGACCGGCTCAGGAACAGCACCCGTTGCAATTCGCGCTATCACACCAGGCGTAACACGGTTTGCCAGCCATACTTCCTATTCTAAATCACTCGCTGAGCAAAGATCACAAAGCCCAACAAATCCCTTCATTCATTTAGGACTTTTTAAGCAGCATCAACAAGCACAAAAATTGGCGTTGCTTGTTAAACAGTGGACACAATCTCCCGTTAAAATAGAAGCAAAATCTATCCATAAGCGTCGTTATTATCAGGTAGTCATCGGTCCTTTACCGAATACAAAAAGTTCTCAACAACTGCATCATCAGTTGCAATTGGCAGGGCTTAGTCAGCCTAAAGGTTTTAATTAATGGATGATTTATTATGTCAGCCAAAAAAACTGTATCTATTCTCTTTTCTTTATTAGGCATTGCCGTTCTGAGCGTATTGTTTAGCCTTAGCTATACCTATCCGCTCACCTTAGGCAAACGCAGCCTTCTTTATAGTGATTATGGTAAGTTTTATCATTCACAACGCCTGATGATCGAAGGAAAAAATATTTATTCGCCGATTTATTTCATTAAAAATAAAAAATCGTCAGAACCGGGTCGTGCGCTTTTAGCCAAACCAGAATCAAATCCTAAACATGCCATTCGTTTGGCCGGAAATCTCAACCCACCTTTTTTTACCTTAATTACTTTCCCCTTCGCTTATTTGAGTTATACACATGCCTTGCTGTTATGGACTTTTTTTTCCATGCTAGCGGGCTGTCTAAGTATTTTATTCATTCAACAAAAACTTGATCCACCCTCACTCACTTCATTGCCAACTTGTTTATTACTTTTAATTGCTTTTATTAGTTATTTCCCCACCTTCGCTACACTACAATTTGGCCAAGTGAGTTTAATACTGCTTCCCTTTCTTGTTTTAGCCTGGCGCGCGGCGCATGAACAAAAAAGCACAACGGCCGCTATTTTTTTAGGACTAGCCGCTAGCTTAAAACCGTTTATCGCTTTATTTTTTCTTTATTTTTTAATCCGTAAAGAATGGCGCGCACTATGGGTTTTTATTGTAACGATACTGATATGTGCGCTTCTAGCGGCTGCATTCCTTGGCGTAAATACCTATTATGCCTATTATCAGCTCAGCCACCAAATCGCTTGGGCCGCTTCCAATTGGAATGTTTCTATTTATGGCATTTTATTACGTCTGATAGGTGGAGCAGAAGCGAATACGCCCTTAATACCACTACATGGCCTTTTTACAGGCGCCTATCTTTTCCTCTCGGGTTTATTATTATTAACACTCTATTGGTTTTTACGTCCTATTAAAGGCGTTGATCCACAAAAAAAAACCGATCTGGATTTTTCATTTATTTTAATCGCAATGTTATTACTTTCTCCATTAGGTTGGATGTATTATTTCCCGTTTCTAAGTATCCCTTTCCTAATATTGTGGAACTTTTCAAAAAAAGGATTTTACCCCATCGCACTGCCTTTGCTATTAGCCGCATTACTTCTGCTGTCTAACATCCCGATTACCTTAATCCCCACCAATCAAATAAATGCTAACAATGCACTTTCTGTGTTCTTAGGTGCGATGCTGTATTTTGCAGTACTCATCGGTTTAATGGGTCTACTTTTTGTGATGCGTAGACTTATAAAAAAACAGCCAGCACCCGATTTTGAAAGAATACCCTTCGGCCTGCTATTATTGGTCTACATCGTCGTTTTTTTACCTTCCATCCTTGGCATCACAAAGACAACGAACACCTGGATGCGTTATGCTGTTAACTACAGTACGGAATACACATTGATCTCTCATCAGGACTAAATTTATGTTGCCCTATCCCTCAATCAATCCCATTGCCTTTAGTCTAGGACCCATTAAAGTCCATTGGTATGGATTAATGTATGCCGTTGGATTTATCGGTGCTTGGATATTAGCCAGCTATCGCGCTAATAAACCCAATAGTGGTTGGACGATGGATCAAGTGAGTGATCTACTTTTTTATACCGCCCTGGGTGTTATTTTAGGCGGCCGCATCGGTTATATGCTTTTTTATGATTTCTCTAATTTCTTAGCGCATCCCTGGATCATCTTTCAAGTCTGGCAAGGCGGTATGTCCTTTCATGGCGGACTACTCGGCGTTCTGTTAGCCATCTATCTCTTTAGCCGGAAAACGGGTAAACATTTTTTTGATATTACCGACTTCGCAGCGCCTCTCGTACCGATTGGTTTAGGTGCTGGTCGAATTGGCAACTTTATTAATGGCGAATTATGGGGTAGAGTAACGGATGTGCCTTGGGCTATGGTATTTCCTCACGCAGGTCCATTACCTCGACATCCTTCTCAGCTTTATGAATTTTTCTTTGAAGGAATCCTACTGTTCTCATTTCTGTGGATTTATTCCAGTAAAAAACGACCACGTATGGCCGTTTCGGGCTGGTTTGCTCTGCTATATGGTGTTTTTCGTTTTATACTTGAATTCTTTCGTCAACCCGATACACAAATGGGTTTCCTCGCTTGGAATTGGTTAACCATGGGTCAGTTGCTGTCACTGCCAATGATTATTGTAGGTTTAGCTTTAATTTATAAAGCCTATGCAACTAAAACTAACAACGCTGAACACTTGAACGTATCGTTTTGACAAAAAACCGTTGTTTTTGTGCTAGGCAGAGCCCTATAAAAAGAATTTAATAATATTACTTAGGTCTTAATGACTTCATTTTTCAAACGATATGCCAAGCCAAGCCATTCAACACCAAAAAACTTTTTTTTCTGAAAGCAAACTATTATTATTTTTAGCAATACCGCTCATCATGAGCGGTGTGATTGAAACCTCTATCGGTTTTTTTTCTAATATCTTTCTAGCTCATCTTGGTACAGAAAGCCTCGCTGCCGGTGCACTGGTTAATTGGGTATTTACCACCATCATGGTCATTGTATGGGGTACATTTTCGGCCGTCACCACCTTAGTGGCGCGTTATTATGGCGAAAAAAATCAAGATCAAATACGCTGCATACTTTATGCAGGTCTGCTATTAGCCTTAACACTCATGTTACCTTCCATGTTATTGATATGGAATCTTACCCCGATACTTTTATTTTTTGGGCAAAAACCAGCAACCGTCGCGCTCGCACAACCCTATTTGCATGGTCTTACGTGGGCTATTATTCCTGATTTTATTATCACGATATTATTACAGTTTGTAGCCGGACTTGGCCGAACAAAAACTAACTTAGCGTTTAGTTTACTGTTTGTACCCATTAGTCTCTTTTTAAATTACAGTTTGATGTTTGGAAAATTTGGTTTTCCCTTATTGGGTATTGGCGGCATCGGTTGGGGTACTGCTATTTCTTTCTGGATCATCACGATCGGTTTCATCGCCTATTTTTACTTCAATAAAAGCTATCGCATTTATTTACAATTCCCACGTTTTCATAAAATAGGACCGGCACTAAAAGAAATTTTTCAAGTAGGTCTGCCTTTAGGCTTAATGTACTGCGTTGAAGTAGGATTTTTCTTGGCTATGACCATTATCATGGGTCTGATTAGTGAAAACACACTGAGCGCTAATCAAGTCACACTACAATTTTATTGGATATTTTCGATTGTGACCTTTGCATTAGCACAAGGCATCACCATTAAAGTAGGTCATAGTATTGGTCAAAATGACCGCCAAGCCATCAATTATGCCACCTATTTAGGTGTATTTTATGCGTGTAGCTTCATGTTACTTGCCGCCATCCTGTATTGGTTTTTTGCTGAACAATTGATTAATATTGATTTTAAATCAACCGCAGAAAATGCAACCATTATTCATTTAGCCAAAGAATTCTTCGCTATTGCGGCGTTAGTACAACTGGCTGAAGCAGTACGATTTTCTTTCTTTGGTGCATTACGCGGTTTAAAAGATACTCGCTTTACACTATTAATTTCTATTTTCATTTATTGGGTGATGACCTTGCCATTTGGCTATGTATTAGCCATCGTTTTTGGTATGGGTGGTTATGGTATTTGGTGGGCAACGTTAATAGGACAAATCATAGGAACCCCCTTGCTGATTTGGCGTTACCACCGTAAAGTGCAAGAATATCTTCTCTGATTAACACAAAAAACTACGTATAGTCTTTCAAAAATTAGGTAATTACTTATTATTGTAAATATTACCTCAAACATTGTATGCACTGTTGCATTTGTTTATAATAAGTTAGATTTCTTTTATAACATTAGAAATCACTTAAGCTTTGTCTTTTTTCGTGTAAAAAAATGAACGACTTAGATAAAAAATCTCTAGAAAAACTTCAACTCACCCTTTCAGATCTACAAGGTTTGACTGAAGAAGAACAAAAGAAAAAAATTCGTAAGAGTTATCGTCGCTTAGCTTACCGTCATCATCCCGATAAAGGAGGTAAAGTAGCGCTATTTAGAGAAATAGAAGTTGCTTATCGTACAATAAGCTCGCATTTTGAGAGTGATTATACGCTAGAAATTAATCATTATTTTCGTCCAATATCTATTGATTTTACTGATACCGCCTTTGATTTATTGCTTGAAGAGTCCATTATAAATAATTATCGAAATTTACTTCGCACTTTCTCCGAGCTTTCGGTTAATGAAAAACAGCAATTTGCCCAATACTACACGCAATTTATAAGTCTTGCTCAAACACTAGAAAAAAAACAAACTTATTTAATGGAAAAGCGTAGCCAGCTTTATTCGAAACAACAAGATGAATCGTTTTGGCAGGCCTATCAACGTAAACGGCGCAAACTCATCATTACTTTGTTTGGAGAAGAGTACCTAGATGATTTTCAATATAGATATGCTATTGCTACAGGCGAACTTAGTTCTATTTTAACTTGGAGGAAATTATTTTCACCCGTTAAATCGATAGTAGCGTTATCAAGTAGCATTATTTTAGCGTTTAGGTTTCTGTCGGACTTGAAACCCAATGGTACTACCTATTACCATTGGGCATTTATACTAGGGGTTTCAATTTTTCTATTCACTTTATGTGCTCTACTCCCTACTCCTTTTAATACTGCAGCTTTTATTATATTATTTATGCCTCGTCTAATAAATGATTTCTTATGCATGGCTGCTTGCCCAGTCAATAAAATAATTAGACCTGTGGCCCAGTATACTGGCCTTTCTCCTTACATAGTTGGCCCAGCATTAGCAGGATTTCTAGGTGCTTTTGGTTTTATTATGATCAGTTTTTTTCCTCTTCTTAGCGGATTCACAAATAATAATTCCGTTACCTATATTATTTGCATTATTATAGATAGTATATATGCATTGCTTGTCAAAAATACGCTTACTGAAACGATAGAAAGACTTCCTTTAGCAACAGAAAGTGTGCCTGATAAAATTAGGGAAACGGTACTACAAGTAGTCAAAACTGGCCATTACTCGGCACAACTTTTCAATACGCCTAAAGAAGCACCTTATCTTGTAAAAGAAGACAGAACATTCTGGCAACAAACAAGCAGTTTCTTTGGTGCTGGAAAAAAGGCTTTCTTTGCAAAAGAAAACTGGAAGGAAAATTTTACTCCTGTGCCTCTTTTTCTAGCGGGTGTATAGGCAGGTAAAAATTTAACTCTTAAGTCCAGACTAGTTTAAATAAAATCATACCGTAAACTTGAAAATCCCTATCTCAAAATGAGACACTTGAACCAGCTATTTCATCCCTTCAAGTGTAACGAGTACCTATGTCAAACTCCATACGACCTAAACCTGTACTATTGTTAATCCTCGATGGATGGGGTTATAGCGAAGAAAACGAACACAATGCTATCGCCCTCGCTAAAACACCACACTGGGATCAGTTAATTAAAACCTGTCCTCATACGCTGTTAAATGCATCGGGACTATCGGTAGGACTACCTGAAGGCCAGATGGGAAACTCCGAAGTCGGGCACTTAACGATGGGTGCAGGTCGTGTGCTTTATCAAGATTTAACTCGAATTAACAAATCGATTGTGGATGGTGACTTTTTTAAAAATGAAGTCTTTTTATCGGCTTTAAAAAAAGCACAAAAATCTCAAAAGGCCGTGCATATCCTTGGCTTATTATCGCCTGGCGGCATTCATAGCCATGAAAAACATATTTATGCCCTATTACAATTGTGTGCTCAAGAAAATATAAAAAATTGCTATATACACGCCTTTCTCGATGGTCGAGACACACCACCAAAAAGTGCAATGACTTCCATTACTGCACTAGAAAATAAATGTAAAGAATTAGGGATAGGAAAAATAGTCAGTCTCATTGGTCGCTACTATGCCATGGATAGAGATAAACGTTGGGAACGCACGCAAGCAGCATATGACTGTTTAACCAACGGCGAAGCTGATTATTATGCCGATACAGCCTTAGATGGCTTACAGCAAGCTTATGATCGTGGCGAAACCGATGAATTTGTAAAACCCACCTGTATTCATGCATCCAATGTTCCACCTATTAAAATTGAAGAAGGTGATATTGTTATTTTCATGAATTTCCGTGCTGATCGTGCACGGCAATTAAGTCGTGCTTTTCTTAATACCGGCTTTGGCGATTTCAAACGAAAGCAACATCCTCGTTTAGACGATTTTGTTTCTCTTACACAATATGCTAGTGATATTCCAAGTCAGATCGCTTTTCCGCAACAATCCTTAGAAAATGATCTAGGTAGCTATCTTTCAGAACAAGGTTTGACACAACTTCGGATTGCAGAAACAGAAAAATATGCACATGTTACCTTTTTCTTTAATGGTGGCGTTGAAGCAGAACATCCGAATGAAACACGTGTATTAATTCCTTCTAAAAAAGTGGCTACTTATGATCTAACGCCTAAAATGAGTGCCATAGAAATTACGACTCAGCTCCTTGAAGCGATTGAAGGGAAGAAAGTCGATGTCATTATCTGTAACTTCGCTAACCCAGACATGTTAGGTCACACGGGTAACCTAAATGCAACACAAGAAGCCATCACTTGTATTGATGACTGTATTGGCAAGCTTGTTTCTGCTTTACAAGAACAAGGCGGAGAAGCCATTATTACGGCAGATCATGGCAATGCAGAGTGTATGTATGACGAAAAAACACAGCAAGCGCATACCGCACATACCACCGAACCCGTCCCATTTATTTATGTGGGTCGCCCTGCAAAAATAAGATCACAACACGATAGTGGCACATTAGCTGATATCGCACCCACATTATTAGCCGTATTAAATTTAGCTAAACCAAAAGAAATGACGGGTGAAAATTTAATTATATTTGATTAGAAACTACCTTGACGAAAAATCACTTCAATTTTAGAATGATCATCGGCAATCAAGGAATATATAATGGGTTATGATACCTCTCTATACAACGAACCTAACACAAAGACTCCTGATCTTTCCTTATTCGAAAAATCATATTATTCTAAAGCAGAATATGATTTTATAAAAAAAAGCTTTGAAGAAATCGAAAAAATAACTAAGCTTCACTCACAACTTAATAAAGCCAATAGCTTAGAAGCTCAAGCGCTCATAAAACAGCTAAATAACATCGAAAAAGAATTTATACTACATCTTCATCGCATTGCTGATCATAGAAAAATAGCAAAAATCCATTCACAAAGTGCAGACTTACTGCATTTTATGTTTCGCGTTAATCTTTTTTTCATTTTAATAGTAATGGCTATTACTACAGCTATCCTACTATTCCTTCCAATAACTCAGCTTGTATTCATAGCATTAAGCGCCATCATCGTTAGCACAGTGATACTTTTTCAAATTAATGCAATACTTTTAAAAGATGAGTCACCTATTTTACCCGCTATAAAAAACACCATTGCTTTTTCAATAGCCCAATTAGACCACTTAATAGAAGCATCAACACAATTCCGTAGCGACATTTTTATTATTATTATTGAAGATGTAGATCAAAATGAAAGCAAAAAAACGACTAATAAAAACCTATTATATAATACGCGCCGGTCATTCTTCCCGCGTTTAAGCTTATCAGAAAGACGTTGGGCATCTGTCCCATCATTATGTAATACAGAAGCTCAAGCGACTACAAACGATAATACAGATAACTCCCCGCTTCAAACTTCAACACCTTAGGTTTCACTGTAACGATTGACCTTGCTATAAAAAATGAAGCTATCCATTCATTTTTTTGTCCTCAAAATGATCTGAACAATAAAGAACCTATTTTTTCCGTTACAAACTCGCAAATTCACTAAAGTGGATTAGACTATAAATAGATACCTTAAAAAAATCGCGCAAAAAACAGCCATGCACCTCAAAAATAGGGCTTATGCATACTTTATTGACAGAAAAGTCTGTGTGAGTAAGGAAATAGCTTGCTATGCGACTAAAAATTATACTATTAATTCTTTTCAGTGGTGCTTTATTAGGCTTTAGTACACCCTTTTCAACTCCCCCACCCTTAAAAACAAAAACTGCTCCAGCAAAACCAGAAGATATGCTTTCTAAAGATGTGCTGCGCTTCAATCGAGAATTACAAGTTATTAAAGCAGAATATGTACAACCCACTTCTGAACATCAACTATTACAGAATGCCATGCAAGGTATGGCCAATGGCTTAGATCCCCATTCTAGTTTTTTAGATGCTGATGATTTAAAAGATCTACAAACAGCGACCACCGGTGAATTTAGCGGCTTAGGTTTAGAAGTCGCGATGGAAGACGGTTTATTACATGTGGTCACACCGATTGATGATGGCCCTGCACAAAAAGCAGGTATCAAATCCGGCGATTGGATTTTACGTATTAACAATAGTCCCATTCAAGGTTTAACCTTACGCGAAGCCGTAAAAAAAATGCGTGGCGAGAAAGGAACAGTAATACATCTTACGCTTATTCGTAAGGGATTACATAAACCCTTCACCGTTGATCTAAAGCGCGAAGTCATTCGTGTACGTAGCGTCAAAGGACGTTTGCTAGAACCTAATTTTGCCTATGTTCGCATTAGTAGCTTTCAAGAAAGCACACGAAAAGATTTAGATAACCTCATCAATCAATTACAACACAAGCAAAAAACACCCCTTAAAGGCTTAATACTTGATCTTAGAAATAACCCAGGTGGTCTATTAACATCGGCCAGCGATGTTGCCAATGCATTTTTGGATCCCAATAAAATGGGCTATCACCACATCATTGTTTACACAAAAGGCCAAACAGCTGAAGCTAATATGAAGCTCACGGCTAAACCCAACAATCAAATTTACCGTGAAGCAATGATTGTGTTAATTAACCAAGGTAGTGCATCGGGTGCAGAAATTGTTGCCGGCGCACTACAAGATAACAAGCGCGCCGTAATCCTAGGCACCAAAAGTTTTGGTAAAGGTTCCGTACAAACGGTTATCCCACTCGATGAAACCAGCGCGCTGAAGTTAACAACCGCACTCTACTACACACCCGCCGGCCGTTCTATTCAAGCGGCAGGCATTTTACCCGATATTAATTTAGATGAATTAAAAGTCAGTACTGTCGATGAAGATCCGGTCGATTCAATTTATCTACACGAATCTGAATTAAAAGGACATCTACAAAATGGTAATGCCTCACCTAAAAATATTTTTGAAATGCCCACAACGATTGAAAGTAATGATTTAGTCAAAAATGATTACCAGCTCTTTGAAGCATTCAACTTATTGAAAGGTATGGTAGTACTACAAGAAACACCGATGAAAGGTTAAACAATTTTACGAGGTTCGGATCCATCAAGATAAAAAGGGGCAATAGCCCCTTTTTTTAATTCAACGAAGCGTTTTTTATCTACGGAGTGTGTGTACCTCCAGTACTCTCGAGCGAACTATGAAGCGTGTTATTTGCCGAATCTTTGGCTTCATCAGGGTTCTTAAAAAATGGACCGTAAGAAGATTTAGCATCAACCTCTGCACTTACTTGAGGACCAGGCATTTTTTCAGCCACTGGCTCTGCACTTACTTGAGGGCTAAGCATTTTTTCAGGCACTGGCTCTTTAAATGACGGATATATATTACTTGCTTGGTGCGCTAGCATAGAGCTAATCTTTTGTTCGGCCGCCGTTTTGTATTTATTGACACATGCCTTAAGACTATCTTCACATTCTGTTAAATTAGCAGATTTTTGGCCGGTACCTTTTAGCAAATTTCCAATCCATCTTCCAATTTTCATGCCTATAGAACCATTACGATATAGGTTCCAGGCTCCAAGAACGACAGCAGCGCCAATAAGAGGAATGGTAATAGGCGGGGCAATAGTAGCCACGGCAAGAAGACCGGCAACGGCAGTTAAGCGGGTCATAAAAAGAATAGGCGCAAGAGGAACAAAAGAGGTCCTAACGGTTGATCCTCCACCCATACCCCAATATCCTATCCGTTCAGAAAGGCTATTTTTTGTGTATTCCCCTAATGTTTTTAATAGTTGATCATCTTGCGGATGTTTTTCTAAATGAGCTAAAGCATCCTCGATTAAATTTAAGTCACAATGTTGGGGCAATAGGCTTTTAGTAATCCTAACAGCTGTTTGTATTTCTGGATTTCCTTCTATTCTCCTCGAAAAGGAAACAGCAAATGCAAGCGATCCCTGCTGTAAAGCCGAACTCACGCGGCTATCAAATAAATATTTCTTATTTTCAAGCATAAATCACCCTCATTTATAAAATAGTATTATCT
>Ga0075364_10000471_pt1 | contig 20466 bp, 21 predicted proteins | sample EndMetdeltDD1764_FD_71517 | JGI IMG/M metagenome (GOLD analysis project Ga0075364, IMG submission 71517) | Populus endosphere microbial communities from Tennessee, USA - Endosphere MetaG P. deltoides DD176-4 | ecosystem: Host-associated > Plants > Roots > Endosphere | place: USA: Tennessee...
CATGGCCGTCTCCTAGCTGCAAGCACGAGTACAACTCGGCTGTCCAGATTCAGATCGTCCCCTCGCCGACATTCTTTGCGAACAAGTTTAATAAAATGCGAATGATCAGTTGGCCGCGGGCCAGTCATTTGCAGGCTCATCGATGACAGTAGCATCATCCGCGGGGTCGGGATCCTTCTCATGCGCGCTTCGAAGGCGGTCGACCTGATCACTCACGGCCTTAAGCACCTCTTCGTGCGCCACACCTTGGACGACAAATTTGTCCACGAGATCTTCGACTTTGAGCTTGAGATCTGCTTGCCATTCACTGGTCATCTTTTCCTCCGTTTGATTGTTCTCTCAGACAGTTCGATCCATACAGGAGCATGGTCGCTCGTGTGCTCCCAGCCCCGGACATGCTTGTCGACCTCGGCCTTCGCAAGCCGCTTGGCGAGGTCTGGACTGATCAGAAAATGATCCAGACGGAGCCCGGCATCGCGCCCGTACGCATTCCTGAAATAATCCCAGAATGTGTAGATGCGCTCGCTTGGATGAAGCTCTCGAACGGCATCCGTCCATCCCTGTCTGACCAGTTCGCGGTATGCATCGCGCACTTCGGCGCGGAACAGTGCGTCGTCCTTCCAGCGCTCCGGTTTGTAGACATCGAGTTCTGTCGGGATGATATTGTAGTCACCAGCGAGTATCACGGGCACATCAAGCTCGAGCAGTTCAGAGGCATAATCGTGCAGACGCTGTAACCACCGAAGCTTGTATTCGAACTTGGGACCGGGATATGGATTTCCGTTCGGAAGATAGAGGCCTCCGACCACGATACCGTCCACGATTGCCTCGATGTAGCGGCTCTGCTCGTCCTCCGGTTCGCCGGGGAGACCTTTCCGCGTCAGAAGCGGCTCCTGTCCACGCGCGAGTATTGCCACACCGTTCCAGGACTTCTGGCCGTGCCAGACGGCACAATATCCGGCGTTCTCGATGTCTCTGATTGGAAACCGAGCATCGGGAGCCTTCAGTTCCTGAAGCACGACAATATCCGGGCACGCCTCGTCCAGCCACCGGAGCAGCACCTCGAGGCGACCGTTCACGCCGTTGACGTTGTAGGTAGCGACCTTCACTTGCGCCTATGGTCGCCCTTGTCGCCCTCGCCCGGTTTCGCTTCGTGCTTGGCCTCGTGACGCTTGTCGGCAGACAACGATCGGCCGACATCGACAGACTCCTTGAACTGACCCTGCTCGTCGCGGCGGACGTAGCGTTTGTCAGTTCCAGTATCGATCAGTTCACGCTTGCTCATAATGCTCTCCTTCGGTTGTAGCAAAGGCACAACTCACGAGCTGGCGAAAAGATGCATCGATTCCAGCCGCTTGATCCCCCGCCCTCGGTTGCGGTGAAAAGCTGACCCAAGCCACTGAAAAGGAGTCTCTTTTCGCGTCGGAACGATTCGCCAAGTGATTCGGTTGAATCGCTCAAGTTGCGTCAGTTGCGTAGGAGAGTTTCGATGGCAGGTCAGCGTGCACAGTGGAAGGGCTTCTTGAAGTTCGGCGAGGTTTCGGCAGGTGTGGCCCTGTACACCGCCGCGTCGACATCGGACCGCATTGCCTTCAACACGATCAACAAGGCGACCGGAAACCGGGTCAACCGCGTGTTCATCGACAGCGAGACTGAGGAGCTCGTCGAGAAGGAGCAGCAGACCAAGGGCTTTGAGATCGAGAACGGCCATTACATCATCATCGACCCTGATGAGGTGGCAGCAGCGATCCCGGAAAGCAACAAAACCCTCGAGGTCGAGGCCTTCATTCCCTGCGTTGACGTGGACGATGTCTACTTCGACAAACCCTATTACCTGACCCCGGACAAGATGGGATCGGATGCCTTTGCCGCTCTGCGTGACGGCATGCGCAAATCCAAGGTCGCCGCCATCGCGCGGACCGTCCTGTTCCGCCGCATGCGGACAGTCCTCATCCGCCCTCACGGCAAGGGCCTGATCGCGACCACCCTGAACTACGACTACGAGGTCCGCTCATCGAAGAAGGCCTTTGAAGAAATGCCCAAGATCAAGATCGAGGGCGAGATGCTCGATCTTGCGAAGCACATTATCGGTACCAAGAAGGGCGAATTCGACCCGGCATCGTTCGACGACCGATACGAAGCAGCCCTCGAGGAACTCGTAAAGGCGAAGATCGAAGGCAAGTCGGTGCCGAAGCGCAAGAAGGTCGAGGTGTCCAAGCCGAACGACCTCCTTGCCGCCCTTCGTGAGAGCGCGGGAATGATGAAGGAGAAGTACGGAAAGCCGAAACGCACTGGAACCAATGCCAACGCTGGCAAAGGCAGGCAGCGCGCTGCGCGCGGGGCGGCATCGAAGTCCGCCGCTTCTAAAGCTGCCCCGCAGCGCAAGTCAGCTTGAGGAGATGAACGATGGCACTTCGTCCATATTGGAAAGGCTACCTCAAGCTGTCGCTGGTCACCTGCCCGGTCAACATGACCCCGGCGACCTCGGAATCTGAGAAGGTTCGTTTCCACACCCTCAACAAGGAAACGGGCAACCGGGTCGTTTCCCAGTACATCGACTCTGTAACGCGGAAGCCCGTCCGTGATGAAAACGAGGCCAAGGGATATGCTCGCGGCGAGAACGACTATGTCATCCTGACGGACGACGATCTCGACAACGTGGCGCTCGACACGGTTAAGACGATTGACATCGAGAAGTTCGCTCCGGCTGATAGCATCGAGTGGGTCTACCTTGAGAAGCCGCACTACCTGATGCCGGACGATGCCGTCGGCAACGAGGCTTTCGCCGTCATTCGGGATGCGATGAAGGCGGACAAGGTTGTCGGGATATCTAAGCTCGTCATCGGTCGCCGCGAGAAGGCGGTCGTTCTGGAGCCGCGTGACGACGGCATCGTCCTTTGGTCACTACGGTTCGGTGACGAAGTCCGTCCGGTGGAAAACTACTTCGAGGATATCGATGACAAAGCAGATCCGGATCTGATCCCGCTCGTCCAGAAGCTGATCAAGGCGAAGACCAAGCGGTGGTCGCCGGACATGGTCAGCGATCCAATCCAGGAAAGCCTGCTGGCGCTGATCGCCGAGAAGGCGAAAGCGCTTAAGCCGCGGAAAAAGACCGGAAAGTCAAAAGACGTGGCTGCCCCTACATCCAATGTCGTAAATATCATGGATGCCCTCCGCAAGTCGGTTGCCAAGGAGCTCAAGACAAGGAAAGCTTTATGATCGCAAGCGAGAGAGAACTTAAGATATGTGAACCGGTCCCGTTTCTCCACTACGAGAACGGTCAGTTAGCGATTACGGATGGCACGTCTGTCTGGTTGGTCATCGTGACATGCGAAGCGATGATGGCGACGACGCAGCCGCCGGAGAAGTCGCTCCGCCGACTTGTTCGTCACGCGGATTACTACCGCGATCTGGCGGCGGCTGCGATCCATAGGGGTGAAGGCATTGACGGCAAAATCTGGATAACCGAAGCCGAAGTGCTGTCCTCTCCTCCAGCTGATCTAACCGCGACAGCAAAGTGGGAGAGAAATCATAACCAACTCCGCTCATGAAGAGGCGGGCCAATTCGAAGGGGCCGCCGCCGCAATCACGCAGCTCGCTTAGATGTTTTTTCCAGCCTCCTTATTGCTTGCTCCAGTGAACGCTGGCCATCGCAGTAATCCTGCCATGCTGTGCTGTCCTTCATGAGAGCTGGCACGGTCCGTATTGTAAAACGCTTTGGATCGAGGCCTTTTTTCACCTGTGCCCAGTTAAGGGGCGTCGACACGGTCGCGCCCGGTCGTGCTCGCGGTGAAAGTGGCGCAACCGCCGTCGAAGTGCGATCATTGCGCAGGTAATCCAGGAAAATGCGGCCATCTCGCTGGGCCTTGGACATCTTGATGAGATATAAGTCCGGGTTATCACGCGCCATAGCTCGGCAAACATCGTGGGCAAACGCCTTGCCCTGATCCCAGTTCAGTTTCTTACCCTTCGGCACCAAAAGCGGCGTCACCACATGGAGCCCCTTGCCCCCGGTGGTCTTACAAAAGCTCACCAGCCCGAGTTCTTCCAGACGGTCTCGGATCTCACGTGCACCCTCGATCACTGTGTCGAAATCGACATTTGGCCCCGGGTCCAGATCGAAGACCAGACGGCCTGGGACTTCCGGATGATACGGTTCGCAGTTCCAGGGGTGGAGTTCGGTTCCACCGATCTGCGCGACGGCCGCAAGGCCCTCAACGCGGTCGATCTGCAGGTAGGGTTGCTTATCCCCGGAGACCTTAACCTGTTCGATCAGGTTAGACGTTCCCCGCGTCGCATGGCGTTGGAAGAACTGCTCGCCGCCGATGCCGTCAGGTGTGCGTATGATTGAGCAGGGCCGACCTTTGAGATGATCGATAAGCCAGGGACCGACTGTTTCGTAATACTGAGCAAGGTCCACTTTGGTAACAGGCTCGTCGTCGAGCGCGTCCGGCCAAAGCTCCTTGTCCGGGCTCGAGATCAGCACACCCATAACATCGACTTTCGCGGCCTTTCGCAGGCGAGAGGTCGTCCTTCGCGCAGGGGCAGGTTTCGCGCTCTTTTCGGGCTCGGGTGCATCGACTTCGTCCGGATCTGCGGGTTTTTCGGCTTCAACCTCTTCTGCAGGCTTGTCCTCACGCAGGCCTTTGAAGGAAGCCTGTCTCACCTGCCCGTCGGCGGTCCAGCCAGCAAACTCGATTTCCGCGACGAGTTCCGGCTTCACCCAAACAATATCGGCGGACTTTTTGGGAGCTCCGATTCCGGTGAACGGAGATTTAGCAGCTTCTACCGTCTTGAGTTTCGGCAGGAGTTGATTGACCACTTTCGCCCCGTAGCCTGTCCCTACCCTTCCGACATACACGAAGTGGTTACCCCGATAGACCCCCACCAAGAGCGAGCGAAAGGCACCGTTGGTCAACGCATAGGCACCGATCACGACTTCATGCCCTGCCCGGCACTTCGATTTCGCCCAAGTATCGCTCCGGCCAGACTGGTACGGGGCATCGCCCTTTTTCGACACGATGCCTTCCAGAGACAATCGACACGCTGATTTAAGGACGGCGTCGCCGCCTGTTTCGAAATGCTCGACGAAGCGCAATCGCGGATCGTCTCCAGAATTGGACAGCAGTTCCGCCAAGCGTTCCTTGCGCTCGGTCAAAGGCAATTCCCTGAGATCCGCCTCGCCCTTAAAGAGCAAATCGAATGCAAAGAACACGAGGTCATCGGTCTTACCTTCCGATAGGGCAGCCTGAAGAGCGGCAAAGTCGGGCGCTCCGTTTTCGCCCAGTGCGCATATCTCGCCATCGATGATTGCGTCGGGCAGTTGCACGGCAGACTCAGCAATCGCCGGATACTTGGCTGTCCAATCCAATCCCTTCCGGGTCTTCAGCGTAACCTTTCCGCCTTCTATCCGCATCTGGATGCGGTAACCATCGAACTTTATCTCATGTATCCAGCCCTGGGCCGACGGCGGCCGCTGCACGGTTTCGCAAAGCTGGGGCGCGATAAAATCGGGCATTGATGTGGCAGTAGCACCGCGCTTTGCCCGGGGAGTGGCCTTGGTCTTTTTAGAGGTCGGGCCAGGCTTCACCCTCGTACCAGCCTTTCGCTCTTCGGCTGCAAGTCCTTCGCTGCTGTCCCAGACGGCGTCCGCACCGACCTCGCCTCCTGTCGTGATGAACGGCTTGGGCTTCCGCCCTTTTCCCGATGCAATCGCCTCCATCGTCCGACTGGAGGCGACGGACGTGGTGTTTTCCTCAAGAATGGATGCGCCGTCCTCTTCGACGGAATATTCATCATCATGTTTGATCAGAAGCCAGTTAGTTCGTTTTTCACCCTCGCGGCCGCGCATGCGCACGAGTACGAAGCTGCCGTGTAGCCGCTCGCCTTCGAGGGTGAACTTGAAGTCGCCCTTCGCCAGAGCTTGCTCGGGGGTCTTGTTGCCTTCAGGCTCCCAGTAGCCACGATCCCACAGCATAACTGTGCCGCCGCCATACTGTCCCTTTGGGATCGTGCCTTCGAAATCGCCGTAGTCCAAGGGGTGATCCTCGACTTCGACCGCCAGACGCTTGTCTTGAGGATCAAGCGAAGGCCCCTTCGTCACCGCCCAGGACTTGAAGACGCCGTCGAGTTCGATCCGGAGATCGTAATGAAGACGCGTCGCATCATGCTTTTGGATAACAAAACGCCGACGGTTCGAAGGCCGTACTTCGACCTCGCCGCTAGGCTCGGCGGTCTTTTTGAAGTCGCGCTTGGCGCGATATTTGCTCAGATTGTCCGCCATGAAAGGACCTTAACTGATTTCGAGAAACCATATGCCGTAAGCGACCACCGGGTTTCAGATGATCGGGGTTAGCTAGAGGATAGATCTGCAGCGCCGAGATCACCCAACGCTGCACGAACGGCATCCTCATCGCTTGAGGCAATGTCGGCAGAAACCTCGATCTCAGACCCGAGTGGTGCGTCGCCCCGCCCGTCCTCGTCGACCGTTGGCGCGTCACCACCACTAATATCGACGCCGGACGAGTTGTCCGAACCGCTTGTCTGCACAAAGATATCCGTCCGATCGACATTGAGCTTTTGAACGAGATGTTCGACCGCGAGGTCCGCAGCCTCCCGTGTTGCGAACTTTGCGGTGACGGTTTTCGTGCTCACATCAGACATTGTAATTCCTTCATTTTGTTGGGAAACAGACCGCTGCTGCTGGAGCGGAGCAGTTTTGTTGCCCGGTTCCTCTGCCCTCAACATCCTCAACCGATCCATTGTTCCAGAGCGAGATAGCAATCGGGGACCGAATTGAGGAACAGAACCACGTGCACGTGGTTACGGCCTGACAATGGAGGATGACGAAATGGGAAACGCTACCCCGAGTGATGGCGCTCCTGGCACCACGGACCAATCCCCGAGATGGGAAGGACCTCAAGAGAACACCCCACGCGGTTATCTCAAAGCCAAGGATGATCCGGACCGCGATCAGGATGCGGTTGGCGAGACGAACGCAAACCCGCAGAAGAAGAACCTATCTGAAGCTTTGAAAACCAAAGAGGTCTGAGATGTCTAATCCCGAAGATGACGCAAAAGGGCAATATGCCCCTTCGCAGGCAGATCGCAAAGCCTCAGGGGTTCACAGTGCAAAGCCGACTGTGATCACGGGCTCCGAAGATGCGACGGTGAACCGCGATCCTCCCGGTAAGAAAGCAGGCAAGGACTGGGACATTAACTACGATCCCTCGGACCAGGACGAGGGAAAATTCAGAGGTTGATCCGATCCGCATCCTGTAAGAATTTGCCAGACTCGACATAAACTGCTCGGATTAAAGATGACGATGGTATTTTGTAACCGCGACGATTTTCAAGAAACAGTGCAAGAGTTATCCGAGCTGTTGGCTAAGCCGGAAGATTACAGCCAGGTTGTTTGGAAGGTCGAATATCTCAGTCGAACGGACTGGTACCATTTCTACGGCATGATACGAAGCGGTGTTGGTTCGGGAGTCGGCCATCTTTACGATCGCGTCGACAGTCAAGCCTCGGACATCCCTTTCGACGACTGCGTGTCAATCGCGCTTGGCTTTCATACCAACGCGTACATTTCCACCTACTCCGGCCAGCGGTCGTCTACGACAGACATCCTTGAAGAAGTTGAGACGCGAGGCTGCATCGATGCAGAGGTCGTGAGGTTCGGTATCGAAGCGAGAACCACGGAAATGGGTGGCCGGAAAGTAATGGCGGTCACTGACATTGCGTTCGTGGGACTGAGGGATGCCGCGCAACGGAAGCACCTAACCGGCATGACCTCTGACGCTCCCTCTTTGAAATGGTGCAGAGATCGGCGGTTTATCAGTGCTTCACCGATCGTATCGACCGCAGACTTCGGCTTTGTCGGATTGTAGGCGATTACTGGGATCACCCGATACTCGGGTTCTGGATGGTAACACTTTGCCTGATCATACTGGCACAGGACAGCAAGTCACTGCAGTGGCCGACGCTACGCGCCATATCTTGGCTTGAGCATAAGTCAGGCAAGGAACCTACATTTAGGCCACCATGCTACTGCTAGGTGTATAAATGTTGCATGCGATCATGCCACTCTTCGATACCCCTCGGGGGCAATAGCAGCTTCGAAGCTTGGTTTTGCGATGCGGTAACCCTGAACAAGGGCAACCCCAAAGTCTCTCAATACCGCAAGCTCACCATCCGTCTCAACGCCTTCGCACAGGGGCGTAATATCAAGGTCGGCGAGCATTCGCAGCGTGTGCTCAACGACGACACGCTTGACCCGACTGGTGTCGATATGCCGGATAAGATCCATGTCAAGTTTGACCAAGTCCGGCTGAAATTTGGTCAATAGGCCCAAGCCGGCATGCCCGGCGCCGAAATCGTCGATCGCTGTCTTGAAACCGATTTGCCGATACGTCTCGAGAATTTTCAAGACATGCTCTGTATCGAGCTGTTCGTTTTCGGTGAACTCGAAAATGATCCGATCGAGGGGAAAGCCGACCCGTTCCGCGGTTGCCAAAGTGAGCCTGATACAGGCTCGCGGCTCGTAAACTGCGTTTGGCATGAAATTTATGGAGAGTTTCGCGGTATCATCGTGCTCGAGCAGCGAGGCTGCCAGTTCGATTGCCTTGACGCGGCATTGCTGATCGAACGCGTAGCGGTTCACCGGATCAACTTTGGTCAGGACGCTTGCAGCACCCTCGCCGTTGACACCTCGCACCAAGGCCTCGAAGGCGAAGACGTGCCCCCTACGTATGTCGACGATTGGCTGAAACGCCATCGAAAACGGCAGCTTGAACGCCTCGCCCTGCCGACAACCTTCACAACCACTACGCATATCGACACCTCGCTTTTGCGCAAACTGTGGGAAGCTCAGCTAATAGAGTGCTAAGGAAAACGAAAACGTCGCCAAAGACGGACATCTGTCCGCTAGCGTACTGAGCGCGGAGCGGTGCAACTGAGCTTTGTCCTTATGTGTTTCGACGGTGGCACAATGCCATCGTCATTAGGATGAGAGACGACAGGAGCAGACAATTTCATGGGGACAGACGTAAAGGCCAAACCTCTCATGCCCTATGAAAATGCTGAAGAGACCGATTTACCTGCCGGGTTTGTCGCGAACAGGCTCGGCGCCAAGCTGCAAAAGACCAATAAGCCGCTTTGTTACATTGCTCGCAGCGGACGGGTATCAGATGAGATTGCCGGGGCGATGGCTGCCCTTTTCCCGGATATTGAAGTCATCATTTTTCCACCTTGGGATTGTCTGCCCTATGATCGCGTACCACCCTCTGCGCATTGCATGGGCAGGAGAATGGACGCGTTGCGGATGTGGCGCACGACCCAGAACTCGGCAAAGCTGCTGCTGACCTCTGTCGAAGCTACTCTGCAGCGTATCCCACCCTCGGCGGTCATCGTGAAAAGCCAGCTCGAGCTCGTGGTGGGTGAGCAATTTGATCAGGACGCATTTTTCGAGTTCATTCGACAAACTGGTTATCTCGAGGAATCCGTCGCTGACGATCCAGGCGAGGTCGCAGTTCGCGAAGGCGTTATAGACATTTATCCAGCCGGGGCACCTGGTCCGATGCGGATCGTCATTTCGGAAGAGGGTTTGGTCGAAGAATTAAGAGGCTTTGACCGAGTGTCGCAACGAACGGAAAGTTATCTCGAACGCGTGATTTTCGGTCCCGCGTCTGAAGCTGTGTCACGGCAAATAGCGACGGAGCATAACGCGCCGGGAGCGGAATCCATGGAGCGCTTGCTCCAGCGGCTTTATCAGGACATGCCCACCGTGTTCGACTTTATTGCCGATACCGCCCTCCATCTGGCCGCAGGGGCGCGAGTGCGGGCGAAGCGATATCTAGAAATCGTAGATGATGCTCGCCAATTCCGTCAAGGATACAGCAAAAACAACCCTATGTCCGGCCGGTCACTTTATCTCTCTCACGAGCAGTGGCAGCAATACATCGGCAAACGTTCAGCCGAGGCGCTTGATCTTGAAGGTAGTCGTCATCCACCGTCCGAAACAACGGAAGCCCGGCGTCAAGACGGTCTGGTCGATTTCATCCACAACGAGCTGCAGCAAGGGCAGACAGTCGTCATAGCCGGGAACGGCAAGAGACCTGAAGCGCTAACTCGGCGAGTTGTGAAGCGAAGCGGCATCACGCCTCTTTTGATCGAAAGGTGGGAAGCGGGAAAAGAGGCCTCCCCTGGATCTCTGCTGAGATTACCTTGCGAGCTGGAGGAAAGCTTTATCGATGACGCGGCAAAGGTGGCGTTGATCGCTGTCTCGGACGCAACGGGGTCAAGTAGCGAGCCCATTGCTCTCCTGGCCGAACCGGAGGTCCGGATTGGCGATGTCGTTGTTCACGAGAACTACGGCGTGGGCGTTCTCAAAAATCTGGAAACTATAGTCGTTGACGGCATCCCCAATGACGCGGCCCGTTTGGAATATCGCGATGAAAGTTCCGTACTCGTGCCAATGGAGGAATTCGGTAAATTGTGGCGTTACGGCTCTGAACCGGAGGCTGTGACGCTCGATCGTCTGCACACCGATGCCTGGCAAAAAAAGCGTGAAAAGATTGCTTCAGACATCCATTCCACAGCGCGCCACCTTTTGAAAATCGCCCGGCAGCGGGAGACCTCTCGAGCAGAGAAATTTATCCCTCCACGTGCCGAATTTTCCGCATTCGTTCGGCGCTTTCCATACGCCGAAACTGCTGATCAGTCAGAAGCCATCGGATCTGTATTGGCAGATCTGGCGTCGGGAAAGGTTATGAACCGGCTCGTCTGCGGTGATGTCGGCTTTGGGAAAACCGAGATCGCGCTGCGTGCCGCAGCGGCAGTATCACTCTCCGGTGGACAGGTCGCCGTTGTCGCTCCTACGACCGTCTTGGCACGGCAGCATTTTGCGACATTCGATCGTCGTTTTACGGGAACAGGTATCAAGGTCGCAATGTTGTCCCGTCTGCTCAAACCGAGCGAGGCGAAACGCGTCAAGGCGATGTTGGCCGAGGGCGATATAGATATCATCATCGCAACTCAGGCAATCCTTTCAAAGGACGTTCGCTTTTCCTGTCTCTCACTGTTGGTCGTAGACGAAGAGCACCGCTTCGGCTTGAAGGAAAAACGCGCGATGGCTAGTCTCGCGCCTTCGCTTCATACCCTGGCGATGTCGGCGACACCTATCCCAAGAACGTTGCAGTCAGCCATGGTGGGCATTCAAGAAGTCAGTCTTCTGGCTACTCCGCCTCTTAAACGCCGGCCGGTTCGAACCTCTCTTTCCACGGTTGACCGCGCGTCCATACGCACCGGGTTGATGCGCGAATACCGACGGGGAGGGCAAAGCTTCGTTGTCGTACCGCGTATTGAAGACATCGAGGGTATCGAGGCGATGTTGCGCGAGATTGTTCCGGAACTTTCGATCAAAGTAGCTCATGGCAAGATGCAGGCCGCAGCCATCGATGAAACGATCGTGGACTTTGCGGAAGGCCATGGCGACGTTCTCCTGGCGACGAACATCATCGAGACCGGCATCGACGTGCCGAGAGCAAATTCGATATTCATATTACACGCGGAGCGGTTTGGCCTGGCACAGCTACACCAGTTGCGCGGACGGGTCGGGCGCGCGGCCGCACAGGGCATGGCTTATCTTCTCATGGAGGAAACCAAGGAACAGAGAGAGGACACCCAACGGCGGCTGGCGACGCTAGTCGAGAACGACCGTCTAGGCGCCGGTTTCGCCATTAGCCTTCGAGATTTCGACTTGCGAGGTGGAGGCGATCTCACTGGCGATGACCAGGCTGGTCATATGAGGGTCGTCGGCACTGGATTATATCAGACAATGCTTGCGGGTGCGGTCGCGAAACTTCGCAAACAGTCTACCAAGGTGTTTCATCGTCCGGTTTTACACCTTGGTATAGCGGGCGTGATACCCGCGGATTATGTCGCTGACCCCTCTGTACGGCTCAACCTCTACGCCAAGTTGTTAAGAGCATCGACTTTGCGGGAGGTTAACGATCTGGAAGAAGAATTCGAAGATCGGTTTGGAAATCCACCGCATGATGCTACGCGTCTCCTGCGGCGGCAACGTCTGCAGCTCGCTGCAGGTCAACTTGGTATCACGAAGATTGAAGCTGGACCGAAAGCACTTGCGGTTACAGTCACGCGCGCGACACCAGCGCGTGTAACCGCTACGCTAATCAAGAGCCACGGCGGCGTTCGCCGCGACGATAGGATCATCTTTGAAATTACGCCAGGGAGTGCTGATGAGCAGCTATCGTTTTTCGAGCGTATTTTTGCAAGCCTCACCCGGAAGGTAGAGAGAAGGTAGTGGATTCGCCCTGATTGGGTTTGAACGCACGACGACTTGTCGAAACGCAAAACTTATATCGGACCAAGGCATTGCGAACTATTTGGCAGGTGCGACTTTCCGCGAACCCGACATAAACGAATTACTTCGTCCTGCAGATCGGGAGCCAATCGCGTCATCGCTTCATGCGCCCGCTTTTAGCATTTGTTCAGCAACGAATGATAACACGCACATAATTATACCGACTGGAAATTTAAGGTCTTTTCGATGAACGGCGTCTTATTTTTCCTTGCGGTGAATTGGGTTGTTGGTTTGTGCTTTAGTGCGTTGTTTGCGGTTGTTTCCACCCGCTCACGTTCACGTAGGGCCGCCCTTTGGTTAGCTTCGGGCTTCGGTATAGCATCACTATCAGCCATTTTCGAACTGTTGATCGCTTACACGGACTTTCCGAGAATTTCCGCGCTCGGTGCCTTTGCTTCGGTGGTTGCCGGAATGGCACTTCTTCGTGTCGGTGTGGGTGAACTCTACGGAAAACCCTTAGACAAGAAGGTCGGTATCGCATTCGTTCTCGTCACGGCGATCGGAAGCGACTTCATCTATGATCTGCCGCGAAGCTCGGCGCTTCACGCCATTTTATATCAGACACCTTTTGCCCTCGCCGTCCTCTCGAGCGCATTTGCAGTCCTGTCATCGCGCAGGCGACTTGCGGTCGACAAGTTCCTCGGCGGCCTTATGCTTGTAACCGGTCTTCAATTCTTCGCAAAAGCCGGACTGACAGTGCTGGTTGGGACCGGTTCCACGGCAAAAGACTATATCAGCACCAATTATGCCCTTATATCCCAGAGCTCCACGGCTATCCTGATGGTGGCGGTCGGACTGACGCTTCTCGCCGTTCTCGTGCTGGAAATCATGGCAGACCAGCAACACGAGTCCGAGCAGGACGCATTATCGGATCTTCCCAATCGCCGCGGTTTCGAGCGGCGTGTGCAATCCTTGATGGCCGCGTCGCCGGCAGGACCGCATGCCGTGATTGTCTGCGACCTAGACCACTTTAAACGCGTCAATGACACCTATGGCCATCACGTTGGTGATTTGGTCATCCAAGGGTTTGCAAAGGTGCTTCGAAATTACGCGCCGGCTGTCTCAGCCACAGGCCGCATCGGAGGAGAGGAATTCGCGGTCTTCCTGCCGAACACACCCGTGGATGTCGCACTTTCCCTTGCTCAGACCCTCCGCAAGGCGGCCACGACAATCGAGGATCTTCCCGTCAGGCCGACTGCCAGCTTCGGAGTTGCGTCCCTTGTAACGCAGGCTGATTTGCAAGATGCTTTCCGGCGTGCGGATGCGGCTTTATATGAAGCCAAGAACGCAGGTCGAGACCGAGTTAAACTCGCAAGCTCTCGTGGGTAGGAGTACGGTCAACGAGCGCGTCGGGCGCTAGCGTCGACATAAGCGTCTTGTGCAGCGAAATGGGCTAGCGAAAGGCCCGAGCACTCAAGATGGGAAACGGCAGCGGGCTTCACCGTAGCGGTCAAAAATGCCCTGCCTGCGGGACACGTCTCGCGCCCGTTCGGTACCCCGCGCCAATACATTCTCGATCGATGGGCTAGACTAGAGTTCTGTGGCATCAATTACGTCGTCTAGGTCCTACGTGCACTGTCGATCTGTTTTGACCTGTCGGAGTGGGGGATCAGTTTTCCCCTCCAACAACGTTGCTCACGGCATGGATCTCGGGGACCTTGATTAACAGTTGCGGACAGCGGAGCGGATCCTACTGCGGCGGGTCTGTGATGCTTGACTGTGCATCGACATTGCCTGAAGACTGGGTCATCCACCATTGACCGATGAACACGATGGCGCAAAGCAGAGCGCAAAGGGCGAGTATCACAATCATAGCTTTTCGATGGCGCCGAGGCCCGGCGGTTAGAGGCATTTTATCCATGCTCATTAAGTTTTAATACGGATCGCAGCGGCAGAGTATGCATAACAGTCCCGTCACCAGTCGTGACCTCGAACTCGTCGCCGTCTACTAGATCACCGACACGAACCTTTGCCGCCAACAGTTCCCTGGCAGCAATCTGCGCTTCTTCGAGCGCCACCTCGTCGGAGGGGAACTCAGAGCCTTCCGGATCTTTCTCAAGAACTCCATCGATCCGATAGTTGAAGAAATACCTTGGCATCGTAGCTCCTATGATTGTGCAAGACAATTCGAGAGCACGGATTGAGTTCCACCCGACACGCTGTCTTGGAATGCGACTTCAGGATAATCGAACCGGTTCAGGTTCGCCTTCGCTGACTGGAACCACAATCCCGACATAACGCTGCGGAAGGCCATCGCGGTCGCGGAAGCCGCGGCCGAACGATGCGACCGTCACATAGCTTCCCTGAGAATTAAGAACCCGGTAGGTCTCTTGCTGATTCATATGCGCGATGATGCTGTCGCTTATCGCCTTGGCGAGTTGCGAGCGATCCTCCGGATGAACGCGATCAAGATACGTCTCGATTGGGAGACCGCGCTCCGCTTCTTCCGGATCCACACCAAAAAGGTCTGCGAGGGCGCCATCGGCGTAAAGGATATTTTCAGGCATATCCCAGGTGAAGAAGCCAGCGTCAGGCGTATCGCCTCCGAACACCTGCGTTGAGAACAAACCCTCATCGACCGAACGCATGGCAACCTCCCAATTCCTACCCTTAGATATAAATTAGGATACTGTAAAATGCCGTCAATGGTCATTTCTTCAGATAAACATCATCCAGCGCTTTGAGCACGGCTTCGACATTTGCGTTCATCGTCGAACCTTCCAGTGAAGGCCTCACCGCCGATTCCTCTCGATTGACGCTAACGCGCTTCAAATGCGCGACGAGCTGCGCGCGGTTTTGATGATTGAGTTTTCCCAAACCCATTGATTTCTGCATGGTGATCTCCATCCCTGGCCAACGATTACTCCGTCCAAAGTGGAATGTATATTCGATATTTATGATGCATGCTTATATTATATTTAAACGTGAAAAACACTGGGACCATCCCGACTGCAACAGTAACGAGGCCGTTCTGAAATAACTCGGGCTCATCGAGCCTTACGGTCTGGCATCGGTCTTTGAGTTTTAAGATCCCTTTTCACCCTGTCACCGATTCTATAATGACATCAAGATCCAAGTCCGCTAGCGAGGTTTTTCGAAAGTCATAACGCGCAGGAACAAAAACAGCGCTGCTTGCTTCTAGGTTAGTGAAACGAGGAGCCAGATTATGCAAGACCCGAACGAGACAACTGAGGCGCCAAGCGTGCAGTTTAACATTGAGGACGGGACTGCCAGCTACGTCTTTCGCGAACAGACCTACACGTTACCGGGTATCTACGACGATATCGAGGCGGCCCGTGCTGACGCTGAAGAGCAGTGCCGCGGACTAGGATGGACGCCTCATCACAGCGCTGCGACAATGTAAACTGCTACGCACACGGCACTGGTGTTTCAGCTTTGTGCGAATCCCAATCAGTCGAAATGGTGAGTTCGTCTCGATCTCTCCCGGTCGTCCTTACCGCAGCATCGGATGATGACCGTCTGGAATCGCGGCCCACGTCGGCAGTGCAAGGAAGCCGTAATGTCAGACCAATTGCGAGCGTCATCCATTGATTTCGGTTTGCCGACCAAGATCATTACATTCGATTGTTACGGGACCCTTGTACAATGGTACGAAGAACTTACTCGCGCGGCGACTCTAGTCATTGAAGCGAACGGCGCAGACGACGTGTCTGCTGCCGCCGTCGTGGAGCGTTTCTCGCTTCACAGCAAGCGACTGACAGCGGAGAAACCTCACCGGATGTTCAAGGATATCCTGCGTATTGGCTTCCAGCAGGCATTCGGCGATAAAGGGATTGCCGCGGGTTCAGACGAGCTCGATGGAATGGCTAAGGCGCCCGCAAACATGGGGCCTCACCGGGAGGTCCCTGACGCTCTTCGATCACTCAAGACTCGCTACAAACTCGCTATTTTCACGAACTCGGATGATGACCTGATCTCGCCGACAGTGGAGCGTATCGGCGTGCCATTCGATTACGTCATCACGGCGCAGCAGGCGCAATCCTATAAACCCTCGCGGGAAATCTTCGAATACGCGTACGGACAAATGGGTGTCAGGCCAGACGAGACAGTCCATGTCGCGATGGGCATGTACACCGATATGAAGGCATGCCATGAGCTCGGATTACGTGCCATATGGGTGAATCGGCGGAACCAACACGGCAACCCGGCGTGGCAGCCGTATGCAGAAGTCAAAGACCTGAGTGGTGCCGCAGAGCTTTTGATGTCGGCTGCACGCACCACCTGAATTCCACTGGGGCGCGTGCCAGCGGAACGGCGAAAGCAAACTATCGATGCATTGACGCAGCCTTGCATGAAGCGCTGAGATGCACTGAGCATCTCGACGGATATGAAGACGCGGTCGTTGCTTTCAATGAAGCACGTCGAGCGCTTTTCGAAGAGCTGGTGCGGGCTGCTTTCGGCGAGTTCGACAAAGACGTGGTTGCAAACAGGCGGCGGAAGGCAGTCGAGAGTTTAGAGTGTGTTAGACACACGTTGAAGCCTTATCCTGAGTTCGATGTCATCTTGGGAAAGAGTGGCGACAGCACGTGACCATCCGGGGAAATCGCCAGCAGACCGAGGTGGCGAGGATCATTTGTCTTGGCTCAATACCGCCCGGTGGAAAATCTGTAAGGCTCCGCCTGTTCGGATTTGACAAACATCGGTAGCGCATAGAGCATGATGGCCACCAAAGCGGCCCCAGAAACCACGATCAATATCAACCCTCGTACCATGCCGTCCCTCTTCATTGCTTGGGCAACCCCGCGTAGCTGGGTTCGGTTCCCTCATCCAAGGTATGTACGGTATCCACGCTTCTCATCCGTGGAACGCGCCCTATTTTCCAAGGTGGATTGCGGGAGGCTGAAAATGCGCAAGTCAAAGACCAACATTTTTCTAGCAGTCGCTGCAATCGCATTGGTCAGCTCCCCAGCGGCCAGTCAAACCAACAACGGCGTGCTGATAAACCGAGGCACGCCCGCGCCCGATTGCAAAATACGTGTGAACGTAGACAAGAACGGCGAACTTCCGGGCTATCTGTCGCAATGGGGCGGCAAGTCTGTTTGCCTGCCGTTCACACCTACCAGCCAGCTCTTGCCGCTCGGTGTTTCTGCCGACGATTTCTACATCAAGGATTTCAGCGACACTCGCGTTCGCGCCAAGTGGGCGGCCTGCAAGGAAAATATCGCCTGTCGAGACAAGACGCTTGAAGCTGCGAAGGCGTTCGCGAAGTTCGAGGCTCGTGACACGGGGACAGTTGACAAGGCGGGAGCAGCCGATTTCGACGGCGTCGTTGATCTGACCCGCATTCGACGCCCTGCGTATTTTGGTCAAGCTCCCTACGCCGAGGCGATCGCAGATTCGGAAGAGAAGGCGTATGTCGTCGAGTTCACAGCGCCGCGTGACAGCTTCGAAAAGCTCCATCTCGGTCTCACAGGCGATATCAAGCTTCGCGGTTGGTATATCAAGGGCGGCGGTGTCCGAGACTCGACCGGGAATGCGGTGCGTGCCCTCGTTGTGATGAACAACGGCGGCGGGAGCGAACTGACGGCCATAGATAACCCTGAAACCAAGCCGTTCACCATGGACCCGGATGGAAAGTATGCGCCAGCAAGAGCAGACAGCCTTTCGGAGGAGCCAGGCATCCGTCACTGGCGTGGGTTCCTGGCTGACCTTAATGCCGCCGGCTTCGATGTACTCGTTACGGACAGGCGCGGAAACGGTATCTCGGGCGGCAGAAACGGCTTCAACACTGCCGAGCAGGCAAACGATATCTTCCGCGAGCTCGAGCAACTGGACACGGGGAAAGATCTCCGGATCCTTGGTCCGGACGCTCAAATCATCGAAGGCGAACCAGCAGCGCGCTTTCTGTTGGATGGACAGTCGGCTCGGGAAGTTCCCGTCGTAGTCGGAGGTTACTCGCGCGGATCGTATGCCACTCAGTGGTTTATGCATAAGAATTTTGTCGAAAACTGCAAATACGACCTTCCCAAGCCGGAATGCTCGGCTGCGGTCGGGTTGAAGAATGTTCGTGGCGCGATCCTTTATGGCCCAAATTCAGGCGGGTTGGGTTATCGTCTAGCCGGGCACGACTTGATAGAAGGCGCTCTTCGAGCCGAATTCAACACGACGTATTATGTGGATTCCGTTGTGCCTGCCAACGTGAATAAGTGGCCCGGCGTCCAGATCGTCAAAGGGACATGGGATTACGTCGAGGGGCTGGAAGGTTCTCTGGATACTTACCGAAGGGCTTTAGGTCTAAAGGACATATCCGTGTTCCTGGGGCCACACGGCTTGCAGTCGCAGAACCCGGACAACATGAGGTACGCCGGCGCACGCATGGTCGCCTTTGCCCGGGCCGCCGTCCTTGGGCACCAATCCGTCTTAGGGGCTCACGAGCCAGAAGATCTTCGCGATCTCGTACTTTCGGCGCCCCATCACTGGGACTTATCAATGCACGCGACAAGCCCATGACCTGTACACGCCCACACGTGTTCCGAAATGGTCCCGTGGTGTCACCACTCCATCGGTTCACACATAGCCGTTGATCCGGTGATGATTGGCTATCCCTGTATTCGTATGCAGTGCGATCCGATGGACATGCTTCCGCCCGCAACGCCGTCGACTTGTCGTTGCGCGTGACCGTCGGTGCCCGGGCATAAACCTCACTACTCACCAGATCGGGCTGGCTTTCGCCGAAAACAAGCGCGATGGCCCCAAAATGCAAGACACCAATCTCTTCGTTTGCTTCTATTCGGCATTATCTTCCTCCGCGGCATCCTGAACTTGCGGGCTGCCATCGCCTCTGGCATCGCCGATGCCTTGCGTAATGTGTCTAAACACTTCGTTGGCATCCACAGAGAGTTAATCCTGACGTCGAACTGAAGCCCTCAATCGCTGGTAACCGATTAGTGGCAATCAGCAGACCTGCTTGGCCTTCGCGAGCCAACTGAAGACGCTTGCATAATCCTTTTCGTGCCAGATACTTACTCGGCGCGGTCTACACCACGTCGACGGGCTTCCGCTATTCGTCGAGCCGCCCGAAGTTCTTCAAGAGTCGGCTGCCACCAGCCCTGGCCGACTGCGCGATCATCCGGCTCCTCCCGAGCAGGCCACGCGTGGATGAGTTCGTCGGCGGTCGGCAGGCGCCAGTGTGCCCAGACGTGCTCGTCGTCAGCGTGCGGATAGAACTCGCAAATCTCATCCACATCCACGAGTTCGCCCGTTACTTCGGTGAAGACGACGATCCCGTACCGAATGGTTGCGACAGGGCGATCAGGTGGCGGCAGGTCCCTGCTCGGCACGGGAAATCGCTTCTTGCGGCGTTCAGTAGATCGACGCTTCGCTTGCGCTTCCTCCTCAGTCCCTTTCCTCGCCTCGGCACGCTTCCGTCGCTCGTCCGGCTCGTTTCTTTTCGCAGCTTCCTCGATAGTCTCCCATCGCTGCTGCAGCTCGTCGTAGGAAGCATACGGAACCTCCCAAACCTTCCCGTCACCATTCCATCGCGCGAATGGAATCTGCCTCAACTCGTCAACGACGGTCTTCGAGTAGGGCGTGCTGATCCGGAAACCCCGGTCGTAGACGGATAAATATGGGCTAAGAATGGGTTCGAACTCGTAGGCATCGCGACCGCGCTCCTCTTCGAAAGGAGTCCTTCGGGCAGCTTCGGTTTCCAGCCATCGATCAATGCGGCGACGAGCGGTGGTACCGGGAACCGTCCAAGCCTGGAGGACATCGCTCCATCGAGCGCGGGGAAACGTCTCGCGGAAACGAGCCGCGGTCATGCGATCGAAATCGAAAGACACCGTTTCTGGTTCAGCATGCGAGCTCTCGTCTTTGACGTCTTCTTTTTCCATTACCGGGAAACGCCCAACAGTCGCGGCGGTTTCCATCACGAGAGAGACTTCCGCAGGAATAAAAGCGCTTTCTCGGCACCGCCAGGCGAGATCGTATGCCCAACGGCCGGAAGGATATCGACTTCGACATGGAATCCTGCGGCTCCAAGCTGGCTAGCTGCCATCGTCGATGCCACGGGTGGTATCGTCCGGTCGTCTTTGCCGTGCACCAGAAGGACAGGAGTCTCG
>Ga0075364_10000472_pt1 | contig 20463 bp, 22 predicted proteins | sample EndMetdeltDD1764_FD_71517 | JGI IMG/M metagenome (GOLD analysis project Ga0075364, IMG submission 71517) | Populus endosphere microbial communities from Tennessee, USA - Endosphere MetaG P. deltoides DD176-4 | ecosystem: Host-associated > Plants > Roots > Endosphere | place: USA: Tennessee...
CCGCGGTCACGATATCCGCAATGAAGCTGCGCCATCACCGCGGAATTCATACGATTGGCCATGCCCTCCGGGACGGTCAGTCCGCAGACGGACACGAATGTCGCTGCACCGGTTGACGATCCACAGATCGAGCTGGTCGGTGTGCGCAAGGTTTACGGCGACAGCCATAACAAAATCGTGGCTGTGGAGGGTGCCGACCTGACGGTCGGGGACGGCGAACTGTTCGCGATCCTCGGTCCGTCGGGTTCGGGTAAGACGACGGTGCTGCGGATGATCGCGGGGTTCGAGCAGCCCACCGCGGGAGTGATCAGACTCGGCGGCGTCGACGTGACCGCGTTGCCGGCACGCCACCGCGACGTCAACACCGTCTTCCAGGAGTACGCGCTGTTCCCACACATGACGGTGGCGCAGAACGTCGAGTACGGGCTGAAGGTCAAGGGCGTGCCCAAGGCCGAACGCCGTCGCCGCACCACAGACGCCCTCGACATGGTGCGGCTGACTGACCTGGCGCCGCGGCGCCCGACGCAGCTATCGGGCGGACAGCGTCAACGCGTCGCGCTGGCGCGGGCATTGGTCGGACGGCCGCGGGTGCTGCTGCTCGACGAGCCGCTTGGCGCGCTGGATCTCAAGCTGCGTGAGCAGATGCAGATAGAACTGAAGGCCATCCAACGCGAGGTCGGCATCACGTTCATCATCGTCACTCACGACCAGGACGAGGCGTTGACGCTGTGCGACCGGCTGGCCGTATTCAACGACGGGCGTATCGAGCAAGTCGGCAATGCCCGCGACGTCTACGAGAACCCGGCCAACCGCTTCGTCGCCGATTTCGTCGGCACGTCCAACGTTCTCGACGGCGCCGCGGCCGAGGCATTGATGGGCAGGCAGGGGATGTTCGTCATCCGGCCCGAGCGCATCGGCGTGTTTCGGCCGGGCACCGATCCCGTGCCAGGGGTGCGCACGGTCGAAGCAACGGTGTCCGAAATCATCTACGCCGGGCCCACCACCCGCATCGCCGCGATCGCACCGCCAGGCGTCACGCTGACCGCCACAGTCCTCACCGCCAGCACATGGCTGCCGCCAGACCTGCACCACGGAACGTCGATCACACTGGCCTGGCCCGAAAAGGCCGTCCACCAATTGAAATTCGAGGAGAAGACATGACATCCACCGCCGCGCGAATCGGTCTTGCGCTCGCCGCATGCGCCGCCCTGGCCGTCGCATGTTCGAGCTCGGAGCAATCCGGCGGCACCGGACAGACACCGCCGAAGCTCGAGCCGCTTTCGGCGCTCGGCAACGGCGAGGGCCAGCTGAACATCATCGCGTGGGCGGGCTATGCCGAGGACGGCTCCAACGACAAGACCATCGACTGGGTGACGCCGTTCGAGCAGAAGACGGGTTGCCAGACCAATGTGAAGATCGGCAACACCTCCGACGAGATGGTGCAGTTGATGCGCACCGGCCAATACGACGGTGTCTCGGCGTCCGGGGATGCCACGCTGCGAATGATCTACGCCGGTGACGTGGCGCCGGTGAACACCTCGCTGGTGCCGAACTACGCGACGATCTCGTCGTTCCTCAAGGACAAGTCGTGGAATTCGGTGAACGGGCAGTCCTACGGAATTCCGCACGGCTGGGGTGCCAATCTTTTGATGTACAACCTCGATGTGGTGCGTGACGCGCCGGACTCGTGGAATGCCGTGTTCGACGACGCAGGCAAGTACAAGGGCAAGGTCACCGCATACGACTCCCCCATCTACATCGCCGACGCCGCGCTGTACCTTTCCAAGACCAAGCCGGACCTCGGCATCAAGGACCCGTACTCGCTGACACCCGAACAACTCGACGCCGCAGTCGAATTGCTCAAGAAGCAGCGCGAGAACATCAGCGAGTACTGGTCGGACTACACCAAGGAGGTGCAGGCGTTCGAATCCGGGACATCGGTCGTCGGCACCACCTGGCAGGTCATCGCCAACACCATCGGTACGGACAACAAGGTTCAGGTCAACACCGTGCTGCCCAAGGAAGGCTCCACCGGATGGTCGGATACCTGGATGGTCTCGGCGAAGGCGGCGCATCCGAACTGCATGTACAAGTGGATGGACTGGATCACCTCGCCGGAGGTCAACGCCCAAGTCGCCGAATACTTCGGTGAGGCGCCCGCTCAGACCAAGGCGTGTGAACACACCACCCAGAAGGACTTCTGCGACATCTACCACGCGACCGACGAGAAGTACGCCTCCGAAATCCACTACTGGACCACGCCGCAGAAACAGTGCGTCGACGGCAGCGGTGATGGCTGCACGGCCTACAGCGAGTGGGTCGACAAATGGCAGCAGATCAAGGGTTGACACGGCGCGGCGCCCCGCTGCCGATATTGGTGGGCCGCCGCATCAGCCTCGCGCTGTTGCTCATCCCGCCGCTGGCCTGGCTGGTGGTGGCGTATCTGGGTTCACTTGCCGTGCTGCTGGTTTCGGCGTTCTGGACCACCAATACGTTCACCGGTGCGGTGGTGCACACCTTCACCAGCGACAACATCGTCCGGGTACTCACCGAACCAGTGTTCCGGACGGCGACCGTGCGCACCGTCTCCGTCGCGTTGGCGGTGACCGTCTTCTGCATGGTGCTTGCGGTGCCGTTGGCGTTCTACATGGCCAAGATCGCATCACCCCGAGTGCGACTGGCGTTGGTGGTGGCGGTGACCACACCGTTGTGGGCGAGCTATCTGGTCAAGGCCTACGCCTGGCGGATGCTGCTCTCGCCGGAGGGCCCGATGTCGTGGGCGACGGGTTACACCCCGGGCTATGGGCTGACCGCCACGGTCATCACTCTGACGTATCTGTGGTTGCCCTACATGGTGATTCCAGTGTTCGCGGCGTTCGAACGCGTCCCCGATTCGCTCGTCGACGCGAGCTCGGATCTGGGCGCCTCCGATTTCGCGACGCTGCGCATGGTCGTGGCGCCGCTGGTGTTTCCTGGCATCGCGGCCGGTTCGATCTTCACCTTCTCGCTGTCGCTCGGCGACTACATCGCGGTGACGATCGTCGGCGGTAAGACCCAGATGCTCGGCAACATCATCTACGGCCAACTCGTCACCGCCAACAATCAGCCGCTTGCCGCTGCGCTGTCGATCATTCCCCTGGTTGCGATCATCGCCTACCTGTTGGCGATGCGCCGCACCGGCGCGCTGGAGAACGTCTGATGCTCTCGACCTCAGCCCGCCGAGCGGTGCAGGCATGGACGGTGCTGGTCCTGGTATTCCTCTACGCTCCATTGCTCTTGGTGGTGATCAACGCCTTCAATGCGTCACGCTCGTTTGCGTTCCCGCCCACCGGCTTCACCCTCGAATGGTGGGTGGACGCCGCCAACAGCACGGGCATGTGGCGGTCACTGGCGAACTCGGCAGTGGTGGGCCTTGGCGCGACCGCGATCGCACTGGTGCTGGGCACGATGGCAGCGTTCGCCGTGCAGCGGTATGACTTCTTCGGCAAGCACACGGTGAGCTTCCTTGTGGTGCTGCCGATTACGCTGCCCGGCATCGTCACCGGAATCGCCTTGAACGCGACGTTCACCTCCGCGCTTGGTGTCACGCTCGGCCTGGCAACAGTAATCGTCGGTCATGCGACGTTCTGCATCGTCGTCGTGTTCAACAACACCCAGGCCCGGTTACGCCGACTCGGCACCAGCCTCGATGACGCGTCGGCCGACCTCGGAGCGTCACCGTGGCAGACGTTCAGATACGTGACCTTTCCGATGATGCGCGGCGCACTGGTGGCGGGCGCCATCTTGGCGTTCGCCCTGTCCTTCGACGAGATCGTCGTGACGACATTCACCGCGGGCCCGACCGTGCAGACGCTGCCGATCTGGATCTTCGGAAACCTGTTCCGCCCCAATCAGGCTCCAGTGATCAACGTTGTTGCCGCCGCGCTCACGCTGGTCGCGATCATCCCGGTATGGCTCGCGCAACGCTTCGGCGGCGATCCGGCCACGACGCGGGTATAGCCGTTACGGCCGATTGCGCGGCTCGGCAGCGCGTTGCGCCTTCGGGTCCCAGTCCCCACTCAGCAGAATTCCAGTGGTGAACTCCGACACCGCCGTCACCATCTGCTCCCGCATGGCCTCGTCAAGACGGTGGGCAACCACCCTGTTACCCAAATCGCGGAAATCAAAGACGATTCGACTCAGTTCGGTCATCTCCTGATGCTTGGGCACGTGGTTCGCCCCGAACCGCGCCGTGTACAGCTCCTCCAACGTGTGGACGAAATCGGCTGCCAAGTTGTCGATCGATTCCCGCGTCGCGTCGAACATCCGCAGAATCGCACGCACGTACAGCAGCGGATCTCCGGTGCGCGCCACGATGGAACCCATCGCCTTCTCGCCCAGCACCACCTCGCCGTCGACCAGCTCGGCCAGACCGTAATCGATCAGCTTGCGCGCCTCGTCGCAATCCTTGTCGATGCCGACGGCGGGCGTGTCGCCCGACACCGCCGACCCCTCGTCGTCGTCGGTCCGCGGGCCCAGGATCGCTCGCTGAATGCCCAAGATGTCGGCCAGATCGGCACCCTGGCGCATGCTCGCGAAGAACTCCGCGATATGGGCGGAGTTGAAGCCCCTGCGGAGCAGTTGATTGATCGTCTTCAGCTGGGAGAGGTGGTAGTCGTCGTAGTACGCCGACCGGCCGACCCGCCGCGGCGGGTCGAGCAGGCCGCGCTCCCGATAGGCGCGGATATTGCGAGCGCTCACACCCGAGACACGGGCCAGATCATCCAACCGGTACTCAGCCAACGCGATGCACCCCGATCCGGACCGGGGTCCGCGTCGGCTTCGCACCGCGACAATTCATGCGACCACTTTAGCTAAGGAATGCAGTTTGCGAGCGAAGTTCTTGGCCACCGCGTCGGTGTTTGCTAGCTATCCGAGATATGCGTGGTTATCTGGGAATATGATGTGTAGTTGCCCATCGCATCGACGCGACGGTGCAATCTTAGCCAACTTAGTTCGGCCGATTGCGGCGCGCCTCCGGTGAGTGATTTCACCGTCGCGGAATTGGCACGGGCGCCACCCGATGCGCGATGATGAGGTGTCGCAACGCGTGTTGTAAGACGTCAGGACAGAGTTTTTCGTAGTGAAAGGTTCGGTGTGCGTCCCTGGATCGTCTGGGCCACCGGACTACTCGCGTACATCGTCGCCGTCCTCGACCGGACCACCCTCGGCGTTTCAGGTCTGGATGCCGCCGACCGGTTCGGCGCCAGCCCTGGTGTGCTGTCCACGTTCGTGGTCCTTCAGGTCATCGTCTATGCAGGCGCACAGGTGCCTGCGGGTCTGCTGCTCGACCGATTCGGTTCCAAGGCGCTGATCGTCGCCGGCGCCGGCCTGATGGCGTCGGGCCAGCTGGTGCTCGCGTTCACCGAGTCTCTGCCCGTGGCGATTGCGGCGCGCGCGGTGCTCGGCCTCGGGGACGCGTTGACGTTCATCTCCGTGCTCCGGCTGGTGCCTAACTGGTTCTCGTCTCGGCAGGTTCCCCTGGTCACACAGCTGACCGGAATCTGCGGGCAGCTGGGCCAGGTGCTCTCGGCCGTTCCGTTCCTGGGCCTGCTCACAGACGCCGGCTGGACCATCGCCTACGTGTCGGTCGCGGCGATCGGGGTGCTGTCGGTGGCGCTAACCCTCGCGTTGGTCAAGAACACACCGAACGGTCGTACGGTGCCGACGCAGACCACGTCGATCCGGGAGACGCTGGCCAGCGTCAAGACGGTGTGGCTGCGGCCGGGAACGCGGCTCGGCTTCTTCACCCACATGGGCACCCAGTTCTCGGTGACGGTGTTCGCGTTGATGTGGGGCGTTCCGTATCTGACGGTGGCCCAGGGCCTTTCGCCCGGCATGGCTGGCGGCCTGCTGACAATCTCGGTCGTCGCCGCCATCTCGTCGGGCATCGTCGTCGGCATCTTCACCGGCCGCCATCCGCACCGGCGCTCACGCCTGGTGCTTGCCATCATCGGCAGCAACGCCTTGGCTTGGACGGTGGTGCTGGCGCTGCCCGGTAAGGCGCCGCTCTGGCTGCTTGTCGTGCTGATCGTGGTCATCTCGGTCGGTGGTCCAGGCTCGATGGTCGGCTTCGACTTCGCGCGCACCTTCAATCCGAGCGCCACCCTTGGCACCGCCCAGGGCATGGTCAACATGGGTGGCTTCGTTGCCTCGCTGTTGGTCATGCAGGCGATGGGCCTGATTCTGGATGCCGCGGGCGACTTCTCGTTCGAGTCGTTCCGGCTCGCCTGGACGGTGCAGTACGCGATCTGGGTGTTGGCGGTGGTCGGAATCCTGATCACCCGCCGCAAGGCGCGACGCCTGATGAGGGCCGAGCAAGAACGGATACTGCTGGAGGGCTTCGACGCCCACCCGGCGCCGCGCTAGCCCTACCGACTGCGCGCTGACACCCGGCGATTGGCCTTCTTGATGGCCGAAACCAGTTCGCCCTTGCTCATGGTCGAGCGCCCCGAAATATCCAGGCGCCGGGCGACTTCCACGAGGTGCTTCTTCGAAGCGTTGGCGTCGACACCTTCGGCGGACTTGCCCTTCGGGTTGGGTCCGCCGCTGCGCGCCCTGGAATCGGATGGCCCCTTTTGGGATTTGGGCTCCCAATGGTCACCGACCTTTTCGAAGCTGTGCTTGAGCGCGTCGTAAGCCACTCGGTGCGCACGTTCACCTTCGCCGTACTGCTCCACGGCCGAATCGTGCGCCTTGGCGAACGTCCGCTGCGCCTTGGCTGGCGATTTGCGCAGGGTGCTCGGTAACTCACTTTTCTTGGCCTGGCCGCCGTTGGTTGTCTTCGGCATCGTGATGCTCCTCCATCCACGAAGTCCTCGGTAACCGCCGAAGCGGGCATCGCCGCGCCGCGTGCCGCTTTTTTGACCCGCTGCGCACGTGGTGCCCAGCCCCGAACGGCTACATACGTGGCGTACCCCAACACGATGCGGCTAAACGCGCTAAGTAAGCGTGCCTTCGCCGCGCTCGGCCAGGTTCCTCGCGATCGCCTCCGCCGCATGCCGATGCCCGAGCGATTCGTAGCCGACGACCGTCACCACCGGCGCCAGGGTGACGACCAACAGGCAGTTGGCCATCGAGATCCCGGCGTCAGCCATCCAGACCGCGGCGACCAGCACGCCCGCCGTCACCACCAGGAGCAACATGTGGAAGGCGTCGACCGTCCACATCAGGAGCGCATACAACAGATAGATGGATGCGATGTACGCCGCGACGGGCACGGCCACCGACAGCACCGTCTCGACGGAAGTCAGCTTGGAATGATGCTCGATGTAGTAGGCGGCGGCGTGCAAACCCGCGCCTGTCGCCACGATCGCGCCCAACGTCACGACGGGCAGATAGCCGAACAGGAACGAGCGTTCCCGGTGGGCGTGCAGCAGCTCCGCCTGCGGGACGATGAAATATGTCCACCACATTCCGAAGGTGAGCCCGACGCCTGCCACCACCACAAAGACGGCGTCGAAGGTCCAGCCTTGCGCGCTGACCACCGCGGACAGCGATGCGACCGTGCCGACCACCCCCTCGCCGAGCGCGATGATCGTCAACAGCCCATACCGTTCGGAGATGTGATGGGCGTGCCACGGCGTACCGCCCTTGCGGGTTTCGGCGATGACCGGTCCAAGCAACTCCACGCCGATCAACACCACAACCACCACCAAGGTCACAGGGACGGATGTGTGCAGGAAGATGGCGGCGATCCAGCCGATCTGCGCAACGGTGACGGCGGTGGCGTAGGTGAGGCACGCCGAGCGGTGCTCCGGATCCTGCCTTGCCGCGCGTAACCACTGCGCCACCAACGCAATTCGCATCACCACGTAACCTGCCACCATGACCCGGTTGTCCACGTTGTGGCCGTGCTCGATCGACGTGAACATCGGCGGGAAGCCCAGCGCCATGATGATGACGCCGACCATCTGCAGCATGGTCAGCAGGCGGTAGATCCAGTCGTCCGTGTCGTAGGCCGATGCGAACCAGCTGAAGTTGATCCAGGCCCAGCAGACGGCGAACGTCGCAAACGAGAAACCGATCAGTCCGGCACCGACGTGGTTCTCGGCCAACATGTGCGCGAACTCGTTGGCGGCGATACCGAACGCGATCACGAACGTCAGGTCGAAGAGCAGCTCCAGCGGCGTCGCCACCCGGTGTTCTTCGTACGGATCGCGGCCCGACATCGTCCGGATGCGGTGGACGGGCACCACCTTGTGCTCTTTCGGATTGACCTCGGTCACTCGATCGTCCTTTCAGATCGTCAGGCCGTTACATTTCACCCCATGTCAGGCTCGAAGAAGTTGGTGATCGGCGCGAGCGGGTTCCTCGGCTCCCATGTCACCAGGCAGCTCGTCGACCGCGGAGACGACGTGCGCGTGCTGATCCGCCGAACCAGCTCGACGAAAGCGATCGAGGACCTCGACGTCGAGTATCACTACGGCGACATCTTCGACGACGAGGCGGTGCGCGCTGCGATGGCCGGCTGCGACGACGTCTTCTACTGCGTCGTCGATACCCGTGCGTGGCTGCGCGATCCCGCACCACTGTTCCGCACCAACGTCGATGGCCTGCGTCACGTGCTGGACGCGGCGGTGGACGCAGACCTGAGGCGCTTCGTCTTCACCAGCACCATCGGAACCATCGGCATCCCCGCCGAGGACCGACCCGCCACCGAGGACGACGAGTTCAACTGGCCGGACAAGGGTGGAAACTACGTCCAGTCACGCGTCGAGGCGGAGAACCTGGTGATGCGTTATGCCAACGAGCGCGGCCTGCCTGCGGTGGCGATGTGCGTTTCGAACACCTACGGACCGCGCGACTGGCAGCCGACGCCGCACGGGCAGCAGCTCGCGCTGGCCGCCGCTGGGAAAACGCCCTTCTACGTCAAGGGCTGGACCGGCGAGGTGGTTGGCATCGAGGACGCCGCCGCGGCCCTGCTCCTCGCGGCTGAGAAGGGCCGAAACGGCGAGCGCTACATCATCTCCGAGCGGTTCACGAGCGTCGGCGAGCTGTACGAGACGGCGGCCGCCGCGACGGGCGTGAAGCCGCCGCGATTGGGTGTGCCGCTGTGGGCCATGTATGCGCTGGGCTACGCGGGCGATGTCGTGCGCTATGCGTTTCGTCGTGACTTTCAGCTGACGAGCAGGAGTGTTCGGCTCATGCACATCTGGCCGACGCTGGACCACGGCAAGGCCGAACGCGAACTGGGCTGGCACCCTGAGCCGATCCACGAAGCAGTCCGGCGAGCAGCGGTTTTCTATCGGGACAACCTGCGACGCGCACCGTAGGACTGCTTGCGGCGGAAAACAGGTAGTCGACTACGCATGACCTCGGGGCGCCTCGGCTTGACGATCGAACTGTGTCGGAAGAGTTCTCACTTAGCCTGCTCGGTCAATTCGCCGTTCACCGAGGTGATCGGCCCGTCGAGCTGCCTCCGGCATGCCAGCGACTGATCGCACTGGTCGCGTTGAAGCGCCGGCCGGTACACCGGCTGTGGGTCTGCGCGATGTTGTGGCCGCATACCCAGACGCGGCGCGCCATCGCAAGCCTGCGCTCCACGATGTGGCGGCTGCGGCCACTGGGTGCGGACCCGCTGCTGGAGGTTGATCCTCAATACATCGTGCTAGCGCCCGGCGTGTCGGTGGACTGGCATGACGCGGTAGATCAGATCGGTCATCTGCTCGACGATCGCGAGCCCGCCCGCGTCGTCGACCCTCAATTCGTGACCGATTTGCTTCCGCTGCTTCGCGCCGGGGAATTGCTCGACGGCTGGGCCGAGCCGTGGGCTGCCAGCGAGCGCGAGCGGTATCGCGCGATGCGCAAGGCGGCACGGGACGAGTTGAGCCACGGCCCCGAAAAGCAGGTAGGCAATTACTCGTGTGGCTCCATGCGCTCCCTACATACGCTTCATTCCGTCAGAAAGACCAAGGACGACTCGAGAGAGCCATGAACGCGCTACTGATGATCTGCATGTCCGTCGGCACACCACTTGCCGCACTGGGCCTGTATGACCTGCAGGCGCATCTGGAGCGGTGGGACTACAACCGCCACGCAGAGGACTGAACCTCCTCGCCTGCGCCGGCCCTCGCCGCGTTCTAGGTTGATCGTGTGGAACAACTTTCCGACGACGTTGTCGAATTCTTATCCGAAGGCACTCGCACGGGGCTGCTCGGCTATCTGGCTTCCGACGGTCGGCCCCTTGTCGCACCCGTGTGGTTTGTCGTCGACGACGGTCAGCTGGCCTTCAACACAGGCAAGAACACCGCCAAAGGCCGCGCACTGGCCCGTGACCCACGCGTGGTGATGTGCGTCGACGACCCGCGGCCGCCCTATTCCTTTGTCCAGATCCAGGGCATCGCCTCGATCAGCGAAAAACCGAAGGACCTACTCGACATCGCGACAAGGACCGGTGGCCGCTACATGGGCGCAGACCGGGCCGATGAGTACGGCCGACGCAACGGCGTCCCCGGCGAGCTCGTCGTCCGCATCAGGCCGACCAAGGTGCGCAAGGCGTTCAATCTGGCAGAGTGACTGCGCGCGAGCCGCGTGCCCGAGATCAGGATCTCCAGCGGCCGCCGCACAGTGCCAAAATAGCTGCCATGAGCACACCGCCGGGGTCCTACGCCGTCGGTGTGGTGCTCGCCGCGGGCCTTGGCACGCGCGTCGGCGCCGACGGCAACAAGGCGTATCTGCCGCTGGCCGGCCGCAGCATGGTGGCCTGGTCACTGGACGCCGTCGCGCGGGTCCAGGAGATAGCGCGCACCGTGCTGGTGTATCGCCGCGGCGAGCGCGACCTCGCGCACGAAACCGTGACGACCGAACTACCGGGCGCGACGGTGGAACTCGTCGAGGGCGGGGACAGCAGGCACGCCTCCGAGTTCAACGTGCTGCGCTACCTCGCCGACGACATCGAATCGGGCGCAGTCGACGTGGTGCTGATTCACGATGCCGCCCGCCCGCTGGCAGGCCCCGACATGTTCGTCACCGCGCTTTCAGTCGCCCGCGAGTTCGGCGGCGCGATACCGGCATTGACCATCCCGGACGTAGTGCAGCAGGGGCCAGGAGGCGTCGAGTCGACCAGCGGCAGAGGCAGATTGGTGCGCGTGCAAACCCCGCAGGCGTTTCGCGCGCAGCCACTACTGCGCGCGTATCGGGCCGCCGCCGCTGGAGGTTTCGAAGGGACAGACACGTCGTCGTGCATCGAGAAATACACCGATGAACAGGTGCGCACCTATCCCGGCGACGAAGCCAACGTCAAGGTGACCTTTGCGCACGACGTGGCCGTCGCGGGACACCTGCTCAGCCTGCGGTAGGCCGGCACGCGATGATCGCCTCGACAAAGGCGGTGTCCCTCGGCAATTCGACAGCGAACGCGTCGGCGTCGCCGTCGACGAGCGCGATCGGCGTGCCGGTGCGAAGCGCCTCGTCGAGCTCGTCGAAGTCATCTTCAGCGCGCCCGGCCAGCAGCTGGGACAGGTGATCGGCGGTGAAGCCCCTCGGGTACTGCACCGCCCGAAGCGCCGAGCGGTCGAGGGTGTCGGTCACCGAACCGCTTGCGTCGACGGCTTTCACGCTGTCGGTCACCGCCAGCGCCGGCATCACGACGGGGTGCCCGGCCTGCAGCCCCGCAATCACGCGGTCCCGAACGCCTGCCGGCGCCAGGGGTCGACGGGTGTCGTGAATGAGGACATGGCGCGGCTGGTCTGTGAAGTAGCGCAGCCCGGCGACGAGGCATTGCGCCCGCGAGCCCGGGGCCGCGGCCACGACGACACCAACGGCTGACAGCCCGTGGGCCGCAAGGCTTTCGCGGACAGCGCCGACCAGCTGCTCCGCGGCGGCCACCACGGCCGCGCCGCGCATCGCGCGCGCGACGCGCACCAACGGCGCCTCCCCCGCCAACGGGGCGAAGGCGTTATCCGCAGACTCCGCGGGCAGCGGCAGGATCGCCGCGAGCTCACCTGCCATCAGCGGAAGCGCTTGAGGTAGGCGTCCCAATTCCAGGTGGTCAGGAACTTCTCCGTGGCGCCATACCCTTTGGCATACAGCGCCTCGATCTCGTTGTCCGAGACGTCGAAGTCGAGGAACCCTACGTCCGTCGAATCCACTCGGATGGTCCTGGCGCTCACCCATGGCTCGTTGAGGTAGGCCTGATCGCGGCCGACGAGCGCCGTGGTGATGACGCCTTCCAGCAGATGTGGTGCACCGAGCATCCGGAGGGGCGCCAAGGCGGGAATCACCTTGTCGTTGCCCTCAGGCAGGTTGGGCAACACCGTCACGCCGAAGCTGGGCCAGCGGGGTTTACGCCCGTCGAAGCGGTCCAGAGAGTCGATCGGGAAGTTCGACAGAATTCCCCCGTCGACCAACGTGGACGTCAAGCCACTCGAGGCCGTCAGCGTGGCGGGACGGAAGAAGAACGGGATCGCCATCGACGCGCGCACCGCATCGGCGACGGACTGTTCGTCGGGATCGAGGCCGTAGACCCTGCGATAGTCCCATGGCAGCCGCACCAACTGGCCCGTCGTCACATCGGCGACCGTGACGACCAGCTTGTAGCGTCGCTCAGGGGGTAAGTCGTCGTCGTCGATGGCTAGGTCGCCGAAAGTGCGCACGCCGAGATTCGCAAGCTGGCTTCGGACCCAGTCGTGCGCGTAGTCGCCCTTGTAAATTCCCGTCCCCCGCAACACCGCCAGCGACGGGCCGAGAAGCGGAAGACGTTCGATTGGGCCCGGATCGGTGAATTTGTGGTAATCCAGCTGCAGCGCAAGCTCTTTGACTTCTTCGGGGGTGAGCTGGTTGCGCATCGACGCGGCCGCGACGACGGCACCGACGATGGATCCGGCTGACGTGCCCGACACTCGCTGAGCGTGGTATCCGGCCTCCATCAACGCCACGACGGCACCTACCAGACCAATGCCCTTGACGCCGCCGCCCGACAGCACCAAGTCCACAGGCTTCGGCTCCGCCACGGCGCCGACGCTACACGGGGTCGAACGACGCGATCAGCCAGGCGCCGTTGATCTTCTTCAGGCCCACCTTCACGGCGCTCGCGGCGAACGAGCCGTCGGGATTCTCCTTGCTGACGGTGGTCTGGTTGATGAACACCAATACCTCCGCGGAGTCCGGTTGCAGTTCGGACACCGCGGCCCGTATGACGGAGGCCGAGGTCTTGACCGACTTCTGCTTGGCCGCCGGCGTGACGATCTGCTCGGTGAACTGCGTGTAGTACGAAAGGAAGTCGCCGGTCAGATGCGACTTCGCCGCCGCGAAGTCCTTGTCCAGGCTCTCAGGGGAGTACGACAGCAGCGCGACGGTGCCGCTCTTCGCCGCATTCAGCGCGACGGCGGATGCTGCGTCGTTGGTTTGTTGGTCGGGGCGGTACTGCTGGAAGTACAGCCATGCCGCCACGCCTGCCGAGGCGACAAGGGCTGCCGCCAACAGGATGGCGCCGATTCGGCCTCCGACCACCCGTGCCGACCGACGCACGATGCCATCCCGCTTCTCGGGCTGCGTCTCCGTTTCGGTGGCCGCGTCGTCGTTCTCGATAGCCTCCGCGGCCTCAGCGGCCTCGGCGGCGGCTTCGTCGCTGACCGTTTCCGTCTCGTCGACGTCGGTCACGTCGGTGGAGTCTTTTGTGGTCACGGTACGAACTCCACTTTCGACATCTTGATCTGGCCGCCCTCTCGCTGGAGGTTGACCGACAGCCGCCAGGAGCGCGGCTCTTGCTTGGCCCCAGCAGAGTTGGTGACGCGCGAGGTGGCCGACACGATCGCGACGGCCGTGTCGTCGGTCATCGATTCGACGGCTGTGGCGTTGACGGTGACCTCGGTGATCACCTTCGAATCCTGTGCGACCTTGATGAAGTCCTCGGCTTGGTTCTTGAAGTCGGTGCTGAACTGGCCCGTTGAATTGTCGATGATCCGCTGGACGTCTTCCTTCGCCTTGTTGAAGTCCAGCGACATCAGTGTCACGACGCTCTGCTTGGCGGCCGCGGTGTACTCCGCACGACGCTGCTGTTCGGCGGCCTGGTGGCGGTGGTTGATCACCATGAGCACGCTCAGCGTGATCAATGCGGACGTGCAGGCGAAGGCAAGACCGGCGGCAAGGACTTTCAGTATCCGACCAAGCCGCCAGCGGCGTCGCTCGCGGAGCGGCTCGTCGTTCGACGGCACCTCGGCGACATCTTCTTCGGTGTCCGGTCTCGCTTCGTCGGCCTCGGTCTCGACGTCCGCGGCGTCGGTTGCCTCAGTTTCGACATCGGTGGCCGTCGCTTCCGCTTCGGCAGCGGCCTGCCTGCGCAGCCGGATGGCACGAGCCCTGGCACGCGCGGCGGCGGCAGTCGCTTCCGCCTCGGCTGCCTCAGCGTCCGCTTCCTCCGCGAGGGCGAGTGCATCTGCCGCGTCGGCCCCCCGATCAGGGTCCTGCGTCGGTGCATCGACGCGGTCAGCGTCGATCACCGACGCGCGGCGCCTGAAAGACGGCACAGCGACCTCCTTGTCTGCAAACTTGTCTGCAAAGTGCTCAATCAAATGAGAATGGCATTATTCATTTTTGAGTATTGCCGCGACGATACCCCATCCCCAGATGGGAACCGACGGCGCGTTTCCTGCGGAAATGCTATTTACGCGCTGTACGAACGCTCAGCGCAACTTGTCCTTCATCACCTTGCCTGTGGCGTTCAACGGTAGCTCGTCAAGGAACTCAACAGATCGAGGAACCTTAAATCCGGCCATCCGGTCACGGCTCCAGACGATCAGGTCGTCACCGCTGAGGGCGGTTTTATCATCCTTGACGACAATAAAAGCCTTGCCCACCTGACCCAACCGCTCATCGGGAACACCTATCACCGCGGCCTGCGCGACGGCGGGGTGCTCCAGCAAGAAGCCTTCGATCTCGGCGGGGTACGCGTTGAACCCGCCGACGATGAACATGTCCTTCTTACGGCCGACAATGCGCAGCCGGCCCGTCTCGGTGAAGTCGCCGAGGTCTCCGGTATGCAGCCAACCGTCCTCGTCGATCGCTTCAGCGGTGCCGACGGGATCGTCCAGATAGCCCTTCATCACGCCGTAGCCGCGGACGAGGACTTCGCCGTCGTCGGCGAGGCGAACGTCGATCCCCTCGCAGGGCACGCCTGCCGTGGTGGCCACGTCTTCGAATGAGTCGCCCGGAAGGGAGAGCGTGACGTTGCCTGCCTCGGTGAGTCCGTAGCCAGTCATCAGCGTCTGGAACGGCAGTTCGTCGTGGATGCGACGGACCAGTTCCACCGGAATGTCGGCCGCGCCGGTCACCCCTGCACGCAACGTCGCGAGCTTGCCTTTGTCTTCGACGGTGAGCAGCGAGTAATACAGCGTGGGTGGGCCGGGCAGCATCGTGATCCGTTCACGCTCAATCAGTTTCACCACCTGGTCGACGTCGAATACGGCGACCGGCAGCATTGTCGCGCCGCGCAGGAATGACGCGACGAGGCCGGCCTTGAGGCCGAAGGTGTGGAAGTACGGGTTGATCATCAGGTAGCGGTCGCCCTCGCGCAGATCCGCGAGCGTCGCCCATTCCTCGTACATGCGCAGCGTCGGACGGTGCTTCATCATGGCGCCCTTGGGCCTGCCGGTGGTGCCCGAGGTATAGATGACGTCAGCGACGTCGTCCCCATCGACCGTGCGCTCGAACGGCGACCCGCTGGCCAGGAAGTCTGACTTCAGGTCGATAACCTGTACACCCGCGGGTGCGGTGTAGTCCGAGCCAAGGAACCCCTTCTGGACAAGGACGGCCTTCGCGCCGCTGCGCGCGACCACGTCCGCACCCTCTTCCGCCTTGAACCTCGTGTTCACCGGGACCAGTACCCCGCCCGCGGTCATCAGCCCGAACGCGGCGATGATCCACTCCGCGGAATTGGGCGCCCAGATGGCGACCCTGTCGCCCTTTTCAACGCCGAGCTCGGCGAATGCCCCTGCGGCACAACGAATGCGCTCGACGACTTCAGTGAATGTGAGGCGCAGCGAGCCATCCACGATCGCTTCTGCGTCGCCAAAGCGGTCCGAAGCGCTCAAGACCATCTCGGGGATGGTCTCCCAAGGTTGACTGATCGTCACACCGTGACGAGGCGACCCAGGTTGCCGCCCATGATCTTCGCCTGATCCTCGACGGATAGGTGCTCGAGCGCCGTCACGTAATGAGTCGGCTCCCCCAGGCCCTCAGGATGCGGCCAGTCGGAGCCGTACAGCACCTGGTCCACGCCGATCAGGTTGATCAGATCGTCGATGCCCTCCTCGTAGAACGGGCTGACGTAGATCCGGTTCTTGATCTCCTCGATCGGGTTGCCCGGGAAGGCCTCTGGCGCCTTCTTCCAGACCTCGGCCATGGATTCCAGAAGCGGGAACATCCACTTCGACCCCGCCTCGACGATGCCCACCTTCAGCTTCGGGAACCGGAACAGTGCGCCGTGGATCACCCAGGAGGCCACCGCATCCTGGATGGGGCGCCACTCGTTGAGGATTGACATGGCGTTGGTCTGGAACGGCAACATCTCCTGGGCGGCGCCGTCCCACTCGGAGGTGTAGCGGGAGTAGCCGCTGTCGGAAGAGTGCATTCCGACGAACACGTCGTACTCGACACACTTCTGCCAGAACGGGTCGAACTCGGGCAGCGCGAACGACCGAGGGCCGCGGAACCCGGGCACCGGCGCCGGGCGGATCAGGATGGCGCGGGCGCCGCGCTTGACCGCCCAGTCCAGCTCCTCGATGGCCTTCTCGACGATGGGCAGCGTGATCACCGGGGTGGTGAAGATTCGGTTCTGGTAGTTGAAGCCCCACACCTCGTCGAGCCACTGGTTGAGCGCATGGATGAGGACGTGGATGGCGACCGGATCGTCACTGAGACGCTCCTCGATCAGGCTGGCCAGGGTCGGGAACATCAGCGTGCGGTCGAGACCCAATTCGTCCATCTTCTCGAGACGCGGCCCCGGCTCGAAGAAGGCGGGAATGGCCCTCATCGGCTCGCCGAAGAGTTCGCGCTTGGTCTTGCCGTCGGGATTGCCGAACTTGAAGTACTCCTCCCAGGCGCCTGGCTTGGCGACCACCGAGAAGGTGGGGTTCGGGATGTAGTTGCTGATCTGACCCTTCAGGGCGATCTTGGTGCGGCCGTTGACCTCGACGTACTGGACGACGTCCTTGTACTCCTTCGGCAGGTACTTCGTCATTGCCTCGGGCGGCTCGTACAGATGGTTGTCCGCATCGAACAGCGGAAACGGGATGTCGACCCGGTGCGAAAGTTGTCCCATGGAACACTCCTTATCCTCTTGCGAGAATCCTATTCTCACCGACTGCTCAACGCAATATCCTCCCGGACCAGGAACTTCTGCACCTTGCCGCTCGCGGTACGCGGAAAGTCGTCCACTTGGTGCAGTTCTTCGGGCCACTTCTGGGTGGCCATGCCTGCCCGCTTGAAGTGGTCCCTGACCTCCTCGATGGTCGGCAGCGCGTGACCGGCCTTGACGCGCAGGACCGCGGCGGCGCGCTCGCCCAGTCGGGCGTCGGGAGCGGCCACCACGACCGCTTCGACGACCTGCGGCATGGCGAGCAGCACCTCCTCGACCTCCAGCGCGCTGATGTTCTCGCCGCCGCGGATGATGACGTCGGCCTTGCGATCGGTGATCGTCAGGTATCCGTCCTCGTCGAGCACCCCGACGTCGCCGGTGCGGTACCAGCCGTCCTCGTCGAAGGCCTTGGCGGTCAGCTCCGGGTCGGTATAGCCAAGGCACAGATCGGGGCCGCGGCTGTAGATCTCGCCGTCGGGTCCGAGCCGGATCTCCACGCCGGGCCGTGGGTTGCCGTCGGTATAGAGCCGCTTGTCCTCCGGCGCACTCGGCGACGAACCGGTGATCGACGGATGTTCGCTGCTGCCGTAGGAGCGGAAGACGAACATGCCGAGGTCGGCGAGCCGCCGCGTGACCGCAGCGGGGACCGTCGAGCCGCCGAGGCCGACGGTCGTGAAGTGCCGCACATGTTCAGCGGTGCAGTCGGGATGGTCCAAGACACTGGTCACGAAAAACGGCGGCCCTCCGCCGATCGAAAGCCCTTCGCGCTCGATGAGCTTCAGCACCTGGCCCGGGTCCCAGACGTCGCATAGATCGATGGATGCGCCCTCCAGGACCGGAATGAGGAACGCGCCAAGCATGCCGATGAAGTGGCCGACCGGTGTGCCTGTGAGCTGACGGCCGCGGTCGGTGGGGTAGTTCTCCAGCAGTTGGCGTGTCTCGAAACCCAGTGTCTGATGGCTGTGGACGACGCCCTTGGGGTTGCTCGTGGTGCCAGAGGTGAAGGCGATCAACGCCGGGCCGCCTGGGTCGGCGGCCAGCGTGCCGTCCAGCGGCTCGGCGGCGAGCAGATCGCCGTAGTTGTCTCCGACGAGGCCCACGATCGGGATATCCGCGCAGAGGTCAGGCTGAAACTGCATACGCCCGAACTCTTCTGCCGTGATGAAGACGCGCGGTTTGGCCGTGCCGAGGATGTGAGTCAGTTCCTTGCGCCCGTAGAAGTGAACGATCGGCACGGTGACCGCGCCAAGAAACGTCGACGCCCAGAAGGTCGCCGCGGCTTCCTTCCAGTTCGGCAGCTGGAGCGCGACCACGTCGCCGGGGCCGACTCCGCGGGCGTGCAGCCCGGCGGCCAGCCTGCGCGCCTCGAGTTCGACGTCACGGAAGGTGCCTGCGAACGGTCGCACCGCCGAGTGCACGACGAAGCCGGTGTCGGGGTTCGCGCGCAGACCTCTGGCTACGAGATCGCCCAGCGTGTCCTGTGTCCACCACCCCTCGTCGACGTAGCGTTTCACCAGCTCCACAGGGATGGTTCGCATGGGCCTCGCCGCACCTCCGATTCGAACTGCGATGCTATTCTCCGATACAGAGAATGCCAATACCGCAGACGGAGAATGCTTGATGGTCGACCTCGAGTTGGACGATGGCCTGGCAATCGTCACCATCGACCGGCCGCACGCCCGCAACGCCATCTCGCTGGAGACGATGGACCAGTTGGACAAGGCGCTCGACGGGGCGCAAGGCGCTCGGGCGTTGGTCCTCACCGGCGCAGGCGACCGCGCGTTTGTGTCGGGGGGCGATTTGAAGGAACTGGCCGCCTTGCGCACCGAATGGGACGCCTCGACCATGGCCTTTCGCATGCGCTCGATCTGCGACCGAATCGCCGGTTTCCCCACTCCCACCATCGCCGCTCTGAACGGCCACGCACTCGGCGGCGGTGCCGAGTTCGCGGTGGCGGCCGACATCCGGCTCGCGGCCGACGACATCAAGATCGGCTTCAATCAGGTGACGCTGGAGATCATGCCGGCATGGGGCGGCGCCGAGCGGTTGGTCGCCCTGGTGGGTTACAGCAAGGCGCTGCTGCTGGCGGGCGCCGGCACCGTGCTCGACGCCGCCGAGGCGCACCGAATCGGCTTGGTGGACAAGGTGTTACCGCGGGCATCCTTTGACGACGACTGGCGTGCTATCGCCAAATCGCTGGCAACCCGACCAGCGGGTGAGATCAAACGTGTGATGAAGGGGGCCTCCACGACGGAGGCCGTCGCCGCCTTCGCGCGGTTGTGGGTGGCGGACGAACACTGGGCCGCCGCGGACAAGGTGATGAAGCGCGGCAAGTAACGTCTCGGCGCTGGCAGACTATCCGCCCATTTCGCGGATCGGGTCGCTGCCATCCCAGTCCGCCGCGGCGTCGCGGATGAACTTCGCGCCGGCCGCTTGCGCATCGGTGAGCTCGGAAATCTCTATCACCGTCGCTGGACTGTTCGGCGGCTCGACGTACGCGAATCGAACGCCTAAACCCTCGCCACCGGACCATACGACGGGCCAGCCCGCATCCACGACGGCCTTCATGGTGGCGCCGAAATCCTCTGTCCAGTAGGCCAACTGGTGATAGCCGGGGCCATTGGACGCGAGAAACTCGGTGAAGATGCTCGGCGTGTCGTCATGCTGTTGGATCAGCTCAACCTGCAACTCGCCGCTGTTGGACATCGCAAGGGACAGCGTGGTTTCACAGGGTTCACCGCGGTAGAGCGCGTGCAAAGGCAGCCCGCGAACCACGAACCACGGGCCAACGCCCAGTTCGACCCAGCTCGCGAGCGCCTGGTCGAGATCGGTCACGACGTAACCGATCTGACGGATCGGTCCGGGAAGCACGCTCATCACTTCGCCCGCCGGCTTGCGAAATCCAGTGAGGCGGCGCTCATCATCTCGACGAGTGAGCGCCGATCGATGGTCCAGACCGCTGACGCCGCCGCTCGATTGTTTTCGCCCACCACGTGAACCGGGCCGTTGCCGATGTTTTCGATGATCTCGCGCGCCACATCTTCGGACAGCATGTGCGCAGCGGGGTCGTACTCGAGTCCCATGCGCTGAAATGCCGGGGTGTAGGTCATGCCGAGCGGAGTGCAGCA
>Ga0075364_10000473_pt1 | contig 20448 bp, 24 predicted proteins | sample EndMetdeltDD1764_FD_71517 | JGI IMG/M metagenome (GOLD analysis project Ga0075364, IMG submission 71517) | Populus endosphere microbial communities from Tennessee, USA - Endosphere MetaG P. deltoides DD176-4 | ecosystem: Host-associated > Plants > Roots > Endosphere | place: USA: Tennessee...
GGCGAGCGCGGTCCCGTGTGGTGGGGCGACGAGTCCCCAAATCTCAACCGGCACGTGGCGAAGAATACACGTTATGCCGAGTGGTATGCGAAACTAGCTCGCTCCGACCAGGGAGGAATGTGAATTGCCAAAAGCCGCAATCTTCGATCTCGACGGCACGCTTTTGGACTCCGTAGATCTCCACGCGTTGGCATGGCAGGAAGCCATGCTCAAGTTTGGCCACGATGTTGGTTTCGAACAGGTGAGGGGCCAGATCGGCAAGGGTGGCGACAAGCTCATTCCCGTATTCCTTTCCGCTGACGAACAACGAGACCACGGCAAAGAACTCGAAGAGTGGCGCGGCAACCGTTTCAAAACCGAATATCTACCGCTTGTACGTCCTTTCTCGGCGGTCCCGGACTTGCTGCGACGTGTTCGCGACGCTGGACTTCAGGTCGCCGTTGCTTCCTCGGCCAAGAAGGATGAAGTCGATGAGTATCTCGACATCGCTCGTGTCGTCGATCTCGTGGACCTCACAACTTCTTCCGACGACGTAGATGAATCAAAACCGGCGCCGGACATCTTCGAGATTGTTCTAAAGAAGCTTAAGATCGATGACGCCGACGCCATCGCGATCGGTGATACGCCGTACGATGCGGAAGCGGCCGGTAAGGCGGGAGTTCGCACGGTCGGCGTACTCTGTGGAGGCTTCACGGAAGACGAATTGAGGAAAGCCGGGTGCGCCGAGGTGTATCCGGGGCCCGCTGCGCTACTGGCCTGTTTCGAACGATCTTTGCTGTGCAATTAGCCAGTCATCGCGCCTCAGTACTCCTCGCCCGCTCAGCTCTCGATTGCTCTGCAAAATAGGATCGACATGGCAGCGGTGAAAAAGACTTCCAGGAGATCGACCTTGTCCTCCGCTTTGTGCCATATATCGGCGCCGTCATCGCGGCGGCTTTCCCGCTTGCGCTGGCCGTTGCCGTTGATCCTGGCTGGTCAATGCTGGTTTGGACGCTGGCACTTTTCCTCGTAGTAGAGCCCGTTGTCGGGCATGTCGTAGAACCGATAGTCTGCGGACATAGCACGGGTCTTTCGCCTGTAGCCGTGGTCGCCTCCGCGACGTTCTGGACGGCGCTTTGGGGCCCGATCGGCTTGGTCCTTGCGACACCTCTCACGGTGTGCCTCGTGGTGCTGGGGCGCCATGTCGAGCGGCTTGAATTTCTCGATGTCATGTTTGGTGACAGACCGGCGCTTTCGCCCCCTGAAATCTTCCATCAGCGTATGCTGGCCGGCGACCCCACGGAAGCCGCGGACAAAGCCGAGGAATTCCTGAAGGAACGATCGCTTGCGTCGTATTACGACGAGGTTGCCCTGAAAGGTTTACAACTGGCCCAAGCCGATGCCAACCGCGGTGTTCTAAGTGACGAGCGTCTAGTCAGGATCCGAGATGCGGTAAGCGAGTTAGTCGACAATCTTGAGGATGGCGGCGAACGCCCACCTCCAAAGCCTGACGTGGTCTCCAACCCCGAGGCCTCGTCAGCGGCGGAGAGCGTTGCGAGCGATCACTCGGCCGAGGAGGATATCCCGGTTCTGTTGCCGGAAAATCTACCGCCGGAGTGGCAAGGAGATGCCCCGGTCCTGTGCATCGCGGCAAGGAGCCTCATCGATGAAGCGGCAGCAATCATGCTCAGCCAACTCGCAGCCGCGCACGGCCTCAAGGCGAGGACAGAAGGCCCGGAGGCGCTATCGACCGCAAACGTGTTGCGGCTTCAGACCGAGGGCATTTCTATCATCTGTCTCATTTACATGGATGCGAGCACGCCGGCTCACATGCGTTACTCTGTCAGGCGCCTGCGCCGCAAATTTCCAAAGGGGATCATAATGCTTGCGTGCTGCGCAAAAGAGATCGACGACGGCATGCTTGAAAGCCTGCGTGAAAATGCGCACGCCGACGTGGCCGCTTCCAGTCTGGCGGAGGCGACCCGCCGTTGCATGGACGCCATTCGACTACCCGATCTTGGCGCCGGGGCTGAGACTAAGAGTTCCGGAACCACGGCTGCTTAGTCAGGTCTCTATCAAGAGCAACCATTAGCCGCTTCCACCAGAAATCGTGTCTCGCGGGTACTTCTTCTATGTTTGGAAGAACACGAGCCAGATAGCGGCTATGGCTGCCACCGCGATGCCCATGCTGACTAGGAGAAGCAACAGTATCGACGGGCCGGGCTCGGCTTGCCGCGCTTCCATTGGTGTTTCGATGATTACGCCGTGCTTTTTCTTGACCATGACCGCCTAAACTTTCGGTGCGAGGTCGGCCCGGTCAAACACCGGCACGATTTCGACATCGTCGGGTAAAGCCCCTGATGGTGTATCCTCCGCAGCACGGCGCATCGTTTCGGTGGTTGAATCCAATCCGTCGATGGTTTCGTTGGCGCCGCTACCGGTGTCATGGGGACGGGGCTGTATTTGCTGACCAGCTTCCGCTTCAGTGATCGGTTTATTTTTGGACATGGGATATCCTTTCGCTTTCGCTAGGACCAAGATGCCCGGACCGACATTTGTTCCGGACATGCGTTGTTGGGCTGGCTGCGTTGTTGCGAGTGCGTCGGCTCGGCAGGGGCGGGATCCATTCTCGAATTGATAGCGACCACCGGCTATCGAGTTAGACTCGTCTCGATAAAGGCGACAGCTTCCCGGTGCCAAGGCGCAGTTAGCGAGCGCGAGTCCTGCTGCGCACTCTTAGGAACGAACAACTAGAAAGACCGTTACCAATGATATGTTCGCAAGGGATACCCGATGCAATCTTGGTTCCAGTTGATCACTCTGATGGCTGCAGTTGCTCAAGTTGTTGAGATTCGCCTTAGCATGATGGCGCTCGGCATGAGCACATCCGATGAAATACTGCTAGTGGTCACCGAAAAGATTGAGGCCATGGACGAAGCCAGGACGATTATTATGCGTGGCGGTAATCCTATGCTGATAATCGACAACTACCACAAGATCGTCGCTGCGAATGTCGCGCGGTTGTCTGAGGCGAATATTTAAGTTCTTGTTTTGCTACGTAGTAGTTCCGCATGATTTCGATGATGAGCAGGATGCTCAGCGCCATTGCGTTCACTGTTGCCGGAGCACTCTCCGCCGCGAGCGACCTCCACCATTCGGAATACGTCGATCCTGTAGTAAAGCAGGCAGACCGTGGGCGGTGGAAGCGATCCGCAAAAAGGTGGGTAGCTAGAGGGGCTCAACTTTCATTGTCTGCCGCGCGACGCCCCAGCAGAGGCGATGAGCGCGTAGCAACCTAGTTCCCACTTGCTGTTGGAAGCGCGAAGTTGTTGGCGTTATCTCAACGCGGCTTCGATGGCTTCGCCAAGGCGCTCGATCAGAAATGGCTTTTGCAATACCGTGCGATCGCTGAAAGATTTGGGTACGCCCGCCAGACCGTAACCGCTCGAAAATATGAACGGCACCCCGCGGCCACTGATAATCTCTGCTACGGGATCTATCTTGGAGCCGCCCAAGTTGATGTCAAGAATCGCAAACTCGAAAGTCGCCGTTTGTGCCAATCGTAACGCATCAGTAATATTGCTCGCTTCTCCGGCGACCGAATGGCCTAGTTCTTCAACCATCTCTGCGATCATCATGCGTATTAAGGTTTCGTCTTCAACCAATAAGACTGACACCAGGCGTTTGGGTTTCGTCAAAGTGTGTTCCTCGATACGCCTAAAAGAGTCTTGGCGAGCACGGTGCTTGCCGGCCCGGTCGCGCAGCGTGTTCAACTGAGCTGAAATCCATCAACGGACCAGAAGTTCTTTGATGCGTGTAGCGAGACCATCCATTGCAAAAGGCTTGGTGAGGATAGCCATGCCGGAATCTAATCCGTCAGCCCCAATTGCCGCTTTTTCAGCGTAGCCCGTTATAAAAAGTACTTTCAAATTAGGACGGGCTGTGCGCCCGAAATCCGCAAGTTGCCGTCCATTCATGCCACCCGGCAAGCCGACGTCGGTAACGAGGAGGTCGATCCGTGTGTCCGAGCGCAAGACATGAAGCGCGCTGCCGCCATCGGAAGCCTCAAGTGCCGTATACCCAAGCTCGGCAAGTACCTCGCCGACCAACATGCGGACTGAGGGTTCGTCGTCGACGATGAGTACAGTCTCGCCTGCGCCGGCGCGTGGCGCCGACGTGAAATCGGCCGCTTCGTCTGCAGCTGTTGCCTCCTCGGTGTGCCTGGGAAGAAAAAGATAGATCGTCGTACCTTGCCCCTCGGCTGACTCAATACGAACCTGGCCACCAGATTGCTGCGCGAACCCGTAGATCATGGATAAGCCCAAGCCAGTGCCCCGGCCCGTCGGCTTTGTCGTATAAAAGGGATCGAACGCCCTCTGAATGACCTCGTCGCTCATTCCCGTTCCCGTGTCGGACACGGACAAACAGACGTATTCGCCGGGCCTCATTTCAGCGGAAAGGGCTTCGGCGTCCTTCAAGAAACGATTTTCAGTAGCTATTTTGATCTTGCCACCATGTGGCATCGCATCGCGGGCATTAATGCAAAGGTTGAGCAAAGCGTTTTCGAGCTGGTTTGGGTCGACAAGTGTGGTCCACAGATCGGCTGCGTTTGCCGTTTGGATTTCGATCCCGGGACCGACCGTGTTACTGATCAAGTCCCTTATGCCGGCGATAAGCAGGTTCACGTCGATCGTCTTCGGGTCCAGCGTCTGTCGCCGTGAGAATGCCAGCAATCGATGAGTCAGCGCGGCAGCGCGGTTTGCCGCTCCTTGCGCCGTGGATATGTAACGTTCCACATCCTTGTAGCGGCGTTGCGAAATTCGAATTTGCAGCAGCTCAAGTGCGCCGGATATCCCCGTCAGCAGATTGTTGAAGTCGTGAGCCAAACCGCCCGTGAGCTGTCCAACGGCCTCCATCTTCTGAGCCTGCCTCAAGGCGTCTTCCGCCTTGTTCAAAGCCTCCTGTTGTTGGCGTTGCTCCGTGACGTCACGCGCGACGCAATAGAGCAAACCATCGACATTGACTGCCGTCCAAGACAGAACACGATAGTCCCCATGACGGGTGCGGAAGCTGCTTTCAAAATTCGACGTCTGTTCGGGAACTGCCAAGCGACTGACAGCGTCGCGCATTTTCCGGCGGTCATCGGGATGCTCGAGCCATTCGGAGGTCTTGCCTCGAATCTCATCCGGCAGCCAGCCTAGCACCTTGGTCCAGGCCGGGTTGACGCTGATCCACGTCCCGTCCGCAGCCGCTACGCCTATCATATCGAGGCTGACTTGCCATACCCGGTCGCGCTCTTGCGTGCGCTCCGCTACGCGATGTTCCAAGTTGAGATTTAATTCCCGGAGCGCCTCTTCGGCGGCACGACGCTCGTTCATGTCGCGCAGGATCGCAGTGACGAAAGCCCGCCCCTCGCTCAACCATCGCGATGCCGAGACATCGAGAAAAGTTCGCGAACCATCTTTGCGCCTGGCTACCAGCTCGATCGGACGTACCGACCGATCGCCCCCCAGGATCATCTGCCAGAGATTTTCCCATTGATCAGGCCGTTCAAACAAGAAACTTAAATCCCGTCCAACCAACTCGGAACGCTCGAATTGTGTTTCCCGAACCGCCGCGGGGTTCGCGAACTGGATGACGCCGGTTGCGTCGAGGGTTAGAATGATGTCCGGGGCGCTCTCGACGACGGCGTCATAACGCGCATTTTGGCGCTCGCGGAGGACTTGTTCGCGATGGGCGGCGCCGGTGACGTCGGCAATCTGGAGCACACAATGCGAATAGGGACGCCCTCCCAATGGTCGGACCGATACGTTGTGAACGAGAGGCAAGCCCGCGCGCGTACGAAGCGGGAGTAAGTTTGGATTGAGGGAATGGGTCAGAAGGGCAGACGAGCCGAGGTCGAGGGCTTCCGAGATAGAAGTCGTCAAGCGAGCCAGGGAGCGCTCGGGAAACAGCTCGGAAATTGTTTTTCCGACGGCTCGTTCGGAAGAAATATCGCTCGCGGACGCGAACCAATAATTCCAGCAGACTACCCGCTGGTCACTGTCCAAAACAACGACACCCGAATCCAAAGCGTCGAAGGTGGCAGCAAATTGGTCGTGCTCAAGCCAGATCATTGTGTGGTTGCGTCGCTTCGCCCGTGGCGCGTTCGATGAATTCGTCGAGCAGATGCTTTAAGGCCGTGAGCGAGGGAAGATCCATGATCATTGCGATGTAGCCGCTGATATCACGCTCGCGCACCGCGAAATTGATGAAAAGGAACATCACAACATCCCCGGCGTGGGGTGGGGGCGCCAGGCTGAAGAAAGTCGCGGCGCTGCCACGCAATACTTCCGGCAGCGACATCTTCAAACTTCTTTGGAGCATATTCGCGATTGTTGCGAGACAACTATTCAGGAGGATGTTGCCGGTTTCGGCCAATGCTTCCTGCTCCAATTCGATGATATCCTCCAGTGGAAGATCTCCGCCGGTGATTGCACGGACGAGTTCAAGGCTCTTCGTCTCGGGAAAAATTAGCAACGCTCGGCCGGTAATATCGCCTTCGAAGACCTGGTGGACAGCTACTAGGTTGGAGATCTCTCGTTCGGCGAGGATGGCAATCGCCTGCGCTCGGGACTCCAGGGTGACTGTCGGCACTGAAAGATGCACTTGTGCACCGACCATTTCACGCAGGCTGGAGGCTGCACGGCTGACGCCGATGTTCACCAATTCGGTGAGGGCATCGAGCTGCAATTCGGTAAGCAAATCGGAAGGCGTTGAGGTCATGCATTGCCCAGTTCGAGCCGCCGCACCGCGTCCTGAAGGAAGGCGCCGAAAGCCTGTTCGCTCAGAGGCTTGGATAGGAACACCGCTCCGATGTCGCGCGCACGTCCGACGATTTCTTCCTGATGGTTGGCGGAAACTACGGCGAGTGGGGTAGAGGGCCGCAGGGCAAGCAGATCGGCGGCAAGCTGCAGACCGTCTCGCCCGGGCATGTTGAAGTCCAACAGGGCAACGTCGAACGGGGTTTCCTTGGCCAAAGAAAGCGCCTCGTCGGCGTTTGACGCCTCTAGGCGTGTCCAGTCAGGATACAGAGTCTTCAGCGCCTTTGCCGCCGACATCCGGGCCAGCTTGCTGTCGTCAACAATTAGGAGCTTGTAAGGCATGAATTCTCCGCGACGGTCCGACGGGACCGGAACCCAATATTTTCAACGTTTTCGCACCTCTGGACCCCGGGGGGAAGGTGGAACTTGGCAGCCTGCGCGTCGCAGGGCGGGGTCAATGAGCCGCTCTAGAAATGGGCCAGCCGGGGGACCGCGGAGCGGTCGTCTGGATACCAGGATGACTTGGATCACGGCAGCATGTGCGCTTTCGCACCCCCGCCAATCGACTTCGGCTTGCGGGTTGGCCAGCAGATGCTGCAGCAATACTTCCCCGTCATCTGCGGGACACGTTCCGATCAGGCGGATGGTGTTGGCGTCGTGCAGGACAATGGTCAACTGAGGATCTCCTCGACGTCCAGGACGATCAGGACACGCCCATCCCCGAGTAACGTCGTCCCGGAGACCCCTTTCATCCCGTTCAATAGACCCTCCATGGGGGTTAGCATGACGTCCATCCGTTCTCCTAACCGATCGACCTCAATAGCTCCGATCTGCCCTGCCGCCGAGGCTATGACGACCTTGGCGGGGCTTCGACTCAGCGTGTCTGTGCGCTGAATACCGAGGGTATCCGCCAGATCGATGAGCGGAATCGTCTGGTCTCGCAACACGAACGCCCGCCCGGCACCAATTGGGACGATCCGGTCGCGAGGGACAATCGTGGTCTCCACGACATTATCTAGGGGTAGCCCGAAAGCTTGTCCGGCCACCTCCACAGTCATTAGCCGGGTCATCATGAGGCTGAATGGAAGCATCAATCCGACCTTGGTCCCAGTTCCAGCTTGGCTTTCGAGGGTAACTTTGCCGCCCAAACGCTCGACGGCCGTTCGAACGGAATCCATGCCTACGCCCCGGCCCGATAGATCGGTTACGGTGGAGGCGGTCGAAAAGCCGGCGGCGAAAACCAAGCCCGTCGCTTCCGCATCGGACATCGCCGTCAATGATTCCGCGGTAGCAATCCCCCGGGCGCGTGCAACGGCGCGCACCCGATCTACGTTAATGCCGCCTCCATCATCTTCGACCTCGATCGTGACAGTGTCGGCGTCACGACGCGCGCGCAAAATCAGAGTTCCCATCGCCGGCTTGCCGGCAGACGCGCGCTGTTCTGGAGGCTCGATCCCGTGGTCCACGGCGTTGCGCAGGACATGCAACAATGGCTCGAAGAGCGCATCCACGATCGTGGCATCGGCCTCGGTGCTTTCACCCTCGGTGATGAACCTTACGGTCTTGCCAACACTGACGGCGATCTCTCTGACCAGTCTGGGAAAGCGACGGAATACCGAGCGCAAGGGAAGAACCCGGATACGAAGCACCGCACTTTGCAGTTCTGTCGCCAATCGCTCAAACAATGCGTGTTGTTCGCGCAAGGTTGCTATGACGGCGCGAGGATCTTCATTTTCGTGCACCAACTTTGCAGCGTGCCCAATGGCATTCTTGACCACGATTAGCTCGCCCGCGAGTTTAACGAGCGCGTCGATACGATCCATATCTACGCGCAACGCACGGGGAACGACGGGAGCGGTGGGACTGTTGTTGTGACGTTCGGGTTGTCCAGTCCCGCTCAATGCCTGTTCGATCGCGGCGATCAAGGGATCCGGGCTATTTTCAGCTTTGGTCGTTGCAATGGCAAGCTCAACGTTGGCGGCAAGTTCGGATCTTCCAAGGTAGAGCAAAGCGTTGACGGCTGTACGTCCAGCGGAGGCTCGTCGACCGACACTTCTGTCCACATCGGACTGCTGCAACACCAGAAGCTGAGCCTCAATCAACGACCTTGCGTTGGTCTGAACTTCTTCCGATTGTCTGATGGCTGTAGAGGCCAGTTCGCGAACCTCAACCTTGCCCGGCACATTGAGGAGCGCCGCACGCACTTGTTCGCCAGCTGCCTCCATCAGCGCCACGATTTCGAGGCTGCAGTTGAACGTATTCATGGTTTCGAGAGAAACGTCCGGGTCGGTCAACACCACATCGACGGTCATTAGATGGGGGAGAGCGGCCACGACATTCATCGGGTCGAGGCCCTGAAAAAACGCGTCAGGAGACGGGATATATCGAAGGGCCGTACGGTACTCCGTAAAATGGCTGCCGGCGGCGACGCTCAACCGTCCCACCCACGTATCGTCCCCCGGTGCTGACGCGTGCGCGACCTCGGCAGCACCACGTGAACCGACAAGTCGCGCGATCATATCGTCAGCATCGGCCTCAGCAGTCGATGGCGCCTCGCCAGCGGACTGCATAGCGTCCAGCCAGCGAGATGTCAGGTCGAGACACGTCAGAAATTCATCAAGGGTGTCCGGATTGATCGGCTCTTCGGACGAGCGGAGCGAAGCCAGGATATCCTCGGCGGCATGCAGCGTACGCGTCATCGCGCCGAACTCAACGATTCCCGCAGCTCCCTTCAAAGTGTGGAAGGCCCGAAATGCGCCGTCGAGCCTTTCCCGGTCGCTCGGATTTTCCGCGAGTGCCATCAAATCGTCGGTGCCTTGCGCTACCAGATCCCGTGATTCAATGAGGAATTGTTCGAGGAACTCGTTCATCGTGGGCGCCCGCAGAAGATAGCGGCATACTCCGCCAGCGTTTCCTGCTTGATCGGCTTCACAAGATAGTAGTTCGCCCCCGCGCCTCGCGCAGCCGCTATATCGTGTGGTCCGGCTTCGGTGCTCGTCACCAGAACCGGGATGGACGACACTGGAAGCTCCTTCGATCGCAGTGTTCGCAGGAAAGTTATTCCGTCCATTTGCGGCATGTTGATATCGGCGATCACCAAATCGAAGGGTTCAAGCAATAGCTTTTCCAATCCCTCCAATCCGTTCAAAGCCTCTCCTACCACAAAGCCGTGTGCTTCGAGCGCCGCGCGATAGTATGCCCTGACAAGTGCGGCGTCGTCGATGATCAGAACCCGCTTGCTGGAGTTATCGGGCACGGCGCAACTCCTCTGGTCTCCTGTAAACGATCGCTTCCGAATAACGGCAGACCTCGAACAATGGCGAGATACGGCTCATGGACTCGGTATGCCCGAGGCAGATGAAGCCGCCTGGCAAGAGGTTATCGTATAGATTTTCTGCCGCGATGCGGCGGGATTCGTCGTCAAAGTAAATCAGCACGTTCCTGCAAAAGATTACATCGAAGCGACCCTGTGGCCGCGTTTCCTTTGTCTCGATGAGATTGACCCGGGTGAACCGCACCGATTGACGGAGGTCATCCAGGATCTGCCAGCGCTCGTCGTCGAGCGCATGGAAATAGCGAGCGATGACTTCAGGTGATAGCCTCATCAGGGCGCGTTTGCCGAAAATGCCCACCGCCGCTGCCTCCAGGACGCATGTATCAATGTCAGAACCCACTATTTCGATGTCGTAGGTGTCTACGTCCTTCCAGTTTTCCAGCAACCATATCGCAATGGAATACGGCTCTTCCCCCGTGGAACAGGGGGAAGACCAAATTCGTATCGGATCTCCCGGCCGCTTCGTTGCCACACGTTCTCGAAGTAGATCCGTCGTCAGGCAGGCAAGCTGATGGTCTTCACGATAAAAGTAGGTTTCATTAACAGTGAAGGCGTTGATGAGCTGCTCGACCTCGTCGCGTACCTCGCTGCGGAGATGAGCAAAGTAGACAGAGAAAGACGGGCTCGAGGTTGCGTCTATACGCTCCCAGACACGACGCTCGACGTAGTAGCGTTTCGACTCAGTGAAAACCATGCCTGTTCGCCGATACAGAAACTCGGCAAGCCGGCGAAACTCGTCCTCCGTCATTTGCGGTGGATCGGTCATCGTTCAGATGAACCGATCCGGCCGCTGGCGGTTTTGACTGCGAATGTCAGAAACGGGTCGTTCGGGAAACGCGCTGCGCAGCGTGCGAGGATTGGCAAACTCGCGACGTCGCCTGTTTCGGCCAAAATTTCGATGGCCGCGGAGCAGACATTTGAATTGGTTTCTTTTTCGATGAGTTCTCCGAGAACGCGGCTGGCGTCGCCCGTGGGAAGGGCGCGCGCAATTTCACATGCGAGCAAGCGGACATCAGGATCGCTGTCATCCAGAAGTTGCGAAAGATGCTCGGCCGCCACTGCGGGCATGGCGCGCAGAGCGTCAAGGGCTTGCGTGCGTAGAGCTGCGTCCTCAGATCGCAAATAGGGAAGGGCGACGGAAGCGCTTTCAGGCGTAGCTATCTTTGCGAGCGCCGTAAACATGGCTTCGCGGACGCGCGGCACCCGCTCCACCGCGAGCGCGTGGGTGAGCAGCGATAGTCCCTCAGGAGTTTCAGCTGCACTACGTGCGGCGATCCAACGTTCCTCGTCGGAACCAGAGGCAAGTACTTGGACTGGCTTTCGCTCGTCCGGTGCACGAGGCTCTACCGTCGGAGTGGGGTTACGTACTAACGGCATCAGCGCACCAACTTCTTTAATTCGGACGCAATATCATAAAGGGGCACGACGAAATCCGCGCCGTTTGCTTTGACCAATTCCCCCGGCATACCCCAAACAATCGCCGTCTCCTCAGCCTCAGCTATCGTCTTGCCCCCGCCGGCATGGACGAGTGCCATGGCCTCAGCCCCATCATTGCCCATGCCTGTCATGAGCACGCCGATTAACTGGCTCGGGGGCAAATAGTTCATAGCGCTCCGCACAAGGCGATCGGTGCTTGGATGCCACGGATACTCGGCCTGGCTGGGCGCAGCCATTGCAACAAGACCGGCGCCCCGTCGGGAAACGATCACATCGGCATCGCCTCGACCAATGTAGACATGCCCGGGTTTGAGTGCGACATGGTCCCGTACCTCCTGGACACTGAGCTCGGTGAGTTCGTTCAGGCGGCGGGCCAAGGGCCCGGTGAACGTAGCCGGCATGTGTTGGGCAACAACGATGGGCCAGGGAAAGGATGCGGGAAGACCGGTGAGGAGGGCTTCAAGCGCCGGCGGCCCGCCAGTCGATGTGCCGACCAGTACCAGGCCTTCTCCCTTCGAGGCGGCCTTGGGTTTCTTTGGGGGCTCGTGGCGTAAGCTTCGGGCGCCGCTGCGCATTCGATGCCGGACTTTGTCCCTCAGCCTCAAGGAGGTTCTTAATTTTGCGCCTGCTGCCGCCCGTACCTTCTCAATCAAGGGCTGCGCCAACTCTTCAATCCGCAACGACACCGCTCGGGTTGGCTTCGCGACGAAGTCGACCGCCCCAAGCCGCAGGGCTTCGAGTGTGGCGTCAGCGCCTTCGGCAGTCATTGACGACACCATGATAACGGGGCAGGGCTGCTCGATCATGATCCTGTCGAGACAGGTAAGCCCGTCCATTTCGGGCATATGGACGTCGAGGGTTACCACGTCCGGACGCGCCACTCTGATAGTATCGAGCGCCTCTCGGCCGTTGCGGGCAAACCGGACCTCAAAATCGGATTGCGTCGAAAAGACCTGGCCAATCAGCTTGCGAACGAGAGCCGAGTCGTCGACCACCAGTATTTTGATCACGGCTTCGTCTGCCGGCTCTCTTTACCGCGCGTCTCCTTGCTGAAGGAATCCAGCAGGCCGCGTTCCGCGCGCGTGAGCAGCTCAGAGGGGTCGAGCAGCAATACAATCCTGCCGGACGCTTCGAGATTGATAACGGAGTTTACCAAGCCAAGCGCCTCCCCAGTCAGATCCGGGGCGGGTTTGATCAGGTCCGGAGCGCATCGCAAAACCTCTGTGACGCTATCGACGATGAGGCCGGCGCGATGCCGATCGGTCCGAACCACTACGAGCCGCCTATGACCGTTGACCGTGGTCGGCGGCATTTCAAATCGGCGCCGCTGATCGATGACCGGAAGGACTTCGCCTCGCAGATTGACAACGCCTTCAAGGAATTTTGGAGTCTTGGGAAGCCGGGTAATCTGATCAGGTACACGCGCGACTTCGTCTACGGCGTCGATCGGCAGCGCAAACTCGTTGTCGTCAAGCCGAAAAACCACAAATCGGAGTTCGTCCGTCCTGGACACGTGACCGCCTTCATCGACCTTCGCTTCCATCGTGGTGTTGCCATGGACCAGTTTCTGCATTACTTCTTCCCGAAATAGCCGCTCCGGGGCCAGGATCGAAACGAGCCGGCCGTTCTCCGCTCGATAGATTGCCTTGATCTGGGCTTCTCCGCCCGCACGCGCGGCCAGCACGAGAGGTGCCGATTCGATGCGGTCGGGCTCAACCGACAAGACTGCACGCGTACGATCCGCCACAAACCCGATCACGAGATCGCCTATGGTGGCAACCAATACTTTCTCCCGCGACAGGACCGTCGAGGGCAAGCCGAGAAGCCTGCGTAGCGAAAGCAAGGGTAACAGGCCGTCGCGATAAGGCATGACGCCGCGCACTGCGTCGTCGCTTCCCGGGACAAAGGTCAGGTCGTCGGGCGTCGTAACGATTTCACGCACCACGTCGAGAGGAAAGGCATATTCTTGGCCGGCGACCTCGAATGTTACTAGACGTGACCGGGCGGTCTCGACCGCCACTTGTCTTTGCGGGTTCGCGCCGACAGCGGCAGCCATTGCCTGGCGCTTGGGTACAATTTGAGCAAACGCCCGACGCAGCAATTCCTGAATATCCAGGATTTTGGTGACATGGGAGCTGTCTTCGAACACGCCCCGCAGATATTCGCCGGATTCCGATGCGACGTCAGCTTCTGCGATTTTCACTTTCTCGGGCGCAATCCGCACCAAGTTTGTGACTTCGTCTACCGCCAGTGCAACAGGTGAAGCTCCGTCGAGGACGATTAGACGAGAAGCTGGAGTAGTCGTCGCGCCTTCCTTTCCCAAAAGAGCACGCACGCTTGCAACGGGAATCACAGATCCGCGCAAGTTGATAAGACCCATCAGGCTCCGTGGCGCGTGGGGGACACGCGCAAGCGGAGGTACTCGCACGACTTCCGTGACAGAAGCTGCGGGTAGGGCATAAAACCGTCCCTCGCTTCTGAACGTTAAAAAGCGATCGTCGGCCGGTTTTGCGGTCTTGTTGACGTCAGCCATTCTGTTTCTTTAGTTCGTCCGAAAGAGAGGCGATCTCCTCGATGGCTGCGGCGAGATCGTCGGCGCTTTGGGCCTGTTCGGCGGATGCCGTGGCGGCCTGGCGCGAGGCGGAACTTGCCTCTTCCGCGGCTGCGGCGATTTGCCGGGCAGCCGTCGATGTCTCGGCCGCGGCGGCGAGGATTGCGTCAGCGCCTTGCTGAATAGCCTTGTTGGCGTTTCCAAGTGCAACGATTTCGTTGGTCATGTCTCCGAGCGTCTTGAACACGGCCCGATTGTTTTGAACTTCGCTCTCTCCGGTTACGATGATCTGTTCGAGATCGCGGCGTAGCAGCGCAATCTGGTCGAGAATGCCGCGCACTGTATCTTTGATCATCTCGACGCTGTCAGTCGCTTCGCGCGCGAGGGATCGGATGTCGTTCGAGACCAGTGCGAAACCTTGGCCGGCCTCGCCGGCGCGTGCCGCTTCCACCGCGCCACTAACCGCGAGCATGCCGGTCTGAATATTCACCAAAGTGATCGCGTCGACGATCTTTTCGATCTTCCGGCCTATGGCCTCCAAAGAGACGATGGTTTCGAGGCTCCCGCGGGTTTCTTTAAGGGCCTGCATCACGCCTTCGATCAACCCTTCGACGGTCTTGTGGGCATCGGCCAGTTCTTTTCCCATTATCGCGACGCGATCTTTCGCAAGCTCGCCTCTTTCTTGCGCTACCCGAGCACTTTTTTCGATTTGGGCCAGCGCAGCCGACGTCTGTTGAGCGGCTGCGGCCTGCTGCTGCGCTCCGCGGTTGATCTGCTCCACTGCCGTCGAGATCTGGCTTGCCGCACTGGACAACTCCTGGATGGTCGCTGATAGCTCTTCGGCCGTGCTCGCTATCTGCTCGGGCGCGGATTGGTCTGCTTTCCCGCCGCGCAGATTCTCAGATAAGGATGCTAGAGCCTGGGCGGCCGCTTGGCCCTGGTCGAGAGACTGAGCCTGTTGACGAACCGCCGATTGAGCTTCGCTTGCGGCCGAAGCTTGTTCCTCGGCCGCGCCCGCGACGAGTTCGGCGCCTTTTTGCGCTTCCTGTATCGCGCGCTCCGCCTCGATGGCCGCCGTGAGCGTCTCGAGGCTGCCGTCAGCAAGTTCAACCATGTTTTTGCGAAGTCCAGACAGCGTCTGGATGACAGCTTGTCCCGCTTTGGCCTGTGCAACCGCTGCAGCCGCCGCCGCCTTGACCGTTCCGGCAGCATCGCGGACTTTTGCCTGGATCTCTTCAGCGTGGCTTTGCACCTGCAAAGCGCTCTTGTCAGAGACGTCGGCAAGGGCGCGGACTTCCTCCGCGACTACGGCGAAGCCTCGCCCGTGATCTCCGGCGCGTGCTGCTTCGATAGCCGCGTTGAGGGCAAGCAGGTTTGTCTGGTCGGAAATCCGGCTTACGGCACCCGTAATCTCGCTCACATCCTGTGCTCTTCGTTCGAGCTCGCCGATAATTTCTGCCGAAGCTGCCTGCCGCTCGGAGTTGCGTTCGATGGATTGAACGGAGGCGCCGATCTGGGCGCCAGTTTCGGCCAGCAGGACCTGTGCAGCTTCGGTCCTTCGCCTTGAATTATCGGCTTCCCCTCGAGAGGTGGTCAGATTACCCGCGGTCTGCTTGATCGCCGCCAATTGCTCTTGGGATGCACCCGCGGCCTCATCGGCGCCTGCGGCGATCTGTTCCATGGACCGCCGAAGCTCTTCGGCCGCCGCCGAAGCTTGGCTCAGTCCGGTTGCTAGTTCTTCGGTCGCCGCTGCCACCCTTTCAGAGATTTTTTCGGTACCTACTCCGTTGCCAGCTATCCGGGCGCGCGCGGGGCTCGGGGCGGGTTGAGGATTGGAACTGGAGGTCGCCTTGGCCGAACGACGGCTTTTTGCCTCCGAACCTGCAATTTTTGAAGTTTTTACGAGGGCCATACGAACATCTCGGGCTGAAAGGGCGGGCAGGGAACTCCCCTAAGGACCTAAAACATACGCACTTATCTTATTGAGGGATATCGCCAATTGACGCTCAGTGGCGCTTCTTTCGCCATTTATCCGGATGGCGAAAGGGAACTTCGGCCTAAGCAAAACGAGCAGTGGTACGAAAACGCCGAACGGTCCACCTAGCCGAATCTCCAGTGCGGGGATTCATTTGGGCCTCTCTTTGGCAGTCGTCGCGCCACCAGAAAAGTGATCTTGAACTTTCCATTCACCATCAAGCCCGCGGGACTCTGCTCGACGACCGTTTTAATTCGCTGCTCGATTTTTAGTGCTTCGGCTACTTGGGCGGCATGCTTTGCCAAAACGTCGGGCCAAAAAACGCGAGTATCGATCCAGTCGCAGTGGCGCGAGGTGTCATACACCGAGCAGGGCGTAGACTTTTCGCAACGATCCGAAATGCTCGGCGCATGTCCCGCCGAGGGAAGCCCGGGAGTGTTGTTGATGATGCTCCAACTCAGCTTTCCCTTTCGATGGAGAGCCGTTCGCAGCGTCAGCAACATAAGTGTGGTTCATGCCGCGATGCCGCCACCCAGTGTCGGTCGCCTGTCCTCCGCACCGGGACGATAAAAAGCCTCCGCCGGGAAACGTTGACGATCGTTTCTCGCTCGTGACCCGCAAACAAGTGTGCTTTACCGCCGCACCCCAACGCGATTGACGCCACCGTTCGCATTGCCACCGGCGTTATGACGCACGGCAGCGCGCGCCGCCGGACGCGGCCTGAGCACGACGCCTGCCCGGGCAACGCAGCCAGCCGGATATTCAGTATACTGGCAGTACACGACGGCCTTGGCTGGCGCTGGATTGAGAGTGACACCTGCAAGGCCCAACAGTGCGCTAGCAGCAATACCGGCAACAGTCGCTGACTTGATCGAAAAATGCTTCCTCGGATGCATGGCGTGCCTCCCTCTTCGTGCTTGCTGATAGACATACCGTGCCGCCCGGAGGATCGCTGACGTTGACCTAGATCAACGGAGGGCCTGTGCCGTCGGCGTGCTGATGACGCGATGACGTGGTACCGTCCGCCAGCGGTTGCCTGTCCGCACCCGGTTGGTTCGCTTTAAGTCAGTCTCTCTGACGATAGCGATTAGGCCGAAACGGAATGTCGTCGATGTACGGTCGCACTACCCGCTTGGTCTTGAGCATGTCGCGCCACGCATAGGCATAAATCGCGATCAAGACAGATACGAAGGACGTCCATAACAGGATGATCCACTTCATCTGCGTTCTCCTCTCGATGTAGGCGAGCAGATAGTTCCATGCGTATGGGAACCTAGTTTGGAGGTGCTTGCGTTAGATCAACCCTTGGGATGATTGTGGCGTGGCCTACGCGACGTCACGCGCGGACCGCGTCGAGATGACGTTTGGCGGGGACCGTCGAGAAGGCGGTCGGGTCCCTCCGCAATCGGTCGGCCTTACTACCCTTCTGAACCCACGATCGTCGCAAGGTTTTCAAATTGGTGCGCCAGCGCTGTCCAACTACGTGAAATGCTCGTCAGCACGGAGGATCGGCGGGCCGAATTGGCTGGATCAGTCGCGAGCATTTTGTAATTCGCCGCATATGCCCTGCACTGTTCAACTGTAGGCATTTAGGTTCCTTCCGCCGGGCCATAAGCCCAACCGTGTTTGAGGGCAACATTCCGTTTCCTTTCGCAGGCTTCCGTCAACTGCACCGCCTCCGCTTATGCAAATTTAATGTTTCATATGCGAAGGCGTTTGAGTAGCCGACGCCGTGCGAGCGCTTTCGACGTTGCACGCCCGGCGCTGGCATGGTCGGATCGAGGTCGCGGTGATGACACTGGCGTGGTCGATCAGCGTCACAGTTGACGCGCTAGACGCTGGCGGCGCCTGCGCGCTGATGAAGCGCGGCGGTGCCGGTGTGCTGCCGCTGTTGTCCGTCGCGGTGATGACGTGGCGATGCGCGCCGCTGCCCGTGGTTCGCGCTGCGGCGAACGTTCACCGCGTGATGCCGCGCGCTGGCGCTGACCGTCCGACGGTGGCGGCCCTCCGCAAGATGGTCGGCAAGGTTCTTCTGAGGGCGCCGCAAAGTGCCGGGACCGCGCGACCGCGCCATTTTCAATTCGTCATATCTGCGTAAATTATGTACCGCCTTGTACACAATGGCGGTGTGCCGATGTGCGATAGGCAGGCGTCACGGCAAATGTCCGCTTCAGCACGATATTGACCTGGATCAAACCATCGTGGCCGCCGTCCTCATCAGCCACCGTCGGCAAGTAAGATGGCCAGAATGCCCATCGAGCGGCGGCTTCTGCGATCTCAGACTGCGAACTGATTTGCAATTTCTGCAACAGGCGCTTCCGCTGTTCGCCGACCTGATCGGCTCTTCCGCCGATCTGAGAGGCAATGGCATGGTCAGAGTAGCCTCGGGCTAGACGCCGCAAGAGCCGCTTTTCACGCTGGCTTCGTATGAGAGTGTCCATCAAAGGAAGACTGCGATTGCGGCGGACGCGACGGGGATCAAGCCACCCGCAATGACGCTTAGGCGATACGTAAGGTCGTCTGCCATGGCACGTACCCGAGCTGTACTACACCCCGGGAACCATACAGCCGTTGGCGGCTCTCCGCACGTGCAATTTGCCAACGGGCAAGGAAGGGCCGATCGGTACACAAAGGCGACGCTCGACATAGTGGCGCATGTCGAGCGCTCAATCGCTGATCCTCGTCGCGGTGGTCGTCGCGCATGGGACGATGCATCGATCAGGAAGCCTGTTTTGATCGATCAGATGATGCCCAGCTCCCCATCGTAGGTGATATAGACCTCGCCGACCTTTTTGCCGACATTATCCATCAAAGGATGATGACCGTCTTGGCCACAAAACTCATCTTTCTCGATGCGGTCAGCCAACCGGCGCAGCACATCCGCAGCCCACTTATTCATCGTCGCATCATTAGGGCCTTCAAACTCCATTTCCACATCGCACTTCAAATGCGGGATAACGCCATCATCAGCATCACCAAGATCACCATCACCATCATACATCAACACGCTCTCCCGTGGACATCCGTGGATTGAGCGGAAAAACTACGATTGCATCAAGGTGGTGGTCAAGGCGCGTGAGCGACAAGACGGTCGCCAAGGCGCGCAAGCGAATGCGGATAAGTCCGCAGTTACGAAACGCACCGGCAAGGATCATCTGCGCCGCTGCTTGAGCGCCCACAGCCGATAGGCTTCATCCTCGAAAGGGTCCGGCTCTGTCGGCGGCGGGACCAGCTTCGCACCTTCGCCGCGAAGACCAACCAGATCGAATATTACTATCTGTCGCGATTACCGGGCGAGCCGATTGACGGTGTTGCCGACCGTCACGTTCATCCCGCCGAACCGCTGGCGGTTCGCCTCACGTTGGCGGGTCGTTTTTGATCGCGCTATGTCGCTTGTTGGCATTCGCGTCGTATTGACCGCGTGCAGCTCGCTTCCGGTCTAACCCCACAAGCAGTCATGGTCGCGGACCGTCGGCGCGTCTCAAAATTGCCAACAACGGACACTCAGCCGCGCTTAGGTTGTCTGAAATTGCATGGTCAACCGTGCGGAAAGCGCGTAGCTTCTCGAAGTCAGCATGCAAATGCAATTCTGGCGATGCTGCATTCGCCGACTGGACGGTGGGACGGATCAGCCGATTGCTCGACGGCGGCTTGATCGAGATCGGCTTCGTAATTCGCAACGGCGCTGCAACTGCTCTCAGAATCAGCGGAATGCTACTTCAAGAGCCTGGAAGATCAATCTTGCATTTCTGGCGAGGTTCGTGATCGATCCGGCCCTCATCCAATTCCCCCAGGCGCCTGAGCCGTGCCAGAAACGCGGCAAGGTCGGCGGCGTAAAACAACGTCTTCTTGCCGAACTTGACACGTTTGAGGTCACCTCGTTTGACCGCTGCGTACAGCGCCGTGCGGCCGATACTAAGCAAGTCGAGTGTCTCGTCGACCGCGTACGCTACTTTCGTAAGACCGAAGGCCCAAGGGTCGATCGGATCGACTCCGGTATTCTTGTCGTTGTCCATACTCGACACCGCGTTGTTCGTTGAAGCGCGGTCATGTGATTTGCGATGATGGGCCATGGTGCGCAATATGCCATGCGTCCTGGAGCAACTGAACGGCCCAAGTCTGCGCTGTGCTACGCTGTGGTGCGGCGGCAAATAGGCCTGATTCCTCTTTGTTCTACAGTCGGCGGTAAATGCTTGCGAACCGGCTGCATTTGCGTATGTCGCTCCCTGCTCATCACGTCATTCATGCTGCGCGCTTCAACGGACGTGCGCGCTCGACTCGCTTACGCTCCTTGGGCGTGTTCATCACCTCCCAAAGATCGCGGCGCCGCTGCACGTTGAGCCAGAAGTCAGGGCTGTTGCCGAAGACG
>Ga0075364_10000474_pt1 | contig 20436 bp, 26 predicted proteins | sample EndMetdeltDD1764_FD_71517 | JGI IMG/M metagenome (GOLD analysis project Ga0075364, IMG submission 71517) | Populus endosphere microbial communities from Tennessee, USA - Endosphere MetaG P. deltoides DD176-4 | ecosystem: Host-associated > Plants > Roots > Endosphere | place: USA: Tennessee...
GTTTGCAGTCACATCTAACTGATAGGCTAGACAAAAACCACACGCTCATGCGCGAATCTATCATGAAACAGTTTAGCGAAAGTTCAAAACTTATTTCTGATGTCACGCAGCGTTTAGCGAAACTAGATGAAACAAACAAGCGTGTCGTTGACGTAGCAGACGAGCTGAAGCTGCTGCAAAATGTGCTGCAAAATCCAAAGCAGCGCGGCGTACTGGGTGAATATTATCTACAGTCGGTACTCGAGAATGTTTTGCCGCCTGATCGTTTTCAGCTGCAGTACAAGTTTAGTGATGGCGAGATTGTAGACGCTGCGATTTTTTTGGATAAGCAAAAAGTATTGCCAGTAGACTCTAAATTTAGCCTAGAAAATTACAACCGCCTGATGGACGAAAAAGATAAAGTCCGTCGCGACGCACTCGCCAAATTGGTCCGAAATGATCTAAAGGGCCGTATCGACGAGACAAGCAAATACATCCGCCCGCATGAAGGGACTATGGATTTCGCATTTATGTTTATCCCGAGCGAGGCAATTTATTACGACTTACTGACAAACAAGATTGGTGCGGCGTCGGCTGGCTCACGTGATTTGATAGAATATGCGTTTCGCGAAAAACATGTCATTATCGTGTCGCCAACATCGTTTATGGCGTATTTGCAAACGGTCCTGCAAGGTTTGCGCAGTTTGCAAATAGAAGAGCAAGCCAAAGAAATCCAGGTGCGTGTTGGCCAGCTTGGCCGCCATCTTGAAACCTATAATGTTTTTATGCAAAAACTTGGCAATAGCCTTGGCACCACGGTTGGTCATTTTAATACCGCTACAAAAGAACTTAAAAAAGTCGACAAAGATGTAGTGCGAATTGCTAAAACAGAATCGGTCATCGAAGAGTCGATACCGCTCGAGCGTCCTGCACTCGAGGATTAGTTGTTGACTAAGTCATAAAAAATATTCATAATATGTTTGTCTAAGAGACATCGACCGTACTGATTCCGGGAGGAATTGTGCCTGATTTGCATGCCGACACGCTGGCGCCGCTCGTGATCCTGCTGCTTTTCCTGGTGGTGTTGGGACTGACCCTTTGGGTCCTGTACCGCAAGCACCTTCGCAGCCCTGTGAACATGCCGGGCTACAAGCGTCACATCATCTTCGTCTCGGGCCTTCTGGCCATCGCGGTGATCGGCTGCTCGTGGGCGGCCATCCACACCGAGCGGGATCTGGACAAGCGCGATGCTGCAATCGCCGCTAGGCTGTCTAGGAGCGGCGTCGAGCTGCTCGCGGTCGACGGCAACAACAACCGTGTGAAGGTTCGCAGCGGTGACTGCACGGCGTGGTTCAAGATCAAGGACGGAACGTTCTGGAACGGCAAGGGCTGGCCCTTGACCGGCGCCGCCATCGATCAAGCGGGTGACTGCACGGGCCGGGAATTCATGCCCCGGTAGTCGGCTCTCTCGGACGGCGCGCGGCGCATTTTTGTAGACGCCCGTAGCCTTTTGTGCCGCGCTCGATGTATTTCGGGCGCGGCACAGCTAACTGTATTTATTTGATTATCTAAGAAAAAACGATATAATCGGTTTTGTCCAAGAAAACTCCGAGGTAAGGAGATGCAAGCCATGGAAGTCGTGGCTGCAGAGGAATACTTCCATATGGATTCGGTGGCGTGTTGGTTGCCGGCGGCCGCTGGCATCATCGCGCTTGTTGTGTCGTTCCTGTGGGCTACTCGTCCCGGGCAAGCCAAGGACGTGCGTCGCAGGCTGCCCGTTTTCGGAATCTTCGCGCTGGTCGCAGTGGTGTCTGGCCTCGGCTCGGCCTTCTGGTACGCCAACGCCGAGAAGACGAAGGATGCACGAGACCAGTACGTGATCAAAGCATTGGCCGCTGGTGGCGTGAAGTTCGAGGACTTCCAGGACGAGGACACCGAGCGCGTTCGCGTCAGTCGCCAGGTCAAGGGCAAGAAGTGCTCTGCCACGTTTGACGTCGTCCTCGGCGACTACGGCGGTGCCTGGCCGCTGAAGCGGGGCACCGGTCGTTACGCGAGTGACGACTGCGGGGTGAACGACGTCGACAATGACGACGGCCTGCTCGGCTCCAAGGGTCCGGGCGCGCGGGCGTACTACCTCGACGATATCTTCAGGCCCGGAAAGGGCTTCAAGACGACGAGGTAGTCAGACTGCCCCACGGCTGCGCTGCGGCTCCGAGTGAACTAACTCGGGGTCGCAGCGCAAGATTACAGAGATATTATATTTGACGAACTAAGAAAAACAGTTATAATCGGTTTTGTCCGAAAAAACTCCGAGGTATTGGAAACGGCAGTGAATTTCGCAGTGGAAGAGCACTTCCATCTGGACTCGCAGGCGTTGTGGCTTGTGGCGGTCGCGGGTGTGGGCATCATGTATGCGGCCTACAGGTGGCGCAACTGGTCGTTCGACAAGGAAACCCAGCGCCGGCGAACCGTCCCGGCCGCTATCGCCATCGTGATCGGGCTGGCAATGCTCCCGATCTCGTACTTCGCGTACAACTCCGTCGAGAGCGGCAAAGACGCGCGCGACCGCTACGTCGTGACGCAGCTCGCGGACAGCCCGGTCAAGTTCAAGGGCTTCCCGTGGGAGGACACCGAGTACCTCGACGTCGAGGTCATGGTTCAGGCTGGCGCGCCCAAGCCCTGCACTAAGGGGAAGAAGTGCCAGCCGTGCCGCGCAACGTTCGACGTCATTCTGAGCGACTACGAGGGCAAGTGGCCGCTCCAGCTCGGTTCGGGTAGCAGCCCCTCCAAGGGCTGCAACCTGGACGACATCAAGGACACCGGGGGGCTGCACGACTCAGACACAGTGGAGTCGCGGTACCTCGATGACTTCTTCGTTCTGCCCTTCCTGGGCAAGTACGAGAAGGCGAACAAGTAACAGCGGCTACACGCAAGAGGGTGAGCGCTAGGCTCAGGCGCTTATCCGCTGCACTGCGGCCCGATTTGGTTCGGGCCGCAGTGCAAAATAGTACATGATATTATATGCATTTTGACGCATGGTGCATCGGCGGTTATAATCGCGATGCCGGTATGTCTTTGGAAAAGGAGTGGGTACCCGTGTCTGATGTCCCATTGCATATGGACCCGATAATGCCCTGGTTGCTTTGGGCCATGGTGGTCGCAGCACTTTTGGCTGTTGGCGTCGTGGCAAGAAGTCGTGGCAGGAACCTCGTCGCCGTTGTTTGTGCGGTAGCTATCGTTGGCCTGACGGTGAGCTCTTACGCTGCCTCAACAGCAATCATACGCACCGATCAAGCTCGCGACCGCTACGTCCGCCAGCAGTTGTCTAGGGGCAAGGTGACGTTGGTCGGTTTCGTGGGCGATGACCATCGGTCGGCCCGCGTCAGTCGTATCTATCAGGGCACGAGGTGTACGGTGACGTTCAACGTCGTCGTTGACGAGCCCTCGTCGTGGGTTCTTGAAGATGGTTCGGCACGCGCCGCCAGCAAGGGGTGTGAGCTTGCGTCGCGCGTTACCGACGATGAAGTCGGCGGTAGCCGCCAGGTGGCGGTCCAGCGCTTTCTGAGCGCACTGTTTTCGCCCTCTCAGCCGCGATTCCCGGCCTGACAGAGCGCGACCTTGGTGCTTATTTGCACCGAGGTCGCGCTAAAAATTTATGAACTTATATTTCGCCGCGTAATTTACGCAAATATTGTTGATTGTACTGCTCGGCAGAATAAAATTTGCCAGCAGGGATAATCGCGGTAGTAATCGGCTCCTCATACTTTTGTTGCTCGTGCGCTTTGGAGGCTTCGGCGAGCTCGCGCTGGGTTTCATCAAAATAAAATATGGCCGAACGGAACTTGGTCTCGTATTCGGCAGTTGGCTCGTGTAGTTTCCAGAATTTTTCGAGGAGATCTTCGTAGGTGATAGCGTGCGGGTCAAAGTCAACTCGAACAGCTTCGCTGTGGTCACCAATGTCGTGATATGTTGGGTTGGCGCTTGTGCCGCCAGTATATCCGGCTTCGGTTTCAATGACGCCATGCATTTTACTGAACTCGTATTCGGGTTCCCAGAAGTTTCCCAACGCAAATAGTGCGGTTTGTTCGGAAGCGGTTGTGCTCATATTGTTATTGTAGCAAAGCTGTAGCGTATGCAAACTCTCAGGTTGACGTGGTATACTCACGATATCACATACATAAACCTACGGAGGGATCCTACAGTATGGCGAAAGCTTCTACACAAAAAACAACCGGCACGTCGGCTTTTGGCAACATGTCGATTGGTAAGCACTTGACGCTTGGGGCGTTGATTGCGGAGTTGCTCGGTAGTGCCGTGCTGGCATTTGCCGCATTGATGTCTGGTAACAATCCAATTATCGCAGCAGTGGCTGTGATTGTTTTGACCCTGGTCTTCTTTGAAGTTTCAGGCGCCGTTATCAACCCAGTGGCAGCAGTTGCTGGTGCTGTGCTCAAGCAGTTTAGCTGGGTTAAAGCACTGGGCTTTATCGTTGTGCAGGTACTTGGCGCAATGCTTGCCTACGTGATTGTGGCTAAGTTTATGGCTGGCGACAACGGCGCAAGCGGCGTTTACACGCTCTTTACTAATCCGTCAGACGCAGCTTCGAGCCTGAGCCCTCGTGCACCTGGTGAATGGAAGCCAGTCTTTGGCGAATTTGTTGGCGCGATTGTCTTTAGCTTTGGCCTTGCCAGCGCAATGCTTTACAAAAAGGTTGGCTTTGACCGTGCCTTTACTATCGGTGGCGCATTGATGATCGGTTTGATCGGCGCGCTTGCTGGTAGCTACGGCGTTTTGAACCCAGCAGTTGCTGCTGGCCTCAGCGGTTACGCGCAAGGTGGCTTTTGGTCATTTGCGGCATATGGCTTAGCACCACTTGCTGGTGCCGTAGTAGGCGCTGGTTTGTTTAAGCTCATTAAGCAAGACGTTGACGCAGCGGACAAGAAATAGCAACGTGTTATTTCAAAAAGAGCCTCGGGGGCCCGGGGCTCTTTTAATGTGGTAAGCTTTTACATATGGGATTATATTTGAAACAAAATGAGCCACGGAGCCAACTGCAAAGCAAAATTGCCGCCGACCTAGCTGATCGCTTGAATAAAGGCGAGATTGACAAAAACGATAAAATGCCAGCCGCGCAGCCTGCGTTTATGGATGATCAGCAGCTCACAAGCAGATTTGCATGGGTGTGGTTAGTACTAGGGATAATTGCATTGGGCGGTATCGTTTTTGTCTTAGTGAAGTAAGTTGTACGACAACCCAGGTGCGGCTTTGGGGCGCGGGTTGGCAGTAGTGCCATCCCGCGCCCCGTTTCAGCTACGGCATCTCGTACTTCAGGTGCGAGATCCAGCCGGCGTCGTCAGAGCAGGTACTGACCTGTCCCGTGTTGTAGCCTTGGGACCAGGCGAAGTCCAGAGACTTGGCATCCGGCTTGGTGCCTTCGCCGATCTCGACCATGACCTGATGCGCATATGTCAGCGCACGGTCGAAGTCGTCGGCGTCGCTGATGGGGTATGCACCGCGAGCCCAAACTCCCGCCAGGCATGAACTGCCCAGGTAGGGGTCGAGCAGGCTGCCGTCCTGGTGAAGGGCGAGGGTGCGGTTGAGCATTAGTCCGCCCGCCCGTGAGGCCACGATGGCCGCCACCAAGTCGCCTGTCTTTTGGTCGTGCCCCTTCCAGAGTGTGGCCATGGTTTCGACCGGGAAGGCGATCTGGTCGTCTCCGACGCGAGTTGCGTTGGGGCAGTACAGCACGGTGGCCGAGGTGGCCTTGACGATGACACCCTTGGTGTCGTCGCCGATGGGCTGGATGGGGCAGTGGGTCTCGAGCCGCTCGGAGCCGGCAACGATGTCGGCCTTGAAGTTGGGCACGTCCACGCCGCTACCGGCGAAGTAGGCATTCCAGACGGTCCGCTGCGAGTTCATGACTCCCAGCAGGAACGACTGGACATTGACCGTGCCGTTCAGCTTGGTGCTGTGCGGGGTGCTGCCGGCGCGGTAGGCGATCTTCTTGTTGGTGTTCGGCGTGTACCACGGGATGTCGTTGCAGTAGGCGTCCATCTTCTTGTTTGTTCCGGCGAGTTCGGGGTCGTTGCAGAGGTCGCGGCTGCCGTTGTTCTGGCCGGCCTCAGGGCCTGCCTGACGTGCACCGTCGCTGTCGTGATTGCCCTGCTCGACTCCGGTGGGCATGCTGGGTTCGCTGCTGCTCTTGTTGTCGTTGTTGGAGCAGGCGGTCAGAGCCAGTACCGGTGCCAGTGCCAGTGTTGCCAGCGCGGTTCGCCATGAGCGTGCCATGAGGATCTCCCTTACGTCTGAGATGTAAGTTGCGAGCACACTCTAAAACAGAGTGCGCCATGGATTGTCGTACGCTGTATATTTTATAATAATTATAGTATAACGTCAACGGTAGTTCGTAAAGCTGAGCGGGAAGTCAAAGTCCTGCTGCTCAAGGAGCTGCATAGCGGCTTGTAGTTCGTCTTTTTTGGCACTTGTGAGGCGCACGGAGTCGCCCTGGATTTGCGCTTTTACTTTGGGGAGGTCTTGGCGAAGGAGTGCGGTGATTTTTTTGGCTTTGTCTTGATCGAGGCCTTTTTTAAAGGCGACGTCTTGGGTGACTTTGAGGTTGCTCGTCACGGGATCTTTGCTTGTGTCGAGGATTTTTTGGCTGACACCGCGAGAGGCGAGTTTTTTGCGCAAAATATCAAGAATCGCGTCTACGTGATACTCGTTGTCGCCGGTGACAGTCAGGCCGGTTTTGTCGCCATCGCGAAACTCGAGGGCGGCGTTTGTGCCCTTCATGTCGTAGCGGTTGCTTAGTTCGCGCTTTGTTTGGTCGACTGCGTTAATAACTTCAGCAAGGTTGTACTCGGATACGATATCAAATGAAAATGTAGATGCCATAACAATAAGTATAACAGATGTGCGTACCATGCCCGCCGCCGCAAAGTCGCGGGGCGGACATGGTACGCGGGGTCAGTCCCGGGCGGCCACGGTGAACAAGCCGGTTGCCAGGTGTCGCGGTGCCGGGTCGACAACGCCTACGGCGGCCGCATCCTTGAGGAGCTTGGGCCGCAAGGCAGCGTCGTAGCACAGTACTACGGCTACGGGCTGTGGTATGCCGCGGTCTGTGGTGCCGATGATACGGCAGCCAAACGGTACCAGATCGAACTCGGCCTGTACTAGCTCGAACTCAGCTCGCACTCTTGCGCGCGCCATCTCCAGCGTGAGCTGGAGGTATTCGGCGAACGTTCGCGGTGGTTGCACGGTCAGCTCGCCCCGTAAGGCATGAACGTGAGCGAGGTCATCGGGAAGTTTGTGTCCTCGGTCATGATCCGTCCGTAGGGCTGCAGGCTACTCCTGCAAGCTGCGATGTCGTCGACGGCGCACGTCACGGCCAGTTGTCCTGTCAACGACTGGTCATCGTTGATCACCTGGAAGATGCCCCAGCCGACGCTGTCGTCCTGGTGTCCAGCCTGGCGTCCGGCGCGTGTTTCCTGAATGATGCGCTCAAGGTGCTCCGTGAAGACGTCGCTGTTGAACTGCATGATGAATCCCCTCGTAGGGCTTTCACTGACCCGCATACTTTACGCCATTATGGCCGTCTTTGCAAGTTGCTAGGCTGGCAGTTTGATCGTGAAATATGTGTCCATTCGCCGGTGAGGCTGAAAGCCTGTGATGATCTCGCCCAGCTTCATGCACTGTTGCCGGGCAGTCTGGGCGGCGTTAACGCCATCAAAGACGATGAGTACGCCTTCAAGCTCGCCTCCGCGAGATTGCGTGGTGACCTCCCACGAACCATCTGGCGCCAAAAAACGGCAGACCACCCCCAGCTTTGCTTGATCGATTGCGAACCGTACATAATCCTCGAACGGATGGAATCGCACCGTGTTAAACTTCACGTCACGCGTCCTTTGTGGGCCGAAGTGTAGTCAGAACAGGTTATTTTATACGCAGGACTACAGTTTTTACAAGAGAGGCGGTATACTGGAAATCAGTATGCAAGACCTTATTAACACTGTTCGCGCGGAACTACTGAATCGGTTCGATACGCTTGAAAACAAACGTGATATTTTAAAGGCGCCTGAGGTGCGTGATTTATATTCGCGCATGAAGGATCTCGGCCCCGAAGACCGTCCGGCATTCGGCCAGGCTGTTAACAATTTGCGTCAAGAGCTTGAGGCAAAAGTTGTTGAGGCAGAAACCGCTGCCGAGGCGGCAAACATCACGCCAATTGACGTCACGGCACCATTCGACCTCAACGTTCCGGCCGATAAGCGCCCGCGTGTCTTGCCGGCCGGTAGCGGTAGCCGCCATCCGCTCATGACTGAGCTTTCAACGGTGCTCGATATCTTTTATCGTATGGGTTTTACGGCGGTTGAGAGCCGTCAAATTGATGACGATTACCATATGTTTAGCGCGCTCAATTTCCCAGAAGGTCATCCGGCGCGTGACGATTACGACACCTTCATGACCGTCGAAACCGACAAAAACGGCAAGCAGTTTATTGCCCCTGCTCATACCTCAACCATGCAGACCCGTGTGCTGCGCGACTATCAAGACAATTTAGCCCAGGGCAAGCCAATTGCCGTGGTGCTGCCTGGCCGCGTGTTTCGCAACGAAGACCTCGACGCTCGCCACGAGCATACCTTTCATCAGTTTGAGGGCGTATATGTTGATAAAAACATTCACGCCGGTAACTTGCTGGCTACATTTAAAACGTTCCTGAGTGAGTATTACCAGCAAGACATCGAAATTAAAAGTCAGCCGTTTTATTTCCCGTTCACCGAGCCGAGCTTTGAGCTCGCGCTTAGCTGCCCGTTCTGTCAAAAGAAAGGCTGCACGGTTTGTAGCTACACTGGTTGGATTGAACTACTTGGCATGGGTATGATTCACCCCAACGTTATGAAAGAAGCCGGTATCGACCCGAGCGTTTACACTGGTTTTGCTTGGGGCTGTGGCCTAGAGCGACTGGTAATGATGAAATACGGCATCGAAGACATCCGTTATTTTGAATCTGGCAAACTAGAATTTTTGAGGCAATTTGCATGAGAGTTCCACTATCACTATCAAAGTTTTACGGCAACATTAATTTGACCGATAAACCGGTTAATGATCTGGTTGAGCGTATTGGCTCACAGCTTGGCGCGGTAGAAGAAGTTATTTCGCTACGCGAGCAATACGCTGGCGTGATTATTGCGCGTGTTGTGAGCTGCGAGGACCATCCAGATGCCGACCGTTTGCATGTCTGCAAAATCGATGACGGCGGCGTTGCCCAAGGCGTCGAGCGCGACGAAAACGGCCACGTACAGGTTGTGTGCGGCGCGCCAAATGTTCGCGAAGGTTTGCTGGTAGCGTGGCTGCCACCCGGCGCAACCGTACCCGAAACATTCGCGAGCGGCGACCCGTTTGTACTGGACGCACGCAAGCTCCGGGGCGTACTGAGTAACGGCATGCTCGCCAGTAGCCGCGAGCTGGGTATTAGCGACGAGCACGACGGTATTTTAGAGGTCGACGAAGACGTTGCGCCTGGCGCTTGGTTTGTCGACGCGTATCACCTAAACGACCACGTCATTGATATCGAAAACAAAATGTTTACGCATCGCCCAGACTGTTTTGGTGTGTTGGGTGTGTACCGCGAAGTCGCCGGTATTTATCACCAGCAATTTAAAAGTCCAGACTGGTATGTTGGCGATAAATATTCGATGCAGCCTGAAACAAAAGAGCTCCTGCCTCTGGCTTTTACTAATGAACTGCCCGACCTAGCTCCGCGCTTTACGGCAATTGTGATGCAAAACATCGAGGTCAAACCAAGCCCGGTTTGGTTGCAGATGCATCTGATGCGTGCTGGTATTCGGCCTATCAACAACATTGTCGACATCACCAATTATCTGATGTTTTTGACTGGCCAGCCGTCGCACGCCTACGATTACGACAAAGTAAAGGCACTGAGCGGCGAAGCTGCTTTGAATGTTCGCTATGCACGCGAGGGCGAAAAGATCGTATTGCTAAATGGTAAAGAAATCACTCCTCGTGCCGAGGCAATTATGATTGCGTCTGGTGATCATTTGCTTGGCGTTGGCGGTGTGATGGGCGGGGCGGAAACAGAAGTCGACGCCACCACCAAAACAATTATTTTGGAATGTGCCACATTTGATATGTATTCTGTCCGCCGCACAAGCATGGCGCACGGCTTGTTTACAGATGCCGTGACTCGGTTTAACAAGGGGCAGTCGCCGCTCCAAAACCTGCGTGTTTTGGCTAAAGCGGTACACGAAGTTCGTACTCTGGCGCATGGCACAGTTGCAAGCGAGATTATAGACGACAACCACGCCCATGAGGCAACTGAGCGCGGGAGCCTGTACGCGCCTGTCGTTGTTACGACAGATTTTGTGAACGTTCGCCTGGGGCTACATTTGACCCCTGACGATATGGCGCAGTTACTGCGTAATGTTGAATTCTCTGTCGATACCAATGGTACGGAGCTGACTGTTAAAGCGCCATTTTGGCGAACCGACATCGAGATTGCCGAAGACGTAGTAGAAGAAGTTGGCCGCTTGTATGGCTACGACCATTTGCCGCTTGAGCTGCCAAAGCGTGATCTCACCCCTGCACAAGAGAATCCTGAACTTGAGATGAAGAAAAGGGCGCGGGAGATTCTGTCGCGCGCGGGTGCTAACGAACTTTTGACCTACACATTTACGCACGGCGATCTCCTCAAAAAAGCAGGCCAAGATCCAGAGTTGGCGTTTCGGCTCAGCAATGCTCTCAGTCCCGACCTACAATTCTACCGTCTGAGCATGACCCCAAGTTTGCTCGACCGCGTACACGCCAATATTAAGGCTGGTCACGACCAATTTGCTTTTTTTGAAATCGGTAAAGTACATGGTAAAAGCGAGATGAACGAAGACGGTCTGCCACGCGAATTTGGCCGTATTGCGTTGGTTTTTGCGGCTGATAAAAAGGTTGCAGACAAACAGTACGCTGGCGCGCCGTATTATCAGGCCCAGGCTTATCTGCGGGCACTTCTTGATGGATTTGGTCTTGCCGGTAGCCTGACGCTGAAGCCGTTTACTGACGTTGATTTCAGCGACCACAAATTGTTCGAACAGCTCGCTGCAACATTTGAACCGCACCGTTCTGCGTTGGTATTCACTGGTACGCGCTTGGCCGGCGTGGTGGGTGAATATAAAGCCAGCGTCGCAAAGGACTTTAAGCTGCCAACATTCACGGCTGGGTTTGAGGTGTTTGGCTCTACCTTTATGCAGCCATCGCAAAAACAGTATGAGCAGTTGTCGCGTTTCCCTGGCGTCGAGCAAGACATGTCGCTTAAAGCACCCGTCGAATTGAGCTTGGGTCAGTTGCGCCAGGCCGTTTGGGATCAGCTTATGGCGATTCGCCCAGAAAACACCTCGCCAGTTATGGGCGTGATTGACATCTATCAGCGCCCAGATGACGCCGCCCATAAACAAGTAACATTCCGCCTGTCGATTGTGAATCACGAGCGCACATTAAAGGCCGAAGAAGTAAACGCCCTGCTTGATCAAGTTGCAGCAAAAGCTCACGATACTTTTGGTGCGGAGCGTGTGTAGCCATTTATGAACCCGGTGGGCAAAATTGGCATCTTTGACTCAGGCTTTGGCGGTTTGAGCGTGATGCGACATGTTGTGGCGCGTTTGCCGCAATTTGAGTATGTGTATCTGGGCGATACTGCCTTTGCGCCATATGGTCCAAAGTCGGGTGCAGAGGTGCGCGAACGCACGCAACAAGCTATTTCGTTTTTGTTTGACCAAGGTTGCGAACTGGTTATTGTGGCCTGCAACACGGCAACCTGTCAGGCGCTACGCTTTATACAGCAGCAGTTTTTGCCCACTTACGCGCCAAAGCGGCGTGTACTGGGCGTTATTATCCCGGCAGCCGAAGCGGCCGTTATGGCAACCCAGGCAAATCGCATTGGCGTGCTTGCCACCCAAGGCACCGTACAGTCGCGCTCTTTTGCCGAGGAAATACAAAAGCTGCGCCCAGAGGCGGCGGTGTATCAACAGGCTGCGCCCGACCTTGTGCCAATGATTGAATCTGGTCTACACAAAAGCCGCGAAATGGGCATGATGCTGCGTCACTATTTGCAGCCCCTGGTGCAGGCGCAGATCGACACGTTGGTGCTTGGCTGCACGCATTATGAGCTTATTGCTGACCAAATTGCGGCGATTGTTGGTCCGAATATTACCATTGTGCACGAAGGCCCGGTTGTGGCCGAGCGACTGCAGGACTACTTATTTAGGCATCCAGAAATTTCGCACAAGCTTGCCATGGGTACGGGCGGTCAGCGGGTGTTTTATAGCTCGAACGCTGCCGTTTTTGCAGGGCTCGGCGGTGAGTTTTATGGAGCGCCCGTAGTAGCCGAGCAGGCCACGCTTTCGTAATTTTTAGATATTTTGTACTTTTGCGTGGCAAGTGTTCGTCTATCTTTGGTATAGTGAAATTATATGCGAGACTTACTGAAAATACTTTTAACGGCAAAAAATTTATGGCCGTATTACCTTATTATTACCGTATCCTCGGTTCTTTTGGCACTGAGCAATCAGGTTATCCCGTTTGTTGTAAAAGCCGTTGCCGACATGGTGACGCATGTGGTGCAAGGCGGTCAGGCCGACTATTCGCAGGCCTTGTGGTTGGCGTTGGCGCTGTTTGGCGCAGATGTTGCCGGCACGCTTTTGAGCAACTGGGGCGGCTATTATGGCGATATTATGGCGGCAAAGCTTCGTAAGCAACTAAGCGAAGAATACTATCAGCACCTACTGAAGCTGCCGCAAAGCTACTACGATAATGAACTAACCGGTACTATTATCAACCGGCTCAACCGCACTATTTCTGAGCTGACGAACTTTATGAATTTCTTTAGTAATAACTTTTTCCAGATGATTTTGACCATGGTCTTTACGCTGGTGGTGGTTTTTTACTACAGCTGGGAAGTTGCGGCGCTGCTATTTGTGATTTATCCGCTTTTTTTGTGGCTCACCAGCCTCACCAGCAAGCATTGGCAAAAGCTACAAAAGGAAAAAAACGTGCACACCGATATCGCCAGTGGGCGTTTTGCCGAGGCGGTATCGCAAATTCGCGTGGTGAAGTCGTTTAACCAAGAGTCGCGAGAGCTGCGCCATTTAAAGCATCATTTTCAAAAAACTATCGACGTTACATACGATCAGTCGCGTCAGTGGCACAAGATGGACATTGTCAGGCGGCTGGTGCTTAATGTTATTTTCTTTGTCATTATGGGATTTGTATTTTGGCAAACGCTGCGCGGAAGGTTTACGGTGGGCGAGATGTTTTTGCTGATTCAATTTGCCAACCTCATGCGCATACCGCTGTTTAGCATGAGCTTTATTGTGGACCAAACACAGCGCGCGATTGCTGGTAGCCGCGATTACTTTGAGGTTATGGAGCTAAAGCCCTCCATTGCCGATAAACCAGGCGCAAAAGACCTTGCGATCAAGAAGGGAAAGATCGTTTATAAAGATGTGACGTTTAGCTACAGTGGCGACGAGCAAGTACTGAAGAGCGTGAGCTTTGAGGTAAAACCAGGCAAAAAATTGGCGCTTGTGGGCGAAAGCGGCGAAGGCAAATCTACCATTGCCAGCCTGCTGATGCGTTTGTATGAGCCAGGCAAGGGGCAGATTACTATTGACGGCACGGATATTTCGACCATCACGCAAAAGAGCCTCCGCGACCACATTGCTGTGGTGTTTCAGGAACCTGCACCGTTCAGCGGGACGGTGTCCGAAAACATTGCCTATGCGCGGCCGGATGCTAGCGAACAGGCTATCATTAAAGCCGCCAAAGCCGCCAATGCACACGACTTTATTAGCAAATTGCCTGACGGTTATCGCACCGAAATTGGCGAACGCGGCGTGCGACTGAGCGGTGGTCAAAAGCAGCGACTTGCCATTGCCCGGGCGCTTTTGAAAGACGCACCGATTCTTATTTTGGACGAAGCAACAAGCTCGCTTGATAGCCGTGCAGAAGCCCAAGTACAAGAGGCGCTTGAAACGCTCATGCAGGATCGTACCACGCTGATTATTGCGCACCGCCTCAGTACTATTGCGCATGTTGACCAAATTGTGACAATCAAAAATGGTACAGTAGATGAAAAGGGCACGCCAAAAACACTCGCCAAAACAAATGGCATCTACGCTGAGCTGCTGCGGCTCCAAATGGGTGTTGATAGCACGGCCCGCGAAAAGCTCAAAGAATTTGATATGGTAACGGAGTAATTTTGGTGACTAAACAGACAGCGCGCGCGATTATTTTTAACGACGAGGGTAAGCTGCTTATGATTGAGCGCCACAAGGACGGCGAGCACTACTTTTCGTTGCCGGGCGGCCATGTTGACCCGGGCGAAACGCCCATAGAAGCAGCAGGCCGAGAGGTTTTAGAGGAAACTGGCCTGCTGGTGACGGTCGAGAAGTTGTTATATACGTCTCACGATATGCTTGGGAATGACCAGTCGCTTTTTTTGTGTAATTATTTGGGCGGAGAGCCAGTGTTGCAGCCAGATAGCAAGGAGGCGGAAATCCAAAATAGCGGTGAGCCACAGGCGTGGATCCCTGGATGGTTTACGTTTGACGAGCTTGAGGGCAAGACGGTGTATCCGATTGGATTGGTGAAATATTTGGAGGAAGATAAGCAAGCCGGATATCACCACAACCCTTATAAAATTTTAGAGCGACGCGTATAATAGCTGGTAGTGTAAGTGGGTGAACACTCCTGTGTTGTCGGCACGTGCGGGTCACGATTTGTGGTGGTGTACCACAAATCGAGCTTCCGAGCTGCCTCCAACTACAAAAGTATCCACCCACCCCAGCCAATTCGTAAAATTCAGGGAGAGTAGAGAATGGCAGTAAACAAAACAACCGTACAGCGTATTACCATTGCTGTGATTGCAGTCGTTATGACCGTTGGTACGCTCGGCGCGTACTTTGTTGTGATTATGCAAAATAACGAGCAAAGTAGTGCGACCCAGAAACCGCAAACAGAAAAGAAAACATTAACGGTCGATCCAACGGCCTATAAAGTGGAGGGTAAAGTGACTGAGCTACAAAAGACTGATTTGACTGAGGGTACGGGTGATGCTGCCGTAAAAGTTGGCGATACCGTTCGCATACAATACAAAGGTACATTAGCTCAGACTGGCGAGAAATTTGATAGTAGTTACGACCGCGGCCAGCCTGCCGAGTTTAAGCTTGGTAGTGACATGATAAAAGGATTCGTCGAGGGCATGGAAGGTATGAAGGTTGATGGTAAACGGCGGATACTTATACCATCTGACCTTGGATATGGCAGCGAAGGCAGGCCTAGCGGGGGTATTCCTGCGAATGCCGATTTGGTGTTTGAGATAGAGCTTCTGGCAATCAATCCACCACAAAAAACCGACTCGCAGCAATAATTTATACAACATATGGTGTCTTGCCATCGAGTCGGACACTATATATACTAAAGTGAGATAGGGAAGGGTTACTTATAATGGCAAAAACAATTAGTATTTACACCACCAATACCTGCGTGTACTGCGCGCAAGTTAAAAAGTTTCTGGAAGGCAAAGGCCTGACATACACGCTTATTAATTTAGATGAGCAGCCAGAACGTACCAATGAACTCTTGGAGTTAACTGGCCAGCTGGCGGTTCCTGTGACGGTTGTTGCTGACGCCGAAAATCCTGACGCGCCAAAAGATGTGACAGTTGGTTGGAACCCCGGCAAGCTGACCGCAGCTATCGCGCCAATGCTAAACCAAGCTGATCACGGTTTGGCGGCGTAGGAGCTCGTATGGCCGACCAACACGTGCATGATTTGGCTATTATTGGCGCTGGTCCGGCTGCGCTTTCGGCGGCAGTGTACACCACTCGTGAGGATATCGATACGGTGTTGATTGAAAAAGGCGCTATCGGTGGCCTTGCGGCGGTAACCGATTGGATCGATAACTACCCCGGATTCCGCAAGGGAATTAGTGGTATGGATTTGGCTGAAGAGCTCGAAGCCCAGGCCGAGCGTTTTGGTGCCAAAATCGAATACGGCGAGGTCACGGACATTACCGAACAGGGTGGCCTGCGCAAACTTGCAACAAGCAACGGCGACGTGTTGGCAAAAGCGGTCCTTATTGCAACCGGGACAGATTATAAAAAGCTTGGCATCCCCGGCGAGGCCGAGTACTACGGCCGCGGTGTGCATTACTGCGCCACCTGTGACGGTGCGTTTTATCGCGACAAGCGCTTGGTTGTTGTGGGCGGGGGTAATTCTGGCGTGCAAGAAGCGCTGTTTTTGACGCGCTTTGCAACACACATCGATTTGCTAGTACGCACAACGGTTAAGGCCTCCGAGGTGCTTCAGCACGAGCTCGATAAAATGACCGACAAGATTACGGTTCATCTTAATACTACAACCGACCAAATTGTGGGCGGCGACGATAAAAAAGTACACACCGTTGTAGGTACGAAAGACGGCACGAAAGTCGAGTTCGAGACTGATGGCGTTTTTGTTTTTATCGGGCTTAAGCCAAACACGCAATTTTTGCAGGGCGGCGCAATTAATCTTGATGCGCAAGGGTTTGTGGCTACAAACGCCACTCTCGAGACAAACATGTCTGGCGTCTTTTGCGCTGGTGACGTGCGCGCTGGGGCCACGATGCAGATTGCAACCGCAGTTGGGGAAGGCGCAACGGCAGCGTTGCAAATTCGCCACTATTTGCAAGAATACCAACGTACGCACGCTGAGTAATTTTAAAATATTGCAAGTGAACAAGCCCCGGACGTTAGTCGCGGGGCTGTTCTCGGTCGGCTGGGCCTATGCGACGCTTGTCGTCAAAAGAGTCGCGAATGCCCAGTAGATGGTGGTGTGGCATTGCTCGAGCGGATTTCCGCTCAACCAAAAGCTATTGTGGTAGCAGACTGCTACCGTGGGCAGCTCGCCGCGGATGCGTTGGACGGCCACTTGGTCTACGGGCTCGGGAGCGAATACTCCTGACACAAGCGAGCATACCGCGTCGGCTTGCCAAACGCTATATTTGCTAGCTAGGTTTTGTGCAATCTGCGGCAACCGCATGGGAAGCGCCAGTCGCCCTACTTGAATTTGGATTTTGTCGGGCAATACCTCCGTGAAGCGCGGATCTTCAAGCACGAAACTGGTGCGAACACATCTGCCCCCCGAAAAGATGGTTTTTGTGTCGACACCGTGCATGCGCATGCTCCAATCGCCGAGTAGAGAACGAATAGCATAATACACCAAAATAATTAGTTCGTAAATGAACAGGCCCTGCCACCCGGTGAGGGGCGGCAGGGCCGTGTCCGTCAGAACAGCGCGTCGTTGAGCTTGAACAGTGCTGTTTCGATGCGCTCTCGCATCATTTCCATGTCGGGCAGGTGCGCCCTGGCGTAGCCGATTGTGACCTCGAAGCAGCGTTCGCCTGCTTCGTGCTTGGTCGTGACCCTGACGCTGCCGACCTCTGGAACTTCGAACAAGTCGACCATCAGCAGGTAGCCGAACAGCGCCCTGAAGCGGTCCGACGCTGGCTGGTCGGCAAAGTAGCCGATCCCCGAGGTCACCAGCTCGTTGTGCTGGGCGCGCGTCCAGGTTTGCGCGAAGTCGTCGGGCGGCATCGCGTCCAGGAGTGCGCTTTTTCCGCTCAGCGCAGTTGACCTACTGCAAGCGGCGTCCTCGAATACGAGGCGCTCATGCACGATCAAGGGCATGGTTCTCCTTCTGGGATTAGCGGTGTGTTTCGATGAGCTCCTGCTGGAACAGTTCCAGCGTGGCACCGACGTGCGCCCCCAGCTCGTTCACATCGGTGGGCTGTGCGCCCAGGATGACTTCCAGGATGGGGTCGTTCACGCCTTCGATCATGCCGTGCTCCAGGCTGACAACCACCACGCCTGGCAGCTCGAACAGCCGCGTGAACAGCGCCTGGATGGCTGCCTGTATGCCGGCCGATGGGTAGTTCCCATTGACGGAGTACATGCCTCCTCGCGACACGAGGTCGTAGTGCTGGTCCCTTGCGGTGGGGAGCTGCATGATGCCGGGCAGGTAGTACGGCAGTTGTGAATCGCTGATGCGATACCGTATCTGTGTCGGCTGACTCTGAGTGAGCGGGCTGATCTGCACGGTAGTTCCTCCGAGCTGTTCGGGTTCAAGACGGACTGATAGATAATATAATAATTTTATAGTATTGTCGATACTTACTATCGGCACTTATCCCTTGACTACAAGTAACTAACAAGCTATACTTCTAACAGATATGAAAAACAAATTCAGCCTATCCCAATTCAATGCCCGCTTCCCGAACGACGATGTTTGCCTGGAAGAAGTCAAACAGCTCGTTTTTGGCGATGAGTTCAACTGCCCTAACTGCGACAAGACCAACAAGTTCTACCGCGTTAAAGGCCGCAGCGCCTATGCCTGCTCATTCTGCGGGCACCACGTCTATCCGCTACGAGGAACTATCTTCCACCACTCAAGTACGCCACTTACCATGTGGTTCTACGCTATTTACCTTATGGCTCAGACCCGCAGCGGTATGTCGGCTAAAACGCTCGAACGTATGCTAGGAGTGACCTACAAGACTGCCTGGCGCATGTTCAAGCAGATTCGTATGCTCATGGCCGAGGATGACGACATGTTGACCGGCCTCGTGGAAGTCGATGAGGTGTATTTCCACCCTAATCCCGCGAAGCGCACTACCGCAAAGGCCCACAATAGCCAGATCGTCTTCGGGATGGTGGAACGAGGCGGCCGAGCCAAGGTGACACACGTTAGGAGCTCTGGTGCCCGAGTGCTTGTTCCTGAAATTCTAGAGAATATCTCAGGCTCGACATATATCTACAGCGATAAGGCTCGTGCCTACAATAAGCTGCCGGTGTGGGGCTATCGCCATGCATCAATCGACCACGGCAATGGCGAGTACGTGAAGGGTCACATCCACACGCAGAATGTCGAAAATCTGTGGTCGCACATGAAGCTCGGCATCAAAGGTGTATATCGCCACGTCAGTCCGAAGTATCTCCAGCAGTACGTCAATGAGTACGCATTTCGCTACTCAAACCGGCAGTATCCGAAGCAGATGTTTGATCTGATCTTGAGCAATATCGCTCGCTAATTATTTTTGTTTCTTTTCTGGAGGATGGTAGACGAGAGCTACCATTTGCACAACTTTCGCCGCCCGATCAATAAAAAACATTCCGCGATAGCTTGTGGCATCGAATTCGCTCACTTCCGCGTCGGGTGAGAGGCCCGCAAAGAACTGCGAGTAGTAGCCGCTATCATTAACTTTCTTCATGTCCATTGGTAGGTTGTAGATTTCAGCCTCAGTGGTGCATCTCGTTATATTTTTATAGCCCTCCAACACCTTACGTAGTGCCGCAACTGGCATAGCCTTCACTTGGCATAAATCATCTTTGTAGTATTGATAGCCAAGCGTGAAAGAACTTCCGCCCTCCTCGGCGGTTTCTTTTGCTAAGGCCACGCCCTCCAGCAACTTTTGTTTAGACGCCGGGGAGGATGCCTTAGCCGCTTTCTCTAGTTGCTTAAGCCGTCGCTTCTCTGCTTTGGACATCGCTGAGAAGTTTTGCATAAAACGTTTTCATTCGAGTGGGGTCAATCTCGATATTAGTGGGCTCATTAATCTCTGCGTTCCCACGGGCTTCAATCCAGGGCTCTTCATTGTGCGTTAGCAACTCAAGGTAGTTGCCGTCATATTTTCCGTATACAGCCCAAACATTATCGAGAGTATTTTGTATCTTCTCGTCAAAGGCAGGAAGGGCTGGGCTGGCTTTTATTCCAAGGTAGCCGTACTCCCGGTACTTCAAGTACAAGGACTTAATGGCTGGTCCATGAATCCAGGCTTCGATAGGGTCTTTGAACATAACGTCATCATTGAAAACTAGATTCCAAGCCTGTGCGTAGTATGCAAGTTTCTGAAGTTTTTTGTTTGTAAGCGGCCTGCTAGCCTGATTCGATTTCACTAGAAAGAAGTCAGTCACTTTCTGTAACGTCTCACTGGGTTGTGCAGATGGCATTGCTATGGCATTACTCATACCTTTAGTATAGAGCCATTAGGCCGACGGCAGCAACACCAAATATTTTATATTATGGTCAAGCTTATCTCTGTTAGCAAGGGCAAACTTCGTTTTTGCAAATTCTAATTTTTATGTCTTTATTGCGGTGGTGTATAATGGGTTTGTCTAGGCATACAACGGAATTTTTCATCTTCGGATGAGTGTTTGCATCTATCCAGAGGCAACTCACTCGAAAGCAATTTGGATGCAAATCCGTTGTTGGCCTAGACAACCTAGAGTGGGTTGTCTCTTTATTTTTGCGGCAGCCTGCTTGTCATTAACCCAATACAAGGAGGCTCACGCCATGAACCAACAAACTTATCACGACTCGCACACGCTGCGGAAGAAATGGCTAACGGCCTTATTAC
>Ga0075364_10000475_pt1 | contig 20433 bp, 18 predicted proteins | sample EndMetdeltDD1764_FD_71517 | JGI IMG/M metagenome (GOLD analysis project Ga0075364, IMG submission 71517) | Populus endosphere microbial communities from Tennessee, USA - Endosphere MetaG P. deltoides DD176-4 | ecosystem: Host-associated > Plants > Roots > Endosphere | place: USA: Tennessee...
TTGAAAACCTGATTTATAAAATTTTGCTTAAGACTAACAGGATATTATGTTGCCATAAAGTCGGCGAGGCGATAGACTGAAAGGATTTTTCGCATTAATGTATAATTTTTTTAGGCATGCGATACTTATATACAATAATCTTCTATTTATTGCTGCCTTTTATCTTATTGCGCTTATGGATAAAAAACCGCAAAAACCCCATTGCTCTTAAATTTTGGCATGAGCGTTTAGGCATAGGATTGCGTCCAGTACCGCAGCAGGGGATTTGGTTGCATGCCGTATCGGTTGGTGAATCAATGGCGGCTATCCCACTGATTAAAGGGTTACAGCAGCGTTATCCCAGCATCCCCGTGATTGTGACGAATGAGACGATTGGCGGGGCAAACAGTATTCATGCGGGTCTAGGAAACCGCGTTACATCGCTTTATTTTCCGTATGATCTTCCTTTTGTTTTAAAAAGGTTTTTTAAAACACTCAAGCCGCGTTTGCTCATTTTAATGGAAACGGAATTATGGCCTAATTTGTTGACGGTAGCACGTCAGAACAAGGTGCCAGTGGTGCTGGCTAATGCCCGGTTATCAGCACGATCAGCAAAGCGTTATCACTATATTTTACCCGTGACGCAAGCGATGTTAAGGGGGATTAGTGTGGTGATTGCGGCGACGCAAGCAGATGCGGATCGTTTTGTTGAGTTGGGATTACCACGAGAGCGAGTTCATGTGACAGGTAGTATCAAATTTGATTTGGAACTTCCGTCGCAACTCAATGAACAAGCTAAAGCATTGCGCGAAAATTGGGGAAACAGTCGCCTGGTTTGGATAGCAGCCAGTACCCATGAGGGCGAAGAAGAGCAGATATTAGAAGCTTTTTCACAGATAAGAAAAAAATTGGCTAATGTGTTGTTAGTTTCGGTACCTCGACATATCGATCGTGCGGATCATTTAAAGAACGTTTATCAAAACCGCGGTTACCAGATAATAAAGCGAAGCGAGAATAAATCTTGTTCTGACGACACCGATATTTTTGTAGGTGATACACTAGGAGAATTACTTTTATTCTACGCGGCGGCTGATCTTGCTTTCGTAGGCGGGAGTTTGATAAAGAAAGGTGGGCAAAATCCACTGGAACCCGCCGCCGTGGGATTACCTTTGCTAACAGGTCCTTATACGTTTAACTTTGCATTGATCACAGAGCAATTAAAGCGGCGCGGTGTAGAAATTCAAGTTAATAATACCAAGGAATTGGAACAGCAGGTTATTGCGCTATTATCTGATCCTCAAAAGCGTAAACAAATGGGTAGTGCTGCAAAAAGTTTTGTCGAAGAAAATAAAGGTTCATTGCAAAAGCATCTAAAACTGATTGAAAATCTCATACACGAAAATTAATTATGTTTACTGGTATCACACAAGGCTTATTTCCTGTTAACACAGTGCTTAAACAAGAAGGGTTATTACATTATACCGTGGTTTTAAATCAAAACTTGGTAAAAGATTTAAAACTGGGCGCGAGTGTGGCGATTGATGGTGTGTGTCAAACAGTCGTTTCTATTAATGGATTTGAGATAGGCTTTGATGCGATGTTAGAAACCTTATCTAAAACCACCTTAAGTGAACTTGCTATTAATAAAAAAGTCAGTGTAGAAAGGAGTATCAGTTTGGGTGATGAGATAGGAGGCCATGAAGTCAGTGGGCATGTGTTTGAGAAAGGCGAGATTATTGCGAAAAAAAACACGGATAACAATTTGTGCTTAACAATACAATGTTCGGGTAAGTGTTTTGCTTTTATTAAACCCAAAGGTTTTATTGCTGTGGATGGTTCTAGTTTAACGGTTGGGGTAGTGAATAAAGCACAACATAGTTTTGAAGTTTATTTGATTCCTGAAACATTGCGTGTCACTAATTTTGCCAATAAAAAGGTTGGCGATCACGTTAATCTCGAACCCGATATGAAAACGATGATTTTAGTAGAAACAATACAATCGCATTTTGCTGATATTTATCATAGATTAGAAAAATTAGAAAACCAACTTAAGGTAAAATAGCTAGGATATCGGTTAAATGCCGAATGCTATAAGTAGGTTTAAGTTCGCGGCAAATTTTTGCATCACCGTAGCCATACTCTGCCCAACAGGAATCAGCACCAATATTTTGTGCGAATACTATATCGGCCGGGGTATCACCTACCATTAAGATTTCGCGTGGATTGATCAATGGAAATTTTACTTTAATAAAATCATTATAAGCCATAGGATCAGGTTTTTTACGTAGTGTTTTAGTATCACCGACAGCTATTGAAATATATTTTTCAAGCGCAAAGTGCTTTAACGCCGCATTAACAGCGCCAATCGCTTTGTTGCTAACCACGGTGAGGATATAGCCCGCTGAGTAAAGCTTTTCTAATACCTCATCCGCCTTTGAAAAGGGCGCGCTTTTTTGTTCCCCTTCTTTTAAATAAATTGTTTCGTAGGCATCAAGTAGCTTTTGAAGTTCGGCATCCGATAATTTTGGACTCAGCGTCTTTAGTGTGCTTTCCATTCCAAGACCTTCTCGAATGGTTGCATCGGCGAAATCATGGTCGGGAACTGTTTTGCCAAGCGTTTCATAGGCTTTTTTTATACAAAAGAGAATCGCTTCGTGGGTTGCACAAAGTGTACCGTCAAAGTCAAAGATAATTAATTTATAGTTATTCATAGCCTAAATCCAAGTAGTACTGTCTAAAAATAAGGCATTAATAATATTTACGGATATAAACAGTGTAGCGCACTATGAATTTTATGGCCAAGAAAAACACGATTAAAAATAAAACAAGGCGAAAAATTGTATTCGAGGTTGAATATAATGTATTTTTTTCAAAATTTTGAATCTGCTACACTGCTTATCTCAAATAGCTTGTAATTGAAGGAAGCATGAAATGAAGCCGGAAATTTATTTCGAAATTAACGATAACAAACAATTAACCGTTAGCATTCAAACGGAGCGGCTATCTATGCAATCAGTGACTGAGAGTGATTTTAGGCATTACAGTCAATTATTCAGTGACGCTGAAAATGTGGCTAAATTTTGTTATGGAACTCCATGGGATGCAGTGAGTGAAACTAAGCCATGTATGGATACTTGGATTAAACGCTGGCATCACAATGATCCATTTAGTGCATTGGCTGTTTCTGAACAGGATACGGATAAATTTATTGGTCATATTGTCTTAGAGCCTGAGGAAGAGCCAGGTCATGTTGAAGTAGGTTATGCTTTTGATAAAAAAAGCTGGGGTAGAGGCTATGGTAAAGAATCAGTGACCGCTGTTGTTCGTGAATATGTACCTGAGCTAGTTAATCGCAATTATAAGGTTAACGGGGAAGACCTTACCGCTCTTGTTGCTACTGCACGCCCAGATAATCCAGCCTCTGTTAAGATATTACAGGCAGCAGGAATGAAAATTGTCGGTGAGAAATTTAAGTTCACACATAACCGTTATTTCTTTTTTTTAAGTACGACTGAATTAATGTCTTCACAACGGGGGAGTTTAGCTAATAGTGGATCAGGTTTTAGGAATCCAAAATGCTAGGCTAAAAGAAAGCTGAAATGAAATATGGTGCGCTCGGAGGGACTCGAACCCCCGACACCCAAGTTCGAAGCCTGGTACTCTATCCAGCTGAGCTACGAGCGCATACCCCTGAAAGGCCCCGCATTCTAACAGCTTGCTGCTGATCCAGCTAGTCTGCTTTGCAAGCATTTGATATCCATAATGGAGGGTGACTTTCTCCTTAAGTATGCAAAAAAGCGGGCTTTAGTGTGAAAAAATGGATAGTTAAATTTTAAATTTGAAAAAAATTTTATAGCAATAAAATTGATTTCTTTTCTAAGTATTTTTTTGGTAGTCTCGACCTGTTGCTATCAATCGATGAGGAACATTAAGTATGTCTATAAATAAAAAAAAAAAGAATATATATTTTCAGCTCGTCATAATGGTAATCCGGTTAGAGATGAACTAGAAAATAAATCGTTTGTATTCAGGTTTTGCCCTAACGGGGAGGAATTCACCTTGACGCCAAGGCGACAAATACCGAGAGTAGATCCACTATACCGGCCACTATACATAAGAATCAATGAAAATCGATTACCTAGGCATTGTAAATTAGCATTAATTGAAGAATCCTTAGCTTGTTTAGCAAAAGATCCTGAAAATGTTAGATTATTAAAATTTTTGGGGAAATATACGAAAAGCAGTCCTTTCGAGCGTAGAGCTTATTGGGGAGTAATAGGTGGAGTAGCCTTTTTTTCTTTCTGTTCTCTGTTTTTAGGTCCTCTATTAATTTGTGCGTTATTTCCACTTGGCGGTGTCGGTGCCGTTACTGCGATGCTTCCTTTGATTATATTTATGACAGGCATGCAGTTTATTATTTTCAATGGTGAGAGTTCTTTTTCCCCATTACTAAGCTTGGTGAGATGGGTTGAAAAGCTCATAAAAGGTTCCAACCAGGAAGTTTCCGCTGATATAAAAACGCTTGAAAAGGATTTGATGGTACTTATCAATAAGTGCAAAACAAAGGGATCAGTTGAAGAAGCAGCTTGTCAGCTTAAAGGGGGTATGGAAGTGTTTCAAGTAAAAGAGAAGCCTGTTGCAATTAATCAATCCGCTGCTCCTCTTTATCCATGGGCAGCATTATTTGCGCTTAAAAATTCAGGCGTAGCAAGTAATGCACTCGCTAGTCCACAGGAGCCCCAAGCATTAAGGCTTTAATTTTATAACGATAACATGGCGTTTTTCATTGAGTCCGTGGATTTGAATCGGATTCACGGACATAACAGAAAATGTAGCATCCAATTGGCTGATTTCTTCAGTAGGATATTGGCCTTTCATGGATAAAAAAATCCCTTTTTGACAGGCCAGATGTTGGGTTTTTTTTAAGAAATCGGTTATAGAGGTAAAGGCGCGGGTAATAATAGAATCAAAACAAATATTTGCCTGAAATTCCTCTACACGTTTTTGTATAATATCGATATTCGAAATCGCTAGTTTTTGTATCACGTGGGTAAGAAAACGTGTTTTTTTACCATTACTATCCAGTAATGTGAAATGACAGTTGGGGTGGGTTAATGCTAAAGGAATGCCCGGTAAGCCCGCGCCTGTTCCAACATCAAGAACACGTGTTCCTTGTAAGTAAGGGCTAATGGAAAGACTATCTAAAATGTGTTTTGGAATCATTAGGTTAGGGTCGCGTATGCTGGTCAAGTTATAAACTTGTCCCCATTTTTCAAGTAACAATAGGTAATCCGTCAGTTTAGCAACGACAGGCTCGCTGAATGTCAGATGGTTTTGCGTTAATTGCTTTTGCAAATTGGCGTGTAGTTGAGCAGCATTCATCATATAAGCAGCGATTCTAATCCGTAAATTAATTTTTTTAAAGCCACGACTTTTTTGCAGGCTAATAGTACACCCGGCATAAAGGCTTCTCGATCAATCGTTTCATGCGTAATGACCAGATTGCCCCCCAGATGGCCAAATATAACCTCTTGTTTTGCTAGAAACCCTGGAAGTCGTAATGAGTGGATAGGGATTTGATCTTTACACGCGCCCCGCGCGCCGGTTAATGTTTCATGTATTTTTTTAGGCTGTGGATTTTCTTTTCTTGCAGCGGCGATCATTTCAGCTGTTTTTATGGCCGTGCCGGAAGGTGCATCGAGTTTTTTTTCATGATGGGTTTCGATAATTTCAACTTCTGAAAAATACTTAGCCGCTTGTTCTGCAAATCGCATCATTAATAGCGCTGAAATACAGAAATTAGGTGCAATAATGCCCCCTAATTGTTTTTTAACGCATATTTCTTGAAGTTCTTTAATTTGATCCGGAAGAAGTCCGCTGGTGCCAATGACAGGATGAGCGCCTTGTTCAATAATCGTTTTTGAGTTTTCAAATACGACGGAAGCATTGGTGAAATCAACAACAACATTGGCTCGATTTGCACGAATAGCTTGTTTGAGATCATCCGTACTATCTGTTTCGCCTACCAATTCAAATGCACTATCTTGGCGAATGGCCATGACAGCGGTTTTTCCCATACGCCCTGAGGCGCCATTAACAAGCACTTGAATAGACACAGCAAGGTCTCCTTAAATCGGTTTATAAGGGTCTATTGTTGCAGCGATAAGGAGTGACTATACTCTATTTTATGAAATTATCTAGCAAAGCCAATCTGTATTTAGTCTTAGCAACCCTGATGTGGGGTATTACTTTTCCAGTAACCCGAAATGCATTAACGGAGGTCGATCCCTTTGTATTCGTTAGCTTACGCTTTGTTATAGCTACCTTAATTTTATTGCCGATGGCTTATACCTTATTTTATAAAACGACAAAGCCTATACTTTTAGGTAGTCTTATTATTGGTATGCTTAATGCAGCGGCTTATCTTTGCCAGACCATCGGTTTAGAAACAGTAAGTTCAGCACGTGCTGCTTTTATTACCGGCGCGAGTGTTATTTTGGTACCTTTTTTAGCGCCATTATTTGGATTAAATAAACCTTCTGGTTTAGATATGGTATGTGCATTAATAGGTTTTTTAGGACTTTATGTCTTAACAGGCATGAGTCATTTTCATTTAAGTAGTGGTGATCTATGGGTTTTTGCAGGTGCCTTGAGTTTTTCTTTACAAATTACTTATCTGCAGCGATTGACCCAAGCAACAGAGCATTATAAGTTGTTAGCATTTTATCAACTTTTTTTCACTATACCTTTTGTGGCTTTATTAGCCGAAGGGCATAATTTCAGCTTTGTTTTCCAGCCTAAAGCCTTAATTGGGATTTTATTTTGTGCCATCTTTGCAACCAGCAGCGCTTATTATCTACAAAATAAATATCAGAAATTTACTAGTGCCCCAAAAGCGGCATTGATATTTGCTTTAGAACCTGTATTTGCAAGTATATTTGGGTTTTTGATTAATCGTGAGTTGCTTGCTAAGTCAACTATTTACGGGGGAATGCTGCTTTTATTTAGTTTGGTGCTACCTAGCTTAGTTAGCCTAGTACGTGAATCGAATGTACCTATAAAATGAGAAATAGTAATTTATGACAGAAGCTAAAACGACATTTTTGCGTAATTATACACCGCCTGATTTTTTGATTAAAACGGTTGATTTATGTTTTTCATTGGACGAAACCTTAACTAAGGTGAGTTCACACTTAACTATTTCACGTAATCCCGATGCAAAAGAACAAACCAGTCCATTAATTCTGAGTGGCGAACAATTAGAATTAATTTCTATTAAGTTGAATGATCGTCTTTTGTCAGAAAATGAATATAAACTCAGCGAAACCGAATTAACAATTGCTAATGTTCCCCGTGAATTTAGCTTAAATCTAGAAACCCAGATTAAACCCAGTGCAAATACTTCATTGAGTGGACTTTATGTGTCACGAAATATTTTTTGTACGCAATGTGAAGCTGAGGGATTTCGGCGCATTACCTATTTTCTCGATCGTCCGGATGTGTTGGCTTCTTATACGACAACGATTATTGCAGATAAAACGCGATATCCCGTGTTATTGTCAAATGGAAATAAAGTTTCTACTAAGGAATTAGCTAATAATCAACATTCGGTTACTTGGGAAGATCCCTTTAAAAAACCCAGTTATTTATTTGCGCTAGTAGCAGGAAATTTAGAGTTTATTGAAGATAAATTTGTTACTAAATCAGCGCGTAACGTGACATTACAAATATTTTTTGAAAAAGGTCAAAAAGAAAAATGTTATCACGCCATGGACTCACTGAAAAAGGCAATGGCGTGGGATGAACAAGCGTATGGACGTGAATATGATTTAGATATTTTTATGATCGCTGTTATTGATGATTTCAATATGGGAGCGATGGAAAATAAAGGGCTTAATATTTTTAACTCGCAAACAGTTTTGGCGGATCCGGAGAGCGCGACAGATTCAGATTATAGTTATGTGACCAAGGTGGTAGGGCACGAATATTTTCATAATTGGACAGGGGATAGAATTACTTGCCGTGATTGGTTTCAATTAAGTCTTAAAGAAGGTCTAACTGTTTTTCGTGAACAGGAATTTAGTGAGACGATTGGTTCAGCTGCTATTGAGCGAATTAATACCGTAAAATTACTACGCAGCTTGCAGTTTTCAGAAGATGCAGGTCCTTTGGCGCATCCAGTACAGCCTGATTCTTATATTGAAATCAATAATTTTTATACGATGACGATCTATGAAAAAGGCGCTGAAGTGATTCGTATGATGAAAGTATTGGTGGGGCCTGAATTATTCCGCAAAGGCATGGATATTTATTTTGAACGCCATGATGGACAAGCCGTGACGATCGAAGACTTTATTCAGTCTATTGAAGAAGGTAGTGGCTATGATTTGCAGCAATTTCGTTTATGGTATAAACAATCAGGAACACCAGAATTATATATTGAATATCATTATAAACCGGAAGAAAAAACATTTGATTTAATCGTTAAGCAAAGCTGTCCGCCTACGCCGAATCAGCCTACTAAAAAACCTTTTTATCTTCCTTTAGCAATGGCTTTACTCAATGCAGAAGGCCAAGCATTCGCTTTACAACTAATGGGAGAATCGCAGGCTGTTGATAAACAACGTGTATTAACTATCAAAGAAACAGAACAGCATTTCCGGTTTATTAATGTTGACAGCAAACCGGTGCCTTCCTTATTAAGAAATTTTTCAGCGCCGGTAAAGCTTTATGTAGCGTATAGCGATAAAGATTTAGCCTTTTTAATGCAGAATGATAGTGATTATTTTAATCGCTGGGATGCGGTTCAGCAATTGGCGAACCGTATCGTCATGCGCCGACTTGAGCAGCCATCGGCATCAGATGAATCGGCTAATTTATTGATCGAGTCCTATCAAGGATTATTGACGAATATTACCAAAGAAAATAATGCTTTATTTGCTGAATTATTGAATTTACCAAGCGAAGCTTATTTTTCAGAGCAAATGAAAGTAGTTGATGTGGATGGCATACATAAAACCCGTCTCTGGTTGCGTGAAAAAATTGCGCGTGATTTGCGTGATCAATTACTAAAACTTTATAAGACCTATCAAGACGGCAAACCCTATTCGTTTAACGAAGAGGCGCAAGCGCAGCGTCGTGTAAAAAATACCTGTTTAAATTATTTAATGCTATTAAAGGATACGGCTATTAACAATCTGGCTATTTCACAATATCAAAAAGCCGATAATATAACCGATAGTGTGAGCGCTTTGAGTGAGCTAGTGAATAATAATGTATCGGAGAGCGTGCAGTTTTTAAATGATTTTTATGAAAAATACCAAACCAATACATTAATTGTTTGTAAATGGCTTGCGATACAGGCATATACGCCATTGAGTGATACATTGCAGCGGGTTAAGGACTTATTAAAACACCCGGCTTTCGATTGGAAAAACCCTAATAAAATTAGGTCATTGATTGGTGCGTTTTGCACGGGAAATCAAGTGCAATTTCATCAGATTTCAGGTGAGGGCTATGTTTTTTTAAGTGAACAAATACAGCATTTGGATAAACTAAATCCTCAGATAGCGGCACGTTTGTTAAGACCACTTACTCAGTGGCAGCGATTTGATAAAACGCGACGTGAATTAATGCGAAAACAATTAGAGCAGATTGTTAAAACACCGGGTGTTTCACCGGATGTTTATGAAATTGCCAGTAAAAGTTTAGTAGGTTAATATTAATCTGAATGGAGTACTAGACTAAATTAATAAGGGATTTATCACAATGGGTTTAAATGAAGAGAAAAAGGAATATATATTTGCAGAATGTCATGAAAAGCAGTTGAGGCTTTTTCTACCGTGTTTTATATTTGATATTAATAATAAATTAAGAGGTTTCAGGCTAACAATACCAGAAATAAAACAGATACAACAAATAGGACGTGTAGGAGTAATATGCATAGAATTAAATGAAAAGGAATTGTCCAAACATACTAATTGTAAATTAGGGTTAGTTAAAGAGTCCTTGGCTTGTTTGGAAAAAGATCCTGAAAATTATAGATTATTAGAATCCTTAGGGATTTATACGACCTATTGCAGAATGGATAAAATAAAAAGTGCGGTTGGACAGTCAGGATGTGTAGGTTTTATCTCTGTTCTATTCAATTATATGATTATTTCGGTAATTTTATTACCTTTTATCTGTTTTTCTACCAGTGTATTGCCTTTGGCCTTATTTCTTGCCGCCGCTTTTTTTACGTTTGTTGGCACTTATTTTGTAACCAAGGGTGTGCAAAGTATACCTTCAGGCGACGAACAGTTAGGGAAGCTTGAGAAATGTCTTGAAAGGGGTCTTATTTCGCTTATCAATGAGTGTAAGGCGAGAGAAACAAACGAAGCAGCGGCGAATGAAAAGATTAATAGTGTGGGAGGATTTCAGGTAAGTGAGGAACCTGCTGTTATTACTACTACTCAACCTGCACTTTATCCTCCACTTTATTCTTCATTATTCTTTAATGGTGATGCTTTGCCAGTTCGAGGGGCAATAAATAATAACGTGGGAGATAACTTATACGATAATAGAGCGTGCTATAAATAATTTATAAGGGCTTACTAAATATTAAGTGTTTAGTTTAAAAATTATTTAAGTCGTTTGCTTTGCTAAAAAAATACCGACCAAAGCGATCAGGATACCTGACATTTGGATGAAGGATAGATGTTCTGAAAACAAAAGCCATCCGGCCATAGCAGCAACCATAGGCTGCACTAATAAAGCGGTTGAAGCAAAAGTAACGGGAAGATAAGGTAAGGCATAAGCAATAAGACCCTGGCCGAGTATGTGAGAAAATAATGCCAATGCAATTAAAATGATCCAGGCCATTCCTGTTTGGGGCAAAAAAGATTCGCCAGAAAAGTAAGTGATAACAAGCAGTGTTAACATGCTGGAAAAAGTAGAAATTGCCATACTGGCAACAGCTGTAAATTTCTTACGCGAGCGATTAAGCACTAATAAATAGCCCGCATAGAAAAATGCAGTGATGAAAGCCAGTCCATCACCAGTAGCAGTGCGTTTATCCATATGTAAGTGAGGGCTGATTAAAATAGCGACACCTACAATAGCGAATAATAAACCAATGACTAATTTTTTTTGTGGCGGTTTATGTAATACCAGCCATCCCCATAAAGCGATAAGTACAGGAGAAAAGTTAGCCAGTAATGTTGAATTAGCAATGGTCGTATATTGAATAGATAAATGCCAGGTGGCTAAATCACCACCAAATAAAATACCTGCAAATAATATCCATAAATAATCTTTAAAATTGGGCACTTCAGCATCACTAGGATAGGTTGAACCTTGTCCCATAGAAAGTAATGTTAAAATAGGGAAAGCAATAGCAACCCGCCAGAATCCTGTTGCAATAGGCCCTACTTCGCTTAAACGAACAAAGATAGGAGCAAAACCGATGGCTACGGCACCTATTATTAAATAAAACAGGGCAAGCTTACGTTTTTTTTCAGAACCAATCGTGGACGTCGTCTCTATAGACATACATGACCCCTAAAAATTTCTTCCTGTTTATTATTAGAATAGGCCTAAAAGGGCAAGTTTTCTCCTGGTAATTAAAGCATAGTATTGGTTAAATAGTGAATTAAATGTTTCTTTTATAATCAGACTCTATAGAGGGTTGATACAAAAGGTAGGCAGCTTAAATCGCTAAGTTCCTGAAAATATCGACTATCATCAATGTAAGAAGCATAAAATTAGTGCGTGCTGATAACTGAAGGGATCGGACTGAAATTTTATCCTAGGAGATGGGTTGTACAAGCCATGCGCTTTTCTTACAAGTCCGCTGGTCAAGCGTTCATCATTATTTTGCTATTAGCTAGTCTTAATGCTTGCCTGGTAGGGCCTGATTTCACGCCTGCGGAACCACCTAAGGTAAAACATTATACAGAATCACCTTGGTCGCATAGAACGACAAACGCGCAAGGACATGCGGGTGCATCGCAGCATTTTATTCGTGGTGCTAATGTTCCACCACAATGGTGGCGCTCATTTCACTCAAAAAAATTAAATAAATTGGTTTGCAGAGGACTTTCCAATAGCCCTAATTTAATAGCCGCAAAAGCGGTATTGAGAGAGGCAGAGGAAAATCTTAATGCTGGCATAGGTAATTTATATCCTGCGTTTACCGCACAACTTTCTGCTCAGCGTGGATCCAGTACCGGGGTTTTTAATTCAAATACAGCAGATAGTACGGTAACAGCCAGTAATACACCTTTGGGCAGTGTGTTCAATCTTTTTAATGCGTCAGTGAATGTTTCTTATTTACTCGATATTTTTGGTGGTACACGACGTGAGATAGAAGCATTAAAAGCACAAGTTGATTATCAAGATTATGAATGGAAAGCCGCCTATTTAAGTCTGACAGGGAATATCGTTACTTCAACCATTGCGTTGGCGTCCTTGCAAACACAAATTAGCGTGACGAAACGATTGATTTTAGAGCAGGAAGAACAGTTGCAAATTATTAAGCAGCAATTTGAACTAGGTGGTGCTTCTGGTATAGAGGTATTACAACAACAAACACAGGTTGCACAGACGCGTGCGACGTTGCCACCATTAGAGAAAAGTAAAGAACAGACACGCCACGCATTAGCTGTTTTAGTGGGTTCATTCCCTAGTTGTAGCCGTATTCCCAACATTGATTTAAGTGAATTAAGGTTGCCTACACGGTTGCCTTTAAGTATTCCTTCGGCATTAGTTCGTCATCGACCCGATGTACGTGCCGCCGAAGCCTTATGGAAGGCGGCTAATGCACAAGTAGGTGTTGCCACGGCTAATTTGTATCCGCAATTTTCGATTAATGGTACCTATGGCGAATCGAATTCTGTAGGTAATCAACTTTTTGCTTCACAAAGTAAGTTATGGAGTATAGGAAGTGGGTTGCTACAGCCTTTATTTAAAGGAGGTACTTTAATAGCACAACGTCGTGCTGCTTTTGCCGCTTATGATCAAGCTGCGGCACAGTATAAGCAAGTGGTGCTGCAAGCTTTTCAAAACGTGGCGGATACATTACGTGCTTTAGAAGCGGATGCACGTGAGTTACGTGCGCAAAAACAGGCAGAATTAGCGGCACGTGATAATTTAAATTTAACGCGTCAACAGTTTAAATTAGGCGGTATTAATTATCTTTCTCTGCTCGATGCACAGCGGCAGTATCAGCAAACGCGTATTAGTCTTATTCAAGCACAAGCCAGCCGTTACACAGATACGGCGGCGTTGTATCAAGCATTGGGGGGTGGATGGTGGAACTGTTAAAAAAACCTAGGGAAAAAATGCATCATTGGAGAGAACAACTACGAAAACCAATGGTTATTATGTTAGTCAGTATGACACTATTGTTCACGTGTATTTTTGGGTTTCAGTTGTTTAAAAGAATGTTAATTAATCATGCGATGCGAAATAATACAGCACCTGTGGTAACGGTTTCTGCGATGCAAGTGCATTATCAAGACTGGCAGCCGTCATTGTTAACGTACGGTAGTTTGCGTGCGGTAAAAGGTGTGAATGTGACAACTGAATTGGCTGGTTTGGTGCGTACGATTTACTTTAAGCCCGGTGCAGAAGTTAAAGAGGGCGATGTGTTGGTACAACTTAATGCCGATTCTGATAATGCGTTATTACACGCGTTAGAGGCACAAGAGAAATTAGCAGAGATTACTTATCATCGTGATAGTGCACAATTTGCGATAAAAGCGATCAGTAAAGCTGTTTTGGATGCGGATGAACAGAATCTAAAGAATTTACAAGCACAAGTGGCACAACAAGCAGCAATAGTGGCTAAAAAAACCTTGGTTGCGCCTTTTGCGGGACGTTTAGGTATTTCTGCAGTGAATCCAGGGCAATATCTTAATGTCGGTGATCAAGTGGTTACATTGCAGGCATTGGATCCTCTATATGCTGACTTTTATGTGCCTCAACAAAATTTAGTTCAATTACGTATTGGTTCTATCGTTAAAATTAAAACAGATACTTACCCAAATAAAACATTTAGTGGGGAAATTAGCACTATCAACCCTATCATCGATTCAACGACACGTAACGTTGAAGTTGAAGCAACCATTCAAAATACTCAGTTTGAACTATATCCAGGTATGTTTATTTCCACGGAAGTTGAAACCGGCATGCCGCAGCGTTATTTAACAGTGCCTCAAACAGCGATCAGTTTTAACCCCTATGGCGAAATAGTGTATATCGTGCAGCAAAAAGGTAAAGATAAAAAAGGCAACCCCTCTCTTACTGTATTACAAACGTTTGTGGAAACGGGTGATAAGAGAGGCGATCAAGTTGCTGTGCTAAAAGGACTTAAAGAAGGCGATACGGTGGTTACTAGCGGCCAGCTTAAATTAAAGAATGGTAGCTTAATTGTAATTAATAACTCAGTGGTTCCACAAGATAAAATGGCGCCTATGGTTATTGATGAGTAGAGTAAAGCGAATTTAAAGGCATCTAAAAGAGCTGATAGTCAAGGATGACGAATGCGGTTTACAGATATATTTATTAAACGGCCCGTATTAGCGACGGTAATTAGCTTGCTAATTCTTGTATTAGGCATACGCTCATTAAGCTTATTGCAAATCCGTCAATACCCTTTTACAGAAAATGCGGTGATTACGGTGTCTACGGTTTATACGGGGGCAGATCCTGCATTAGTGGCTGGATTTATAACCACACCTTTAGAAAACTCTATTGCACAAGCGCAAGGCATTGATTATTTAACCTCGAGTAGTACGCAAGGTAGCAGTTCTATTCAAGCTAATCTGCGTCTTAATTATGATCCCAATAGGGCGCTAACGGAAGTTAATACCAAAGTAAATGCCGTATTGAACCAATTACCTAAAGCCTCTCAGCAACCCACGCTCAGTATTGCGGTGGGTGAAACGATTGATTCAATGTATCTCGGGTTTTATAGCCAACAACTCGCGAGTAATAACGTCACTGATTATCTTGTTCGAGTTGTACAGCCTAAGTTGCAATCTATTGATGGTGTGCAGCAAGCGGAAATATTGGGTCAGAGGCAGTTTGCTTTACGTGCATGGTTAGATCCAGCCAAGCTAGTTTCTTATGGTATTACCGCCAATGAAGTGGCAAACGCATTAGCCAATAATGATTTTATTGCGGCGGTGGGACGTACCAAAGGCGAGATGATAACCATTGATCTAACGATAGAAACAGGATTGAAAACCGTAGAGCAATTTAAAAATCTGATTGTTAAGGCAAAAAATGGCGCGATTATTCGTTTAAAAGATGTGGCTAAAGTCACACTCGGTGCACAAAATTACGATACGGCCGTTAAATTTGATAATAAACCTGCCGTTTATATTGGTATAAAAGTAGCTCCGACTGCCAATGTGCTGTCAGTTATTAAAAATGTTAGAAAAGCTTTTCCTGAGATTCAACAACAATTACCGCAAGGACTTAAAGGCGAGATTGTTTATGATGAAAGTCGTTATATTAATAGCGCTATCAACGAGGTTATTCATAGCTTAATTGAAGCCTTAATTATCGTAACCGCTGTTATTTTTATTTTTCTAGGTTCTATGCGTTCGGTTGTTATTCCTGTTATTGCAATGCCACTTTCGTTAATTGGCAGTTTTTTTATTATGTTATTGCTGGGATACACCATCAATTTATTAACTTTATTAGCACTGGTATTAGCGATTGGTTTAGTGGTAGATGATGCCATTATTATTGTAGAAAATATTTATAGGCATATCGAAGCAGGGGAAACACCGTTTAATGCAGCAATAAAAGGTGCCAGAGAATTAGCCATTCCTATTATTTCAATTTCTGTGGTGTTAGTCGCGGTATATGTACCGATTGGTTTTATGGGTGGCTTAACAGGTGCTCTTTTTACTGAATTTGCTTTTACTTTAGCAGGCGCTGTGGCGATATCAGCTATTATCGCCTTAACATTATCACCGATGATGTGCTCTAAATCGTTAAAACCTACAGAAAATAATAATCACGGATTGGTTGCTGTTATTGATCGTCAGTTTGAAAAAATACGTGCTGTTTATGAGCGTGCTTTACATGGCTCATTAGATAATGTACGCGTCACGGGTGTTTTTGCTATTATTATTTTATCTAGTATTTATTTTCTTTACGCAACTTCTAAAGCTGAATTAACACCGCAAGAAGATCAAGGGCTCATCATTAGTTTATTAACCGCTGCACCCAATGCAAGTTTAGAACAAACCCAGCTTTATTCGAAGCAAGTATTTAAAATATTTGAACAATTCCCTGAAACCGATCACGTTTTTCAGTTAGATGGTGTTAATGGATTGAATAGCAGCATTGGCGGTATGGTTTTTAAACCATGGGATGAACGTAAACGTACGACAAATCAGCTACAACCGGTGATACAACAATTATTTACTCACATTGCTGGGGCACGCGTTGCAGCATTTCAAAAACCCTCATTACCCGGTGGTGGGAGTGGCTTGCCAGTGCAATTTGTTATTACAACCACAGATAGTTACGATAAATTGAATGAGGTTTCGCAAAGTTTATTAGATGAAGCGCGTAATAGCGGATTATTTGTTTATCTGGATACCGATCTTAAAATTGATAAGGCGCAAACAGCGATTCAACTTGATCGTGATAAAGCGGCACAACTTGGATTAAATATGGCAGATGTCGGTAGTATATTGGCTTCTGCTTTAAGCGAAGGCTATATTAATTATTTTGATTTTTCTGGTCGCTCTTATCAAGTTATACCGCAGGTAATGCGAAATCAGCGTTTAAATGCCAATCAAATACTTAATTATTATTTAACGTTGCCAAATGGTTCATCTATTCCATTGTCAACTATTGCACGTTTGAAAACGACCGTCGTTCCAGAGTCTATTAATCATTTTCAGCAACTTAATTCCGCTACTATTTCAGCAGTCGCTTTTCCTGGTGTGACGATGGGTGATGCGCTTCAGGGTCTGAAAAATATGGCAAAAAAAATCTTTCCAGAAGGCTATGGTATTGATTATGCCGCGCAGTCACGCCAATATCAGCAAGAAAGTAGCGCATTGGTATTAACTTTTTTTCTAGCATTGATTATTATTTTTCTTTGTTTAGCGGCACAATTTGAAAGTTTTAGGGATCCTTTGATTATTCTTGTTAGTGTTCCGATGTCGATTTGCGGCGCACTTATTTTTATTAGTTTAGGAATTGGTGGCGCAAGTTTAAATATCTATACGGAAGTGGGTTTAGTGACGTTAATTGGTTTGATCAGTAAACACGGTATTTTAATCGTACAATTTGCTAATGATCTGCAAAAAGAAGGTCATGCTAAGCGAGAAGCTGTGCAGATGGCAGCGGGTATTCGATTAAGGCCCATTCTGATGACGACAGCTTCGATGGTCTTAGGTGTTATCCCGTTGATATTAGCAACGGGTGCAGGCGCTATTAGTCGCTTTAATATTGGATTAGTGATTGCGACAGGAATTTCAATTGGGACTTTATTTACTTTGTTTGTAGTGCCGGCTATGTACTTATTTTTGGCTCAGGATCATCATCAGCCAAGTGCTTCGGAAACGGCTTGACGTCGTTGCCAATTTTCCAGGTAGCGTTTTGCAAGGGTTGGATCCTGAATAATTAATACATTTTCGGCATTTTTATTTTGTGCGGCCTTAGTAAAATTAAACGAACCGGTGATAACCTCTTTTCCGTCAATAATCATAATTTTGTTATGAGCAATCGCCGGTTTGTAATCGATCCAAACAGGAATATGTTGGTTGAGTAAAAAGTGTGAGGCGCTATATTTTTGTGATTTTTGACTTTTATCTAGGATAACTTTAACAACAACACCGCGTTTTCTTGCCTCAACAAGATGTTTTGCAATGGGTGCTGAAGTAAAACTATACGCTTGTACAGAAATAGATTTTTTTGCGCTATCTAATACATCCGTAATTTGCATCGTACAATTTTGTCCGGGCGTGAAACAAACTTGTATGCGAGGGCAGCTCGTCGTACTTGCTTGACTTATAGCGGTATAAAATGGAGCAAGTAATAAAAAACAAATTAATAAGAATTTTAACATCAATAAATCATCTATTGTCATTGCGAGCGCGGAGCGCTCGGCAATCTAAATTTCATAAACTGGATGGTCACGCTCATTACATTCGCTCGCCATGACAAATATGCGTTAGTTTGAAAAAGGCTGTTTTAACAAATCTTTTAGTAATGGAGCAAGTTCCCGTTTTTGAATACCGCTGCGTAGACGGCGTACTCTGAGAATGGCATTCAAATCGGCCAGTGCATTTGAAAAATTATCATTAAGAATTAAATAATCATATTCATCAAAATGTTCTAGCTCGGCTTTTGCATCAGCCATACGTTTTTTAATGACACGTTCTTCATCTTGCGCTCTGAGCCTTAATCTTTTTTCTAAGGTTTCCCAGGAAGGCGGAATGATAAATATACCTATAGATTCAGGCATTTTTTCTCTAATTTGCCGTGCGCCTTGCCAATCAATTTCTAAAATAATATCGATACCTGCTTCTATTTTTTTAGTGACCCAGGTGAGAGAAGTCGCATAGTAATGGCCAAAAACAGTAGCATCTTCTAGAAAAGCGTGTTCTTTTTTAAGCTGCTTAAACTGTGCTTCATCAACAAAATGATAATCGACCCCTTCTTTTTCGCCCGGTCTAGGTGCGCGCGTTGTATAGGAAATAGAAACTTCTAAATTTGATACCGATTCCAGCAATGCATTCACTAAACTGGTTTTGCCGCCACCGGAAGGTGCTGAGATAATATAAAGCGTACCAGGAATTTTCATAATTTACTCGACGTTTTGCACTTGTTCACGTATTTCTTCAATTAAAACTTTTAAATTAACTGCCATTAAACTGAGGTCTGCATTCAGTGATTTAGAGGCCAAGGTATTCGCTTCTCGATTGAGTTCTTGGAGCAAGAAATCCAATTGTTTGCCCTGCGCTGGTTTCTTAAGCAGTTTTTTAAATTCATTAACATGAATCTGTAAGCGATCTAATTCTTCTGCCACATCCATTTTTTGAGTGAATAATAGCATTTCCTGCTCTAAACGGTTAGGGTCTAAATTCATTTGGATATCAGATAGACGTGCCAAGATTTTTTCACGTTGTAGTGAAAGAATAATCGGCAATTGTTCTTTGATCGTGTTGATTAGGCTTTGTAGCTTTGTTAAACGCTGATCGATGACCTCAAGAATAGCTTTTCCTTCCTGGGTTCGCGTTACACATAAATCAGTCAGAGTTTCTGAAAACAAAGCAAGTAAATCAGATTGTAGCGTTTCGTAAGCGATGTCAGGAAGCTTTAGCAACTGTGGCCAACGTAATAATTCAATAGGGTCTAAGGGGCTAGAAGTTTGGGTAAGAGTCGCTAGTTGTTTATGGGTTTGGATAATAGCGTTGGCGAGGTCTTCATTAATCTCAATAGGAATCGCTTTATTAGCAGGCGGTTTATAACGTAGCCTTACATCGACTCTACCTCGTCGTACCTGTTGGCTTAGCTGTTTGCGTAGCAAGGGTTCTAGATAACTCAAGGACTCCGGTAAAGAGAGGCTAAGGTCTAAATAGCGGTGATTAACACTGCGTAATTCCCAAGTGGTATGTCCCCCATCCGTTTGTTGTTCTTTTCTGGCAAAAGCCGTCATGCTACAGATCATGTTAATCGTTAATTTAAAAAGTATAATGATGCCGACACTATTCTAATTAGTCTTAAAATAAAATCTAGCTTTTATATTGTGCAAAGGAAGAATTAGAATAGTTCCTTTGAGAATGCTGACCCCAATGAGCGGTACTATATTTTCCAGTTCGGGGGGCGGATACACACCCATGCCGCAGCACGGATGTGTATCCTATGACACCTCCCTTCTTTTGTTATAGGGATACCGAGCAGATGGAGCCCTCGCTGTAAACTTCAACAATGTGTTGTTACAGCCGATTTGCCACTGGCTGCCCTGCATAGGGATTTTTTTTCAGCGTGTTAGCAGCATTTATGTTCACCATTACCAACTGCGGATCGCCAAAGGTGAGGATAGTGAAACTAAAGGGAGTTGATGCTATATTAAAGCTTGGAGCAACAATTTTCGAGGTGATTTGCATTTGTAGCGTCCATTTGTATTCCACAGCGTTAGGATTATAAATAAATGTCACTGGCGGCGACAGTTGAAGAATGAAGGTGTTCCCGGTGTTATCCTGCGCTGTTAAATTAACCGCGGGGGGCTGGTTATTCTTGAGGTCACGTGCGCTCAAAAATGTTACTGTATATCGGCCTGTTGCGGTTTTATTTATTTGGACGTTTTCGATAGCATCATCGTTACCAAAAAAACTGCTGGGGTTAATGAGGCCTGGAGCTCCCACTCCAGCGAATGTAAATCCTGCTTCTAACATAATAATTTATCCTATAAAATTTGTTGTATTGAGTTTCTAC
>Ga0075364_10000477_pt1 | contig 20375 bp, 23 predicted proteins | sample EndMetdeltDD1764_FD_71517 | JGI IMG/M metagenome (GOLD analysis project Ga0075364, IMG submission 71517) | Populus endosphere microbial communities from Tennessee, USA - Endosphere MetaG P. deltoides DD176-4 | ecosystem: Host-associated > Plants > Roots > Endosphere | place: USA: Tennessee...
CGCGCGCTTCTGCGGATCGCGCAGCGCCTCGTAGGCCTCGCCGATCGCCTTGAAGCGATCCTCGGCATCGGCCTCCTTGCTCACGTCCGGATGGTACTTGCGCGCCAGACGGCGATAGGCAGACTTGATCTCCGCCTCGCCTGCGCTGGGCTCGACCCCCAGAATCGCGTAGTAATCCTTGAACTCCATCGACTCACCATGCCTGCGGTTGCGGCCCTGCCTTCCACACGGAACGCACGGCCTGGAACGAGAACGGCCCGCGACGCGGACGCCACGGGCCGTGATTCTAGCGAGTGTGGCCGGCAATCACCGGCCCACCGCCGTCCCGCCTGCGCCTCACGCGCCCGCAGACCTCCCTGACGCCTTCCGGATCACTGCACCTGGATCCGGCGCGGTGCGACATCGGCCCGCTTGGGGATGTCGATCCGCAGCACGCCATGACGGCCGCTGGCGGTGATCGCGTCGGCATCTGCACTGTCGGGCAGCGCGAAACGCCGCTCGAATCCGCCATGGACGCGTTCGCTGCGGGTCTGCTGCACCCCTTCGGCGAATGCCTCGGCGGTGCGCTCGCCCTTCAGGCTGAGCACGCCCTTGTCCATCTGGATCTCGATGGACTGCGGGTCGACGCCGGGAATGTCGGCGAGGATCACGAAACGGCCGGCCTCCTCGTGGATGTCGACACGCGGCGACCACTGGCCGGACGCACTGCCGCCCTGGGAGGCGCCGAACAGGCGGCCGATCTCGCCCTGCAGCTGGGCCGGCAAGGACGCACGGTAATGGACGATTGCCATGGAACTTCTCCTGTCTGTGGGAAGCCGCTGCAGTGGTGCGCGGCGATGACAGGAACGTAGGTGCGGGCAACGGGCTTTCAAGCGTCGGCCACCGCGTCGCGCCGGCGGCGCTAGAATCCGTTCAGCCTCCTTTTCCAGGACCGTCCCATGACCGTCAACATCGGCGACCGCATTCCCGAAGTCGTGCTCAAGCGCATCCGCGAAGGCGTCGAGAGCATCGACACCCCGACCCTGTTCGACGGGCGCAAGGTGCTGCTGTTCGCCGTGCCCGGCGCCTTCACTCCGACCTGCTCGGAAAAGCACCTGCCCGGTTACGTCGCCCATTTCGAGCAGTTCCGCAGCCGCGGCATCGACGTGATCTGCCTGGCGGTGAACGACCCCTTCGTCCTGCAGGCCTGGGGCCGCACCCTCGACGCCCCGGCCGGTCTGCAGCTGGTTTCCGACGGCAACGCCGAGCTGACCCGCGCGCTCGGCCTGGAAATGGATGCCAGCGGCTACGGCATGGGTGTGCGCGCCAAACGGTTCGCGCTGTATGCCGAAGACGGCATCGTGAAGCAGCTGTTCGTCGAGGCGCCGGGAGAGTTCAAGGTCTCGGCGGCCGAGTACGTGCTCGAGCACCTGGGCTGAGCCTGTTTCCCCGGATCGGCTGCACAGGCAGCTGATCCTGCTGCGGGACCTGCTATTGCTGTTGCTTGCGCTCTGCTGTTGCCATGGACCTTGATCCATTCGAGCCTTGAAGCGAGCCGAGCATCGCAGTGGCGATGGGGGCGTAGAGGCCCACGTGTCTGAGCGAAGCGAGTTGTGGGCCGTCCCGAAAAGGGGATAAATCCCCCATCGACGCGAGAAGCGCAGGGAACCGACCGGCGCAGCCGGTTGGATCGCGTTCTACGGCCCCCCCCTTCTCGGGGCAGGCGACGGCGGTTTTGGTTCCTTTTGACAAGACAAAAGGAACCCGCGCAACAGCGCGGAAGCCGCTGGCCTTGGCCTCAAGATTCTGCTCCATGCATTCGCTCGCACTGAAGCGAAGACCACAGCACTGCGGAAGCGAGCAACTGCTCACGCCAGAACCAAAGCTTGCCAGCAACAGCTTCCGCACTGTCGTGCGGCTTACTTTTGTCTTGGCAAAAGTAAGCAAAACCGCAGGCGCCGACGCAATCCGGCGCTATGCGCCGGCCCCTGTGCTTCTCGGCGATCAGGGCACGGCGCCCAAACTCGCTGCGCTCAAACAAGGGCGCCTCTTCGGCCCTGACCGCCTGCGATGCTCGGCTTGCTTTAAGGCGCCGAAGATCAGAATCACGATCAAGTGCTGGAGCAGGAGCCGGGGCAAAAGCAAAGTACAAGCAACGGCAACGGCAACGGCAACGGCAACGGCGCAGATTGCCGCGGTGTCACTCCTGCGGAAACGCCGCCTCCAGCCACTTCGGCACCGGCAATCCCTTCGCATGCAGGAACGCCGGATTGAACAGCTTGGACTGGTAGCGCGTGCCCGCATCCGCAAGCACCGTCACGACCGTGTGCCCCGGGCCGAGCTGCTGCGCCAGACGCACCGCGCCGGCGACGTTGACGCCGCTGGAACCGCCCACGCTCAACCCCTCCCGTACCATCAGCGCATGCACCCACGGCAGCGATTCGCTGTCGTGGATCGACCAGGCCAGGTCGATCGGAGCGCCATCGAAATTGGCGGTGATCCGGCTCGAACCGATGCCTTCGGTGATCGATCCCCCCTCGGCCTTGAGCTCGCCGGTGGTGACGTAGTTCGCCAGGGCCGAGCCGGCCGGGTCGGCCAGGGCGATGCAGACGCCCGGCTTGAACTGCTTCAGCGCCTGGCCGACGCCGGCCAGGGTGCCGCCGGTGCCGGTGGCGCAGACGAATCCGTCCACCCGCCCTGCGGTCTGCTCCCAGATCTCCACGCCGGTGGTGCGCGCATGGAAGTCGCGGTTGGCGGTGTTGTCGAACTGGTTGGCGAACCAGGCGCTGCCCGGATCGGCCGCGTTCATCGCCTCGGCCAGGCGCCGCGCCACGTGCGCGTAATGATCCTGGTTGGCGTAGGGCACCGCGGGGACCAGACGCACCTCGGCGCCGGTGACGCGCAGCGCGTCGATCTTCTCGCGGCTCTGGGTCTGCGGCATCGTGATGATGGTGCGGTAACCGCGGCTGGCGGCCAGCAGCGCCAGTCCTATGCCGGTGTTGCCCGCGGTGCCCTCGACGATGGTGCCGCCACGCTGCAGCAGGCCGCGCCGTTCGGCGTCCAAGACCAGCCCCAGTGCCGTGCGGTCCTTGATCGATCCACCCGGGTTGGCCGATTCGAGCTTGGCCAGCACGTCGCAGCCGGTCAGCGCCGAGGCTTCGCGCAGGCGCACCAGCGGCGTGGTGCCGATGGCCGCGGCCAGCTCTGCGGCGATTGTCGGAGAAGCACCCATCGTCGTGGCCCGTCGGAAGCGAGCGGCTGAGCATAGCGGCTCGCCCGTGCCGGAGGCAGACATCGCGCTCACATCGCGCGGACCTCGGCCGCTGCTCAGTCGGCAGCCGCAGCACCGTCCAGCGCGGTGCCGGCAGATCCTGATGCAATGCCCGCGCCGGTGTCCAGCACCCGGAACCGCAGCTGGGCCCAGGCGCCGCTGTCGGCCAGCGCGGTCAGCACGTGCTCGCCGGGCCGGCCGTAATCGTGTTCGAACGGCCGGCCGCCTTCGCTGGTGGCGATCCAGCGCCCGTCGAGCAGCCACTGCACCCGACCGGCGCTGCCCAGCGCACGGACCTGCAGGCGCAGGCCGGCACGGCTGCCGGGGGCGGCGGCCAGGGTCGCACGGTCGCGCAGGCCTTCGATGCGCAGGGTCTCGACCGCCTCGCGCCCGTCGTCCGCGCAGTCGGGCGACAGCGGCGGCAGCCGCGCGGCGCGGCGCTGCCCGGCGCTCAGCCAGGGCGACAGCAGAGCGGGCCAGCGCGCGATCTCGGCCTCGCGCGAAACATGTGCGGCGCTGCAGTCGGCCGACAGCCGCAGGCCGCTGCGCGCGTCCACCCGGAAGCGCTCGCGGCCGGCGCTCCACAGCCGCGCCTCGCGTTCGGGCAGGGTCGGCGGCACCACGCCATCCAGGCTCCAGGCCCGTGCCCGGCGCGCGCACAGCGCCGGCGGGGTCTGCGCGGCGGCCACGCCCAGCGGCCAGCAGATCTCCACCTCGGCGACCTCCGTGGGTCGCGGTACAGGTGCGGCATCGCCCGGCTGGCGCGGCAGGCTGTCGATGGTCTCGAACAGCAGCGGCAGCGCGGTCACCGCGCCGTATTGCCCGGGCAGCGCGGTGCCGTCGGGCCGGCCTACCCAGACCCCGACCGTGTAGCGGCGCGTGCCACCGACCGCCCAGGCATCGCGGAAGCCGTAGCTGGTGCCGGTCTTCCAGGCGACGCCGGGGCGGCTGCCGGTATCGAAGGCGCCACCGCCATAGCCGGGGCGGGGATTGGACTGCAGGACCTCGCGCACGATCCACGCGGCGCCCGGCGACAGCAGACGCCGCTCGCGCAGTGGCTGCGCCGGGGTGTAGCGCACCTGCCCGGCCACGCCACCCCGCTGGAAGGCGGCGAACGCGCCCACCAGTTCCTCCAGGCGCACGCCGGTGCCGCCCAGGATCAGCGCGAGGTTGGGCCGGCTGCCGCGCGGAAAGCGCAGGCCGACGCCGGCATTGTCCAGGCGCGCGGCGAAGCGCGCCGGGCCGACCCGGTCGAGCAGGTCCACCGCCGGGACGTTCAGCGACAGCCGCAGTGCGCTGGCCGCGCCGATCGGGCCGTTGAAGGCGGTGTCGAAATTGCCCGGGCGGTAGCCGCCGAAATCCTGCGGCGCGTCCACCAGCAGGCTTTCGGAATGGATCAGGCCGTCGTCCAGCGCCATGCCGTACAGGAACGGCTTGAGCGTGGAGCCCGGCGAGCGCCAGGCGCGCACCATGTCCACGTGCCCCAGGCGCGCGGCGTCACCGAACGCGACCGAGCCCACGTAGGCGCGCGCCTCCATGCTGGCGTTGTCGACCACCAGCAGCGCGGCCGAGGTCTTCGGCGGCAGCGACGAGAAGTACGCGGTGACCCGCTCCTCGAGTGCGCGCTGCAGGTCCACGTCCAGCGTGGTTTCGATCCGCTGCGCGCGGGGATCGGCCGCACGCAGCCGCTGCGCCAGCAACGCGGCATGCATCGGCGGCTGCAGCACCCGCGCCACCACCGGCTCGATCCTGGCATCGTCCACCGCGGCCGCGTCCCAGACGCCGAGATCCTGCATCCGCCGCAGCACCTTGTCGCGCGCCGCACGCGCCGCCTCCGGGTGCCGGTCCGGACGCAACCGGCTCGGCGCCTGCGGCAGCACCGCCAGCAGCGCGGCCTCGGCATGCGACAGCTGCGCGGCGGACTTGCCCAGGTAGGCCCAGCTGGCGGCCTCGACGCCTTCGATGGTGCCGCCATAGGGCGCACGCTGCAGGTACAGCGCCAGAATCTGGTCCTTGGACAGCCGCGCTTCGAGCTGCAGCGCACGCAGCATCTGCCGCAGCTTGCCGCCAGCGCTGCGGGTCTGCCCGCCGTCGAGGATCCGCGCGACCTGCATGGTCAGGGTGGAACCGCCGGACACGATGCCGCCGCTGCGCAGCCACTGCCAGGCCGCGCGCGCCATCGACAGCGGATTGATCCCCGGATGCCGCCGGAACCAGCGGTCCTCGTAGCCGAGCAGCGCCTGCACGAACAGCGGCGATACCGAATCGACCTGCGCCGGGTAGCGCCACACGCCCTCGCGGTCGGCGAATGCACGCAACGGCGTGCCGTCGGCGGCCACCACTACCGTCGCCGTGCCCGCCGCCTCGGGCAACGGCGGCGGGAACGCCAGGTCGAGCGCCAGCAGCAGCACGAGCAGGCCGGCCAGGATCCAGCGCAGCAGACGCCAGCGCGTCGGCGGCCCCGCCACCGCACGCGTGATCCGACCGCACGCCTCCTGCCAACGCCACCGCATCCGCCGTCCCGCTCCCGTGCTGCGCACGACCGGTGCCATGCGAGGGCGGACATCATCCCACGCAGCACCCACTGGGCGGCCCCATGATCGCGATCAAGGCCGCGGACATGCGGCCGGCTACAATGCGCGCCGTTCCCGGATGCAGACAGCGGTGTCCCGTGCCGCGCCCCGAATGACCGCCACGCCTACCCCTGCCCCGCTGCTGGCCGCACATGGTCTGGCGTTCTCGCGCAACGAGACGCCGGTGTTCGGCCCGCTCGACTTCGCGGTCGACGCGGGCGAAGCGCTGCTGGTCCAGGGCGGCAACGGCTCGGGCAAGACCACGCTGCTGCGCGTGCTGGCCGGCCTGCTGCAGGCCGACAGCGGCATCATCGCGATCGAGGGCCGCCCGGCCGCGCCGGCGCTGCGCGCGCAGGCCATCGCCTACCTGGGCCATCTGCATGCGCAGAAGGGCGACCTGTCGGTGCTGGAGAACCTGGACTTCCTGTGCGGCCTGCATGGCCAGCGGGCGAATCAGCGCCAGGAAGACGCGCTGGCCATCGTCGGCCTGTCAGGCTACGAGGACGCGCTGGCCCGGCAGCTGTCGGCCGGGCAGAAGAAACGGCTCTCGCTGGCACGGATGTGGCTGTCGCCGGCACCGCTGTGGCTGCTGGACGAGCCTTACGCCAACCTGGACCTGGAAGGCATCAACCTGGTCAACCGGATGGTCACCGCGCATCTGCGCGAGGGCGGCGCGACCCTGCTGACCACGCATGGCGCCTACGCCGCGCCGCCGGTGCGCACGCGGATGCTGGAACTGGGAGCGGCGGCATGAGCGCGCCGTCCCTGCTCGGCGCGGCCCGGGCCCTGCTGCAGCGCGATCTGCGTCTGGTCTGGCGGCGCCGCGGCGATGCGCTGCAGCCGGCGCTGTTCGCGCTGATGGTCGTGGTGATGTTCGCGCTGGCCATGGGCGGCGAGCGCCAGGTGCTGGAAAAGCACGTGGCCCCGTACGCGATCTGGGTGGCGGTGCTGCTGGCCGGCCTGCTGTCGCTGGACAGCCTGTTCCGCGGCGATGCCGAGGACGGCTCACTGGAGCAGTGGCTGCTGGCGCCGGTGCCGCTGGCCTGGCTGGTGGCGGTGCGCGTGGCCAGCCACTGGCTGACCACCAGCCTGCCGCTGCTGCTGGCCGTGCCGGTGCTGGGCGAGCTGCTGTACCTGCCGCACGCGCAGCTGGGCATGCTGATGCTGACCCTGCTGCTGGGCACGCCGGTGCTGGGCCTGCTCGGGGCGGTCGTGGCCGCGCTGACCGTCGGCCTGAAGCGCTCCGGCATCCTCGTGGCACTGCTGGCGTTGCCGCTGTACGTGCCGGTGCTGGTGTTCGGCGCCGGGTCGGTCGCGGCCAGCGCGCAGGGCCTGGATGCCAGCGGCGCGCTGCTGCTGATGGCGGCCGGCCTGGTCGCCTCGGCGGTGCTGGCGCCGATCGCGGCGGCGGCGGCGATCCGCATCTCGCAGGGCTGAACGGTTGTCGCATCCGCGCCCGCCACCGGCTGTCCTTGACTCGGATCAAGGCACCCCGTGCGCGGCGGGGACAGAATCGCACTGCACAACACCGCAAGGTCACAGGAGACCCCGAATGATCCGCAAACTGCTGCTCGCCGCCACCCTGCTCGCTGCCGCTCCGTTCGCCCAGGCCGCCACCTGCTCGATCGATCTGGAAGGCAACGACGCCATGAAGTACAACCTGGGCAACATCGACATCAGCCGCAGCTGCAAGGAGTTCACCGTGAACTTCAAGCACACCGGCAAGATGGCCCGCAACGTGATGGGCCACAACGTGGTCATCGCCAAGACCGCCGACATGAAGGGCGTGGACGCCGACGGCGTCAAGGCCGGCATCGCCGCCGACTACGTCAAGGCCGGCGACGCCCGCGTCATCGCCCACAGCAAGGTGATCGGCGGCGGGGAAACCACCTCGTTCAAGATCCCGGTGGCCAAGCTGGCCGGCACCGACCCGTACGCGTTCTTCTGCAGCTTCCCGGGTCATTCGACCATGATGAAGGGCTCGATCACGCTCAAACCGTGATCCGGCGCGGGCCACGGTCCTGGCGACCGTGGCCCGGCTTCGCTTGGCTAGCGGGGCATAGTCTGAAAAAATGCAAGGCCCGATGCCTGCCAGGCGCTGGTCCAGGCCGGCGTTGACCCCAGCAAGCGATGCGACTCTGTCCATGAATCCGGTGATGCGCTGGTTCCACCAACTGGGCTCACCCCCGTACTTCGACCGCTTCGCGGCGCGCTGGGCACCCTGGTGCTTCCTGGCCGCGCTGCTGACGATGGGCGTGGGCATCTGGCTGGCCCTGTTCGAGGTGCCGGCCGACTACCAGCAGGGCGACAGCGCCCGCATCCTCTACATCCACGTGCCAGCGGCCTGGATGAGCATGTTCGTGTTCGCCCTGATGGCGCTGTACGCCGCCATCGGCCTGGTCTGGCGGATCAAGCTGTGCGAGATCCTGTCCATGGCCTGCGCGCCGATCGGTGCCGCCTTCACCGTCATCACCCTGGCCACCGGCTCGATCTGGGGCAAGCCGATGTGGGGCACCTGGTGGGACTGGGACCCGCGTCTGACCCTGGAGCTGATCCTGCTGTTCCTGTACCTGGGCGTGATCGGCCTGTACCACGCCAGCGACGACCGCCGCAGCGCGGCGCGCGCGGCCGGCCTGCTGGCCATCGTCGGCGTCGCCCTGCTGCCGGTCATCCGCTACTCGGTCGAATGGTGGGATTCGCTGCACCAGGGCCAGACCATCCGCGTGTTCGGCGAGTCGAGCATGGATGCGAGCATGATCGCGCCGTTGTGGTGGATGGTGATCGGCACCAAGTTCTGGTTCGTCGGCTCGCTGCTGGCGCGTGCGCGCGCCGACAACCTGCGCCGCGAGGCCGGCAAGGACTGGATCCGTCGCCTCTCCGGAGATGCGCCATGAGCTATCTTCCGTACGTGATCGGCGCCTACGCCGTGTTCGTCGTGGTTCTGCTCTGGGATTTCCTCGCCCCGCGCCTGCAGATCCGCCGTGAGCTGCGTGCCGCGCGCCTGCGTGCACGCCGTGCCCGCCCTGCCGCCGCCCCCCAGGGAGAACTGAGCCGATGAACCCCGTCCGCCGCCGCCGGCTGATCTTCGTGATGCTGCTGGTGCTCGCGTCCGGCGCCACCACCGCGCTGGTGGCCATGGCCCTGCAGCGCAACGTCGCCTATCTGTACACGCCGGTCGAGGTATTGCGCGGCGACGCCGGCGAGCGCGCCCGCTTCCGCCTCGGCGGCATGGTCGAGAAGAACTCGTTCAAGCGCGAGGAAGGCTCGCTCGAATCCAGGTTCCTGGTGACCGACGGCGATGCCCTGCTCGAGGTCAGCTACACCGGCCTGCTGCCGGACCTGTTCCGCGAGGGCCAGTCGGTGGTGGCCACCGGCCGCATGCAGGATGGGGTGTTCGTCGCCGACGACGTGCTCGCCAAGCACGACGAGACCTACATGCCCAAGGAAGTGGCCGACAAGATGGGCCTCGCACACGAGAAGCACAACGTGCCGACCCCGCCGCCGGCGGAGCAGGCGCCTTGACGCCGGCCGACGGCGTCGCCGCGCACGCAACCGGAGCTCCGCATGCTTCCTGAAATCGGCCAGATCCTGCTGATCCTGGCCCTGCTCGTCGCCCTGCTGCAGGGCACGCTTCCGCTGATCGGCGCCCATCGCGGCAATGCCGCCCTGATGGCGCTGGCCCGGCCGACCGCGCATGCCCAGCTGCTGCTGGTGGCTGGCGCGTTCGCGATCCTGACGGTGGGCTTCGTCACCCAGGACTTCTCGGTCAAGTACGTGGCCGACAACTCCAACTCGCTGCTGCCGATGCTGTACCGCTATTCGGCGGTCTGGGGCGCGCACGAGGGCTCGCTGCTGCTGTGGGCGCTGGTGCTGGCGCTGTGGACCTCGGCAGTGGCGCTGTTCTCCCGCGGCCTGCCCGAACCGGTGGTCGCGCGCGTGCTCGGCGTGATGGGCTTCGTCGCGATCGGCTTCCTGGCGTTCCTGATCTTCACCTCCAACCCGTTCGTGCGGCTGCTGCCGGCGGCCACGGAAGGGCGCGACCTGAATCCGCTGCTGCAGGATCCGGGCCTGATCATCCATCCGCCGATGCTCTACTTCGGCTATGTCGGCTTCGCGGTGCCGTTCGCGTTCGCGATCGCCGCGCTGCTCGACGGACGCATCGACGCGCGCTGGCTGCGCTGGACCCGGCCCTGGACCAACGTCGCCTGGGCGTTCCTCACCCTGGGCATCGCGCTCGGCAGCTGGTGGGCGTACTACGAGCTGGGCTGGGGCGGCTGGTGGTTCTGGGATCCGGTCGAGAACGCCAGCTTCATGCCGTGGCTGGCCGGTGCCGCCCTGATCCATTCGCAGGCGGTGACCGAGAAGCGCGGCAGCTTCGCCGGCTGGACCCTGCTGCTGGCGATCGCCTCGTTCTCGCTGTCGCTGCTGGGCACGTTCCTGGTCCGCTCCGGCGTGCTGACCAGCGTGCACGCGTTCGCCGCCGATCCCTCGCGCGGCCTGTTCATCCTGGTGTTCCTGGGCGCGGTGGTCGGTGCCTCGCTGCTGCTGTACGCGCTGCGTGCCGGCCGGCTCGAGGCCGGTGCCGGGTTCCAGCCCGAATCGCGCGAGACCCTGCTGCTGCTCAACAACCTGCTGCTGACCAGCGCCTGCGCGATGGTCCTGCTGGGCACGCTGTATCCGCTGATCGCCGACTCGCTGGACCTGGGCAAGATCTCGGTCGGCCCGCCCTACTTCGGCCTGCTGTTCTTCGTGCTGATGGCGCCGCTGGTGGCGCTGGTGCCGTTCGGTCCGCTGGTGCGCTGGCAGCGCGACCAGGCCTCCAAGGTCGCGCGGCTGCTGCTGCCGTGGCTGGCCCTGGCCCTGGTGCTGGCGGTGCTGGCCTGGTTCATGGCGCCGCAGGGGGCGTGGAAGACCGCGCTGGGCGTGGCCGGTGCGGTCTGGGTCGGCGCGGGCACGCTGTATTTCGTCTGGGGCCGCCTGCGCAAGAGCGGCCGGTTGACCCTGGAAATGTGGGGCATGGTGCTCGGTCACCTGGGCGTGGCCGTGTTCCTGGTCGGCGCGCTGCTGGTCGAGGCGCAGAACGTGCAGCGCGAGGTCGCGCTCAAGCCCGGCCAGTCGCTGGAGGTGTCCGGCTACACCTTCCGCTTCGAGGGCGTGGACGAGAAACAGGGGCCGAACTACCTGTCCGACCGCGGCCACATACAAGTCCTGCGCGGCGACCGCGAGCTGGTGCTGCTGCATCCGGAAAAGCGGGCCTACGCCAGCGGCGGTCAGGTGATGACCGAGGCCGGCATCCGGCCGGGGCTGACCGGCGACGTCTACGTCGCCCTCGGCGAGCCGCTGGGCGGCGATGCCTGGGCGGTGCGCGTGCACATCAAGCCGTTCGTGCGCTGGATCTGGGCGGGCTCGCTGCTGATGGCGCTGGGCGCCTTCGTCACCGCCGCCGACCGGCGCTTCCGCCGCCTTCCGGAGAAGTCCGCATGAGCACGCCGAACAAGCCCCAGGGCCTGCCGCCGGTCGCCATCGTGATCGGTGCGCTGTTCTTCATCGGCCTGGTGGGGCTGATGCTGCACGGCGTGCTGCGCTCGGGCGACGAGGACCGCGATGTCCTGCCGTCGGCCCTGATCGACAAGCCCGCACCGGCCTTCACCCTGCCCGTCCTGCACGACCCGACCGTCCAGTTCGGCGCGGACGACCTGCGTGGCGCACCGTACCTGCTCAACGTCTGGGGCAGCTGGTGCGCGGCCTGCCGCGACGAGCACCCGGTGTTGACCGCCTTCGCCCAGACCAAGCGCGTGCGCGTGGTCGGCTACAACTGGCGCGACGAGCCGGACGACGCGCTGCGCTGGCTCGAGCGCTACGGCAATCCGTTCTTCGTGGTGGTCGCCGACAAGGAAGGCCGCTACGCGCTGGACTGGGGCGTGGCCGGCGCACCGGAGACCTTCCTGGTCGATGCGCAGGGCAAGGTGCGCTGGAAGCACACCGGGCCGCTGACCGACGCGATCGTGCGCGAACGGCTGCTGCCGGCGCTGGAGCAGGCGGAGCAGGCGCGGTGAGCCCGGTCCTGCGCGCCCTGCTGCTGGCGCTGGGCCTGCTGCTGTCCGGCCTGGCCGGCGCCCAGCCGGCCGGCGACATGAGCCCGCTGGAGTTCAACGACACTGCCGAGGAAGCCCGCTTCCAGCGGCTGACCGCCGAACTGCGCTGCGTGATGTGCCAGAACCAGTCGCTGGCCGACTCCCATGCGCAGATCGCGCAGGACATGCGCCGCGAAGTGCTTTCGCTGATGCGCGAAGGCCGCAGCGACGCCGACGTGAAGCGCTTCCTCGTCGACCGCTACGGCGAGTTCGTGCTGTACCGCCCGACGGTCGATGCGCATACCTGGGTGCTGTGGTTCGGCCCGGCCCTGCTGCTGCTGGCCGGTGCCGTGGTGGTCTGGCGGATCGTGCGCGCGCGCGCGCGGTCGGTGGCCGGCAGCCGTGGCAATGAAGAGGAAACCGAATGGTGACGCCCGTTTTCGCCGCGATCGCCGCGGTGCTCAGCCTGGGCGTGCTCGCCTGGGTGCTGTGGCCGCTGTGGCGCCGGATCGGACTGCCGCTGGCCGGATCGGTGCTGGCCCTGACCCTGGTGACGTTCGCGCTCTACCAGTGGGTGGGCACCCCCGAGGCGCTGCATCCGGTCGAGACCGAGAACCCGCAGAACCTGGACGAGGCGATCACCCGCCTGCAGGCCGAGCTGGAGCGCAACCCGAACCAGCCCGAGGGCTGGGCGCTGCTGGGGCGTTCGCACGCCACGCTGGGCCGCCCGCTGGAGGCGCGCGAGGCCTATGCGCGCGCGGTGCAGCTGGCGCCGGACGAACCGGCCCTGCTGGTCGACGCCGCCGAATCCCGCGCACTGGCCGATCCGCAGCGCCGCTTCGACGCGCAGGCCGTGCAGTGGCTGCAGCATGCGCTCGCGCGGCAGCCGGGCCATCCGCGCGCGACCTGGTTCCTCGGTGTCTGGCATCGCCAGTCCGGCCGCCCGGCCGACGCCGCAGCGACCTGGGAAACCCTGATCGGCAGCGTCGACGACGCCACCGCGCGCAGCCTGCGCACGCAGATCGACGAGGCCCGCGCCGACGCCGGCCAGGCGCCGCTGGCGGCCGCGCCGGCGCCCCCGGAGAGTCCCGCCGGTGCGACCGCGACCGACGCCGCCAGCCACGCGCTGCAGGTCAGGGTCAGCCTGGCGCCGGACGTGGCCGCACGCCTGCAACTGTCCGCGGATGCGACCGTGTTCGTGATCGCACGCGCCCCCGGCGGCCCGCCGATGCCGGTCGCGGCCGAACGCCACCGCCTGCGCGACCTGCCGCTGGACACGGTGCTCGACGACGCCGACGCCGCCATGCCGACGCTGAAGCTGTCGCAGCTGGACGAAGTCGAGGTGCTGGCCCGGATTTCGGCCGGCGGCGATGCCGAACGCAGCGCCGACGACCTGGAGTCGACCCCGGTACGGGTCCGCCTGCCGGCCAGCGGACCGCTGGAACTGGTGATCGGCGCCGAACGCTGATCCGGCGGAACGCTGGATCCCGCCGCCTGCCTGCCGTGGCGGGCGGCGATCCCGTTACACTCCCGCGCCTATGTCCGAGTTCATCCCGCCCGGCAGTCGCTTCCACGCGCTGACCTCGCCCTTCCCGATGAAACGCGGCGGCGCGCTGCATGGCGCGCGCATCGCCTACGAAACCTGGGGCACGCTCGACTCCGCCCGCGGCAACGCGGTGCTGATCGTCACCGGCCTCTCTCCCGATGCCCATGCGGCGGCCAGCGTCGACGATCCCGGCCCCGGCTGGTGGGAGGCCATGCTCGGCCCCGGCAAACCGATCGACAGCGACCGCTGGTTCGTGGTCTGCGTCAATTCGCTCGGCAGCTGCAAGGGGTCGACCGGCCCGGCGTCGCGCGACCCGGCCACCGGCGAGCCGTACCGGCTCACCTTTCCCGAGCTGTCGGTGGAGGACATCGCCGACGCGGCGGCAGAAGTCGTGCGTGGCCTGGGCATCGAACGGCTGGCCTGCGTGATCGGCAACTCGATGGGCGGCATGACCGCGCTGGCCCTGCTGCAGCGGCATCCCGGCATCGCCCGCGCCCATCTCAACATCTCCGGCAGCGCCCGCGCCCTGCCGTTCTCGATCGCGGTGCGCTCGCTGCAGCGCGAGGCGATCCGGCTGGATCCGAACTGGAACGAAGGCCGCTACGACGAGGCGACCTGGCCTGAATCGGGCATGCGCATCGCCCGCAAGCTCGGCGTGATCACCTACCGCTCGGCGCTGGAGTGGGACGGCCGCTTCGGCCGCGTGCGACTGGAATCGGACCGCCCCGACGAGGAGCCGTTCGGCCTGGAGTTCCAGGTCGAGAGCTACCTGGAGGGTCACGCGCGCCGCTTCGTGCGCCGCTTCGATCCCAACTGCTATCTGTACCTGAGCCGGTCGATGGACTGGTTCGACCTGGCCGATGTCGCCGGCGGCGACGTGCTCGCCGGGCTGGCCAGGATCCGGGTCGAACAGGCGCTGGCGATCGGCGCCAACACCGACATCCTGTTCCCGGTCGAACAGCAGGAAGAGATCGCCGACGGACTGGCGCTGGGCGGTGCCGACGCCCGCTTCCTCGGCCTGGATTCGCCGCAGGGGCACGATGCCTTCCTGGTCGACTTCGAGCGCTTCGGGCCTGCGGTCAGGGGATTTCTCGACGGGCTGTGACTCCGGACGGTGCGCGGGCAACATCCCGATAACGCATTTGGCAGTACACTGCCCCTATTCAGGTTCGCGGGTGGCGGGTATGCACTTCATTGGAAAGGAGAAATTCGTCGCGGCGCTGGACGCGGCCGTGAGCGGATCCGCCGACGATGTCGTGGCTTCCGTGCGGGACGCACTGGCCTCCCTGTGCGCAGACCCGGACGTGCTGCTGCCCCCCGAGATCCTGGTCCCGCTCGACACGCATTACGCGCGCCGGCTGCTGCATGCCAGCGAGGCCCACGGCTACGCCGTGATCGCCATGACCTGGGGCCCGGGACAGGGCACGGCCATCCACGACCACGGCGGCGCCTGGTGCGTCGAGGGGGTGTGGCACGGCCACCTCACGATCACCGACTACCTGCCGGTACAGACCGATGGCGACCGCTGGCGTTTCGTCGCCTCCGCGTCGATCCAGGCGCCGCCCGGTTCCACCGGTGGCCTGTTGCCACCCGACGAGTACCACACCGTCCGCAACGCGAGCCCGGACGAGGTCGCCGTCTCGATCCACGTCTACGAACGCCCGATGGTCCGCTGCAACGTGTTCGACCCCGAACATGCCGGCTCGGCCTGGACCCTGCGCCGCGAGATGCAGCTGGACACCGACCAATAGGCCAATAGGCATCGGCCGCGTCCGGCCGCTATACTGCGCGACCTGGCCGAAGTGGCGGAATGGTAGACGCAGCGGACTCAAAATCCGCCGGTAGCGATATCGTGTGGGTTCGAGTCCCACCTTCGGCACCAGCGACCTGGCCCCGGTTTCGGGGCTTCGTCGTTTCTGGCCCGTGCAGATTTCGTGGGTCGCCGCTCAGGCCGGCACGCTGGCGTCGGCACTGACGATTCCGGTGCGGCGCAGGTCGGCCCAGAAGCCGGCCGGGATGGCGACGGTCATCGACTCCACGTTGGCCCTGGCCTGCTCGGCATTGCGTGCGCCCGGCACGATCGAGGACACGACCTCCGGTGCCGCGGCGAACTGCAGCGCGGCCGTGCGCAGGTCCACGCCGTGGCTGGCGGCGATCTCCATCGCCTTCGCCCGCTTCTCCGCCGCGCCCGCAGGGACCGGCCGGCCTCCGTAGAGGTAACGGTCACGGCCGGTCAGGTAGCCGGCCAGCAGGGGCGAGCCGACCATCACCGAGATGCCGCGCGCGTGCAGTTTCGGGAACACGCCGGCGAGCGCCTGCTCGTGATCGAGCAGCGAGTACTGGCAGGCCAGCAGGAACATGTCCGGCTCGGCGACCTCGATCGCGCGCAGCGCGGGATCGGGCGTGTTCACGCCCATGCCCCAGGCCTTGATCAGGCCCTCCTCGCGCATCTTCGTCAGCTCCACGAATGCGCCGGTGCGCGCCTGCTCGAAGTACTCGGTCCAGCGCTCGCCCATGTCGCCGTTGTCCGGCGACAGGTCGTGCACGAACACGATGTCCAGGTGCGAAACGCCAAACCGCTGCAGGCTGTCCTCCACCGAGCGGCGCGTGCCCTCGGCGCTGTAGTCGTAGCGGTAGTCGAACGGCGACGGGTCCTTCCAGCTGGTCTTCTTCGGCGAACGGCTCGCCGTGAGCAGGCGGCCGATCTTGCTCGACAGCACATATGCATCGCGCGGCTTCTGCGCCAGCACGTGGCCGAAGCGGCGCTCGCTCAGCCCCAGCCCGTACCAGGGCGAGGTGTCGAACACGCACGCTCCGGCACTCCACGCCGCCTCGAGCGCCGCCTGCGCGTCGGCCTCGGCGACAGCCGCGAAATTGTTGCCCAGCGGTGCGCCTCCCATCCCGGTCACCGCATGGGGCCGCCAGCGACCGCCGGATCGTGGCGCGTTGACCGGCAGCGGCCGTCGTCCCGTGCTGCCAGTCGTTGGCATCACATCACCCGGCGTGCGCTGGGCCTGCGCGATCAGCGGGCCGGCGGCGAGGGCCGCCGATGCATAGGCGGCGGCGCTCAGGAAGCTTCGACGGGTCGACATGGGTATCTCCGGTCAAGTGTGCAGTCATGCGGCTCATGGCGATGCGTTCCCCTGCATCGTGCGTCGACATCGCCCTCCCGCAGTCTGTCGCGCAGGCTGCGTCCGTGCCGTGACGGCGGCGGCTCCTGCGCGCGTGACGTGGGAGCTGCCCGCCCATGCGCCGATACGCGCATGTGCCGACCGGACGAAGATCAGCGCGGCCCGCCGCAGGCCCCGGGACGACGTGGATGCGTGGGCGACGGTCGCCACAAAGCTGGCGGTGGACGCAGGCCGGGGCTTCGCGGGCAGCCTGGCCGGACCGGCATCAAGCTCCAGCGATTTCCGGACCACCGCCTGCCCGCTCTGAGGCACGTCGACACAGGCGTCGTGCACGAGGCGCGATGCCGCCCGGCGCAGTGCCGGGCCTCGCTCTTCATGCTGGCGATCGGAAGCGGTGATAGGCCCGCCCCGGTTTGCCCGGTAATCAGATATCAGGGCACCGCGACGTCGGCGCCCGACAAGGAGAGTGGCGATGACACGGCATCAGGGGCGGCCCATGCGGGGGACCGACGAGACATCACGCGCGGGTCTGACACTGCGCACCCAAGATTTCTTCAAGGCTTACCGCAAGGCACGCTCATGGTCGTGCCCGCCACAGGTGTCGGCGCTGGCTGCCTTCAGGTTCGCGTTGTGGGGCGACAGCGGCGAGTTCCGCAGTCATCGTGGATGGCGCACGTCGCGCCTCTACCGCTGCTGATGACGACCTGCGATCAGGCCGTCGCCGCGGCGTAGTGCCGCGCGGTCCAGCTGGCGAGCAGTTCCTCGCACAGCGACTCGAGCGCCATGATCCGGACCGTGCCGTAGTTGGCCAGCCGGATCATCCGTTCAACATAGATTTCCCGCCCGTACTCGGCGGTTTCGAGCATCGATTTGGTGAAGCCGTTCGGCATCACGCCGCGGGTACCATCCTTGCTGCCACCCACGTAGAGGACAATGGACATTCGGCCGGTTCCTTGTTCCGTATTGCGCTTCGGTCGACAAGCGCAAGTGTGGCCGACACGCCGTTAGAATTCCGTGCAACGCACGTTACCGTTTGCGCATGGCCGCACGACGATGGCCCCGGCGTTCAGTTGCCGCGCAGGCGGGGCCACCAGCCATGGCCATGCATCGCATAGTGATCGGCGGCACGCTCGAACGGATTGCGCACCGAGATGCCGCCGCAGGCGAAGTAGACCGGGACGAACAGCGGGCCGAGCACCATGTACTGGTAGACATGCGCACGCTCGTGGTCGCCCAGGCGCACCTGCGGATGGCGGCAACGGCCGGCCCGGTGCTCGTAGGTCGCGCAGAACACGTCCAGGCTCGCGCCGGTGTGCAGGATCGCGTTGCCGAGGGTCATCGCACCACCCGGACCCCACGGCCAGCGCGCGATCACGATGGCGCGGTCGCGGCGACTCACGCGAAAGCGCGCGCCGAACGGCAGCGCAGCCACGCCTGCGCACAGTGCGGCCAGCGTATAGGGCGCCGCCCACAGGCAGCCGAGCCAGAATCCCGCGACGCGCAATGGCGCGCGCAGCCCCCGTTCCGCCTGCGCGACCATCAATCCCCTTCGTTCGGGATCAGCAGCCACAGGATCAGGTAGACCAGCAGGCCGGGGAACGCGGCGGAGAGGATCGACCCCGCCACGTAGCCCAGGCGCAGCAGATTGGCGTTCCAGCCAAGGCGACGGGCGATACCGCCGATCACACCGGCGATCATCCGGTCGTTCAGGGAACGCGACAGCCCGGTGGTGGGATGTGCACTGACGTTCATGGCGCGCTCCGCGAAGGCGCTGGCTGGGCAGGTGTTTCGAGTCTATCGCGCTGACCGGTGCGTACGCGTGAGGGACAACTGCTCCCTGAACCAGTCACCGGCATCACGCTCGGCCTGCCCCGGACAGACGACGCGGTAGGCCTTGCCGCTGAGCATGCTGCGGCTGGCCGCGGCCTCGATGAAGTCCTCGGCCGTGCCTTCGCGGCCGCGCTTGCGCGCCACGTCGTACTTGCGCTGCAGGTGGGACTGCGCTTCGGCGGCATCGTGCCAGCGTCCATTGCGCTGGAAGCGGCACCCGGACTGGCCGAGCGCGGCGATCAGGGCACGCACCTCGGCATCCGCGGAGGCCGCTGGCGTCTGCTGGGCGGATGCGGGTGCCGCGCACGCCAGCAGCGCGCACAGGACCGCGGCGATCGAGATGCCGTTCCGCTTGATGGAAAAAAGACCGGTGTTCATGCAGCCACATCCCCATGGAGGCCGGACAGTCCAGCCGCGTGCGCACGGGCCGCGGCGACCGGTGTACGCCGTGGCGCCACTTTCAGCGCCTGGCCGCCAGCCAGCGCTCGATCGCCGCCGGTACTTCGCGCTGGGCGCGGCTGGAGACGTAGATGCCGATGTGGCCGCCCTTGAAGCCCAGCTCGGTGTAGTCGTCGGTGCCCACCAGACCGGCCAGCGCGCGCGAGGCATCCGGCGGCACCAGGTGGTCCTGCTCGGCATAGATGTTGAGCACCGGCATGTCGACGAATCCCAGGTCCACCGGCTGCGCACCGATCTTCGCCGTGCCGTTGACGAAGGCGTTGCCCTGGTAGAACTGCTTGATGAACTCGCGGAAGGCTTCACCGGCCTGGTCGGGCGAATCGAAGATCCACTTTTCCATGCGCAGGAAATCCTCGACCGCCTTCGGATTCTCCAGCGTGTCGACCAGACCCACGTACTTCTGCAGGTTCAGCCGGAACGGCTTGAGCATCAGGTAGCTGGCGTTCATCAGGTCGGCCGGGACATTGCCGAGCGTATCGACGAACAGGTCCACGTCGAGTTCGCGCACCCAGCTCGACAGCATGTTGTCCGGTGTCTGGAAATCCACCGGGGTGACCATCGTCACCAGGTTGCGCACCTTCTCCGGGTGCAGCGCCGAGTAGCACAGCGAGAACGCGCCGCCCTGGCAGACGCCGAGCAGGTTCAGCGGGCCATCGCCGGCTGCGTTCAGATGATCGACCGCGCCGTCGATGTAGCGGTTGATGTAATCGTCCAGGGTCAGGTAGCGGTCCGAGCGGTCCGGATAGCCCCAGTCGAGCACGTACACATCCACGCCCAGCGCGAGCAGGCCCTTGACCAGCGAGCGGTCGGCCTGCAGGTCGACCATGTAGGGCCGGTTGACCAGTGCATAGACGATCAGCAGCGGCGGGCCGGACGCGGGACGCTCGCCGACGAAGCGGTACAGCACGACCTTGCCGTCGCGCCAGACTTCCTGCTTCTCGGTCGCACCGTACTCGACATCGGGAATGTCGCCGAGCGTGCGCATGCCGTCCGCCAGCCGCTGCTGGAAGCGCAGCGCCTCCTGCGCCAGATCGACCGGATTGAACTGCAGCGGGCCCTGGCTCATTTACCCGGCCCTCCGCGCTTGCCGCGCGTGCGCGTGCCGCCGGTGGTCTCGGCGGGAGACGCCGGTACCGCATCGAGATTGCGGCTGACCCAGTCCTTGATCGAGACCACGTTGCGGGGCGTGCCGCCGGTGGCCGTGCGGCCGGCTGCGGTGGCCTTGCTGGCCGCCACCTTTCTGCCGGCCGCGGGCTTTCCGGCGGGTGTCGCCTTCGACGCCTTCCTTCCTGCTGCCGTCGCCTTCGACGCCTGACGGGAGGCAGGCGAGCCGGTCCTGCCACGGCCGGGCTGGACGGCAGGCGCGTGCTTCGCAGGCGCCGCTGCAGCGGCGGCAGGCTTGCTGCCCGCGCGGCGCGGCGCGGGCGTGGTCTTCTTGCCGGCCGGCTCTGCGAACGTCGCACTGGCCGATGCCGCGACAGCGCGGGATCTGGCCGGCTTTTTCCCCTTGGC
>Ga0075364_10000478_pt1 | contig 20305 bp, 19 predicted proteins | sample EndMetdeltDD1764_FD_71517 | JGI IMG/M metagenome (GOLD analysis project Ga0075364, IMG submission 71517) | Populus endosphere microbial communities from Tennessee, USA - Endosphere MetaG P. deltoides DD176-4 | ecosystem: Host-associated > Plants > Roots > Endosphere | place: USA: Tennessee...
CGAGAGGACATCACCCGCCTGGCGTGGGTGTGGACAGGGGTGATGGTGGTGTTTTTTTCCATCCCCAGTTCCAAGCTCATTGGCTATATTCTGCCGGCCTTGCCTCCCCTTGCCATGCTGTTGGCCCTGAAATCTGCGCAGTGGATTGCACCGTCTCGTCCCGACTTGCCGCCCGCCTCGCCACCAGGGGCCGCCACAGGCTGGCTCGCCCGCCTGCGGTCAGGCGCGGCGCCGCACCCGGGCGGCCATGCAGAAGGCTCGTACCCGTGGCGAAACTGGACACTTGGTGCGCTGGCACTGTGCGTGGCCATGCCGCTGGTCGCCACGCTGGTCGCGCGACCGGCGACCGCGCCCCTGGCCGATGTGCTGACGCGTCAGGGCCGCCCGACCGACGTCGTGGTGGCCATCGAAACCTATCCGTTTGATCTCAACCTGCTGGCCCGGCGCAGTACGCCCCTCTGGGTCGTCGATAACTGGGCCGATCCCGACCTGCCCAAACGCGACAACTGGCGCAAGGAACTCTTCGATGCGGCGGCTTTTGCCGCTCCCGGCACCGGCGAGCAGCGACTGCTTTCGCGGCAGGCGCTGGAAAGTCGCCTGTGCGCCGCACCGCTGGGCAGTCGTGTCTGGCTCTGGGCCCGCCTGCGCATGAAACCGAACTATCCCGTCTTGCAACAGGCCAGGCTGGCGGCACAAAACGGTGAGAACGGCCTGTGGCTGTGGGAGAAAAAATCAGGGTGCGACGCCATGCCTGCGTCGCCCCCCCAGGCCGCGCAGGAAGATCGCACCGCATCGATGGCATCGACCAGCGCTGTGGTGGCGCAACCGGATCGATGGCACCTCCTGGGCACGCGTGTGCCGCCCCTGCGCGATGCCATCATTCGACACCTGCTCATCACGCAGTGGGCTTTGCGACGCTAAAGGCGTGCAAGTGGGAGTGGGCCCGGACCTTGCTGGTATCCTTCCAAGCGACGTCGGTGTCGTTTCACGCCACGCCCTGGCCATTGCCGAATCGGCCATGCAAGGTGTCGGCTGCCCGGGATTCAGGTCATGTACAGCTTTCTCATTTTTCTGGCCACGCTGGCGCTCATGGAGCTTGCCGCGGCATTGCTGCACCGCTACGTCATGCACGGGTGGGGCTGGCGCTGGCATGCCTCCCACCATCACCCACGCACGGGCTTGTTCGAGACCAACGACCTGTATGCCCTGGTGTTTGCCACTGTTGCCATCGTCCTGATCTGGTTCGGCACCGATGGCTACTGGCCGCTGCAATGGGTGGGCGCGGGAATGACCGCCTATGGCTTTCTGTACTTCCTGGTGCACGATGGCCTGGTGCACCGGCGGTTGCCGATGGCCTATACGCCCAGAAAAGGATACTTGCGCCGTTTATACCAGGCTCATCTGCTGCACCATGCGGTGCACGACAAGCATGGCGCAGTATCTTTCGGGTTTCTTTATGCCCAGCGTCCCGAGGTGCTCAAGAGGCGGCTTGACCAGCTGAAATCCGTTCGGACCCATCGCCGCCCGGGCGCGTCCACAAAGTAGCCGGTCGCTGATGAACCGGGGCGACGCGCGATCGCGCGGCCTTGTGCGCACCGCCCACCAGCTGCGACATTTTTTCTGCCTTGCTGGTGCTCACGCGCCCCTCCCAGGCTTTCGCGCCCTGGCCCTGCACCTTGCGCCCGATGGCGCGATAGACGCCATGCGCCGTGCCGACCGCCCAGGCGCTGCGCACCGGCATCGCGGACAGCCCCGCAAGCGCCGAATCGTAATAGGGTTCGGCACTCGCGACCAGGCGCATGGCCAGGCGTGCCAGTTTCTCGCGCCCTTCGCCTCGCCTGATGTCCTCCAGCGTCAGGCCTTCCGCAAGCATCCATTCCTGCGGGATGTAGCATCGCCCGATGGCGGCGTCTTCGACGATATCGCGTGCAATATTGGTGATCTGAAACGCCAGGCCCAGGTCGCACGCACGATCCAGGTCAGAGGGCGCGTGAACATCCAGAATCGAGGCCATCATCAAGCCAACCACCCCCGCCACGCGATAGCAATACAACAGCGTGTCCTCGAAGGTCGCATAGCGATAGCCCACCACATCCATCTCGTAGCCGGCCAAGTGATCGAGCGCCAGGCTCATGGGAATCGAATGCCGCACGACCACCGTTTGCAAGGCAGCAAAGGCGGGCGTACTCATGCTTTCGCCATTGAATGCCCGCCGGGTGTCTTCCTTCAACCGCTGCAGTCTGGATCTGGCGGAATCGCTGGCCGGGGTGGGGCTTCGAAAGCCTGATATCTGGCCGTCGATCACATCGTCGCAATGGCGGCACCAGGCATACAGCATCAAGGCGCTGCGACGCACGTCGGGCGGAAACAGACGGCTGGCCAGGTCGAAGCTCTTCGAGCCCCTGGCCATGCTCTGTTGCGCGTGAAGATAAACCGCATCGCTCATGGTGCAAGGTCCTGGATCACAAGGCTGGCAGTGGCTTTAGCGGAGCCGATCACCCCCGGCACACCTGCACCGGGATGCGTACCCGCCCCCACCAGGTACAGATTACCAATATCGGCGTCCCGATTGTGAGGCCGGAACCACGCGCTTTGCGTCAGAATCGGTTCCAGTGAAAACGCCGAGCCCAGATGAGCATTGAGCTGGTCCCTGAAATCAAATGGCGTGAAGTATCGGCTCGTCCTGATGTGGGATCGCAGACCGGGCATATACAGCCGTTCCAGATATTCAAAAATGCGATCCCGGTACTTCGGGCCTTCCACATCCCAATCGATATCGGCATTACCCAGATGCGGTACGGGTGCAAGCACGTAGTGCGCCCCACAGCCGGAAGGCGCAAGCGAGGGATCGGTAACGCAGGGCGCGTGCAGATAGAGCGAAAAATCATCTGGCAGCACATCGCCTTTGAATATCTCCTGGATCAGTTCACGGTAACGCGCACCGAAGCAGACCGTATGATGTTCCAGGCCCGGGTAAGTAGTGTCCACCCCGAAATAGATGACGAACAATGAGTTGCTGAAGCGCTTTTTCTGCAGCGCGCGAGCCGTTCGGGCTGCCGCGGGGTGTCCCGCCAGCAACGCCTTGTAGGTGTGTACGACATCGGCATTGGACGCCACGGCGTCTGCCTTGAACGTTTGCCCGCCGTGCGTCACCACTTCGTGGATACGGCCTTGTTCCACGCGCAAGGAGGCCACCTCGGCATCGGTATGCAGGCGCCCACCCAGATCCTCGAACAGCCTGACCAGCCCTTTCACCAGCGCACCCGTGCCTCCCCGTGGGAACCAGACGCCCCATTGGCGTTCGAGCGCGTGGATGAGGGTGTAGATGGACGACGTGGCGAAGGGATTGCCCCCGACCAGCAGCGAGTGAAAGGAAAAGGCCTGGCGCAGCTTGTCGTTTTCGATGAATCGCGAGACCTGGGTGTAGACGCTGCGCCAGGCGTGCAGGCGGGCCAGCTGCGGGCCTGCGCTGATCATGTCGCGAAAGGACAGAAAGGGAACCGCGCCCAGTTTCAGATAGCCCTCTTCGAACACCGCCTTCGAGTAGGCGAGAAACTTCGCATAGCCCGCAACGTCGGCGGGGTTCAATGCGTGGATCTGCCGGTCCAGCGCATCCTGGTCATTCACATAGTTGAAAACCGTGCCGTCCTCCCAGCGCAATTGGTAGAAAGGCGAGACCGGCAGGAGCTCCACATAGTCGCGGATGTGCCGGCCTGAGAGTGCGAACAGCTCTTCCAGACAGCTCGGATCGGTAATCACCGTCGGGCCGGCATCGAACACGTAGCCCTGGTCCTCGTATACATAGGCGCGTCCACCCGGCTTATCCCGCTTCTCCAGAAGCGTGGTCTGAATACCGGCCGACTGCATCCGGATGGCCAGCGCCAGCCCGCCAAAGCCTGCACCGATCACCACGGCATGTTTTTTACTGTCGATCGTCATAACCGCCTTTGAAATCTTCGAGTGTGGTTTTCAGGGCCGCTCGCGCGGCTTGCATCACCGGGACGGGCGGCTTGCCCGACAGGATGCGCAGGCGGTCGAACCCCGTGAGCCGCCTCGCATAGAAACGCTGGATGAGCGATGGAGAAAGGCCATAGAACCGCTGCATGGCACGCCAGCGCTGATCGGGCCGCCCTGCCAGAAAGAGCATGCGATTGAGCAGGCGGTAAAAGCCCTGCGCGCGCCAGTCCCGCCGCCCATCGGCGGCCAGCGCCGCGCACACGCCTGCCCGATCCAGCACGTCGAGGCGGCCGAGCAACTCGGCTACGCGTACCGCGTCAGGCAGGGAATACCCTGTGGTGTGATGAAAACGGCTGCCCTGCAGACCCACGCGAGCCACGCGCTCGCCCTCGGGCCAGAGCAGCTCGGGGTCGCCTGCCAGCACGATGGGCAGCGAACCCTGCTCCTGGCGCCACACCTTGTGGACCTGCCAACCGTGCGCCTGAAGGTAATGATCGATATTGTCGTGCAGGGTCTGCATTCCCATCGCCGCACGATCCACATAGTGGGTATCTTCGATCAGCAGCCGGTCATCGGAGAAAGGCAGGACGTAGACAAATCGATAGCCATCCTGCTGCTCGACGGTGGCGTCCATGATGATCGGCCGCAGCAGGCCATGGGGCGCCGTGAGTTGTACTTCCTTGCCCAGGAAATTCTGGAAGCCCAGGACCAGACCTTCTCCCGACTGCGGGCCGCGGCCATCGATCACCAATGCCGCGCGGTGCCGCGTGCCATCCTGCAGCACGACCTCATCGGCGGTGACCTCGTGCACGGGGCTGTTCAGGTGCAGGTCCGGCCCCAGCATGGCACTGATGACGTCGTGGAAGCGATCGGACGTGATGCTCAGGTATTCACCCGTAAACGTGCGCGTGCCGTTGGGAAAACGGGTGTCGTAACCCGGCCATCGTGCAACGATCAGCGGCTCGATCCACGCCAACTGGGCGGGTGTCAGATCTGAACGGTGAAACGACCAGGTATGGTTGCCCCCCATACGATCGGCTGCCTCGAACATGGCGATGCGCAGGCCCGGTCTGCTTGCGCGCAAATGCAGTGCGATCAGTCCGTTGGCCAGACCGGCACCGATCAGCACGACATCGGCCACCCCCTCACCCATGGTGAATGGCGCCGTACTGCGCACTGACCGGGGCCGGCATCAGCGCATCCAGAATGATGTCGACCGCGCGCGGCGTGCCGCCGGCGCTGTCGACCCATGCCGCCTGGCGGTTCAGGCCGTCGCGCACGCGCCGATCATCCATCACTGCGCGCAACAGCCTGCCCAGGCGACTCGAACTGACCCACCCTGGCCAGGCACGGTAACCGACCTGTGCGTGAACCACTCTCGCGGCAACGCCGGCCTGATCGAAGGCCAGCGGCAACGCCAGAATGGGGGTGCGGGATGCGATGGCGTCCAGAACAGTATTGAGCCCGGCGTGCGTGACGACCGCGCTGGCATCGCGCAGCACGGCCTGCTGGTCTGCAAAAGCGACCACGCGTGTCGCGCCAATGCGCTCGAGTCGCGCCACTTCCTGCGGGCGCAAACGGGCGCAATGTGCGATCAAAAGATCGATTCCTATTGCCTCGCAGGCCCGGGCGATCTTGTGGAACAGCGAAAATCGATGCCCCTGCAGCGTACCCAAAGAGGCAAAGACAAACGCGCGTGCGGGCGCGGCGCGGTCACCCTGTACCGTGGACCGATCCCGCAGAGGCCCCACATGGTGCAGCGGTACGGACTCGTCCGACCTGGGAAAATCAAACCCGGCCGTGGTCTGCGAAATCTGCGCCAGGGGCGAGAGACACTCGTCCATACGCTGGCGAGGACGCACCCCCATCTGCCTGGCCTGACCCTCAATCACGGTGGACAGGGGCTGCATCATCCAGTCATAGACGCGCGTGCTGCCCGCATACATCGACGCCGAGACCTCACTGCTGCTCAGCGCAAACGGCATGACCGGCAAGGGCAAGCCGGCCTGGCGATTGATCGGCAGGGCACATGCCACCGACACGAACGGGATGCGCAGGGCCTCGGCCACCAGCCCGCCCGCAGCTTCCATCTGATCGACGATCAGCGCGTCGATGCGCGCGCGCCTGACCACCGCGGGCAACTCCCGACACAGCATATCCGTGGTGCGGGCCATGTCCCTGATGACGGCAGCCACGCCCCAGGGGCCGCCCGGGCTGGCTGCCAGCGCCACGGTGCGCGCTAGGCTGCCGGCCGGATGAGTGGCCTGCCCCACGCTTTCGAACGAAATGGTCGAGCCGTGCAAATAGGCCGCCGCATCGGCCTGATGGAAAAACGTGACATCATGGCCCCGAGCCTGCAACCCGCGCGCGAGCGCCGCCAGGGCCGCAAAATGGCTCGAAAAAGGTACAGTGATGAAGCCGAAATGCATGCGATGGGGGTCCGAAAGCCTGAAGGTAAACGAAGCGCATGAATAAAATAACGCCGAATTCGTCTCTCGGCCCGGAAATTGCTTCGCTCGATACGCAATTTTTAGTCCCAGCCATGCGGGGGCAGGGCGCTGGCGATTGTCGCTGCGGGGACCAAAACAGGAACGATGCTGTATGAATGCACTCGCTGAGAACCTGCAGACGCTGCATAGCGATGCCGATGACGTCATCTGCCTGACGCAATTTGAAAGGCGCTATCAGGCCTTGATGACGAGCCCCGGAAGCCGGGATGCCGTCTCGCTGGCACTTAGAAACACCTCGCTCGCCACGGGAAAGCGAACACGGCCGCAGCTGATGATGCACGCCGCCTACGATCTCGGCATCGCGCAGAGTCGGGTCATCGATCTGGCCGTGGCGGTCGAAATGGTGCATACGGCCTCCCTGATCCTGGACGACCTGCCCTGCATGGACGACAGCGCGCTGCGGCGCGGGCGTCCCACGATGCATCGCGAGTTCGGCGAGCACGTCGCCATCCTGGCTGCCGTGGGCCTGCTCATGAAGGCCTTCGAAATCGTCTCCAATCATCCTACGATGACTGCAAGCCAGCGCATAGAGGTGGTCAACAGGCTTTCCAGGGCGTCGGGCATGGACGGACTGGTGCAGGGACAGCTCAGAGATCTGCAGGAAGGATTCTCGAATCAGTCCAGCGCCGATGCCCAGATGACCAATTTGCTGAAAACCGGCGTGTTATTCGATGCTGCGCTACAGTCGGTAGGCGTGCTCGCCAACGCTCATCCGTCCGACCTCGACGCACTGTCCTGCTGTGCGAGAGAACTCGGCCATGCCTTCCAGCTGGCGGACGATTTCAAGGACGATCCCGCACATGCCGGTGCCGCCACCGACAAGGATGTCGGCAAGGATATCGGCAGGCCTACCCTGTTGGCGCTGCTGGGCAAGCGCGCCGCCCGTGATCGCATCACGTCCTGCCTGGCGGTGGCCGACGCTTCGCTGGCCGCCTCGCCAGCAGGCTTTTGCAGTACACGCCGGTACATGCGCGACATGGCTCAGTATTTTTCGGTCTGAGGCGCGGACGTCACCACGATCAAATCGTGCCCGCGCCGCCCAGCAGCACCGTGTACTGAGACGACAGCACACCACCATTGCCATGCGCGAGCGCCACCTCGGCACCCGGCACCTGCCGCGCCCCGCATTCGCCGCGCAATTGTCGTATGGCTTCTATCAGAAGAAAAATGCCATACATGCCCGGGTGGCAGTAGGACAACCCTCCTCCATTGGTATTGACCGGTAGCGTTCCCCCGGGCGCGATGCGCCCGTTCGACACGAAGTCGCCCCCCTCGCCTTTTGCGCAGAAACCCAGATCTTCCAGAAACAGGATCGTGTTGATGGTGAATGCGTCATACACGCCGACGACATCGACGTCGGAGGAGGTCAAGCCCGCCTGCGCGTAAGCCATCGAGCCGGAGATTCGTGCGCCTGTATTGACCAGGTCAGGCATATTGCTGATGGTCTGATGCGTGGTGCAATGGCCTGCGCCCAACAGATACACGGGCGCTCGGGACAACGTGCGCGCACGCGCGGGCGTGGTCAACATGATCGCCCCCCCGCCATCGGACACCAGGCAGCAGTCCCGGATGGTCAACGGATAACTGACCATCCTCGAGGCAAGCACCTGCTCGACGGTCAGGGGCGTCTTCTCCCACGCCTGGGGGTTGAGCAGCGCCCACTGACGCGCAGCCACGGCCACGTCGGCCAGCGCCTCGCGCGTGGTACCGAACTCGTGCATGTGGCGTGCTGCGGCCAACGCATAGGCAGTGGTGGGCAGAAAGGGCCTGAATGGCGATTCATAGGGATTCCATTCTGCCGTGCTGGTATTTTTGCGGCCCAGCGACCGCTGGGTGCTGCCGTATGCGACCACCGCGACCTCGCACAGGCCGGCCGCTATGGCGGCTTCGGCTCTGACCAGATGGCCCATGAACGACGAGCCACCTGTGGACGTCGAATCGATGTAGGCTTCGGGCAGATTGAGATATTCGGCGAGCGCCAGCCCTGCCAGCCGACTCTGCGTGGTGGCGCAGAAAATACCGTCGACATCGCGCAACGTCAAACCGCAATCATCCAGCGCACGACCAACGCCTTGGGCCATGAGATCGAGCGCGCTGTAGCCGGCACCCACCATTCCCAGATCGGATTCGGCAGCGCCCACCACAGCGGCGCGCCCAGGTCGGAAATCATCACGCATCACGTTGCTTCCAATGGATAGAACACGGGAATCGGCTCGTCCAGCCCTTCCTCCTGAACGCTGCGAAACGCAACGCGTTGCCCGATCGCCACGGCCAGCGGATCGTCGGTAACGACCCGGCTCATGACACGGAAGCCTTCATCCAGATCGATGAGTGCGACGTTGTAGGGCTCGCCTTTGCGGGGGTAGACGACCGATGTGCTGTAGACCGTTCCAGCACCGGCGCTCACCCGCCACTGCAGCGCGGCGTCTCCCGTGTAGGGACACAGCACCCTCGGGAAAAACACGGCACGATCGGCCGCCGGGCTGAACTGATAGGCCAGTTCACCCGCTTTCAAATGCTGGACATAGCGCGCGTGGGGAGACAGCTTCGGCTCGAGCGTTTCGTTCATCGTCATTTACCGTGCTCGTACATCAGATTCAGGCTCTCCGCGATCATGACCGGGCGCTCCTGGCCCTCGCGATACATGGTATTGCCGTAGGTCAGGCGTACGCCGCCCTCGGCACGCTCGAAAGCGATGAGACTGCGCTCCAGACAGATTCGTGAATCGACGGGCACCGGCGCGGTGAACCTGACTTTATTCGACCCATAATTGATGCCGCGGCCACGGTGGCGCACTTTGACGATTTCACCTCCCATTCCAGTCATCAGCGAAAGCGTCAACATGCCATGTGCAATGGTCTTGCCATCAGGCAGTTCACGCCTGGCGCGCTCGACATCGACATGAATCCAGTTATTGTCCAGCGATAGCCGAGCAAAATCGTCGATCATGGATTGGGTGATCTGCACCCATTCGGTGCGACCCAGCACTTTCCCGACATAGGCTTCGAGCTCATAGGGCGTTTCAACGGTCAACATGCTTGTCTCCTTGGTTTGACGGGATTCTCTCCCGTGAGGCGTGAGTTACTTCAGCAGTGACACCAGTCGCTGCGACACCAGTGCATGCGCATCGTGCATGATGCGGTCCACGAGCGCCTTGCATGTCGGAATGTCGTCGATCAGCCCCTGGACCATACCGACAGTCCAGATGCCGCCCTCGACGTCGCCCGACTCGTACACTCCCCGCCCCTTGGCGCCCGCGACCAGCGGACCGATACGATCGATTCCGGCGCCTTCCTGCTCCAGCGCACACACCTGGCCGGAAAGCGCGTTGCGCCACACTCGACTGGTGTTGCGCAGGCTGCGCAGAATCAGACGCGTGTCCGCTTCGGTCGAGCGGGTGATGGCCTCTTTGATCTGCCTGTGAACCGGCGCTTCTTCGGTACACATGAAGCGGGTGCCCATATTGATGCCCTCTGCGCCCAGGGCCAGAGCGGCGACCAGCCCGCGCGCATCGCCAAAGCCGCCCGAGGCGATGACGGGGATCGTCACGTTTGCGACGGTTGCCGGAATGAGGATCAGGCCGGGAATGTCGTTCTCGCCCACATGGCCCGCGCACTCGAAACCATCGATGGAAACAATGTCCACCCCGATGTCCTGGGCTTTGCGTGCATGGCGAGGCGTGGTGCACTTGTGAATCACGCAGATGCCGGCCGCTTTCAGGGCGGCCATGTGCGCCTCGGGATTGCGTCCTGCCGTCTCCACGATCTTGATACCGCTATCGATGATCACGTCCCGATAGGCCTCATAGGGAATCGGCTTCAAGGTCGGCAGGAACGTGAGATTCACACCGAACGGACGATCCGTCAGCTCGCGCACCCGCACGATTTCCTGTGCCAGCGCCTGAGGACTGGGTTGCGTCAGCGCAGTCAGCACGCCAAGCGCGCCTGCGTTCGATACAGCTGCCACGAGCTCTGCACGGGCTACCCATTGCATGCCGCCCTGCACGATCGGATGCTCGATGCCGAGCATGTCAGTCAACTTGGTTTTCAAACCGATCTCCTAGTCTTGCGAGTTGCCGTAGACGGTCCAGTCCGACGCAAGCGTGAGTGCTGCCCCTGTGACGGCCTGAAGGGCTGCGAGGTCCCATCCTGGCGCCATGCGCCGAACCACCAGCCCCGATTCAGTCACATCGATGACCGCCAGATCGGTGTATATGCGATCGACACATTGCGGGGCGGTAAGCGGGTAGGTACAGCGCGCCAGAATGCGCGGCTCGCCCTCTCTGGTGCAGTGCTCCATCAGCACCCACACCCGCTCGGCGCCTGCGGCCAGATCCATGGCCCCGCCCACCCCTGGAATCTGGCCGGGCGCATCGACGGTCCAGTTCGCCAGGTCGCCGTTCTCGGCCACCTGGAAGGCGCCGAGACAGGCAATATCGATATGGCCACCCCGAATCATGAGGAACGAATCGCTGTGACTGAACACCGAGGCGCCCGGGCGCAAGGTCACCGGGAATTTGCCTGCGTTGATCACGTCGGGATCCTCCTGCCCTGGTGCGGGGGCCGGCCCGAGACCCAGCAACCCCTGCTCGCTTTGCAGCATCAACTCGCGATCAGGCGGAACGTAGTCTGCAATCATCGTGGGCAAACCGATACCCAGGTTCACACACGCACCATCGGGCATATCGAGCGCGACCGCTCGGGCAATGTTCTGACGACTAAGCCTTGCGCTCATTGGCATGCTCCACTAAACGATCCACAAACACACCCGGGGTGACGATCTGCTCCGGGTCGAGCGCGCCCAGGGGCACAATCTCGCGCACTTGCGCGATCACCAGCTTTGCCGCGCCTGCCATGACAGGGTTATTGATGCGCGCACCACGGTGATAGACCAGATTGCCCCAGCGGTCGCCCTTCAAACCCTTCAACAGGGCGACATCGCCCTTGATCGGCTGCTCCAGCACATACTGCTCGCCGTCGATGATCCGGGTTTCCTTGCCCTCGGCCAGGCGGGTGCCTGCGGCCGTGCGCGTGAAGAAACCACCGATTCCCGCAGCACCCGCGCGGATGCGTTCGGCCAGCGTGCCCTGAGGCACCAGATCGAGTTCAATCTTGCCGGCGGCATACAGCTCATCGAAGATCGTCGGCCCCTTCAGGCCTCTGGGAAAGGAACACACGACCTTGCGAATCCGACCGGCGCGCATCAGTTCACTCATGATGTCGTCACCCACCGTGGCGTTGTTGGCCACGATCGTCAGACCCTTCACGCCCGAATCCAGCACCGCTTCCAGCAGATCGGCGGGCCGGCCGGAGGACCCGAAGCCGCCCACCAGCACCACCGAGTCGTCCTTGATGCCGGCGACGGCTTGCGCCAGCGAACCTACACATTTATCTATCACGCCCAGCTCCTTGCTCAGTCGAGCTCATGGCCTTTCATATCGACATTGCGCCGCGCGCGTTGTGCCAGGTCCTGCATGATGGGGCCGATGCGCGAGGCATCATCGACGGGGTCTGCCGCCGGCCCGCGACGCCAGCCTTCCATGGCAGATAAATGCCCGCCGCCCAGCTCGAACACACGGCCGGTCACATCGCGACTCTCCGCACTGGCCAGCCAGACGACCGCAGGTGCGATCCAGCGCGGATGACGCGATTCGATCTCCTGTGCGCTGCGTTCGCGAATGCCTTCGGTCATGCGCGTCTGCGCATGCGGGTTGATGGCGTTGACGGTCACCCCGTAGCGCTTGAGCTCACGCGCCGCAATGATGGTCATCGCCGCGATGCCTGCTTTGGCCGCACCGTAATTGATCTGACCGATGTTGCCGTACAGGCCGGATGAGGAAGAGGTATTGATGATGCGACCGTCGACCGGCTCGCCCGTCAATTTGTAGAGATCGCGCCAGTGTGCGGCAGCGTGACGACTGGGTGCGAAGGTGCCTTTCAGGTGCACGTTGATGACGGCATCCCATTCCGCCTCCGACATATTGCACAGGGTGCGATCACGCAGGATGCCTGCGTTGTTGACCACGCAGTGCAATGCCCCGAAATGCGTGATGGCCGCATCCACCATGCGCCTGGCCCCATCGAAGTCGGCCACGTTTTCATGGTTGGCCAGTGCCTGGCCGCCTGCTTCCACGATTTCACGCACCACGGCTTCGGCGGTGCTCTCTGCCGTGTCCTCGCCCGAGCGGGAGACGCTCATATCATTGACGACGACACGGGCGCCATGAGCCGCCAGCTGCAGGGCATATTCGCGGCCGATACCACGACCGGCGCCGGTCACGATAACCACGCGATTCTGACAAAGGGGGATCATTGGGTCTCCTGGTTGTTTGAGTGAAGGCTGGCATCCTGGCCTGTCTGCGCCTGCACTGCGCCGGGCTGCCGGGCAGTGGTGGTCTGGCGCACAGCGCTGAAGACGGGCGGACGTTTTTCGATGAATGCTCGTGCGGCTTCACGGTGATCGGCACTTGCCGTACAGTGCACATGCCGGACACATTCCTGATCGAGCATCTCCGACAGACTCGAATGCAGCCCATCGTTCAGGTTCATCAAAATGTTGCGCACAGCCGGCTGCGGCCCGCCCGCCAGGGACTGCGCGATCTGCGTCACCTCACGCAGCAGATGCTCGGAGGGGAACAGCGCATGAATCAGTCCGACTTCGGCGGCTTGCTGGCCAGACAGCTTGGGCGAGCGCAGGCAAAGCTCGCGAGCGCGTGCGGCGCCCACGATGCGCGGCAGAAAATAATGCACGCCAAAATCGCCGGACACGCCAGCATTCAGGAAGCCGGTGCGCATCAGGGCAGTGTCATCCGCGTAGCGCAGGTCGCAAGCCAGTGCCAACGACAGGCCCGCCCCCACCGTGGCCCCGCGAATCATCGCGATCGTGGGTTTGCGCATCTCGTGCAGCAGTTCCACCACACGCGTACGGCGCCGCATTGCAGCGATCCGGTCAGCGGGCGTGGAAGTCGGATCGACGGTTTGCGCACGCATGCGCGCCACGTCTCCGCCAGCGCAGAAGGCAGTCCCCGCGCCGCTCAGCACGATCGCCCCGACGGCTTCGTCGCAGGCGGCCTGTTCAATTGCCTCATGCAACTGTGCGTACAGGGTGTGCGTCAACGCATTGCGTCGCTCGGGACGGTTCAGCGTTAACCACATCACGCCAGCCTCCACGTGAGCGAGCAATTCGGAATCTTGTGCCATCGATCAACCGGACTTCTAAAACAGATGCACCATGGTGAACGCACATCGGCGCAGAAACGGGGTTGAACTAGAATCCGGCATGGAAACAAGTCCGCAATGTGAACTTTTATTTGCAGGCCATTGCGCCGCCGGCATGCCGGGCACCGGCAATACGTCCACTATATAGACCTAGAACACAAAAAAAACCCGTTCGGAAGGCAGGAGACATGACATGGCGGTACCCGCAGCATCTGGCCCGGTCTGCACCCCCGGCACGCAATCGCTGCAACGCGCAATGGCGTTGCTGCGCATCATTGCGGTCAATAATCGCAGTGGCAGCCGACTGGTTGATCTTTACCGCCGCACCGGCCTGGAGCGCCCCACCGCGCACCGTCTGCTTCAGGGCATGTTTGCCGAACGCCTGATCCGACAGGATGCGCAGACCAAGCGCTATCACCTGGGCAGCTTCGCCTACGAACTCGGTCTGGCCGCCGCACCAAAGGTCGCCTTGCGCGACATCTGCCTGCCCTATCTGGACACCATTGCGGAACATACCGGCGACACCGTTTTTCTGACGGTCCGATCGGGCTTTGACGGAATTTGCGTAGCGCGTGCCGACGGCTCGTTCCCCATCAAAATGTTCGTGCACGACGTGGGACGGCACCGGCCACTGAATGTGGGCGCCAGCGGCCTGGCGCTGCTCAGCGCACTGGATGACGACGAGATCGACCGCATTTGCCGTGTGAACGTGGAGCGAACGCGACGCAAGAATCCGCGCTTTACCGAGGCCGCCTTGCGCGCAAGCATCGAGAGCACCCGCCGGCGTGGCTACGCCACGAACAAGGTCATGGACGACCCGCCCGTGCATTCGGTGGGCATGGTGATACGCACGCCTGACGGCAAACCCGCGGCCGGTGTCAGTGTGTCCACGCTGGCCTCCCGACTCGGTCACAGCCGCCTGGAAATGGTGGTGCGTTGCCTGGACGACGCCACGCGACTGATCGAGGCGGAACTGCGCAGTTGTCTGGATCGGGACAGGATGCCTTACGCCATGCCCAGCCTGGCGTTGGGCTGAGCTGCGACATATTCCACTACGTGGACCTGAATATGTCGGGCCCGTGATACGGACCCGTCTGCATGGCGAAGGCGCCCTTAGACTGCGGGCATATCAACCAGTCGCGCGGCGCTGGACAGACACCGCCGACGCAACGATCGAGGAGACAACGCAATGAATAAAGTCATGACGACGGGCGCACGTGTGCTGGGTTGCCTGGGTGCGGCGCTGCTGCTGGCAAGTGTCACGGCCCCCGCACGGGCAGCCTATCCCGAGCGTCCCATTCAGTTCATCTCGCCCTATGCGGCAGGCGGTGCAAACGACTATCTGACCCGACTCATGGCACGCTACATGGGTCAGGAGATGCAAGCGAACATCGTTGTCGACAACCGCGCAGGCGCCAACGGCATGATTGGTGGCGCAGCGGTGGCCAAGGCACAGCCCGATGGCTACACCATATTGATGGGCAACAGCGCCACGCATGGCACCAACCCTTCCCTGTACAAAAAGCAAACCTACGATGCCACCAAGGACTTCACGCCTGTGGCCATGGTGGCCTCGGTGCCTATCGTGATGGTGGTCAATGCCGCGCTGGGGGTGAATTCGGTCGAAGACCTCAAGCAATACGGCAAGACACACCGTCTGTCGTTCGGCAGCAGTGGAATCGGTGGCACGGGACATTTGACTGGCGAAGCGTTCAAAGCAGCCACGGGCCTGGATATGGTCCACGTTCCCTATAAAGGAGATAGCCCTGCGGTGACCGATGCCATGGGCGGGCAAGTCGATCTAGCTTTCGTCGGAACGGCCTCTGCGACCACGCAGCAGGCCACGGGAAAGATCAAGATTCTGGCCGTGGCGCATCCCTCACGTTCACGCGCCCTGCCCGATGTCCCGACATTGGCCGAAGCGGGTTATCCCGGCCTGGAGTTCTCGCAGTGGTATGCCCTGTTCGCGCCGGCTGGCACCCCGACTCAGATCATCAAACGCCTGAACGATGCCAACAAGGCAGCGCTGCAGAATCCTGAAGTGCAGAAAAGCATGGATGCGCAATCCGCCGAAAGCAACTATCGCACCCCTGAGGAACTCGACGCCTTCTACAAGTCGGAGATCAAGCGTTTCGGTGACTGGATCACGAAACTGAAGCTATCGGCCGAGTGATATCTCGCGACACCGGCTGCTTGCACGGCACGATCACAAGACTCGGACTGCCGGGCCTGGTGATCGTGCAAGCCGCCGCATACGCGGGTCGAGGTTTACTTGCGATCCACCCAGACCGTTTGCGCATTGCAGAACTCACGCACGCCGAAGTGCGACAGTTCGCGCCCGAAGCCGCTCTTCTTCACCCCACCGAAGGCCACGCGTGCATCGCTGGCGCTGTAGCCGTTGATGAACACGCCACCGACCTCCAGCTCGGAGGCAATCTCGAGCGCCAGATCGGCATTACCGGTGTAAACCGTTGCCGTCAGCCCGAACTGGCTGTCGTTGGCCAGCATCAGTGCATGACGGGCATCCTTCGCGCGAATGATCGATGCCACAGGGCCGAACATTTCTTCGCGGAACGAGGTCATCTCTGGCGTCACATCGCCCAGCACGGTAGGCGCAAAGAAATTGCCCGCGCCCGGCACCTTGGCCCCCCCCAGCAGAAGCTTGGCGCCCTCCGAGAGCGTGCGCTGCACCTGGTTGTCCAGCTCGTCTCTCAGGTCGAAGCGAGCCATGGGGCCAATATAGTTTTTCGGATCAGACGGTTCACCCACCGCCAGCTCACGCGTCTTGGCAACAAAGCGTTCGGTAAAGGCGTCGGCAATACTTTCTTCGACGATGAACCGCTTGGCGGCCGCGCACACCTGGCCGGAATTCTGGAACCGGCCGACCACCGCCGCCTTCACCGCTTCATCCAGATCAGCGTCGGCCAGCACGATGAATGCGTCGGAGCCACCCAGTTCGAGCACGCACTTCTTCAACGCCGCGCCCGCCTGCGCGCCGATGGCCGAACCCGCCCGCACGCTGCCCGTGACCGTCACCGCGGCGATCCGGTCATCCGCAATGGCAGCGGACACCAGATCGTTGCTGACGTTGATGACTTCGAACACGCCCTCCGGAAACCCGGCCTGCTTGAAGACGTCCCGCAAACGATAGGCGCACCCCATCACGTTGGGTGCGTGCTTGAGCACATAAGTGTTGCCGGCAATCAGCGCCGGCACGGCACCGCGCAGCACCTGCCAGATGGGGAAGTTCCAGGGCATGACGGCCAGAATGGGGCCCAGCGGTCGGTACTCGATCCAGGCCTTCTGGTTTTCGACCTGCGTGGGCTCGGCTTTCAGCATGGCAGGGCCATTCGCGGCGTACCACTCGCACATGCCGGCGCACTTTTCAATTTCACCGCGCGCCTGACTGATCGGTTTGCCCATCTCCGCAGTAATCAACCCGGCCAGGGCGTCCACATCGGCGCGCAGTGCCTGCGCCAGACGCACGACGGCGGCGCTGCGCTCGTCGGCCGACTGACGTTTCCACTGTGCGAACCCTGCTGCTGCCCGGCCAAGCGCTGCCTCGAGTTGCGCCTCGTTCTCGAAAGCATAGGCGGCGATTTGCGCTCCACTGGCCGGATTGACAGAGACGGCTTGCGTAGGCTGATGCATGGACGGGCACTCCAATGTTGAGACGGATGTTGGGATCGGCATACCTTACTCGCGCAGCAGCCTTCCTAAAAGTGAATAATAATGAGCGATACCCTCACACTTTGAGAATGCTATGGATCTGGTTCAGCTGGAAATGTTTCGGGCCGTGGCTACCCACAAAAGCATTGCGTCTGCCGCGCAAGCGCTGCACCGGGTGCCGTCCAATCTCACCACCCGCATGAAGCAGCTCGAATCCGACCTGGGGGTGGATCTGTTCATCCGGGAAAACAATCGGCTTCGGCTATCGCAGGCCGGACACACCTTTCTGGGGTATGCCAACCGCATCCTGGATCTGGTCGACGAATCGCGCCGTGCGATCTGCGGCAACGAGCCCGTGGGCAGATTCCCGCTGGGCGCATTGGAGAGCACGGCAGCCGTGCGCATCCCTGCGGTACTGGCAGCCTACAACCAGCGCTATCCCAAGGTCGATCTCGACCTGTCCACCGGACCGTCGGGATCGATGATCCAGGGCGTGCTCGATGGCCACCTCGTGGCTGCGCTTGTCGATGGCCCCATCAATCACCCTTCGCTCTCGGGAGTTCCTGTTTTCGATGAAGAGATGGTGATCATTGCGCCCGCACAGCATGCGCCGATTCATCGTGGTCAGGATGCCGCAGGTGAAGTCATCTATGGGTTTCGGGAGAACTGCTCCTACCGCCATCATCTCGTCAAATGGTTTGCCAGCGATGGTGCCGTGCCGGGCAAGGTGCGCGAGATGGAGTCCTATCACAGCATGCTTGCCTGCGTGAGTGCGGGCGGTGGCGTGGCCATCATTCCGCGCTCGATGCTCGAAAGCATGCCGGGCCACCATGCTGTGGATGCGTGGCCGATGGGCGACGCATTCTCGGTGCTGAAAACATGGCTGATCTGGCGCAACGACACCGTCTCGCCGGCACGCGAGGCGTTCCTGGCGTTACTTCAGGAGCATGTTGCGGGTAGGTCTGGAAGACCGTAGACAATCGCCTATACTTTTGCCATATTCCATTCTCATATGACCTCACCATGCTCAATTTCCGACAGATCGAAGCCTTCCGGGCGGTGATGTTGTCCGGATCGATGACGCAGGCGGCCAAAGATCTCCATACCTCCCAGCCCCATATCAGTCGCGTCATCGGACAGCTCGAGCGCCGGATCGGTCTGAAACTATTCGATCGTCAGTTGGGCAAACTCATCCCGACCCTCGAAGGGCAGGTTTTTTTCAGGGATGTCGAACACACGTTTTCGGCCATGCGTGGCCTGGAAGACGCTGCGGCGAATATCAAGAAGCGCGGTGCGGGCCGGTTGCGCATCGCCTCTGTTCCTTCCATGGCGATTGCCGTCGTTCCCGACGCGATTCATCGTTTTGCCCAGCACTACCCGGATGTCGACGTCTCGCTGCAAGTGGCGGATTCGTTGACGGTGTGTCAATGGTTGGCCAGTGGTTTCGTCGATGTCGGGATTTCTTCCGAGATCTACAACGCCACCGGTGTCAGTGTGGAGACACTGGCGCGCAACGTCGGCGTATGCATTGTTGCCAAGAATCACAGGCTGGCAAAGCGCAAGCGTACGCTCACGCCCGCGGACCTGGTGGGTGAGACCTTCCTATCACTGAAATCAAGCGACGTTGCGCGAAAACAGATCGATGAAGCCTGCCTGATCGACGGAAGGGAGGAGCGTGTGCTGGCCTATGAGTCGCACTTCGCGGCAGCGATCTGCCGGATGGTGTCGCGCGGCATGGGTGTCAGCATTGCCAACCCGCTCGTGGTGCGGGCCTATGCCGACCAGCTCGCCGTACTGCGCTTCTCGCCTGCCGTCGAATTCGAGACATACATCGTCTATCCGTTGAACAGCCCGGTCAACATGCTGGCTAAAACGTTCGCCACCCATCTTTTCGAAACGATCAAAGACTGAGCGACCCTCAATAGATGATGTTCGGCGCCAGCCGCTCACCCGTCAGAAACCGCTGATGGGTCAGGTGAGTCAGATCTTCGGGCTTTCGGCCCGAATGGATATAGTCGGCCAGCAACTTTCCGGCCCCCATGGCACTGCTGAAGCCATGGCCGCTGAAACCCGTGCACAAATAGACCCCCTGAAGCGAGGCGATCTCGGACACCACCGGAATGCCGTCCGGCGTATTGTCGATCGCGCCTCCCCAGGCACAGTCCACCATATCTGGGCTCACCTGGGGAAAGATACGCCTCGCGTCCTCGTAGGCAGAACGCACCAACGCCATATCGGGCGCCGGATCAAGTACGCGCCGTCTGACGAAAGGCGATCGGTTGAAATGCAGATAACCGATTTCATCGTAAAGCTGACGAAAAAACTCCAGCCCGAAACTGATATTGATGTTCTTTCGACGGCTGGCATACAGCCCGGCGAATCTTGATCCGTAACGCAGGCTATTGGGAACGATGGGGATCGAGCCTCGTCCACTCTTGGCAAGCGTGTAGCCTCCATCAAGCCGCTCCCGGATGGCGAAGTCCGGCGCCTTCAGCGGACCGGTGAACGGCATGGAAACGTCGCCACTGGTTTTTGAGGCCGAGGAATACACATTGAGGATGGGCAGGACCACCTTCTGTTTCAGGCTGAACAGCGAGGACCACGCGCCGGCGGCGATGACGACGGTGTCGGCTCGCACGAGGCCCAGCTCGGTTTGCACACCGGCCACTTTGCCCGCTTCGTAGTAAAGACTATTGACGGCACAGTTCTGCATGATGGTCACACCGTGCCGCCCCGCATACTGCGCCAGCAGCGGGATTGCGCAGGAAGGATCGGCATACCCGTCATGGGTGGTGCGTACACCTCCGATCCAGGGCGTGCCCCCGCCGGCATAGTGGGCATTGGCCTGTGCGGCGCTCAACATCTGCGCCGCCACCCCACTGCGCCTGGCGAACTCGAACCACGCCTGCCAACCGGCCAGCTCGGATTCGCTGTGTGTGACGAAGGTAATGC
>Ga0075364_10000479_pt1 | contig 20256 bp, 18 predicted proteins | sample EndMetdeltDD1764_FD_71517 | JGI IMG/M metagenome (GOLD analysis project Ga0075364, IMG submission 71517) | Populus endosphere microbial communities from Tennessee, USA - Endosphere MetaG P. deltoides DD176-4 | ecosystem: Host-associated > Plants > Roots > Endosphere | place: USA: Tennessee...
GCGCAGATCATGCAGGATATCGCCCGCACCGGCATCAAGCCGATGACGCTGGAACTGGGGGGCAAAAGCCCGCAGGTCGTGTTTGCCGATGCCGATATCGATCTCGCCGCCGCCTGTATCGCCCGCTCGATCACCGGTAATGCCGGTCAGGTCTGCGTCGCCGGGTCGCGTCTGATCGCAGAAAAGTCGGTAGCTGAAGAACTCGCTGCCAAGATCGCCGCGCATATGGCGGCCATGCGTCCCGGCAAGACCTGGGATGCCGAAACGGTCTATTCGCCGATCATTTCGGAAGCGCAGATCGCCCGTATCGAACAGATCGTCGATGCTGCAAAGTCAGCAGGTGCGGAAGTGGTAACCGGCGGCTGCCGCATGGAGTCGGACGGCTATTTCTACGCGCCGACCATTCTTGCCGGTGTCGACGAAGCAAACCCGGCCGTCACCGAAGAGATTTTTGGACCGGTGCTCAGCATCCAGACTTTCGAGACGGAAGAGCAAGCCACCGCGCTCGCCACTCACCCGACCTACGGTCTCGCATCCGGCCTGTTCACCCGCGACCTATCCCGCGCCATCCGCATGTCGCGCAAGCTGGAAGCCGGCACGGTCTGGGTCAACCGTTATGGCCGCTCCCGCGACATGATCCTGCCGACCGGCGGTTACAAAAGCTCAGGCCTCGGCAAGGATCTTGGCCGCGAGGCCTATATGGGCGCAATGCGCACCAAGTCCGTGCTGATCGATCTCTGATCCCTCAGCATCTCGCAACGAAAATGGCCCGGAGCGATCCGGGCCATTTTCGTTGGGTCCTGTGCGCGACGTGTCAGGCGTGAGCGAACTTTCGCACCAGTTCCGGGTCCTGTTTCAGGTTGTCGAGCCAGGTCGGATCGAGCGTCGGCAGCGAAGAGGCCAGCAGCTTCGTGTAGGGATGCCGGGCTTCGGCATGCAGGTCGGCCGCTGCAAAGGTTTCCAGCTTTCTGCCGCCGAACATCACCATCACCTCATCGCAAAGCGACTGCACGGTGTGGATGTCATGGCTGACGAACAGATAGGAAAGATGCAGTTCGCGCTGCAACTCCTTCAGCAGTTCGAGAACCTTGGCGGCAACAACCGTATCCAGCGCCGAAGTGATTTCATCGCAAAGCAGCACATCCGGCTTGGCGGCGAGAGCACGGGCGAGATTGACGCGCTGGCGCTGGCCGCCGGACAATTCACGAGGCAGACGATGACGGAATTGCGCCGGCATGCGAACCATGTCCAGCAGTTCTATCACCCGCTTGTCGCGCGCCTCACCCTTCATCCCGTGATAAAAGGTCAACGGCCGACCGATGATATTGCCCACCGTCTGGGCAGGATTAAGCGCCGTATCAGCCAGCTGGAAGACGATCTGCATCTTGCGCAACTCGTCCTTGCTGCGGGCGCTGACCTGCGGGCGCAGATCCTTGCCATCGAGAATGCAGCTTCCAGACGCCGCCGGAAGCAGGCCTGCGGCAACGCGCAGAAGCGTGCTCTTGCCGCAACCGGATTCGCCGATCACGCCGAGAGAATGACCACGCTGCAAAGTCAGGCTGACACCATCGACCGCGATGATGTGTGGTTTGCCGTCGCTTTTGACATTGCCGTAACCGGCAACGACTTCCCGCATTTCCAGCACGGCTTTGGCGGCCTGGCGAGAGCCCGCAGCTTCAGCCTCCACCGGTTCGAAGGCGGAAATAAGTGCCTGCGTATAGGGATGCGCCGGTGCGCCGACGATCTGCTCCGTCTCCCCGGCTTCCTGAATCTCGCCGTCCTTCAGCACGATGATGCGATCGGAAATCTGCGCGACGACCGCAAGATCATGCGAGACGTAAACGCCGGTCATGCCACGATCAAGGATGGCGGACTTGAACGCCTTCAGCACCTCGATCTGAGTGGTAACGTCAAGCGCCGTGGTCGGCTCGTCGAATACAACGAGTTCCGGGTCGCCGAGCAGAGCCATGGCCGCAGCCAGACGCTGCAACTGACCACCCGACACCTGATGCGGATAACGGTCGCCGATCGTTTCCGGCGATGGCAAGGACAGGGCGCGGAACAGGCCGATCGCCTTGGTGCGCGCCGCCGTCTTGTCGAGAATGCCATGGATTTCGGCGACTTCGACCACCTGATCCATGATCTTCTTAGACGGATTGAACGATGCCGCCGCGCTTTGCGGAACGTAGGATACCTTGTTGCCACGCAGCTTTTGGCGTGCGCCTTCGTCCAGCGAAATCAGATCGACGCCGTCGAGCAGGACGCGACCGCCGGAGAAATGGCAGCCCGAACGGGCATAGGCGAGCAGCGACAGGGCGATGGTGGTCTTGCCGGAACCGGATTCACCGATCAGCGCCAACACCTCACCACGGCGAACTTCGAAATTGATCCCCTTGAGGATCTCGATCTTGCGGCCGCTATCGGTGGTGGCAGTGACCCGAAGATCCTCGATGCTGACCAGCGTATCGCCCGTTTTTTTCGCAATATTGGTCATAGGGCTACTCCATCTGGTCGCGGATGCGCTGCGGCAGGTTGTCGATCAGCAGGTTGATTGCAAGTGCCAGACTGGCGAGCGCCAGCGACGGCACGACCACGGCCGGCGATCCGTAGGAAATGCCGATCATGTTTTCACGCACCATTGCACCCCAATCGGCATTCGGCGGTTGAACGCCTAGCCCGAGGAAGCTGAGGCCGGACAGGAGCAGGATGATATGCACGAAACGCAGACCCAGATCAGCCATGATCGGCCCAACGATATTCGGCAGGATTTCGTGGATCATCACATAAAAATGCCCCTCTCCGCGCGCTCGTGCAGCCGCAATGAAATCGAGAGCATTGACGTTGACCGCCATGGACCGGGTGAAACGGTAACAGCCCGGAAAGAAGATGATGGTGATCGCGCCGATCAGGATCGGAATGCTGGAACCGCCACCGGCAACGATGACGAGAGCCAGCAGCAAGTTGGGAATACCGACAAACGTATCGATAGCGCGGCTGAGGATCGTATCGAACACGCCTCCGAAAGCGGCGGCCAGAAGCCCGAGCGTGATGCCGATCAGGGCTGCGAGAATGAGGCCGATAAAAGCAATCCCTATCGTATAGCGCGCGCCGACGATCAGCCGGGAATAGATGTCGCGGCCGAGATAATCGGTACCGAGCCAGTATTCCTTACTCATCGGGCCGAAATAATCGTAGCTGACCATATCGCCGACGGGGTAATGGATGAGAAGCGGCGCGAACAAAGCGACCAGGGCCCAGAACAAGACAACAGCCAAGCAGATGGCGGCGATCGGGCGGATCTGAAAACGGATCTTGCGTCGCGGTGCAGCGGAAACGGTCATCAGCGCAACCTCGGATTGGACAGGATGGCGATGATGTCGGCTGCGGTGATCAGCACGAGATAAAAGCCGCAGAAAATCATCGAGCAGGTCTGGATAAGCGGCATGTCACGCGTGGTGACGCCATCCACCATCAGCTTGGCAAGGCCCGGATAGTTGAACACCGTCTCGACGATAATGACGCCACCGAGAAGGCCCGACATGCTGAGCGCAACGGAATTGACGATCGGCGCAACGGAATTCGGCAGCGCATGACGCAATACCATACGGCTGCGCGACGCACCTTTCAGCATGGCCATTTCAACATAAGGGGTTGCCATGGCATCGGCGATCGCCGCGCGCGACAGTCGGATCATCTGCGAGCAACTGCCAAACACAAGCACCGAGACGGGCATGATGAAGGCAAGCACAATCGTGCGCAGATCAGCCGTCGGCGCAATGAAAGAAAGAGCCGGCAGCCATTGCATATAGACAGACAGCCACATGACCAGCAGCGTCGCGATCATGAATTCCGGGAAGGATACGAGCATGATGGCGACGGACGAGATCGCCCGGTCGAAGATCGAACCTTTCCAGATCGCGGCAAAGATGCCGAGACCGAGCGCCAGTGGAATGGTGATCGCCATGGTGATCGCGGCAAGGGTCAGCGAATTGGGCAGGCGTTCGGCAACCAGATTGGCAACAGGGCGGTCGGAAACATGCGAATAACCGAGATCGCCCGTCAGGAGACCAAAAACCCACTCGAAATAACGAAGGATTGCCGGGCGATCGAGGCCGAGCGTTTCTCGCAATTGCGCAGCCGCTTCCGTCGTCACTGCCTGGCCGAGAAGTTCCTGAGCAGTATCACCGGGCAAGAGTTCGGTGATAAAGAAGACGGCCAGCGAGACGAGAAACAGCGACAGAATGGCGACAGCCAATCTTCCACCGATCATCTCAAGGATGCGTTTGTTCATATAGGCTGCGCCTCTCGCTCAGTCTGAAAATCAGGCAGAAAAAGCGCGCGGTTTCCCGCGCGCCATGATCGATCAGGCATCGAGCCAGACAGTATCGGCGATGTTGTAACCCTGAAGCATGCCGAGCGGATGCGGGTTTAGACCACCGACCTTGGTGCTCATGGCATCGGCGCTGGCGATATAGGCCGGAATGATCGTCGCGGCATCCTTTGCCACCATCGCCTGCATCTCGCCGTAGATCTGCTTGCGCTGGGCCTCATCCAGAGAGCCGCGGGCTTCGAGCAGCATCTGGTCGAACTTCGGGTGGACGTAGCGGCTTTCGTTCCAGGCTGCATCCGACTTGTAAAGCAGCGAGAACAGGATATCGGCAGTCGGGCGGGCATTGATATTGCCGAAGTGGAATGGCGCCTTGATCCACTGGTTGGACCAGTACCCATCTGCCGGCATACGCTGAACGTCGATCTTCACGCCGATCTTGGCGGCATCCTGCTGCAGCACCATCGCCATATCGGGCGAGGCCTTGGCGGCTTCCGAGCAAATCAGCGGAATGCCGACGCCGATCAGGCCTGCCTTTTCGAAATGATGTTTTGCACGTTCCGGATCGAATGTCGGCGGCACGACGTCCGCATTGAAATAACGGCTGGCGCGCTGGATCGGCTGGTCGTTATGCGGCTCGCCGAAACCACGAAGAACGGCGCGGTTGATGGCATCGCGGTTGATAAGGGCACGAACGCCGTCGATGAAATCTTTCTTCGAGCCCGGCTCCATATCCATGCGGATATTGAGGTTGGTATAGCTACCGCCGGGAGCGACCATCAGGCGCAGATTGGGGTTGGCCTTGACCAGCGGCGCAGAGCGAGCATCCATCGACGCGCCGATATGGATATCGCCGGAAAGCAGCGCGTTCACACGTGCATTCTCGTCCGGGATACCGAACATCTCGATGCTGTCGACGAAGGCCGCATCCGACTTGAAATAGTTCGGGTTGCGCTTGCCGACAGTGCGGATGCCGGGCTCGAATACTTCGGTCATGTAAGGACCGGTGCCGACAGCCTTGGTGAACTCGGTCGTGCCGTCCGGTATGATGACGAAATGATAGGTGCCGAGGATGGCCGGAAGGTCGGCGTTGGGCTGATCCAGCTCGATGCGGACAGTGTTCTTGTCGACCGCCTCGATCTTGGTCATCGCCTTCGCCAGCGCATTGGCGCGCGAGGTCAGCTTCGGATCGACATGCCGGCTCAGCGAATAGACCACATCGGCGGAATCCATCGTCTTGCCGTTGTGGAAAGTGACGCCGGTTTTCAGCTTGATCGTCCAGACCTTGGCGTCCTTGGTGTCAAAGCTTTCGGCCAGCTCCATCTGCGGCGTGAACGAGTTATCGAGCACCGTCAGCTTGTTGTAGAAGGTCGACATGCGCATGTAGTCGCCCTGTGCAGAAGCGCGCACCGGGTCGAGCGTATCGGCCGTCGAGGTGGAATTGAGCGCAACGCGCAGTGCGCCACCACGTTTCGGCGTCTGTGCGACAGCATTTTGTGCTGAGCCGATGAACGTGCCTGCAGTGGCGGCGACAACGCCGCCTGCTGCCAGCATGCGAAGCAGATCGCGGCGGGTCGCGCCACGACGAATGGCATTTTCAACTGCGCTGTCGTCGTTGCTGCTCCAGCGGGACTTATCGAACTGATGTGTCATGACGATGCTGTTCCCTATTGTTATTTGATCGGGTCGCCGCCCTGCCTTTTGCTGATCTCGAAAGAACTGGCAAAAGAGAGAGCAACATTCCGCTCACTATGGCGCGCCACGCAATGAAGGTTACGCGGTTTTGAGCGCCGCGACCGCATAATGTTTTATGAATTGTTGGTGGACAGGTGTTGTGTGCTGCGTGTCGCAGTTTCTTTCGTTTCCACCCATGGCAGCCATCCGAAACGACGCTCTGTCAGAGCAATACCCGCCATCAAGCGGCCCGACGAAACACAAATACGATCAGGCCCGGCAGGCAAATGCCTGCGGGCGAGATTTCGTTAGACAGAAAAGAACGCCGTCAAAGAGGCATCAAAGACGGATGGGGCGTTTTTCTCGCGCCGATTTCGCAATCGCTTCGATGGTCGCGAGTGTCATCATTCCATCCCGTGCGGAAACGAGCGGCTTTACGCCATTCGAGATGACGTCCATGAAATGCGTGAGCTGGTTTTCATAAGCGCGACTGCCGTCAAGCGTCACATGTCGCCTGACAAGAGGCTCCTGCCAATGTCCCTCTTCTGTTTCGTGCCGCCACAGGTCCATCGTCGGGAGCGCCAAGGCTGCGCGGGTCCCAGAAAAGAAGTAGGCGTTTTCCGGTTGATGCGGAAAATAGAGTGCCTGCCCGGCAGCGGTATCCCAGTTATAAGGCGAGACCGCTGCATCGCTCATCAATACGGTGCCGAGCGCGCCGGATGCGAAACGAATGCTGATACTGGCCGAATCTTCCACCTCGAAGCCTCGAACGGCATTGGAGGTGAAAGCCATGACTTCCTCGATCTCGCCGCAGATGAAACGCAGGCAATCGATGTCATGGATAAGGTTGATCAGAAGCGGCCCGCCCCCTGGCTGGCGACGCCAAACAGCATCGAAATAGGCAGAAGGTTTGTCTGCCATCCACATGGCGTTGACGGCAACGAGACGGCCGAGCGCACCCTCCGCAACCATGTTCCGCGCCTTCGCGATATCCGGGCTATGCCTTCGCTGATGGCCGATCAGGACTGCGACACCCTCACGTTCGGAAGCCTCGACGATCGTCATCGCCGCCTCAAGCGTGTCGGCCACCGGCTTTTCGACGAGCGAGGGTATGCCCCGTTCGATGCAGGCAATCGCCGAATCCGCGTGGAGCGCGTTCGGCAGAGCGATGATGGCCCCGTCAGGCCGCATTGTGTCGAGCATGCTTCGATAATCGGCAAAATACCGGGCATTAAATGTGTGGGCCACCGCCTCGGCTGCCGAAGCGGGGTCGGCAATCGCCACAAGCTCGATATCGGACCTTCTGGATAATAGCTGTGCGTGCTCGCGGCCGATCAGGCCTGCTCCGATGAGCGCGATCTTGACAGGCGCTGCCGGCATATCCGCCCCCTCAAAGTCTGGCGACGGCGCGCAGCTCTTCCGCTGTGGTCGTCGGCAGGTCAAAAAATTCCAGATAGGCGGGGATCTGTTCAAACAACATATCCGTGCCGACCTGATACTGACAGCCAAGTGCTCGCGCAGCCGCCAGAAACGACGTTATCTCCTTGCTGAGAACGACCTCACCGACAAAAGCGGAAGGAGCGATCCTGGAGACATCAAAGGGCAGCGGATCACTGTCATTCATGCCGAGCGGCGTCGCATTGACAACGATATCGTATCCAGCGGGATCGGATTTTCCGGTTTCGACTTTCAGGGCAGGATAATGACGACGAAGCCGGCCGGCCAAACCTTCCATCATTTCGATAGAGGCATCGGACAATGCTAGCTCGGCCAGTCCGGCCTTGGCAAGCGATGCGGCAATCGCAGAGCCGACACCGCCGGCACCAGCCATGATCGCCCTGCATCCTTCGATTTTGCGGCCACGGCGTAAAACACCGCGAACGAAACCCTCACCATCGAACATATCACCGAGAAGCGTGCCGTCAGGCCGCAACCGCACCGCATTACACGCTCCGGCGACCTGCGCATTCTTGGAAATCTCGCCAAGCAGTGCCATTGTCGAAATCTTGTGCGGCATGGTGATCAGCGCGCCATGGATATTCGAAAGCCGGAAAACGAGTTTCAGGAAGGAAGTATAATCTTCCGGACGGCAACCCATCGGCACGACGACGGCATCGATGCCGTTTTTCTCAAAATACGGATTGTAGATCAACGGCGCCTTGAACGTATGCGTCGGAAACCCGAGATGCGCGATGAGTTTTGTGTTGCCGTTGATCATCGGCTTATCCTCTAACCCCTCAGTGCCTTCCGAGGATCTCACCCAGGAATTTCCGGGTGCGCTCGTGCTGGGGATTGGAGAAAAATTCGGCCGGCGGCGCTTCTTCCACGATTGCACCGCTCGCCATGAAAATAACCCGGTCGGCGACCTGGCGGGCGAAGCCCATTTCATGGGTCACGCAGATCATCGTCATGCCTTCTTCGGCAAGCGCGATCATCGTGTCGAGGACTTCCTTGACCATTTCCGGGTCGAGCGCCGAGGTCGGTTCATCGAAGAGCATCACTTTCGGACGCATGCAAAGCGCTCTTGCGATTGCCACGCGCTGCTGCTGACCGCCTGAGAGCTGGGCCGGATATTTTTCCGCCTGCTCGGAGATTTTGACACGTTCCAGAAGCTGGCGCGCGCGCTCTTCTGCCTCGGCCTTCGACAGCCCGAGTGCCTTGATCGGCGCAAGCATACAGTTCTGCAATACGGTCAAATGCGGGAAAAGATTGAATTGCTGGAAAACCATGCCGACTTCGCGGCGCACCATATCGATGGTCTTTGACGAATGGCCGAGCAAGGTGCCGCCGACATGGATCTCACCCTTCTGATAATCTTCGAGGTGGTTGATGCAGCGTATCAGCGTTGATTTCCCACTGCCCGAAGGGCCGCAAAGCACGATGCGTTCTCCCTGGGCGACAGTAATATCGACATCGTGCAATGCCTGAAACGAGCCGTACCATTTACCGACACCGGACATGGTGATCATCGGCGCGCTGGCATCGGCTTTGCTGGCGGTCTGGGTCATGCGTAAGACTCCGGAATGTAATGTTCGGTGTTCTGATGTGCCGGCCGTTAGCGCGTAGAGGCGGCGAAGCGGCGTTCCAGATGGGCGCCCCAGATGGTCAGCGGGCAGCACATGATGAAATAGAGGACCCCAACCACACCGAAGACGGTAATCGGCTGAAAGATCTGGTTGGAGATGATGTTGCCGGCGCGCGTGAGTTCGGTGAAACCGACGATCGAGGCGAGCGACGTGCCCTTGATCAACTGCACCAGAAACCCGACCGTTGCCGGCAGGGAGATGCGGATCGCCTGGGGGAGAACCACATCCTTCATGCGCGAGACATAGCCCAGTGCGAGCGCCTTGGCGGCCTCAGTCTGGCCCTTCGGCACGGCCTCGATCGAACCTCGCCAGATTTCGCCCAGATAAGCGCTGGCATGCAGGGTGAGACCGACGGAAACCGCTGCCCAGGCATCCATCCTGATGCCGATCAGCGCCAGCCCGTAATAGACGACGAAGAGTTGCATCAGGAGCGGCGTACCCTGGAAGATGGCGATGTAGCCCGCGGTGATGCGCTCGACGATCGCAATGCCGCTTGTCCGGGCCAATGCCACGACAAGGCCGGCGATACAGCCGCAGACGAAAGCGACGGCAGAAAGAGCAACGGTCCATTTCAGACCAATGAGAAGAAAAAGGAATTCCTCGCGACCCATGTCCGTTCCTCACTTCACCGGATAGCTGAAATAGCGGGCGGAAAAGAGCGCAAAAATGCGCATCATCACCCAGGAAATGACGAGATAGAATGCCGTCACGGTGAAATAGACCTCGAAGCTGCGAAAACTGTCGGACTCGATCCGCTGCGATACCGAAGTCAGCTCATAGGCAGAGATTGCCGAGGCAATACTGGTCGACAGCGTCAGAAGCACGAACTGGCTGGTCAGTGACGGATAGATCGCCCTCAGTGCCGGTTTCAAAATGATCAGCCGGAATACCTGCGCCTTGTGCAAACCAAGCGCCAACCCGGCCTCCATCTGCCCCTTGGAGATGGATTGAACGCCGCCGCGAATGATCTCGATTGCATAGGCGCCACCATTGATACCGAGCGCAATAATGGCCGTCGGCGTCGGATCCAGCCGGATGCCGGCAAGCGGCAGGGCGAAATAGATGAAGAAGATCTGCACCAGAAAAGGCGTGTTGCGAATGATCTCAACAAAACCGATCACCGCCCAGCGCACCGGTTTGAACGGCGACTGACGCAACACGACACCACCAATCCCGATGACGGTAGCAAGCAGCATGCCGCAGATCGCCAGCGTGAATGTCCCAAGACATGCAGCGAGCAGGTTCGGTAGCCCATCAATGACCGGTGTGAAATCCAATGTGTAGTTCATGGCATTCCCTGCAGATGTGCCTCAGGACGATTTGACCATGCCGGCCATGGCCTCGATGGCGAGTTCATAACCGCGCGCTCCGAAACCGATCATGATGCCGGTTGCGGTGCGTGAAATCAGCGAGTTGTGATAGATGCTCTCACGGGCATGGACGTTCGAAATGTGCAGCTCGATCTTCGGCCCGTCGAACATCTTGAGGGCATCGAGCAATGCGATCGATGTGAAAGTGTAGCCGGCGGGATTGATGATGATGCCACAAGCCTGCCGACGAGCCTGATGTACGGCTTCGACCAGTTCACCTTCGAAATTCGTCTGCCGGAAGTCGATGGAAAAACCGAGCTCCGCAGCCTTTTTTTGGCAGGCATCATTGATGTCGGCCAATGTTGTTGTGCCGTATATTTCCGGCTCTCGCTCTCCCAGCAGATTGAGATTGGGGCCGTTCAGAACGAAGATTGTCTTGCTCATGCAAATTGCTCCAGCGGTACCGGCGCCATGACATAAGCCAGGCACCGGCACTGGGATGACGCTCTCACGAGCGCCGCCTCGTAAACGTTGTAAAACCTGCTGACCTCGATCAGCCTGCGGTAAACGAAATACCTTCGAGGCTCTTCGGGAATTCCGGCACCGGCACCTTCATCCACTTGTCGTAGATTTTTTTCAGCTCGCCATTGGCCTTGATCTTGTCGATGAAAGCATTCACGGACGCGTTGATTTCCTTTTCACCCAGACGGGTGCAGGCACCGTTGTAAAGCTTCTGGAATTCGAGCTTGTTTTCAAACTTGCCCGGCAGAGCCTGTTCGACGCGATCCAGATAGAAGATATTGCCGCCAAGCGCATCGACCTGACCGGAAGCCAGCGCCTGCACGCTCGCCGCGTCACCATCGTAACGGCGGATCGTGGCGGTAGACGGCGCATTCTTGGTGACCTGCGTATCCTGAGCGGCACCCTTGGCAACGCTGATGGTCAGGCCTGCCATGTCCTCATTGGACTTGATCGACTTATCCTTCGGGCCGATGAGCACGATGGCATTGGCGTTATAGGGCTGACTGAACTGCACAGCCTTGGCGCGATCCGGCAACATCGCCATGGTGGCGAACAGAATGTCGACACGACCGGAAGTCAGGGCCGGAATACGGTTATTGACTTCGAGCGGCACGAATTCGACCTCGACACCGAGCTCCTTGGCGAACAAGGCACCCATTTCCGCATCGAAACCATCCTGCTTGCCGGCGCTGGTGACGAAACCCCATGGCGGGTTATCACCCTGGATGCCGACGATGAGTTTGCCTCTGGCCTTGATTTCTTCGGGCGTGATCGCGGCTGCCGGCTGCGCCAGCACGGCGGTTACAGCAAGCGCAAGACTTCCCAATAGCGCCTGACGACGCTTCAATCCAAACTTGAACATCTCTTCCTCCTCCAATGACCTGTTCGGTCCGTCAGCACTCCCCTGCTGACATTTGTCAAATTGGCACGAGACACTTTTCATATCAACATAGTTTTTTCAAAATCTATGATGTTTTTTGTTTGCTCGATAAATATCCAATATAATAATATGATTGTAGAGGCTCGGGAGGAGCTTTTGAGGAGAGCACCATGAAAACGTCGATCGCCACGGTTTCGATCAGCGGAGAGTTTCCAGAAAAACTGGCCGCCATTGCCGCCGCAGGTTTCGACGGCGTCGAAATCTTCGAGAATGATTTTCTCGCCTTCGATGGCAGCCCGACCGATGTCGGGCGAATGGTCCGCGATCACGGGCTGGAGATTACGCTTTTCCAGCCTTTCCGCGATTTTGAAGGCATGCCCGAACCGCTGAGGAGCCGCACTTTTGACCGGGCGGAACGCAAGTTCGATATCATGCAGCAGCTGGGAACAGACCTTGTTCTCGTCTGTTCGAATGTATCGCCTGCGGCCCTCGGCGGCATCGATCGGGCAGCTGAGGATTTCCACGAACTGGGTGAGCGCGCAGCCAAACGCGGCCTCAGAGTCGGTTACGAAGCACTGGCATGGGGTCGCCACATCAACGACCATCGAGACGCGTGGGAAATCGTGCGTCGTGCCGATCATGCCAATATCGGCATCATCCTCGACAGCTTTCATACCCTTTCGCGAAAGATCGATATCAACTCGATCCGCTCGATCCCCAAGGACAAGATATTTATCGTCCAGATGGCCGATGCGCCGCTCATCGATATGGACCTGCTTTACTGGTCACGACACTTCCGCAACATGCCGGGAGAAGGCGATCTGCCGGTCACGGATTTTACCGCGGCGATCGCGGCGACTGGTTATGACGGATATCTTTCACTGGAGATATTCAACGACCAGTTTCGCGGCGGCTCACCGAAAGCTATTGCGGCCGACGGCCATCGCTCGTTGATTTATCTTGGCGATCAGGTGCGCCGCAGCCCGGATGCAGCAACATTGACCGTTGCCGACATGCCGAAACGCGCAACCGTGGAAGGGATCGGCTTTGTCGAATTTTCCGCCGACGAAACGGATGCGGAAAATCTTGTGGCCGTTTTAAGGACGCTTGGTTTTCGGCAGACGGCAAGGCACCGCACCAAAAAAGTCTCGATCTTCGAACAGGGCGATATCCGCCTGCTGGTCAATACGGAAGAACAGGGTTTTGCCAATGCTTCCTTTGCGGTGCATGGGACGACAGCCTACGCCGTCGCTCTTATCGTGGACGATGCGAAGCAGGCTTTCTCACGCGCAATGGCGCTTGGCGCCGAGCCATTCATCCAGCCTGTGGCCGACGGCGAAATCGAAATACCGGCCATTCGTGGTGTCGGCGGCGGCCTCATATATTTGCTCGACAGGCAAAGCGAACTCGGCCGATTTGCCGAAATCGATTTCGCTCCTGTCACGGATGACCTCGGCACCGTGCCGGCACACCTGCGGCATGTCGATCATGTGGCTCAAACAGTCAGCTACGATGAAATGCTGACCTGGCTTTTGTTCTACAACTCGATTTTCGAAACGCACAAGACACCCATGGTCGATATTATCGACCCGGCCGGTGTCGTCCGCAGCCAAGTGGTGGAGAACACGTCCGGTGCATTGCGCATCACCTTGAACGGTGCCGAGAACCGCCGCACGCTCGCCGGGCATTTCATCGCCGAAAAATTCGGATCGGGCGTTCAGCACATCGCCTTCCAAACGGATGACATATTCGCAACGGCTGCAGCACTTCGCGCGAACGGCTTCCAACCTCTGGTAATCTCATCGAATTATTATGGCGATCTGGAAGCGCGTTTTGGCCTGGATCCGGACCTGACGGAACGGTTGAAAGCAGACAATATTCTCTATGATCGCGACGAACATGGAGAATATTTCCAGCTTTACAGCTCGACATTCGGCGAGGGTTTCTTTTTCGAGATCGTCCAGCGCAGCGGCTATCGCGGATATGGCGCCGTCAATGCCATCTTCCGAATTGCAGCCCTCAAAAAGGCTTTGCGGCCGGAAGGCATGCCGAGACAATAATCAGCTCTCCCGGTTCTTGCCGAAGGCGCTCGGTTTCAAAACGCAATAGAGTTTGAACAGCAGCGGTATTCGCGATTATATGACGATAGGAAAAATACCCGAGACATGCTGATGCCACTGGACGTATCACCCGAAACCGTTGCCGAGAGCACCTACCAGCGGATCAGAGCCGATATCATTTTCGGAAGACTGCATCCCAGCCAGAAGCTCAAGCTTGAAAAGCTGAAGGACAGTTACGCAACCAGCGTCAGCACACTTCGCGAGATTCTCAATCGCCTCTCCTCCGAGGGCCTCGTTACCGCCGAAGGACAGCGTGGTTTCGAAGTGGCGGCGATTTCGGTGACCGACCTGAAAGAGACGGCCGAACTGAGATTGCTTCTGGAAACGCATGCGCTCGCCCAATCCTTCGAGAATGGTGATGTGGAATGGGAGGCAAGACTTATGTCGGCTCACCACAAGCTGGCGCGGATGGAACAAGTCATGGCGAGCGGCGACACCACGAAAGCCGAGGACTGGAAGCGATATGACTGGGAATTCCATCAGGCGCTTATCTCTGCCTGCGGCTCAAAACTGCTGATGGATACCCACTCCGTCATTTTCGACAAATATCTGCGCTATCAGATGGTGGCTTTGTCATATCGCGGCGACGTCGCAGCCAACGAACACCAGACACTGCTGGATGCGGCCATGAAACGGGACCAGCAATTGGCAAAAAAAATACTTGCACAGCATATCCAGGGTGGCGTCGAACATGCGCTCACCAGAAAGCCATTGGCACAGGCATGACGGCGATAAAATCAGAAGACCCCGGTAAGGATTTGCCGAACAACGACAATCGCGACAGCGTCAGCGAGACCGTCTTTCGACAACTGCGTGAAGATATCATTCTGGGAGTCCTGCCGCCGGCGACGAAGATAAAGCTCGAACAGGCCAAACAGCGTTATTCGATCAGCGTCTCTTCGCTGCGGGAAATTCTCTACAGACTGACCGCGGAAAATTTTGTGGTCGCGGAAGGACAACGCGGTTTCGAAGTCAGCCCGGTTTCACGACAGGAACTGATGGAGCTTGCCGACCTGCGCATCGTGCTGGAATGCCATGCGATCGATCTGTCATTCGCTTCCGGTGACCTAGAATGGGAAGGACGCATCGTGGCTGCCCATCACAGGCTGGCCGCCACGGAGCGGAAGCTTTTATCCGGCGACACTTCCCGGACGATAGACTGGGTGCGATATGACTGGGAATTTCACCAGGCGATCGTTTCCGCCTGCAATTCGGCAACACTGATGCAAAGCCTGTCTTCGGTGTTTGACCGCTTTCTGCGCTACCACATGCTTGCAGAGAGTTTTCGCGGCCAACCAGTCGTGGATGACCATAAGATACTGTTCGAACTTGCCCTGAAAAAAGATCCCGTTGCGGCGAAAGAGTGCCTGCGCCGACATGTTCAGAGCGGCGTCGATCATATTCTGAAGCTCAATATTGCTTGAAATATCAGGCCGCTGTCAGTGCAGCCAATTCCATGTGAATGGCCCATGCCGCACGGCATGGGCCATTTAACTTCATCAGAGGCGACGCAGAGCCTTGGTCAGGCCGTCCACCATTTCCTCACCGGCCTCTTCGGCGGTCAGCTGGCCATAAGCGAACTGCTCGATAACGTCCTTGAACAGTTCCTGTACGGACGGATGTTCGATCAGCGGCGACATGACCGGGCCGGTTGCTTCGGCAACGATCTTGGCGCCATTGAGACGTTCAGCCGTCAGCTTGCCCGCTTCTTCCAGCGTCTTTAGCGCGATGGCCGAAGCCGGAAGACCGCGGCTGTCGCCGAGGATCAGAACGGCATCCTTGTCGTTGAGCAGGCAATTGAGAACCTGCGCGGCAGCCTTTGGATCCTTCGAGTGTTTCGAGATTGCAAAGACCATGGACGGCTTCTTGTAGACGCCATCGTTCTTCGCGCCCGGAATCTGCAGCGGAGCCGAAGGGATCAGCTTGCCGACAGTCAACGGATCGTCATACTTCGAATAGGTGGAATCCCAGAAATAGGTGCCACCGATCTTGCCCGATACCCATGCCGGATCGTCGAAGATTTCAACGTTACCGACACCGGCAGCATCCTTGGCGGAACGAACGATACCGTTATCGACCATCCACTGATAATGCTTGAGTGCACCGGCAATGTCTTCCGCCGTCCAGGCCAGCTCGTTGGTACCGGGCTTGACGAATTCCTGACCGGAAATCTGGGCCGCGAAGGCTTCGACCATCAGCATAAGGATGACGCGGGTGCTGTCGAAGGGATAAACACCATTCGGGTTCATCTTTTTGGCGGCAGCAGCAAGATCATCCCAGCTTTTGGGCATTTCCAGCCCGGCCTTTTTGTAGATTTCATCGCTGAAATAGTACGTAGCACCGGTCACGGAGACAGGTACGCCGTTGAGCTTGCCGGCAATCGTCGCAGGCGCCAACTGGCTGTCGCTCCACTGGGTCAGGTCGAGATCGCCAGAGACTTGCTTGAGATCGACAAACCCCTCACCGCCCTTGGAGAACTGGAAAAGCCACGGCCAGTCGACCTGAATGATGTCGGCTTCGGTGCTGCCGGCCATCTGTGTCGTCAGCTTTTCGAGGTAACCCTCGAAGCCGGCGAACTCGGCCTTCACCTTGTGGCCGGTTTTCGTCGTGCAATATTCCAGCGCCTTCTGGGTCGCGACGTGGCGACCATCGCCACCCCACCACGACATGCGAAGATCCGCTGCCGAGGCAAAGCTTGTCGAAACCACTGAAGTGGCCAATGTCAAAGATAATGCTGCCAGTATCGATTTTTTGTTCATGATGCTCTACTCCTCCTGAAAGTTTGCATCGGTGACATATTCGCCGGCTGCGCCCTCAGGCTAGGCTGACGTTCAGACCGCTTTTGCGGTCGAAGATGAAGACCCGTTCCTCGTCCGGGCGAATACGAATGGCGCCGTCGGCTTTGGCCTTGCGGAAATCCTCAACGGGCAGAACCACCGTGAAACGCTGGCCGCCGATCAGGATGTGCACATCGACTTCATGGCCAAGGAAATCGGCCTTGATAACCTTTGCCGTCAGCGCATCTTCGCCGGGTGCGGCCAGACGGAAATGCTGCGGACGCACGCCGAAGGTGACATCGCCATCGGTACCGGCTTCCAGACGTCCGGCGAGGTTCTCACCGAAGCGGATGGACTGGTCACCGAAGGTAACGACCGGGCCGCTTTCACCACGGCTGAGCGTGGCATCGACCAGATTCATTTCCGGCATGCCGATGAAGCCTGCGACGAAGGCATTGGCGGGCTTCGCATACAGTGTTTCGGGATCGGCCACCTGCATGATGCGGCCATCCTTCATGACGCAGATGCGGTCACCCATGGTCATTGCCTCGACCTGGTCGTGGGTCACATAAACGACTGTTGACGACTGGCCCTGCTCCTTGAGGCGGCGGTGCAGGTCGGTGATGCGCACACGCATGGATGCACGCAACTTGGCGTCGAGGTTGGAAAGCGGCTCGTCGAAGAGGAACACCTCCGGCTTCTTGATCAGCGCACGACCGAGCGCCACACGCTGGGCCTGACCGCCGGAAAGCTGCTTCGGCAAACGGTCGAGCAACGGCTCGATCTCCAAAACTTCCGCAACTTCCTGCACACGGCGGGCAATTTCTTCCTTTTTCTCACCGGCCAGTTTCAGGCCGAAAGAAAGGTTTTTGCGTACTTTCATATGCGGATAGAGAGCGTAGTTCTGGAACACCATGGCAATGCCACGGTCGCCCGGTGGCAGGTTGTTGACCACCTTGTCGCCGATGGTGATGTGACCGCCTGAAACAGTTTCCAGACCGGCGATCATGCGCAGCGTCGTCGACTTGGCGCAGCCGGACGGACCGACCAGCACCATGAATTCTCCGTCCTTGACTTCGAGATTGATGCCGTGAAGCGCCTTAAGGGTGCCGCTATAGACCTTTTCCAGGTTACGGATAGTCAGTTGTGCCATTGGATTAACCCTTTACGCCACCGGCAGAGATGCCTTCGACGAAGTATTTCTGAGACATGAAGAACACCAGCAACGACGGCAGAAGCGTCAGCACTGACATTGCAAGGATGCGGTTCCACTCGAACGATTCAGCGGTGTCGATCGACAGTTTGAGAGCCAGTGAAACAGGAAACTTTTCAACCGAGGAGATGTAGATCAACGGACCGAGAAAATCGTCCATGGTCCACATGAACTGGAACAGTCCGACCGAGATCATGGCGGGCACCAGCATGGGCACGACCACATAGATCAGCGCCTGAAAGCTAGTGGCGCCATCGACACGCGCAGCTTCCTCCATGTCGCGCGGAATGGACCGCAGGAACTGCAACAGCAGGAATACGAAGAAGGCATCGCCGGCAAAAGCTGACGGCACCCAGAGCGGCAGGTAGCTGTCGAGCCAGCCAAGTTCGTTGAAGAGCATGTATTGCGGGATGCGGGTAACGACGTTGGGCAGAAGCAGCGTGCCGATCACGGCGGCAAACAGGATCTTCTTGCCGGGAAAGTCGAACCGGGCAAACCCGTAGGCAACCACCGTGCAGGAAATCACCGTGCAGATCGTCTTCGGCGCGATGATCAGGAACGTGTTCCAGAAGAAGCGGCCGAACGTGTAGGGCGTCGAGGTTTGCCAGCCTTCGATGTAACCGTCCATGACCGGGTTAGCCGGCAGGAAACCTGCGCTGCCGAAGATTTCCTCATTGGTCATGAAGCTCGCGCCGATCAGCCAGAACAGCGGATAGAGCATGATGAGGCCAACGACCGTCAGAATGGTATAGCGGATGGTCAGCGTGATGTTCTGCCGGCGTTTTTGCGCAGCGAGATACTTTTCAGCCTCTTCCAGAATTTTCTCGTCGGAGTGAATGATACTGTCACTCATGATCAGCTCCTCTTGTCGCCGGCGTAATAGACCCAGTATTTCGACGACCAGAATGCGATCAGCGTCAGCACCATGATGACTGCGAACAGCACCCAGGCGATGGCAGAGGCGTAGCCCATGTCGAATTTCTTGAAGGCCATTTCATAGATGTACAGCGGCAGAAGATAGGTGGATTTCAGCGGTCCGCCGCCAGTGATGACATAAGGTCCGTTGAACTCCTGGAAGGCCTGAACCATCTGCATGATCATGTTGAAGAAGATCACCGGCGTCAGAAGCGGCAGGGTGACGGCGAAGAAAGCTCTCCACGGTTTTGCGCCATCGATGGCCGCCGCCTCGTAAAGCGACTTGTCGATCGACTGAAGCGCAGCCAGGAAGATGACCATGGCCGAACCGAACTGCCACAAGCGCAGGATCGTGATGGTGAACAGCGCCGTACCGGGATTACCAAACCAGTTGATGGCTTTGAAACCCAGCCCGGTCAGAAGCATGTTGACCATGCCGACATCGGCGAACATGTAGCGCCACAGAACCGCGACAGCAATCGAGCCACCAAGAATGGAAGGCACGTAATAGGCGGTACGGAAAAGGCCGATGCCCTTGAGCTTGGAGTTGAGGATGCTGGCGATAAAGAGCGCGAACGCCAGTTTCAGCGGCACCGTCAGCAACACGAAGAGCATCGTCACCTTGAACGAACGGGTGAACGTGCGGTCGCTCGTCAGAATATCGACGTAGTTTTGCAAGCCCACAAAATCCACACCATGCATCAGCCGGTAATCGGTAAACGACAGGTAGAGCGATCCGAGAAACGGAATGGCCGTGAAGACCAGAAGGCCGATCAGGTACGGAAGAACGTACCAGAAGCCGAGAAGACGACTGTCGCCACTCATGCGGAGAGCCTCCTCAGGTTTTCAGGCAGGCGGCCGGCGGTCGCAGTGACCATGGCGCGGAACAGCTTTGCGGCGCGGTCCTGCCCCAATGGCATGATCAGCGGGTCGGAGAGGAACAGGCCTTCCAGTGTAGCGCCGTCACCGGCAAGCACGGCCTTCAGTACAGCGTTCTGACGGTCCGCATGCGGCTTTACCAGCACCTCGACAGCGGCCGGCAAACGGCCGGCATGGACCGGGCGAACACCATGGCCGGAGAACAGAACACTGGTCTCGACGATCGTGCCCGGCGCAAAACCTTCCATCTGCCCGGTATTGGGCATGTTTGCGTTGACGACGAGCGTCTCGCCACGGGTGAGCGCGCGGATTTGCGCGACGAGAGCCTCTTCCGAAATGGCGCGCAGCGGCGGCACTTCGTTGGCTGCTTCGGCGGCACGTGCTTCTTCCCGGCGTTTAGCCTGGTCACGACGGCGCCAGTCGATCGGGGTCAGGCCAAAGCCCCATTCAGCAGACCGGTCGAGATACCAGCTGGAAGGCAGGAATTCTGCGAGGTGACGGTCACCGGCAGCGGCAGCGATGCCAAAGCGGCAAGCAAGATCGAATTTGACGC
>Ga0075364_10000480_pt1 | contig 20244 bp, 22 predicted proteins | sample EndMetdeltDD1764_FD_71517 | JGI IMG/M metagenome (GOLD analysis project Ga0075364, IMG submission 71517) | Populus endosphere microbial communities from Tennessee, USA - Endosphere MetaG P. deltoides DD176-4 | ecosystem: Host-associated > Plants > Roots > Endosphere | place: USA: Tennessee...
AAAGTAGCTAAATCTTTACTAGAGAATTTAAGTTTTCAGGCACGGCAGGGAATTATAAGAAAAGTAATAGATACGATCATAGCAGATCAAACTATACTGCAAGTTCGTGGCTATTTACTTTTGAATGAATCTGAATATGTCAAGTTTAAATCTCAGTGTAGGCATTGTTGGTCTCCCAAATGTAGGGAAGTCCACACTTTTTAATGCTCTCTTAAAAAAGCAGGCGGCTCTTGCTGCTAATTATCCATTTGCCACCATAGAACCAAACGTCGGTGCTGTCCCAGTACCAGACGATCGTCTTACCAAACTTGCCGAAATCACTAAAGAAGAAGAGAAGATGGGTGGGCTTCCTCCTATTAAGCCGGCTATTATTGAGTTTGTGGATATTGCGGGACTTGTTAAAGGTGCTAGTGAAGGGGCGGGGCTTGGGAATAAATTTCTTTCTCATATTCGGGAAGTGAAGATTATCTCTCATGTTGTTCGGGCTTTTGCTGATGAAGATGTGCTGCGAGAGGGGAGTACTGACCCTGAAAGTGATTATGTGACGATTGAGACGGAACTTATGTTGGCTGACTTGGCAACAGTGCTTAAAAGTCGTGAGAGCAAAGCAGTGAAGACTGATGCGAAGAAGAAAGTTGCGGTTGAGAAAGTGTATAAAGCACTGGATGCTGGGACCGCTGCACGGGACGCTGGGCTTACTGAGGAAGAACAAGAACTCGTGCAAGATCTTTTCCTTATTTCCAACAAACCAGAAGTCATCGTCCTCAATGTTGACGAGAATGATTATTCACCAGAAGGGATTGATGCTGTTCTTAAAAAGTATGCCGAGCTTTTGAAACAACCAGCAGATAAATTTATCGTCATCTGTGCCAAGATCGAATCAGAACTCGCGTCTCTTTCTGATGAAGAGCAGAAAGAATATTTGAAAGATTTAGGTCTGGAAAAATCAGGTTTGGAGCGACTTATCCAAAAAGCATACGAGCAACTTGGTCTAATTTCTTTCCTTACAGCAGGAGAGAAGGAAGTGAAAGCGTGGACGATCCAAAAAGATATCGATGCCCAACATGCCGCTGGGGCGATTCATACTGACTTTATTAAGAAATTTATCAAAGCAGAAGTCGTCTCATTTGATGATTACGTCGAAAACACTGGTCGCAAAAAAGCCCGCGAAATTGGAAAGGCACGAATGGAAGGACGAGATTATATTGTGCAAGATGGTGATGTGATTGAGTTCAAGATAGGAACTTAACTACTTTGCATCCTCTGTTTTTCAAGTAATAATTGCGTGATTGGATGATGAATATCAAATCCTAACTTTTTGAGATAGTTTGCTAGCAAAAAATCTTTTAACTGTCTTTGCCCTCGTTCTACTTGACTTATATATTGTTTAATATACCTATCTGTTTTCGAAATTAATCCTCCCAGTTCTGTTTGAGTAAGATTATTCCATTCCCGTAAAGCTCTTAATGTGCTCCCGACTGTTCGTTGCACAGTAAGAAGCTCTAGAAGCCGAGGATCAACTAATTCTGTTTGTTGAGTGGTATCTTTGCTATGTGTTAATTCAAATGCTTTTTGTTTGAATAGTTTGGATAGCTGTGCGTCATGAGCGACGATGGCGTCGATCTCTTCTGAAGAGGGAAGCTCTGTCTTTCTTTCTATGGCTTTGAGTTTTTCTAAGGGAAGTTTGTTTTTTTTTGCAAATGAGGCTTGAGATAATCCTCGATCACAGCGGATATACGTTACCGCTGTCCCTATCTGTATTTGTTGTAATGTATTTTCCCATTTTTGTTGATCACCTCTTAGGTCGACTACGATTCCTTTATCTAAAATAATTTGTCTCCGTTCACTATCGCGAAAAATAATCGTTCCCTCGTATGGTTCAACAAGAGATTCAAGTTCTCGTATACGTTCTTTATGACGAGTTTGATTTGTTTTGTAACGATTTGCAGAGAATTTCTTTTCGGGTTGGTTCAAATGACGCAGCGTTAGTATGGTGACCACGGCCTCTGCATGAGGATTTCCTTCAAGTGAGGAGATTTCTCCAAGGCGGTTGATGATTTTATTTGCATTTTTTTTGCTCGCAAAATTCCGATTTTCTACGACAGCATAGGTAACACTATTGATTCCACAGCCTGTTGCAAACTCATCAATATTATCTCCAAGTATGTTTCTAACTGCTTTTAAATGGATTTCCAATGGGCTTACTGGCCGAGATGAAGTAGCAATTCTTATTTCTGGGACATACTGTTCTTTATTTCCCATAATGCTAATTTTATCACGTTATCTTTTCCCCCTTGAGTTCAAGTTTGATCCTATGGTAAAATACAGAACATGAGAGCATATGAATTGGTTGTTGTTGTACGGCCGACATTAAAAGACGCAGAGAAAAAGAAAGTACTTGAATCAGTCAAAGGCTGGTTTGGTGATCTTAAAATTAAAAAAGAAGATGATTGGGGCCAAAAGCCACTTGCTTATCCTATTAAAAAGGAAGTAGCAGGATCTTATTATCTTTGGATGCTTGAGTCAGATGCACCAGTACCAAATGATTTAGAACAAAGAATTATCCGACACGATGATATTTTGAGACATTTGTTGGTAAGAACAAAATAGTTATGGCAAGAAGTTTAAACAAGGTTCAATTGATTGGGAATTTAACACGAGATCCGGAGTTACGTTACACACCAAATGGTAACGCAGTTTGTACCTTTGGCATTGCGACGAATAGATACTGGACAACAGAATCTGGTGAAAAGCGAGAAGAAGTCGACTTTCACAAGATTGTTGCTTGGAATAAATTAGCAGAACTTTGTAGTCAATTTCTTGTTAAGGGAAGAAAAGTATACGTCGAAGGAAGATTGTCGACACGAAACTGGACTGGCCAAGATGGTCAACAGAAGTCAACAACTGAAGTTATCATTGACGACATGATTCTTTTAGACAACAAAGGTGGGGCTCAAGGAGCTGACGAGCCAAAAGCAAGTGCGACAAGCGCACCAGCAAAGAAGACAGCTTCAAAGAAAGAACAAGAAGAAGTGGCACCGGTTAGTAAGGAAGAAGACGTTACACCGGATGACATTCCTTTTTAATAAATAATATTATGGCTGAAAAGAAACGAATACCAAAGAAAAGAATAACAGTTCCAAAGCAGTGCTTTTTCTGTAAGGCAGAGTCCAAACCATGGTACTCAGATCCTGTTAGTTTGCAGAAATTCACCACTGATCGTGGAAAGATTATTACTCGAACCAGAACTGGTTTGTGTGCAAAACATCAAAGAAGATTAACGATTGCGATCAAACACGCTCGACATCTCGCTTTGCTTCCGTTTGTCGGAAGAGAGTAAACGAGATTTTGTAATGATCTCACTGCCTGTCCTGCTCCCAGATGGTTTTTCTCCTGTTGTTTCAGACGGCACTCCAGTCACTCTCGGTCAACTCCTCGCTCACAAAACAATTTCTGAACATCGAATTAATATCCCGCAACAACTTGCTATCCCACTCGCAAAGGTCAAACACGTTCTCAAAAAAGTTCCCGGTGATGAGGTTGATGTTGATGAAGTGATTGCGGTGAAAAAAGGGTTCCTCGGTCTTGATAAAGCAGTTATTCGAAGTAGGGTAGCGGGGAAGGTCGTTCGGTATGAACGAGACACAGGAGATTTGGTAATTCAAGCATTAGCTTCAGGTCTTGTCCAGCAAGTTGTTTCCCCTGTTGATGGGACGATCACTTTGTGTAATAATGAGAAAATTGTTATCCAGACGGATAAAGAAATCTCACTTGGAGAGAAGGGGAGTGGTCACAAAATAACAGGCGAAGTGTTTATTCTTGAAGAATCATTTCTCCCTGAGCGAGGAGAAATCTTTTACCATTTAGATAGCCGGGCAAAAGGAAAAATCGTCGTCGCAGCACACCTTTCTCGTGATGTGATGACAAAGGGAATTAGTATTGGCATTACGGGTCTGATTGGGGCGAAAATAGCTGATGCAGATATTGAACATATCGCTCAGCGGGATAACAGCTTGCCCATTCTTGAAGTAAATTCTGATACAATAAACAAACTACTCCAGTGGAATGGCAAACAAATTGCTTTGGACGGGAAAGCAAAAACATTAATCTTTTTACACGTATGACACCTGAACGAATTCGATTTTTATTAGCAATAGTGATTGCCGCTCTTATTGGTTATTACGGTGGCGTCAATAAAGTAGCACTTGATTGGAAAAACTACCAACCCCATGTTGAGATTACGAGTAAAGAACCACCACCACCACTTGAACCAGGTGATTTTAGTCAGTTCTGGAGAGTTTTAGAAAAACTTGAGGGAAGTTACTACGACAAAAAAGCAATTGATACCCAAAAGATTCTTAATGGTGCAATCACCGGGATGGTTGAAAGTCTCGACGATCCATACACCATGTATCTTCCTCCAAAGCAAAACACTGATTTCAAACAAGGCATGGCAGGAAAGTTTGAAGGTATTGGTGCAGAATTAGGTGTGAAGGACAAACAAATTATTGTTGTTTCTCCACTTGATGGCGGTCCTGCAAAGAAAGCTGGGATTAAACCAGGAGATATGATTGTCAAAGTAAATGATCAATCGACCTCTGGTTGGAATGTTAATCAAGCTGTTGAAAAAATCCGTGGACCAAAAGGAACTGATGTAACGCTCAATGTTTTGCATAAATCTGAAGAACAACCTGTCGATGTAAAAATTGTCCGCGATACGATTACCGTTAAGAGTTTGACGAGTTGGACTAAGAAAATAAAAGATGTTGAGTCAATCAAACAAACCAGCGTATTAAAAGGTGCTGCTGATGACAAAGTTGTGTATATCCGTTTGTCTCAGTTTGGCGATAGCACCAACACCGAATGGGGAAGTCTTGCAACCAAAGTAGCACAGAGTATGGGGAAAGATAGCAGCATCAAGGGGATTGTCTTTGACTTACGAAATAATCCTGGCGGCTATTTGACCGATGCAGTTTATATTGCTTCAGAGTTTGTTAAAGATGGTGTTGCTGTGATGCAAGAAGATAAGAATGGTGAACGACAAAGTTATAAAGTATCTGGCAAAGGATTACTTACCGATGTCCCTGTCGTAGTACTGATTAATAAAGGCTCAGCATCAGCAAGTGAAATTGTTGCGGGCTCACTCTCTGATCATCAGCGTGCACAATTAGTTGGAGAGACCTCATTTGGAAAAGGTACGATTCAACAAGCCGAAGATTTAGGTGGCGGAGCAGGATTACATGTCACAATTGCAAAATGGCTGACACCAAATGGTACCTGGGTACACAAAAAAGGCCTGACACCAAACGTCGCAGTCGATCTTGATAAAAAAGACCAAGCACACGATGTGCAACTTGAAAAAGCGATCGAAACACTTCTTACTCCTTCTACAGGAAACTAATCTTTCAGCAACATTTCAGAAAATTTGTTTATCCTTAGCATATTCGTGGTAGAATAATTATATGAGAAGGCTCATTATTTTAATTGTATTGTTGATTATTGTTGTTGGCATAAGTAATGCCTTTAAACAATTTTTTCCAGCGCTTAAAGAATCGTTTACAGCTGAAGCCCCATTCAAATTGCCTCAGGTTTCTGAAAAAGTAAAAGTAGTGACGGAAGAATCTGTCACCATTGATATTGTTAAGAGAGCAGGTCCTTCGGTCGTTACTATTGCAAAAGAATTACCGAATTCATTGTTTGAAACTCCTGATGAAAATGCTCCCCGTGAACCTCAAGGGATTGGTTCTGGATTTCTTATTGCTGAAGATGGCTTAGTGATTACCAACAAACATGTCGTTTCTGATGGGGAAGGAAAGTATCATGTCATAACGAATGCAGATAAGAAGTACACGGTACAAAAAATTTATCGTGATCCATTAAATGATGTCGCGTTTCTTCAAATCACACCGTCAGAGAATTCTGGAGATAAATTAAAGCCGTTGGAGTTAGGCGACTCATCTCGTTTGGAAGTAGGGCAGCATGCAATTGCGATTGGGACCGCATTGGGGGAATTTCGAAATACGGTCACCACCGGTGTGATCTCAGGTCTTGGTAGAGGCATCACGGCGGGGAGTCCTTATGAAGGCTCCGTTGAGCGACTCGACAATGTCATCCAAACGGATGCAGCCATTAATCCAGGGAATAGTGGGGGACCATTACTAAACTCTGCGGGACAAGTCGTTGGAGTTAATACTGCAGTGTCATCTGATGGGCAGAATATTGGTTTTGCTATTCCGATTAATGCGATCAAAGATTCTTTGCATAACTTTAATCAGACGGGGAAGTTTGAACGAGCATATCTTGGGGTGTCGTACCGAATGATCACACGGGATACTGCCGTTATGAATGATTTACCACAAGGGGCCTATGTGCAACAAATTGTGCCGGGTTCTCCTGCTGAAAAAGCTGACTTACAGCGGGGAGATATCATTACAAAAATTGATGGACAATCGGTCAATGACAAAGCACAACTTTCTTCATTTATTGCCAAGAAAAAAATTGGTGATACACTGACAATTACGCTTTTTCGAGAGGATAAAACAACAGAAGTGAAGGCAACATTGGAGGCAGCACCAGAACAGTAAAGATACCTCTTGCATGTTGAGACACATCTGTTATAATACTAGCCATGGCTACAAAAACAACCGCAAAAAAATCTACAAAATCCGCAAAGGCAACAAAATCAACAAAGACAGTAAAAAAGACTGCACCAAAAACATCAGCTAAACCAGCAGCACTCGTCCAGAATCACGCAGTTGAAACAAAGAAACCAGCAGTTACAGCTTCAACTCCAGCAGCAAATCCAGTTAAAGTAAAGAAATCATATGTTATTCTTATCGTTGCGATTCTTTTAATCGGCGCATTACTCTATTACTTCCGAAGTGTTTTCGTTGCAGCAGTTGTTAATGGTCAACCAATCAGTCGAATGGAAGTAGTTAAAGAAACTGAAAAACAAAGCGGCAAACAAGCGCTTAACACATTGGTTAGAAATGCATTAATCGAACAAGAAGCAAAGAAACAAAACGTAACCGTTAATGAAAAAGAAATCGATGATGAAATTAAAAAAGTAGAAGGCACATTGGCAAAACAAGGACAAAAGATTGATCAAGTACTTGAATTACAAGGCATGACCAAAGCTGATTTGAGAAGATTAATCAGACTTGATAAATTAGTTGGAAAAATGGTTGGCAAAGATATCAAAATCAGTGAAAAAGATGTCAACGATTATATCGAAAAGAACAAAGACATGATGCCAAAAGATCAAGATGAAGCAACCGTTAAAAAATCAGTTGCTGATCGATTAAAACAACAAGCATTAAACGACAAAGTTAAAGTATGGCTCGAAAATCTTGAAAAGAATTCAAAAACAGTTTACTTCGTTCAATACTAAACGAAAACCTCTTGACAACTACTCCCTAAAATAGTGTAAGATAAAGATATGGCAAAAGTAAAAAGAAAAGCTCCCGTTAAAAAGACAGCAACGAAAAAGAAAGGTTCTTCGCGTGTTATTCGCACTATCTATGGTATTGAACGAGAGTTTGTTTTAATCGGTGGTGGTGGATTTTTGCTTATCGTTCTTGGCATGATGATCTTCTTCTAATCCCACAAAGTTCTCCTCTTTTATCTAACTCATCTTGATTATCGCCTACTTTTATGAGATGATTCCTCGAGCATTTTTATGTCTAAAGAAACTTCAGAATCTCGTCCAGAGAGGAAACAAGCAAGTCGTAATCTGCTTGATAAATATCGACCGATGCAAACGGTTCCCGACATAACGCAATTTGATTTCGCTGAGTATAAAAGGCAATCCAATAAAGATGAAGGCGTAACACTACTGTTAGATGCAGAAGGAACGTTTGTTCGAACGGGACAATGGGAAGTTGATGAAGACATTAAGAAATATCTTAAAGTTCAGAAAGAAGCAGGAAATATTAAAAAAATCGCCATTGTTACCAATGCCATACCAAAGGATGAGGGATCTTTTCTAAGAATTAATAGCTGGGCACAACAGATTGGCGCCGATATTGTTTTTACTCCGCTTACTGCTGATGAACGCAAACCAGCACCTCATATGTATCTCAAAGCGCTTTCAGAATTAGGCGTATCCGCTGATGACGCACTTGTTTTCGGAGATAAATTGACTGCTGATATAGGTGGAGCAAATGCGGCTGGCATTCGTTCTGTTTTTGTAGAAAGACTTGGTAAAGAAGACTTACCTGGAGATCGTTTGCTAAGAAGACCGTTTGAAAAACTTATCCATTGGAAGGGAAGGATGAAAGATGCTTCTCCCATGGATCTAGTAAACAATCCCTTGAATCAAACAGTATTCGAGTATTCACAAAAAACAGAATCGGTTAAACCTGATTGGATGGAAGGAATGGTACATGGTGATGCCTTGTGGGAAAGAAGTAGAATTGTAGGATTTGGTAAAACAAGTGTCGACTTGCCAAAAGAAGTTTTGGATACACTTCCGAAAGGTCACTCACTGAATGTTGATGTTGGAGAAATCCTTGGAAACATTGATCCAACGTTTAAAGCACAGTATGAAAGTATCATGAAAAAACGTGATAAAATTTTGTCTAATCATGGACGGCAAATTGCTGATACGCTCACAAATTCTCGTTTGTTCGGGGGACCTGTTGTTGGTGGCTTGATCCTGGCTGGCAGATATGATCTTGCGAAGCTAGCGGCTACAGGTTTTGGATCTACTGATGCAGGTGATGGGTATTTTGCTCGAAAAAGTGAGGGAGGGGCAACAGAAGAAGGAGGCTGGCGTGATCAATTTTTCGATAAAATACAGTCATTATTTATTGAGACCGCGCTTGTCCACGAAGGGCGTATGTCTCGTGCGGATGCTTTGACAAGAGGGGGCAGAGATGTCGTAATGGATCTAGTGAGAAAGAGTAAAAAGAAAAAAGGAGTTGATACCAAAGCGGTGATGGTGGGCAAGGTTGCTTTTTTTACTCAAGCATTGGCCCAGTTCTATGCGATGACAGAGCACTCTCAAAATAATCCGCGTCTTAATAAATCAGTGCAACGTTTTGCAACAGGTTTGAAAGTTGGCAGTGGTATTATCTCTCCAATTCTATGGGAAAAACGATATAAGCGTGAAACAGAAGATATGGCAAGAATGGAAATCGCGCGCGCAGAATTAATGGCTGAAGCTGCTTAAATATTGTGAAAGATTTGTCGAGTCTGTTGGCAATTGTCGGATCATCTGAGGTTTTAGTTTTTTCAGTTGTTGTTTGAGAATTTGGTAAATATCCAGATCAAAGACTTGGTTATCAGCGACTTTGTCTTTTATGTTTCCTTGTTGATCCACGACGGCACTTCCTAAGTAGCACCAATTATTGATAAGAAAATATTCTTTATTGCCCCCTAATTCTTCCTCTTGGATAAGGATTGGCCCTGTGAACGGCCATGATTGAATTTTGGTTTTGGAAAAAGCAGCAAGGAATTTCATATTGTAGACAAAGTTTTTTTCTTCCCCAATACACGCCCCTTTGCACCGATCGAGTCGGTGAGCAAAGCAAGCATCTTTTGTGTTTTCGAGTCCCAATAGCTTCTCACACAAACCGTATTTTTTGGCAAGTTCTGTTAAAAAAGTTTTGGCTTGTTTTCGAGATTTGAAGAATCCGAGAAAAGAGTTTAGTGTTTCTGTTGCTGGTATACTAGTAATTGGTTCAAGATACACTTGTTGATAGCCCTCTCTGGTGAGTTCGCTTTTGGCAGCAATCAGTTCTCGTTTGAGTCGAGATTTTTTATTATAGAGTGGCAGCATCTTTTTGATCAATTGGGATTCCAATACGAGCGCACCAATTTCTCCCGCAGTAGTAATCGTCTCAATACTTTCAATTTGTTGCGAGATCTTCATCTCAGTGGGGGAGTGAATGTCGGACGAGAAATGATCGAGGACGCGGTTTTTAATATTTTTACTTTTTCCGACATACAGAGGTGATCCATCTCCGCCATAGAAAAGATAGACACCTGGTTTTTCAGGAAGTTTGTCCAACATGTCTTTCGATAGTTTGAGAGGAATGGATGGTTGTTTCAAACTTTTTGCAATTGCTTGCTCCAACAGTTCTGGGGCGATATCTTTTTGCATATGTTGGTAAAACTCAAACAAAACTTTTGCATCATCAAGCGCGCGATGCCGATTGGCGACAGGGATATTGAATTGTTGAATGATCGTATCTAGATTATGTCGGGGGAAATGAGGATAGAGGAGTCGAGAAAGTCTTACCGTGCAAAAATGACGGGAAGAAAATGAGATTTCTTCTCGCTGAAATTCGTTTTTGAGAAAGCTATAATCAAAGCGCACATTGTGAGCTACGAAGACACAGTCCACTAATTGCTCAAGCACATCACGTTTGATCTGTCTAAATGTCGGAGCGTTCTCTAAGTCTTTATCGACAATGCCGGTGATGGTTGTGATGATTGGCGGTAAATACGTTTCTGGATTAACGAGGGAGTGATAGGTGTCCACAATTTTATTATTTTCGACTTTTACAATTCCAATTTCAATAATCCGATCATAAAACGATCGAGTACCAGTAGTTTCAATATCAACAAAAGCAATACTCTGAGGTAACATGTGAAGATCATAGTAGCAAATTAAAACAACGACTGCAATCTCAACAGTTTCTGACATTTGTCATGTTTTATTGACGAGTGGTGGTATAATAGGTTTTTGTCGTTTAAAAACTTAAACGATTATTAAATAATTATGGGAGTAGCAACTGAAAGAAGATTAGACCGTGGTAGAGCCGATGAGCGCGGAAGGTTACCCACAACAGAAACACTTTTTAGAACACCAGAAGTGGCTGTTACTGTTCATGAACTTTTAACTGAGGCTCCAGCTGCTGCTGTAAAATTATTCGAAGAAACATTAAACGCAAAATTTAGTGTTGAAGAAGATACGAGAGTAATGGTATTGCCTTATGGTGCATCAATAGAATTTAATCCTACCGCTGCTGAAGAGACAGAGAGAGCTGTGCTTCATGTTGAAGGGGCACATTATGGAGATCCATCTCAAACGGTTTCTTTAATTGATACAGGAATCTTGCCTACTTCTAATAGAGAAGGTTTGGAGTTGGTCTTTCCGAGAGATCCTCTCTTAGATCGTAATGTTCATGCCATTATCCTTGAGGAAGATTCAATGCAGGTAAAAACATTTTCACCTAATTCTTTTGCTCGTAAAGGTTCTGGCGATAAAAGAGTTGGAGAAAGAATTGAAGAAAGAGTCGCCGATATTCTTCATAGGAAACAGGCTGACAGAAGCTTTCAGAAGAGATTAAAGAAGGGAACTGCTTATAATATGCCCCAAAGCAGATGATCGTAGTTATTCCACTGGATGCTCTTCAGGGATTTCTCCAGCCAAAATGATTGGCAAATTTTTCCAAGATTTATTAATTCGATGATCGGTTAATCTGTCTTGTGGGAAATTGTAGGTTTTGATTTTTTCTGATCGGTCTCCTCGTCCGACTTGGGTTGATTTCAATGACGAGATTTGTTCTTCACGTTTTGTGATTTCGATTTCCCAAAGTTTTGCACGGAGGAGTGCCATGGCGATTTCTCGATTTTGGATTTGTGATCGTTCGGCTGATGCGACGACAGCAATGCCTGTTGGCTTGTGAGTCAGTCGTACAGCTGTTGAAACTTTGTTTACGTTCTGTCCACCATGTCCACCACTTCTGAACGCTGCAAAGTCGATGTCATCTGGATTGATGTGTAAATCAATATCATCAAGTTCGGGAAGAATGGAAACAGTTGCTGTTGATGTATGAACTCGTCCTTTTTTTTCTGTTGCGGGAATTCGTTGTACGCGGTGGACACCTGCTTCATATTTTAATGCACCAAATGCTCCACGACCATTTACTTTCACCACAGTATCTTCGAGTTGCTCGACTTGATAGCCTTTTCGTTGTCCGTAACGGATGTACATACGAATTAATTCTTCGGCCCAAAGCTTTGCTTCATCTCCACCGGCTGCACCTTTTACCTCCAACATAATGTTTCGTTCATCAAAATTGTCTTCTTTTTTTTGTTGGGTACTTTGGAGACTTTCCTCAAGCGTTTTCTTTTGTTCTTCAAGGTCTTTTAATTCTTCTGTCGCCATGTCGACCATATCAGGATCTTCGAGAAGTAATTTTGTTTCTTCAATTTGTTGTTCAAGTTCTGCGAGTTGGGTATATCTGTAGTCGTTCATAACATTATCATAACAAGTAACACGAGTGAACGGTAGCAGTTGCGAGGGCTATTTTGCTCCCATGAGCATTTCGCGGAGAGATTTTGGTCCTTGGTCTCTTTTCTTCTTTTCATCAACTTTCTTTTTCTTTGTTGCTTGATAAGTAGAAGCGATTTGTTGCTTCTTTTGGAATTTCTGGATCAATGAACCACTATCAACAAACCGTTGTTCACCGGTATAGAATGGATGACATTTATAGCACAATTCGACGTGAATACTTTCTTGGGTTGAACCAGTAGTAAATTTGTTTCCACAAATACACACGACTTGCGCGTTATCAAAGAATTTTGGATGTACATTAGCCTTCATAGGGACTATTATAACTCATTTACGAGTTATTGACAAGAGAACACTCCTTTGTTGACAAATTTGTAGGGAGAGGTATATAGTATGGATAATTTATTATTATGAGCGTTGAAATTGAAAAAGAACCATATGAAATACCCACCGTAGAAGAATTAAGAAAAGGAGGAATGAAAGCCTTCGGAGATCTCTATGAAGCTCTTTCTCCTAACCTTACCCAGTATGGAGAACTATTTGTGCGGGATGAGGGGAGAGATTTGGTTAATGATGTCTTTATAAGACTTGGACATAAATTACCGACATTGGAATTAAAAGAAGGAGCAGATTTAAGATCATATCTTTTTGTATCTGTGAGAAATGCAGCTGTAAGCCAGTTACGAAAAACCAGGAATTCTGAGGTGGGACTTGAAGCTCTTGAGGATAGAGAAGACAGTTCAGATGTTGAAAAAACCGTAGGAGACATTATCTTTATCGGTGCTCTTTTCGAAGAAGCAAGAAATTTACCCCCAAGGCAAAGAGAAGCGTTACTCTTAAGAGCAGGAGAATTTACTGAACGTGAAATAGCTGGTAAAATGGGAATTTCTCAAGGGGCTGTTAAGAGCCACATCTCAAGAGGACGGGAACGATTAAAAGCAAAGATTAACTATCCTTAATGACTTCAGATTCTTTTCTCCGCAATAAATGCACGGGGTGATAATGAATTCTTCCTTCAGCGATAAAGATTCCTACAAAGACAAGCATTGCTCCAAAGAAAAACATTGTCGTGACTTGTTCACCAAGTAGTGGTTTGGCTATCGCGATTGCTACAAATGGATCCACGTAGGAAAACATCCCGACTTCACTTGTCTTGATATACTTCAACCCATAAATATGCAGGGAATAGGCGATACAAGTACAAAAGAGGACACTAAACGCGATGCCAATAAATGCTTTCATATGCATTAGTCCGCCTATGCCATTGGCTTGAACTTCAAAGTAAGTAAATGGCAGGAGTGCAAACGATGCGATAGTAAATATCCAAAAAAGAATTGTCAGTGGATGATACTTTGGGGCGAGTTCTTTTAGGAGCATGATATAAATTACCGACAGCGCCATTGCTATCAAAAAGAAAACATTGCCAATGATCGATGTATCGAGTCCTGTGGTAAAAAGAGGTTGGAGGATGACGAGAAGAACCCCGAAGAAACTAATCAACACTCCGTTAATAACTTTTTTCCTTGTTTTTTCATGAAAGAGGACCATCGATCCAATGATCAGAAAGATCGGAGTCGCTGATGCGATAATGGGAGCATTAATACTGGCGGTGAGCTTTAACCCAAACAAGGAGTACGCGGTACGAAAAGCGAGTCCAATGACGGCAAGAAAGAGGAGCGTATATAAATCACTCCGTTTGATTTTCAACCGATGAATGGTAAATGGAAGGAGAATTAGTGCACTGAGAAACAGTCGTAAGAATGCAAAGGTAAATGGTTGTACGTCTTCTAATGCCCATTTGAAAATAGGGGATGAGGCTCCCCAAATCACGTTAGCGATAATAAGACAAAGAATAGCGATTTGTGTTTTGGACAGGTTCATTTTGCATTTTACCGATAATACTCTTTCCTAGTGTTGCTGTTGTAATGCCATTTTGCCCGAATTGAGAATGATAAGCCCTGTACCTCCAAGTCCAACTAACGCAGCAATAAGAAGAGTCATTGCTCCAATCTTGGCTGCTTTTTTTGCAAACTTTAACTTCTTTGATGTTTCATGATCTCCGGCAGCATCGGCTTGTGCAATGGCGGCATCGAGATCTGCTTGTACTCCAGCTGCATCAGTGTTTTGTGCATCTACCACAGGATTATCTGCTTTATTGTAGTTGTCTAATATGTCTGGATCTTCTAAATCATTAAGAAGATCAGCTAAGTCTGCTTGCGCTTGAGCTTCTGCGTCTATAACTCGTTGTGATGCTTCCGCTCCAATTTTTGCTGCAGCCAAAATTCGCTGTTTGTCTTCACCTGAGAGAGATTCTCCTTCACCAGCTTCAGCTAAGCTAGCAATATAAGCATTCAATTCATCTCCAGTCTTACCTTCCCTTACTGCCTTAGCTGCGTTTGTTGCAGCATCTTTAACCTTTGTTTTCATCTCTGGTGTTAACTCGGCCTTAGGAGTTTCTGCTTCAGCTGCAGGTTCAGGTGCTTCAGCTGCAGGTTCAGGTGCTTCGGTTACAGGTTCAGGTGCTTCAGCCGCAGGTTCAACAGGTGCTTCAGTATCAGGTGGAGTTACCTCTGCCCCTTGTGTCTGAGATTGTTCACGGAGTATTTTTTTTGCATGGAGATTACCTTCGGCTGCTGCATCTGCTACTGCTTGAGGATCGGTATCTGCTTGTTGTTTCATTTTATCTTGTCGATCCTTAAAAGAGGCGAAGTCATGTCCTTCATTCCCTGCAGGTTTAGGAGTATCGTTAGCATCAACGGGAGGAGTAGTAGGAGCTTCAGTATCAGGTTTAGGAGTATCGTTAGCATCAACGGGAGGAGTAGTAGGAGCTTCAGTATCAGGTTTAGGAGTAGCGTCAGCATCAACAGGAGGAGTGGCGGCTTCAGCAGGTTGAGAGGCTTCGGTATCTGCTTTAGTTTTAGCTTGATCACTATCAAGTAAGTCAGCTCCAAATTTGGAGAGGGGAGTTTCTGGTTCAGCCATCGCTTGTAATGCGTCAGTGGTAGTAGCTGGTTTATCTTTACGACGAAAAACAGTTCGTACTTTGGTAACGAGAGCTTTTGCACGTGCTTTTAGGCGATCTATTTTGCCCTGTTGTTCAGTATCAGTCTTCGGTTCGCCTTGATCTCCGTTATCAACAGGCTGAGGTGTTTCCGGTGTTTCCGGTGCTTCCGCTGCCGGAGGGGGTGCTGGTTGTGCATCAAGGACGCCTGTTGTACCATCACTCATTGTGTTCCTCCTTTGGCAACTGCAAGTGCTTCTTCGATATTGCCTTTTTGAATATGCTCACTCATGAGTTTTAATTTTTCAAGTCGTTCATTTTCTCTGACTGGTTGGGCATACTTCAGATAAATGCCTTGGAATTCTTTATTCTCTTGACTCATTTTATAAAGTTTATCCAGTAGATCTTTTTGATCTTGGATAGGTAAGTAGGAAAGAAATTCTTTTGCGAGACTTTGTGCTTGTTCTGGCGACAGTTGGTTGTCCTCCAGTCTCTTCATAATCTCATCGAGCAATTCTTTCTCGACGTCAATCACAATATCTTGCATGGCAGAAGTACTGGCAAGGCTTTGTGCGGCAGCAGCGTCAGTCTGAATCAGTTGTTTTGTGTTTTGCGCAACTTGATCAAGTTCCTGTTCTAGCGTAGGCTCAGGTGTTGGTTGTGTTGTATCTTGAACTGGAGTGGTTGGTGCTGCTGGCTGTGTGGGTTGATCGGACATACGTTAACTATATCGTAAGTTGTATTTCTATTGCAAGGGCGAATGTCTATTGCATCGTTTGGAGAAGATCAGCGAGTGATAATTCATTTTGTGTACGCTTTTTCATATCTTTGAGTAAGAAAATATTTTTCTCCGCTTCGTTCGGTCCAATGATGACAATATACGGAATATTTTTTTGATCTGCATATTTAAGTTGTTTCTCCAGAGGATTTTTCTCTTTGATTTCTCCTAGATAAATTTCGGCATTAATGTTGTTGGCACGAAGTTGAGAACAGAGTTTCAGCGAATTTGATTTAAGCTCTTTGGTAAAAATGGTCACAAGTACTTTTGTTGCTGAGAGCGACAGATCTGTGGGGAAGAGTTTGAGTGCTTCCATTGCTTCAATTGTTCGATCAAGACCGACAGCAAGTCCAGCTGCTGGAATCTGTTTATTCGCAAACATACCGATAAGCTCATCATATCTGCCACCGCTGCACAGAGAGCCATGAGGATAATCGGATGTCTCTGTTTCAAAAATCATGCCGGTATAGTAACTAAGTCCTCGTGCCAATGTAGGGGAGAATTCAAGAAATGATTGATCGACACCCAATTTTTCAAGTTCTTCAAAAATTTGCATGATCCGTTCGGTTGGTTTTCTATCCAGAAGTTCCTGTAGCATTTGCAGTGCTTCTGTTTCCGATTCAAAAAGGTTTTTATTAACAAGTTCTTTAACGACGCCTTCTTTGCCAATCTTTTTCAACTTGTCTATGGTGATAATTGCATGCGTTGGGAGATTCTCAAATACTTTTCGGTCATTTAGAAGAATTTTAAAATTCTTAAAGCCGAGTTCTTTATATCCAGCAAGCGCAGTTGCAATAATTTCAGCATCAGCAAGTGGGGAATCAACACCCACGGTATCGATATCGCATTGCAGAAATTCTCGATATCGCCCTTTCTGAGTATTTTCTGCTCGCCAAACGGGTTGGATTTGATACCGCTTAAAAGGAAAAGCCAATTCATTTTGGTATTGGGCAACAACTCGTGCAAGCGGAACTGTCTGATCATATCGCATAGCAACTTTTCTCTTGCCATGATCTTCAAATCGATACATCAACTGTTCACCTTCGTCGCCGTATTTACCGGTGAGGATTTCATCATATTCCAAGACAGGTGTCTCAAGCTGTTCAAATCCATATTGCTCAAAAACCTTTTTTAAAGCATTAATAACATATTGTCTCTTTCGTGCTTCGAGCGGAAGAAAATCTCGAAAGCCTTTTAATGTTTGTGGTTTTATCATAGTCATATTATACACCCTTCCTCTCATAGACGACACCTGTCTTTTTACTTTTGCTTTGTTCTTTCCATAATTTAAACTTGGTTGTATCGGCAGGAGTGACAATAGGAAGAATGGTTTTTGTGGTTTCGAGACCTTGAGCACCACGTTGATACCATGCAAGTACTTTGCCATCGTTCTCAAAATTTAAGACAATTGCGCCGTGATTGTTGCCAGATGCAAGATCGGCCATCGCATTCCCTTCACCTGCATACATTGCTAAATACCAAGCTGCACGTATCGTTAATTCAGCTGGATTTATTTGTTGCACCTCTTCTTCTTCGAGTCCTTTGCCTTGAAGATATCTTTCTGTTTCGCCAAACATTCTCTTTACGCTGCTCGCATATTTACTCATCACGAGAGGTAAATTGTTTTTTGTGTATACGCTAGCGTCTGGTAGGTCTCTTTCTTTTAAGAAATCACTCCATAAAGAAACAGCAATAGTTTGGTCTGTAAATTTTTCTGCCAAACTTTTTTTAATTCGTTGTCCGATGCTAAAACGTTGCTGTTCTCTTTGTGAAAAGTTAAATACATTCTCGTCCCGTAATTCACTATCAGGAATAATAATTGTTACTCGGGGATTTCCTAAGAGTTTTAGTTGAGAAATTGTTCCTTCCATCTCTTCACGATAGCATTCTACCAATGCTGTTTTTGTATCTTCGATCGCGCGTGCTTGGGGATAATTTTTGCCGTTTGCTTGAAACGTAAAATCAATGCAATTAAAACAAAGGACATCGACTGGTTTACCTATAGAAAGTGCTTCGAGTCTTTCTTGTAAAATCTCTCTTCCCGGAATTGGTTTTGACGATGAAAGTAATTGTTGCTCATCAAAATAGTTCATAACTTTTGGAATTAGCAGTTTTCTTTCGGAAGTTTGTTGTTCTCGTAACCCTTGATAGGGGATAATTATTTCTCCTGGCATAGTATTCTCCTTTCTCCAATTATATTAATTGGGCCTTCAATAACTGCTTGTTTAAAATAACGTTTCGTTTTTCTAACTTTGATTGTAAGTAATTCGTTACTGGGCTGTTTGATACGCAATGTACAAAGATCTTTATTCTGCTGCAGACTTTGCCATAAGCCAATAGCTGTTGATCCGCTCGCACATGCTGTCTCATAAAAAAGTGTTTGGATATCTCTTACCCAAACGATGGGATCGACAATAAAATTATTATCAGTATCTGTGGAGACAAACATTACTCCTGCTGCTGGGTTTGTTAATAAATTGAAATCTCTTAAGAGTTGATATCCTTTTATTTTTAGAGTGAGCCTTGTCCCAACTTTCCTTTTTTGAACAATAAGGTGAGTTATGCCATCAATCGTCACTTTAATTATGGCATCCGTTAATGAGGTAACCGAAGAAAACGATTGCAAAATAGGCATTTGTGCAAAGGAGGTTCTTTCTTTATTTACTCCGGCCAAAAGTACTTGTTTCGTTCCTGATGCAGTAATTTGTATGACACCTTTCTTCCCATTCAGTAGGAGATAAGCAAGTGCACGAGTCGCATTTCCACAAAATTCTCCTCCTGCCATTTCTAAGCAACCTTGTCCGTTTTGATTCACATCATAAAAGCCAACTTGCTCAACAGAAGGGAATTGTCGAAGGATGAGCTTATTTATTTTTTCCTTCTCAAACTTTGGTACAAGTCCTTTGACTAACGCCGTTGTATTTCCGGCAGGCCAAAGCAGCGTCATTGGGTAGACATTCTCGTTTGAACATTGAGATGGTGATACGTACTCTTTTTTCATGATAATGGTTTGATTTTTTCATAAGAATTTTTCTAATATTTTTTTATAAATTTTTGTTGCGTCTTCCAACTTTTTTAGTGGTACATATTCATTTGCATCATGCTTGTTAACGCCACCTGTGCCGATGATAACAGTCGGAACAGGGATACTCTCTGTAAGCATTTGCACATCGACATAACCTCGGAGTTTAGTAACTGCTTTTTTAAATGGCACGTTTGCTTGTCGATATATCTTTTTAAGGATTTGTAGTTCCTCTGTTGGATAAAAAACAGGCCAAGGAGCGATATCATGTCTGATATTTATCTCTTGTATCGTAAGTCCTTGTTGTGTTGTGAGTAATCGTAACTGATCAATGATAAATTGAGCTGTTACTTCTTTTGTCGCGGGACGTACTTCAATAATAATCTCTGCAAAGTTTGGAATGATATTCCCTTCGCGTTGCCAAACTCTTTCTCCGTTACTCTCTTGGATAACTCCACCTTGTAAGTACGCAAGGTTAACAGTCGTTTTGCCTAAAGAGCGATCTTTAAACATACCCAGCTGTTTTTCTAAATTTTGTAAAACTTTTTCTGTTTTCCTGATGACATTTATGCCATTTTTGGGATTTGATGAGTGACCGCTTTTTCCATTCAGAATGAAACGTAATTCAATAATTCCGCGACAGCCATTTCCTACTGCAAGGGTTCCATCGAGTGATAGCATTAATTTGGGCAAGAGATTATCGCTCTCTGAAGATGCAAGAAATTTTTTAATACCTTTAAAATCGTATTCTTCATCCACATATAGAAGCAGCATCAAGTTATCCAAATTTATCTCTGTTTGTTTATTGAGTAATGCAGAAACAAATGCTGCAAGAGAACCCTTCATATCTGATGCACCGAGTCCATACACATTGTTTTGTTTTACTAGTGGTTGGAATGGATTTGTTTGCCATCCAACTTTTGGTTGCACAGTATCGACGTGTCCGAGAACAAATAATTTCGGCTCATTACGTCCCTTAACGATGATGTTATATCTGCGTTTATCAACATACTGCTTCTGTACACTCATCATTGGCAATGCTGTTTGAAACAAAGTAACCAAAAATGTGAGTATCTCTTGTTCATCGTTTTTATCATCGACAAAGCTTGGCAATGCTAGTAATTTTTTAAGTAACGTTAGTGTATTAAATTTTTCCATAAAAAAACCTCCCGTTCGTTTTCTACCAGTTTGTATATGAG
>Ga0075364_10000482_pt1 | contig 20235 bp, 10 predicted proteins | sample EndMetdeltDD1764_FD_71517 | JGI IMG/M metagenome (GOLD analysis project Ga0075364, IMG submission 71517) | Populus endosphere microbial communities from Tennessee, USA - Endosphere MetaG P. deltoides DD176-4 | ecosystem: Host-associated > Plants > Roots > Endosphere | place: USA: Tennessee...
CACGGCCGACCCGCCATGTTCCAGCGCGCCACCCGCCTGTGCGTTCGCCTCGTCGAGCGTTTCCTTCCCGACGCCTACGTCTTCGTGCTGATCTTCACCGCGCTCGCGGCGATCGCCGCGTTGGCGATCGAGCGCACGCACCCGCTCGAGCTGGTCCGTTACTGGGGCACCGGCTTCTGGGAACTGCTCGGCTTCTCGATGCAGATGCTGCTGGTGCTGGTCACCGGCTTCATCCTGGCGAAGACGCCGCCGGTGAAGCGCGGCCTGACCTGGCTGGCCTCGCGCTGCCGCACGCCGAAGAGCGCGATCGTCGTCGTCACCCTGGTGGCGCTGGCCGCCAACTGGATCAACTGGGGCTTCGGCCTGGTGATCGGCGCGCTGTTCGCGCGCGAGGTCGCCCGCCACGTGCGCGTGGACTACCGGCTGCTGGTGGCCAGCGCGTATTCGGGCTTCATCATCTGGCACGGCGGCCTGTCCGGCTCGATCCCGCTGACCATCGCCACCGAAGGCCACTTCCTGCACGAAGCCATCGGCGTGATCCCCACGTCGGAAACGCTGTTCGCGCCGTTCAACCTGCTGATCGTCGCGCTGTTGGTGATCGTGGTGCCGCTGCTCAACCGCGCGATGACGCCATCGGACAAGGACGCGGTGCTGTTCACGCCGCCGGCCGATGCCGAGCCGCCGCAACTCGCACACGGCGCCAGCCCGGCCGAGCGGCTGGAGCACGGCTGGATCCTGTCGGTCGCGGTCGGTGTCGCCGGTCTGGTGTTCCTGGTCGACCACTTCGTCGGTGGCGGCAGCCTGAACCTCAACATCGTCAACTACGGATTCCTGATGCTGGGCATCGTCCTGCACCGCACCCCGGCGCGGCTGCTGGCGGCGCTGCAGGAGGCGATCAGGGGGGGCGCCGGCATCGTCATCCAGTTCCCGTTCTACGCCGGGATCATGGCGATCCTGGTCGGCTCGGGCCTGGCGACGACGCTGTCGGAATGGTTCGTCTCCTTCGCCAGCGCGTCCAGCCTGCCGTTCTGGACCTTCCTGTCGGCCGGCCTGATCAACATGTTCGTGCCCTCCGGCGGCGGCCAGTGGGCGGTGCAGGCGCCGGTGATGGTGCCTGCCGCGCAGGCGCTGGGCGCGGACCTGCCGCGGGTCGCGATGGCCGTGGCCTGGGGCGATGCGTGGACCAGCATGCTGCAGCCGTTCTTCGCGTTGCCGCTGCTGGCCATCGCCGGGCTGAAGATCAAGGACATCATGGGTTACTGCCTGATGCTGCTGTTCGCCACCGGCGCGATCATCGGCCTGGTGTTCCTGCTGCTGTAGGCGGGCGTGGCGCTGTGGCGGTCGTCTTCCCGGGACGTGGCCTGCAGAGGCATCGCTCGGCGCGTCCGCGCCTCGGACCGGGCGGATCCCGCAAGCGGCCGCATCGCTTCAGGCGAAGGTGGCTCCCCGCGGCGGGGCGACTGCCATGCGCCGGCGCACGGCAATTCTTCCGCGCCGCAGCAAGCACTTTCGCCGCGGGCTGGGTACAGTGCGTTCAACCTTCCTTCACGCCTGCCACGATGTCGCCGTCGATCCAGTCCCGCCATGGGACTTTTCTTTCCCCGCAGAATGGTAGCGCTAACTTTCCGGCCGCCGGAGGTGGCGCATGAGTCTGGTCGCAGGCATCGATGCGGGCACGCAGAGCATCAAGGTCGTGGTCTACGACCCGGACGCGAAGCGGATCGTGGCCAGTGCCGGCGCACCGCTGGAGCTGATCAGCGGCGACGACGGCAGCCGCGAGCAGCATCCCTCGGCCTGGGTCGATGCGGTGCGCAGCTGCTTCGCTGCTATCGACGGCGGCGTACGCGCACGGATCGCGGCGCTCGCCGTGTCCGGCCAGCAGCATGGCTTCGTGCCGCTGGACGCGGACGGCAACGTACTGGCGCCGGCCAAGCTGTGGTGCGACACCAGTTCCAGCGCGCAGTGCGGGCAGATCATGCAGGCGTTCGGCGGCGCGGAGGCGACGATCGCCGCGGCCGGCAATCCGATCCTCGCCGGCTACACCGCGTCCAAGCTGCCGTGGACCCGCGAACACCGGCCCGAGGTCTACGCGAAGCTGGCGACGATCGCGCTGCCGCACGACTACATCAACTACTGGCTGACCGGCCAGCTGTGGATGGAACACGGCGACGCCTCGGGCACCGGCTGGCTGGACGTGCGCACGCGCACCTGGTCGCCGGCGCTGCTGCAGGCCACCGACGCCGCGCGCGACCTCGGCGGCTGTCTGCCGCCGCTGGTCGCCGCCGATGCGCTGTTCCCGCTGTCGTCCGTGCGTGCGGCCGAACTCGGGCTGCCGGCCGGTGTGCAGGTCTCGGCAGGCGGCGGCGACAACATGATGGCCGCCATCGGCACCGGCAATGTCGCGCCGGGCATGCTCAGCATGAGCCTGGGGACCTCGGGCACGCTGTTCGCGTATGCCGATCATCCGGTGGTGGACGCTGCCGGTCGCTGGGCGGCGTTCTGCGATTCCACCGGCGGCTGGCTGCCGCTGATCTGCACGATGAACTGCACGGTCGCCACCGAGGCGGTGGCGAAGATGTTCGGCTTCAGCACCCGCGATGGCGATGCGCGCATCGCCGCGACCGCGCCCGGTGCCGACGGCCTGCTGATGCTGCCGTTCCTCAACGGCGAGCGCACGCCCGACCTGCCGCTGGGCAAGGGCGTGCTGGCCGGCATCGAGCCGCGCAACATGAGCGAGGCGCACGTCTACCGCGCGGCGATGGAAGGCGCGACCTACAGCCTGAAGTACGGTTTCGATGCGCTGGTCGATGCCGGCCTGCGCTTCGATGCGATCCGCCTGACCGGCGGCGGCAGCCACAGCGCTCAGTGGCGGCAGATGGTCGCCGACATCTTCGAACTGCCGGTCGGTGTGCCCGAGCAGGCCGAGGGGGCCGCCTTCGGTGCGGCGCTGCAGGCGTTGTGGGCGACCGCGCGTGCCGCCGATCCGTCCGTCGAACTGGCCACGCTGGCCGCCGAGCACGTGCGGCTGGATCCTGCCACCACCGTGCAGCCGGATCCGGCGACCTCGTCCGCCTATCGCGCGCAGTACGCGCGTTTCCTGAGCCATCTGGACGCGGTCCGGCCGCTGTACGCCTGACTGCGGTCCACCCCCGTTCCCCCTCACGTCACCAGAGAGACAGACAGATGAGCAACGTATTGATTGGCGCCAAAGAGTATTACCCCGGCATCGGCCGGATCGCGTACGAAGGCCTGGGGTCGGACAACCCGCTGGCGTTCAAGCATTACGACGCCAAGAAGATCATCGGCGGCAAGACCATGGCCGAGCACCTGCGCTTCGCGGTGTGCTACTGGCACAGCTTCTGCGGCAACGGCGCCGATCCGTTCGGCCCGGGCACCCGCGCCTACGGCTGGGACGCCGGCACCGGCAGCGCGCTGGAGCGTGCCGAGGCCAAGCTCGATGCGGCCTTCGAGTTCTTCACCAAGCTCGGCGTGCCGTACTGGTGCTTCCATGACGTGGACCTGTCGCCGGACGCCGACGACATCGGCACCTACGAGAAGAACCTCAAGCACATGGTCGCGCTGGCCAAGCAGAAGCAGCAGGCCTCGGGCATGCAACTGCTGTGGGGCACGGCCAACCTGTTCAGCCACCCGCGCTACATGAACGGCGCCTCGACCAACCCGGACTTCGCGGTGGTCGCGCGTGCCGCAGTGCAGGTCAAGGCGGCGATCGACGCGACGGTCGAGCTGGGCGGCGGCAACTACGTGTTCTGGGGCGGCCGCGAAGGCTACGCGACCCTGCACAACACCCAGATGAAGCGCGAGCAGGACAACATGGCGCGCTTCCTGACCGCCGCGCGCGACTACGCCCGCAGTATCGGCTTCACCGGCAACTTCCTGATCGAGCCCAAGCCGATGGAGCCGATGAAGCACCAGTACGACTTCGACAGCGCCACCTGCGTGGGCTTCCTGCGGTCGCACGGCCTGGACAAGGACTTCAAGCTCAACATCGAGGCCAACCACGCCACGCTGTCGGGCCACACCTTCGAGCACGACCTGCAGGTGGCCTCGGACGCGGGCATGCTGGGCAGCATCGACGCCAACCGCGGCAACGCGCAGAACGGCTGGGATACCGACCAGTTCCCGTCGGACCTGTACGACACTGTGGGCGCGATGCTGGTGGTGCTGCGCCAGGGTGGCCTGCAGCCGGGCGGCCTGAACTTCGACGCCAAGGTGCGTCGCGAGTCCTCGGACCCGCAGGACCTGTTCCTGGCGCACATCGGCGGCATGGACGCGTTCGCGCGCGGCCTGGAAGTGGCGCATGCGCTGCTGGAGAAGTCGCCGTGGGAGCAGTGGCGCACCGAGCGCTACGCCAGCTTCGACGCCGGCGACGGCAAGGCCTTCGCCGACGGCAAGCTGGGCCTGGCCGACCTGCATACGATCGCCAGCAAGTCCGGCGAACCGAAGCAGACCTCGGGCCGCCAGGAGCAGTACGAGAACCTGCTCAACCAGTACCTGCTGCGTTGAGCGAGGCGCAGCTCCCCGTGTGAGCGGGGAGCTGCGGTGGACCGGGGATCGGCCTGGGAGGGCGCGATGGACGGAGGGCAGGTCACGCTTGTCGATGACGCGCGCGCGGCGAATGCCGCGGCGCGCAGCGTCGTGCCCGCTTGCCCGGCGCTCTCAGCGCTTGCGCGCCGGCGCGGCGACGGTGCCGCGCACGGTCAGCCGGTGCGGCACGACCTGGTCGACCAGCACGCGCGTGGTCTTGTCCTTGCGGCGGATGCTGCGCAGCAGGATGTCGATGGCCGCATCGGCCATCGAGGCGATCGGCTGGTGGATGGTGGTCAGTTCCGGCCAGACCGTGGTCGCCGCCGAGGTGTCGTCGAAGCCGACCACCGACAGGTCGCGCGGCACGTCCAGGCCACGCCGGTGCGCGACCGAGATCGCCGCCGCGCCCATGTCGTCGTTGGCCGCCACGATGGCGGTCGGCGGCTTGCTGCGCTGGCCGCCGAGCAGCTTCTCGGCGGCGGCCAGGCCGGAGCGGTAGGTGTAGTCGCCCTGCTGGACCAGGCCGGATTCGAACGGGATGCCGGCTTCGGCCAGTGCGGCCTTGAAGCCCTCGAACCGCCGTGCCGACGCGCTCAGGTCGCTGCGGCCCTTGATGAAGCCGATGTGCCGGTGGCCCTGCGCGATCAGGTGCTCGGCCAGTTCCTTGCCGGCGCGGAAATCGTCGATGCGCACGCAGGAGATCTCGTCGCTGAAGCGGCCCGAGGCGATCGACACCACCGGGATGCCGCCGCGCACCAGTTCGGTCACCGCCGGGCGCGATTCGCACAGCGGCGGCGGCAGGATCACGCCGTCGACCTTCTTCGCCAGCGTGCGCGACGCCTTGCGCTCGGTCTCCGGATCCAGATCGTCCCAGTAGTCGATCACCAGCTGGATCGCCGCGCGCGCGGCTACGCCGCGCAGCAGGCCGACCAGCAGTTCGCGCAGGTAGGCGCCGCTGGGATCGGTGTAGATCAGCGCGATCCGGGTGTGCTGCGCCGCGGCCAGCGAGCTGGCCGCCAGGTTGGGCGTGTAGTCCAGTTCGCGCACCGCCAGCATGACCCGCTCGCGGGTGGCGTCGCGCACCTTGCCCTGGCCGTTGATCACGCGCGAGACGGTCATCGGCGAGACGCCCGCCAGCGCTGCGACCTCGTCGATGGTCACGCCGCGGCTCTTGCGGCGCACCGATTTCCTTGGCTTCTCCAACACAGGTTCCTTTCCTCGACGGGCGGCGGTGGCTGCCGTGGCGGGCGAGATTCGATACACGCAGAACGGGAGTACAGATGAAACGCGATCCGGCACCGATGCACCAGACCGCGGGAATGTTACCGCTAACCCAGAACGTCGGCGAACGTGGCCGCTTCCTGCTGTTGCGCACCGCGGTGCTGGCCTGCCTGTGCTGGCTGGTCGCGCTGTCCGCGGCACCGGCCCAGGCCGAGGACGGCTACGAGCTGTGGCTGCGCTACCAGGCGCTGGAAGCACCGCAGGCCGACGGCTACCGGACGCAGCTCACCCAGCTGGTCGCCCCCGACGCGACGCCGAGCCAGCGTGCCGCGCGCGATGAACTGCAGCGCGGCCTGCAGGGGTTGCTGGGCCAGGCCCTGCCCACGGCCGCCACGGCCGATCGTGCCGGTGCGCTGGTGATCGGCACGCCGGCGTCGTCGAAGGCCATCGCCGCGCTGCGTCTGGATCTGGAGGCGCTGGGGCAGGAGGGCTACCTGATCCGCAGCGCCAGCATCGACGGGCGTGCGGCCACGGTGGTCGCCGCGCAGACCGACATCGGCGCGCTGTATGGCGCGTTCCATCTGCTGCGCCTGGTCCAGACCGGCCAGCCGCTGGCGCGCCTGGACCTGCGCGAAGCGCCGCGGATCAAGCTGCGCGTGCTCAACCACTGGGACAACCTGGACCGCTACGTGGAGCGCGGCTACGCCGGCGAGTCGATCTGGGACTGGCACCGCCTGCCGGGATGGCGCGACCCGCGCTACACCGACTACGCGCGCGCCAATGCCTCGCTCGGCATCAACGGCACCGTGCTCAACAACGTCAACTCCAACGCGCTGAGCCTGACGCCGATGTACCTGGAGAAGACCAGGGCGCTGGCCGAGGTGTTCCGCCCGTACGGCATCAAGGTGTACCTGAGCGCGCGCTTCAGCGCGCCGATCGAGATCGGCGGCCTGGCCACCGCCGACCCGGCCGATCCGGCGGTGCGCCAGTGGTGGCGCGCCAAGGCCGACGAGATCTACCGCACGATCCCCGACTTCGGCGGCTTCCTGGTCAAGGCCAATTCCGAGGGCCAGCCCGGCCCGCAGGACTACGGCCGCTCGCACGCCGACGGCGCCAACATGCTGGCCGAAGCGCTGGCGCCGCACGGCGGCGTGGTGATGTGGCGCGCCTTCGTCTACTCGCACGAGGAACCGGACGACCGCGCCAAGCAGGCCTACACCGAGTTCGTGCCCTACGACGGCCGGTTCGCCGACAACGTGCTGGTGCAGGTCAAGAACGGCGCGGTCGACTTCCAGCCGCGCGAGCCGTTCCATCCGCTGTTCGGCGCGATGCCGAAGACGCCGCTGATGATGGAGTTCCAGATCACCAAGGAATACCTGGGCTTCGCCACGCACCTGGCCTACCTGGCGCCGATGTACGAAGAGGCGCTGCGCGCCGACACCCGCGTGCGCGGCGTGGGTTCGACCGTGGCCAAGGTGATCGACGGTTCGCTGGAAGGCCATGCGCTGAGCGGCATCGCCGGCGTCGCCAACATCGGCGTGGACCGCAACTGGAGCGGCTCGCATTTCGACCAGGCCAACTGGTACGCCTACGGGCGCCAGGCCTGGAACCCGGACGCGTCCTCGCGCGAGATCGCGCAGGACTGGACGCGGATGACCTTCTCCCGCGACCCGGCCGTGGTCGACACCATCGTCGACATGATGATGGGCTCGCGCGAGGCCGTGGTCGACTACATGACCCCGCTCGGCCTGCACCACCTGATGGGCCGCGGCCACCACTACGGGCCGGGCCCGTGGGTCGACGGCGGCCCGCGCGCGGACTGGACCTCGGTCTACTACCACCGCGCCAGCCGCGACGGCATCGGCTTCGACCGCAGCACGTCGGGCAGCAATGCGGTGGCGCAGTACGCACGCCCGGTGGCGCGCAGCTTCGGCAACCTGAAGACGGTGCCCGAGGAGTTCCTGCTGTGGTTCCACCATGTGCCGTGGGATCACCGCATGGCGTCCGGGCGCCCGCTGTGGGACGAACTGGTGCACCGTTACACGCGCGGCGTGGACTACGTGCGCGGCATGCGCAGCCGCTGGGACGGGCTGGCCGGCAGCATCGATGCACCGCGGCATGCGCAGGTGGCCGCGTTCCTGGCGATCCAGGAGGACGAGGCGCAGTGGTGGCGCGACGCGAGCATCGCGTACTTCCAGATGTTCTCGCAGCGGCCGCTGCCGGACGGGTATGCGGCACCGGCGCATTCGCTGGAGTATTACGAGGGGCTGGCGTTTCCGTATGCACCGGGGGATGGGAAGTGATCTTCCGGTGGCCCGGCGGGTTGGATACTGCGCTGCAGTTACGGCTTCAACAGCAACAGCAACAGGCAGAGCAGCAGCGGGAGCTTTCGCTCTCCCGCTGCGCGGGCGGGAGCGAGTCACTTTTCTTTGCTTGTGCAAAGAAAAGTAACCAAAAGAAAGCACAGCCGGACGCGATCCGATCCGGTGAAGCCGGATCGGTGCCCTGCGCGTCTCGCGCCGGTGGGGTCGGCCCACAACTCGCTGCGCTCAGACACGTGGGCCTCTTTGTCCCCACCGCCACTGCGATGCTCGGCTCGCTTTACGGCGGGGGGAGGTCGAAGGCGGAGAAGCCACGGCAACAGGAAAACGGCTGTTTTTGCTCTGGCTTCTGCTCCTGCTCTGGACTTTCATGCGCCTTAGAGCATGCCGAGCATCGCAGGCGATGGGGGCCGGAGAGGCGCCCTTGTCTGAGCGAAGCGAGTTTGGGCGCCGTGCCCCGATCGGCGAGAAGCGCAGGGCACCGGTGCGGAGCACCGGCGAGCGTCGGCGCCTGCGGTTTTGGTTACTTTTGCCAAGACAAAAGTAACCCGCACGACAGTGCGGAAGCTGTTGCTGTCAAGCTGTTGCCGCGACTGTCGCGGGTTGTTGTCGGACAACAGCGAGAGCAACAGCGGGAGCTTTCGCTCTCCCGCTGCGCGGGCGGGAGCGAGTCACTTTTCTTTGCTTGTGCAAAGAAAAGTAACCAAAAGAAAGCACAGCCGGACGCGATCCGACCGGCGTCGCCGGTCGGTTCCCTGCGCTTCTCGGACGACAGGGGACGCTGCCCAAACTCGCTGCGCTCAGACAAGGGCAGCTGTGCGCCCCTGCCGTCCTGCGATGCTCGGCTCGCTTTACGGCGGGGGGAAGTCAACGGCGAGAATCCAGAGCAACAGCAACAGCAACAGCAACAGCAACAGCAACGGCAACGGCAACGGCAGAAGAGCGGCTGTCGCTCCGTAGCGACATCGCTGCGCGGCCTGCTGGCGGCGGCTCTGCTGATCTGCGCCCCCACCGTCGCACTGGCCGCCGCCGATGCGCCGCTGCTGCACCCGCTGTTCCAGGACCACGCGGTCCTGCAGCGCGATGCGCCGATTCCGGTCTGGGGCCGGGCGGCGCCGGGGGAACGGGTGGAGGCCCGTTTCGATGGGCGCCGTGTCCACGCGCGGGCGAATGCCGACGGGCACTGGGCGCTGCAGCTGCCGGCGCTGCCGGCGGGCGGGCCGTATGCGCTCGAGGTGCGGGCCGGGGAGCGGACGCAGCGGGTCGTCGATCTGCTGGTCGGCGATGTGTGGCTGTGTTCGGGTCAGTCCAACATGGAACTGCAGGTGCATCGCACGCTGGATGCGCGGGCCGAGATCGCCGGGGCCGACAATCCGCGGATCCGTCTGCTGACCGTGCCGCAGACCGCGGCGGTGCGGCCGCAGGAACGCTTCGGCGCCGACGTGCAGTGGAAGCCGGTGAACCCGGAGTCGGTGCGCGACTTCTCCGCGGCCTGCTACTACTTCGCACGCGAGCTGCAGAAGCAGGTCGACGTGCCGATGGGGCTGATCAACGCGGCCTGGGGCGGTTCGCGCATCCAGGCCTGGACCAGCGCGCAGGCGCTGGCGCAGGGCGGCGGCTACGCGGCCGAACTGGAGGTCCTGCAGCGCTATGCCGGCGACCAGGTCGGCGCGCTCGGCGACTGGGGCGGGCTGTGGCAGCGCTGGTGGTCGGGGCGGGCCGGCATCGCCGCCGGCGATACGCCGTGGCAGGCCGATGGCACGCCTGTCGACGGCGCGACAGCCGTCGAGGCCTGGCGCGATGCGCCGGCGCAGCTCGGTGCCTGGGAGCGCTGGGGCGTGCCGGAACTGGCGGCGTTCGACGGGATGGTCTGGTACCGGACCACGGTCGAGCTGACCGAAGCGCAGGCCGCGCAGGGGGCGACCCTGGCGCTTGGTCCGGCCGACGAGGTCGACATGACCTGGGTGAACGGGCGCGCGGTCGGCAGCACCTACGGTGCCGGCAGCGGTCGTGAATACCGTCTGCCGCCGGGCCTGCTGCGGGCCGGCCGCAACAGCGTGGTGGTCAACGTACTCGATACCTACCGCGACGGCGGACTGGCCGGGCCGGCGACGCTGCACGCGCTGCACTTCGCCGATGGCTCCAGCGCGCCGCTGGACGCGGGCTGGCGCTACCGGGTGGTACCCAATGCGGTCGGTTCGCCGCCGCGCGCGCCGTGGCAGTCGGCGGCGGGGCTGTCCACGCTCTACAACGGCATGATCGCGCCGCTCGGCCGCTACGGCCTGCGCGGTGCGCTGTGGTACCAGGGCGAATCCAACACCTTCGAGGCCGCACGCTACGCCGACCTGCTGCGTGGGCTGCGTGCCGACTGGCGGTCCCGTTTCGGCGAGCGCCTGCCGTTCCTGGTAGTGCAGCTGGCCAACTACGGCATGCCGACCACCCGGCCGGCCGAGAGCGACTGGGCCGCGCTGCGCGAGGTGCAGCGGCAGGTCGCCGCCGAGGATCCGCGCGGCGGGCTGGCGGTGGCCATCGACATCGGCGACCGCTACGACATCCACCCGACCAACAAGCAGGAGCTGGGGCGACGCCTGGCCCGGCTCGCGCGCCACGTGGTGTACGGCGAGGTGCTGCCGGCGTCCGGTCCGGTGCCGCGCTCGGCCACGCGCGCCGACGATGGCGTGGTCCTGGACTTCGCGGACGTGACCGACGGGCTGCGCGCCTACGGCGCCGATGGCCCGATCGGCTTCGAGCTGTGTGGCGCGGCGGCCGGTTCCTGCCGCTACGCCAGCGCCGAGGTCTGGGGGCAGCGGGTTACGCTGCGCGGCCCCACCGCGCATGCGGCCACCCGCGTCCGCTACTGCTGGGGCGACGGCCCCGTCTGCACCCTGTTCGACGGCGCCGGCCTGCCCGCCGGTCCGTTCGAGATCGCCCTTCCATCGCCACATCCGGACGACCACGCACGATGAGCACGCACGCACCCACCGAAACCACCACCCACGGCTCCAACCGCGACCGCGAGATCGTCGAGGCCAAGGTCATCGTGACCTGCCCGGGCCGCAACTTCGTCACCCTGAAGATCGTCACCCGCAGCGGCGTGTACGGCATCGGCGACGCGACCCTCAACGGCCGCGAGCTGGCGGTGGCGTCCTACCTGCAGGACCACGTGGTGCCCAACCTGATCGGCCGCGATGCGGGCCGGATCGAGGACATGTGGCAGTTCCTGCACCGCGGCGCGTACTGGCGCCGTGGCCCGGTAACGATGACCGCGATCGCCGCGGTCGACGTCGCCCTGTGGGACATCCTCGGCAAGATGGCCGGCCTGCCGGTCTACCAGCTGCTCGGCGGCCGCTCGCGCGAGGGCGCACTGGTCTACGGCCACGCCAACGGCCGCGACATCGCCGAGGCCAGCGACGCGGTCGGCCGCTTCATCGAGCAGGGCTTCCTGGCGGTGCGCGCGCAGTGCGGCGTGCCCGGCGTGAAGAAGACCTACGGCGTGTCCAACGCCAAGGGCTACGAGCCGGCCGAGAGCGAGCTGCCGGCCGAGACGGTGTGGAACACGCCGCGCTACCTGGAGATCGCGCCGAAGCTGTTCGAGCAGCTGCGTGCCGACCACGGGCCGAACGTCGAGCTGCTGCACGACGTGCACCACCGGCTGACGCCGATCGAGGCGGCACGCCTGGCCCGCGACCTGGAACCGTACCGCCTGTTCTGGCTGGAGGACTCGACCCCGGCCGAGAACCAGGCCTCGTTCGAGCTGATCCGCAAGCACTCGGTCACCGCGCTGGCGGTGGGCGAGGTGTTCAACTCGATCTGGGACTGCAAGCACCTGATCGAGAAGCAGCTGATCGACTACATCCGCACCACCATCGTCCACGGTGGCGGCATCACCCATGTGCGCCGGCTGGCCGACTTCGCCGCGCTCTACCAGGTGCGCACCGGCTTCCACGGCGCCACCGACCTGTCGCCGGTGACGATGGGCGCGGCGCTGCACTTCGACACCTGGGTGCCGAACTTCGGTATCCAGGAATACATGTTCCACACCGACGAGACCGATGCGGTGTTCCCGCACGATTACGTGCTGCGCAACGGGCGGCTGTACGTCGGCGACACGCCGGGGCATGGCGTGGACATCGACGAGGCGCTGGCGGCGAAGTATCCGTATGCGCCGAAGCAGCTGCCGATCGCGCGTCTGGAAGACGGGGCGATGTGGGACTGGTGAGGAAGATGGCTCGACGAGCCGGTTGACCCGAAGGAGGGTGGGACATGCATGAGTGTGCGGTCTGCGGTTCTGGTGGGTGCGGTTGCCGTGACCAAAGCGAAGGCAAGGGCAGCAGCTTCCGCGCTGGTGCGCAGCTTACTTTTGTCTTGTCAAAAGTAAGCAAAGCCGCCGTCGCCGGACGCGTGCCGATGTGGCTGCGCCCCATCGGTTCCCTGTGCTCCTCGCCAGGAACGGCACGGCGCCCAAACCCGCTGCGCTCAGACATGGGCGCCTCTTCGGCCGTTCCCGGCTGCGGTGCTCGGCACGCTTTACGGCTCGCAGGGTCAAGATCCATGGCAAACGCAAACGCAAACGCAACGACCGGATCGACTGCCGGGTCGAAGACGGGGCTGCACGCGGTTGGATCGCGTACGGGGTCGGGGTGGTTGCGGCCGGTGATGGCCGCCGCGCTGCTGGCGGCGCTGAGCGTGCAGGTGGCGGTGGCTGCGCCGGCGTCCGCGACGGCGCCGGTCGCTGCTGCTTCGCCCGGGCAGGCGGCGCCGCCGGTGTTCTTCGACTGGTTCGAGTACACCGGGCGCGACAAGGCGTTCGAGGCGCCGGTGCCGGGCGGACACTTCCGCAATCCGATCCTGGCCGGGTTCCATTCGGACCCGAGCATCGTCGCGGCGCGCGGGAAGTTCTACATGGTCCATTCCACGTTCACGTTCTTCCCCGGCATCCCGGTGTTCGAGAGCGAGGATCTGGTCCACTGGAAGCAGGTCGGCAACGCGATCCATCGGCCGGAACAGCTGGATTTCGATGGGCTGCGGGTATCGCGTGGCGTGTTCGCGCCGGCGATCGAGTACCACGACGGCACGTTCTACGTGGTCAACACCTCGGTCGATGCGGGCGGCAACTTCATCGTCACCGCCACCGACCCCGCCGGGCCGTGGTCGGATCCGGCCTGGCTGCCGGGCATCGGCGGCATCGATCCGTCGCTGTTCTTCGACGACGACGGCAGGGCCTACATCCTCAACAACGACGCACCGGCGGTGCCGGTCCGGTACGACGGCCACCGCGCGATCTGGCTGCAGGAGATCGACATCGCCACGAAGACGCCGTTCGGTCCGCGCAAGGTGCTGATCGACGGCGGGGTGAAGCCGGAGGAAAACCCGATCTGGATCGAGGGCCCGCACCTCTACAAGGTGGATGGCTGGTACTACCTCAACAATGCCGAGGGCGGCACCTCGGTCAACCACTCGCAGGTGATCCTGCGCAGCCGCAACGTGTGGGGGCCGTACGAACCCTACGCGGACAATCCGATCCTGACCCAGCGCGATCTGGACCCGAAGCGGCCATTGCCGGTCACCAACGCCGGCCACGCCGACCTGGTGCAGGGCCCGGACGGCAGCTGGTGGGCGGTGTTCCTGGCCAGCCGCAACTACGACGTCAGCCAGTACAACACCGGGCGCGAGACCTTCCTGCTGCCGGTGACCTGGACCGATGGCTGGCCGGTGATCCTGCCGCACGGGGAGCCCATCCCCTACGTCCTGCCGGCGCCGTCCTTCATGCAGCGCCCGGCCGACCAGGCACCGCTGACGGGCAACTTCACCTGGCGCGACGAGTTCGATGCGGACACGCCGGGCCTGGAGTGGATGTCCGTGCGCGTGCCGAAGCAGCCGTGGGCCGACCTCGCCACGCGGCCCGGACAGCTGGCGATCCATCCGTTGCCCGAGCGCCTGGACACGCTGCGCAACCCGTCGTTCCTGGCACGGCGCCAGCAGCACCTGGTGTTCGAGGCCAGCACCGCGCTCACGCTGCCGGCCAGTGGCGTGGCCGCGGGCATGGCGGCGTTCCAGGGCGACACGCACTGGTACTTCCTCGGCGTGCGCCGCAGCGGCGACGGAATCGAGGTGTTCCTGGAAAAGAAGGCCGGCGAGGGCGAGCCGCAGGTCGTCGCGCGCACGACCGCACGCATCGGCACCGACGCACTGCGGCTGAAGGTCGCCGGCGACGAGGGCCGGTACGGCTTCGCGTTCGACGGCGGCGACGGCAAGGGCTGGCAGTGGCTGGCGCGCGATGTCGACGGCACCGTGCTGAGCACCGAGGTGGCCGGCGGCTTCGTCGGCGCTACGCTTGGACCACATGCGCGCGACGAACGCGCACGATGAGCCGGCACGCCTGATCGACGGCGCACCACACGTAAGCGACACAGCAAGGGAGAACAGCGGATGCACACGATGCGGGCGCCGGTACGGCGCGACACCAGGGCGGCAGCGACCACGGCGCGGCCGCGTCCATGGCGGCTGGCAGGGGCGGTATCCGCGCTGCTGCTGGCGGTCGCACCGGCGCTGCACGCGCAGAGCAACGACGCGCGGCCCTGGCTGGACCGCAGCCGCAGCTTCGAGCAGCGCGCCGGCGACCTGGTCGCGCGGATGACGCTGGAGGAGAAGGCCGCGCAGATGCAGAACGCCGCGCCGGCGATCGAGCGCCTCGGCGTGCCGGCCTACGACTGGTGGAACGAGGCGCTGCACGGCGTCGCCCGTGCTGGCGGCGCGACCGTGTTCCCGCAGGCGATCGGCCTGGCGGCCAGCTTCGACACCGGCCTGATCGACGATGTCACCCTCGCCATCGGCGACGAGGCGCGGGCCAAGCACCATGCCTTCCTCGCCCAGGACAAGCGCGGCCGCTACCAGGGCCTGACCTTCTGGTCGCCGAACGTGAACATCTTCCGCGACCCGCGCTGGGGCCGCGGCCAGGAGACCTACGGCGAGGATCCGTACCTGACCTCGCGCATCGGCATCCATTTCGTGCGCGGGCTGCAGGCCGAGGATCCGGCCACCGGCTACCGCAAGCTCGATGCGATGGCCAAGCACTACGCGGTGCACAGCGGCCCGGAGGCCGACCGCCACCATTTCGACGTGCATCCCTCGCGCCGCGACCTCTACGAAACCTACCTGCCGGCGTTCGAGGCGCTGGTCGAGGAAGGCAAGGCGGCCGCGGTGATGGGCGCCTACAACCGCGTGTACGGCGAGTCGGCCTCGGCCAGCCGCATGCTCGACGACATCCTCCGCAAGGACTGGGGGTTCGACGGCTACGTGGTCGCCGACTGCGCCGCGGTGCGCGACATCTACACCGAGCACCGGATCGTGGACACTGCCGAGGCCGCGTCCGCGCTGGCGGTGACCAACGGTACCGACCTGGACTGCGGCAACACCTACGCCGCGCTGCCGGCGGCGGTGCGCGCCGGGCTGATCGACGAGGCGAAGCTGGACACCGCGCTGGTGCGGCTGATGAGCACGCGCTTCCGCCTGGGCATGTTCGACCCGCCGGCGCAGGTGCCGTGGGCGGCGATTCCGTACTCGGTGAACCAGTCGGCGGAGCACGACGCGCTCGCGCGCCGCGCGGCGCAGGCCTCGATGGTGCTGCTGAAGAACGACGGCGTGCTGCCGCTGAAGCCGGACGTGAAGCGCGTGGCCGTGGTCGGCCCGACCGCGGACGACGTGATGGCCCTGCTCGGCAACTACTACGGCACCCCGGCCGCGCCGGTCACCGTGCTGCAGGGCCTGCGCGAAGCACTGCCGCAGGCGCAGATCGTCTACGCGCGCGGCGCCGACCTGGTCGAGGGCCGCGAGGATCCGTCGGCGGCGCCGGCGATCGAGTCGCGCTACCTGCGTCCGTCGGAGGGCAGCAGCGAGCGCGGCCTGAAAGGCGAGTACTTCCGCGGCACCGACCTGGGCGGCGCGCCGGTGCTGACCCGGCTCGATCCGCAGGTGGCGATGCGCTGGGACCGCGGCGGGCCGACCGACGATCTGGTCGCCCGGGGCGAGCTGACGCCCGAGCAGTCGTTGGGCGGCGACCGCTTCAGCGTGCGCTGGACCGGCCAGCTGCTGCCGCCGGTGTCCGGCCGCTACGAGCTCAACGTCGCCGCCAACGACGGGTTCCGCCTGTTCCTGGACGGCAAGCCGCTGATGGAGGACTGGACCACCGCGCCGCGGCTGCGCGGGAAGAGCGTGCCGGTCGAGCTGCAGGCCGGCCGCGCCTACGATCTGCGCCTGGAGTACTTCGAGGACATCCGCGACGCCGAAGTGCGCCTGGCCTGGCGCCTGCCGGGTGCGGGCGAGCCGCTGCAGGACGCGGTCAAGGCCGCGCGCGAGGCCGATGTGGTGGTGTTCGTCGGTGGCCTGACCGGCGACGTCGAAGGCGAGGAGATGGACGTCAGCTATCCGGGCTTCGCCGGCGGCGACCGCACCGACACCCGCCTGCCCGCGACCCAGCGGGCGCTGCTGGAAGCGGTGCACGCGACCGGCACGCCGGTGGTGCTGGTGCTGACCTCGGGCTCCGCGCTGGCCATCGACTGGGCGCAGCAGCGCGTGCCGGCGATCGTCCAGGCCTGGTATCCGGGCCAGCAGGGCGGCAACGCCGTCGCCGACGTGCTGCTGGGCAGGACCAATCCGGCCGGGCGCCTGCCGGTGACCTTCTACCGCGCCGATGCGGTGATGCCGGCCTTCGACGACTACACGATGGCCGGCCGCACCTACCGCTACTACGCCGACGCGCCGCTGTATCCGTTCGGCCACGGCCTGAGCTACACGCAGTTCGCGTATTCGGACCTGCGCCTGGACCGCAGCCGCGTCGGCCGCGACGGCGAGGTGGTGGCGACGGTGAAGGTCCGCAACAGCGGCCAGCGCGCCGGCGACGAGGTCGTGCAGCTGTACCTGAGCCCGCAGCAGCCGACGCGCACGCGTGCGCTGAAGGAACTGCGCGGCTTCGAGCGCGTGCACCTGCAGCCGGGCGAGGAGAAGACCCTGCGCTTCGTGCTGAATCCGGCGCGCGACCTGCGCGTCTACGACGAGGCGTCCGCGGCGTACACGGTCGATCCGGGCCGCTACGAGGTCCAGGTCGGTGCGTCCAGCGCCGACATCCGCGCCCGCGCCGGCTTCACCGTCGGCGCGCGCTGAGCGCTTCGGCCGTGCCGCCTCTCTCCAGGCGGCACGGCCCGGAGAAGGCGGAGCCGGCGACGCGGTGACGTCGCCGGCTCCGCTGCAGTTCTTCCTGCCTGCGCGCGCCCGCGCAGGACCGCACCGACAGGCGACGGCACGCGGTGCTCCCGTCCTGCCGATGCCGCCCATTTCCCTTTCCTCCGCGACACCCCGCCATGACCCCTGCTTCCCGCCTGTCCGACGCCACCCTGCCGCAGCTGCCGGCCACCATCGCCAGGCCCGGCTACGACCGCGCCGCGACGCGGATCGGCATCGTCCACATCGGCCCCGGCGCCTTCCATCGCGCGCACCAGGCGGCCTACATCGATGATCTGCTGGCGATCGATCCGGACTGGGCGATCTGCGGCGTGTCGCTGCGCAATCCCGACGTGCGCGATGCGCTGCGCCCGCAGGACGGGCTGTACGCACTGGCCGTGCTCGATGCGCAGCCGGCCACGCGGGTGATCGGCGCGCTGCGCGAGGTGCTGTGTGCGCGCGACGAGCAGCCCGCGGTGCTGGCGCGGCTGGCCGACCCGCAGGTGCGGCTGGTGACCCTGACCGTCACCGAGAAGGGCTACTGCCTGGGCCCGGACGGGCTGGACGCCGCGCATCCGGACATCGTCCACGACCTGGCCTCGCCGCAGGCGCCGGTCAGCGCCATCGGCCATCTCGTCGCCGGGCTGGCGCTGCGCCGCGCCGCCGGCATCGCCGCCTACACCGTGCTCAGCTGCGACAACCTGCCCGACAACGGCGGGCGCCTGCGCCAGGCCACGCTGCAGTTCGCGCAGCGGCTGGATCCGGCGCTGGCCGAGTGGATCGCCGCCAACGCCAGCTTCCCGCGCTCGATGGTGGACAGCATCACCCCGGCCACCGACGACGCGCTGCGGGCGAAGGTCGATGCGCAGCTCGGCCTGGCCGATGCGTGGCCGATCCAGCGCGAGGCCTACCTGCAGTGGGTGGTCGAGGACCGTTTCTGCAATGGCCGCCCGCCGCTCGAGCGCGTCGGCGTGACCCTGAGCGACGACATCGCAGGCTACGACCAGGCCAAGCTGCGCCTGCTCAACGCGCCGCATTCGGCGCTGGCCTACCTGGGTGCGCTGCTGGACATCGAGACCGTCGGCGAGGCGATGGACACGCCGGTGCTGGCCGGCTTCGTCGAGCGGCTGATGCGTGAGCACATCGCGCCGGTGCTGGCCGCGCCGGCCGGCTTCGATCCACAGGCCTACAGCGGCGCGATCCTGGCCCGCTTCCGCAATCCGGCGATCCGCCACCGGCTGCTGCAGATCGCCTGGGACGGTTCGCAGAAGATCCCCGTGCGCCTGCTCGGCACGATCGCCGATGCGCGTGCCGCCGGGCGGCCGATCGACGCGCTGTGCCTGCCGGTGGCGGGCTGGCTGCAGTTCGTGCGGCGGCAGGCGCGCAACGGCGTGGAGATCGTCGATCCGCTGGCCGCGCCGCTGACCGCGATCGGCCTGGCCTGCACCGGCGAGCCCGCGCACGACGTGGCCGCGTTCCTCGCGCTGGACAGCGTGTTCGGCCGGGTGTCCGGCGACGCGCAGGTCGTCGCGGCGCTGCAGGAGGCGTATGCGCGGCTGGGGCAGGGCGACCCGGCCACGGTCGCGCGTGCATTGGCGGCTGCCTGATCCCGGCGGCCCGGGTCACCGGCGCCGACCGGTGCCCGCGTCCACCGGCAGGACGACGCAGGCCACGCCCGCAGCCGGTCGGCGGGGCATCCGTGGCGGCCGGGCGATGGCGTCTCCGGGGCGCGCGTCGCCGATGACCGGGCTGGTCGCAGGTCGGCGCGGGCAGGTCTCCGGATACCGGCAGGGACGGGTGGGCACGGCGGAGGGCGCAGGTGTCGGGATGCGGGCCGGAAGGCGCCTGCAGGTCGTGGCGCCCGCTTGACGCGGGCGGTACGGGGCACGCCCCAGGCTGCAGCCGGTGAAGACATGCGTCGTCCGCATGTCGCGTCGGTCAGCGGGAGCGCCATGACGCCGGTTCCAGAGTCCTTCGATGTGATCGTGATCGGCGGCGGCCATGCCGGTCTGTCCGCGGCGCTGCAGCTGGCACGCGCGCGGCGCACGGTGCTGGTGATCGACGCGGGCGAGCCGCGCAACCGCAGCGCCGCACGCTCGCATGGCTTCCTCACCCGCGACGGCGCACGTCCGCTGCAGCTGCTGCACCGGGCGCGCGCGCAGCTGCTGCGCTACCCGACCGTGCAGTGGCGGGCCGACCGGGCCGTCGATGCGCGGCGTGAACGCGCCGACCGGTTCGTGGTGGCCTGTGAGTCCGGCCATGCCGTCGCCGCGCAGCGCCTGGTCCTGGCCTACGGGGTGCGCGATGCGCTGCCGGACATCGACGGGCTCGCCGGGCGTTGGGGCCGCGGCGTGTTCCATTGCCCGTACTGCCACGGCTACGAACTCGCGCAGGGCCGCATCGGCCTGCTGTCCGACGATGCCGGGACGCAGGCGCTGCTGCTGTCCGAGTGGGGCACGGTGACCTGGTTCCTGCGCGCCGATGGCGCGATCGACGACGCGCTGGCACCGCGGCTGGCCGCGCGCGGCGTGGTGCTGGAACGCACGCCGGTGGTCCGTGTGGAGGGCGATGTCGGCATCGTGCTCGCGGACGGGCGGGTGCTGGCGATGGACGCGCTGTTCGTCTCGCCAGAGGCCGGCAGCGCCAGTCCGCTGGCCGGGCGGCTGGGCTGCAGCCACGAGAACGGCGGCTGCATCACCACCGACGCCTCCAAGCAGACCACGGTGCGTGGCGTCTTCGCCTGCGGCGACGTGGCGCGGATGGCCGGCAGCATTCCGCTGGCGGTGGGCGAGGGTGCGCTGGCCGGGGTGGCGGCGCACCGCTCGCTGCTCGGGCTGCTCGACTGAGGCCGGTCGCGCCGGCAGCAGGCCAGGCGATGCAGGCGCCGGCCGGCACGCCGGCCACCACGCCGGCCACCACGCCCCCCGCGACC
>Ga0075364_10000483_pt1 | contig 20215 bp, 19 predicted proteins | sample EndMetdeltDD1764_FD_71517 | JGI IMG/M metagenome (GOLD analysis project Ga0075364, IMG submission 71517) | Populus endosphere microbial communities from Tennessee, USA - Endosphere MetaG P. deltoides DD176-4 | ecosystem: Host-associated > Plants > Roots > Endosphere | place: USA: Tennessee...
CCGGTGACATCATCGCGGCCACCGAGAGCCTGAACCACCTGGCCGGACAGTTCGCGGCGCGCCAACCCGTCCTGGACAAGGCGCTCGACACCATCCCCGATGCGCTCGCGGTACTCAACAACGAGCGGGACAACCTCGTCGAGGCGGCGGATCAGCTGGGCAAGTTCAGCGCGTTGACCGTCGACACGGTCAACCAAACCAAAGAGAACCTGGTCAAGGAGTTGCGGCAAATCGGACCGGTTTTGGAGTCGCTCGCCAACGCCGGCCCTAGCCTGACACGATCGCTCGGCCTGATCCCCACGTACCCGTTTCCGAACGAAACCATCGAGAAATGGCAGCGAGGCGATTACGCGAACCTGACGGCGATCGTCGACCTGACGCTCAGCCGCATCGACTCCGGGATGTTCACGGGAACCCGGTGGGAGTGCGACCTGACCTGGCTGGAATTGCAGTGGGGCCGCACCATCGGCCAGTTCCCGAGCCCGTGCACCTCCGGCGGTCCCAACACCACAGGCAATCCGCTGACCATCCCGTATCGCTGGGATCAGGGGCCGTAGATGCACCTACACCGACGGGTCCAGATTCAGCTGGCCATTTTTTCCGTGATCGCGCTCGTCGCGATGGCACTGATGGCTTTTCATTTCATGAAGTTGCCCGCCAAGGTTTTCGGGGTCGGCCGCTACACGGTGACTTTGGAACTCCCGGAGACCGGGGGGCTCTACAACACCGGCAATGTCACCTATCGCGGCACCGAAGTGGGCCGGGTTAAATCAGTGAACCTGACCGACACCGGTGTCGAGGCCGTGCTGTCGCTGACATCCGGCGTGAAGATCCCGTCGGATCTCAAGGCCGAGGTGCACAGTCAAACGGCGATCGGCGAACAGTACGTCGAGTTGTTGCCTCGCAACAGCAGCTCGCCGCCGCTGAAGAATGGCGACGTGATTCCGGTGGCCGCCACCACAGTGCCAACCGACATCAATGCTGTGCTCGACTCCCTCAACACGGGTCTGAAAGCTGTGCCTCGCGACAACCTTCGGACCGTCATAGACGAGTCCTACACCGCGGTGGGCGGCCTGGGGCCCGAACTGTCCCGCTTGGTCAAGGGCTCTTCGGATCTCGCAATCGATGCGCGCAAGAATCTCGACCCGTTGATCGCCTTGATCGAGCAGTCGAAGCCGGTTCTCGACTCACAGACCAACACGTCGGACGCGATCCAGACGTGGGCGTCGAACCTCGCCACTGTGACGAGCGAGTTGCAGACCCACGACGAGGATGTCGCCGGCGTCATCGACAAGGGCGGTCCAGCCGCCGCCGAGGTACGCCAACTGGTCGAGCGGGTACAGCCGACCTTGCCGGTTCTGCTGGCGAACATGGTCAGCATCGGTCAGGTAGCGCTCACCTACCGCAACGACATCGAGCAACTCCTGGTACTGCTGCCCCAGTCCGTGTCCTACGGCCAGGCGGGCATCGTGGCGAACGTCAACACCAAGCAGGACTACAAGGGTCAGTACCTCAGCTTCAACCTGAACCTCAACCTGCCGCCACCATGCACCACCGGGTTCCTACCGTCCCAACAGCAGCGCATACCCACTTTCGAGGACTATCCCGACCGTGCGCCGGGGGACTTGTATTGCCGTGTCCCGCAGGACTCGCCGTGGAACGTGCGTGGCGCCCGCAACATCCCGTGCGAGACGGTGCCCGCCAAGCGTGCACCGACGGTGAAGATGTGCGAAAGCGATGAGCGGTATGTGCCGCTCAACGACGGCTTCAACTGGAAAGGCGATCCCAACGCCACGCTGTCCGGGCAGGGCATTCCCCAGTTGCCGCCAGGTGCGCCGCCGGCCGCCGCGGCCCCGCCCGGACCTGCACCACCGGAGGGCGCGGCCCCGGCGGGTCCCGCGCCGCCACCCGTAGCCGCGGCCGAATACGACCCTGCCACGGGCACATATCTCGGACCGGACGGGCGGCAGTACACGCAATCCGACCTTGCTCACACTGCACCGGAGGACAAGACGTGGCAGAACATGCTGCTGCCGCCGCCGGCGGGCTGACAGCTGACGGCGTCGACGGCGTCCACCCCACGCCCGAGACCGCGGCACAGTCGAAACCACCTATCACAATCACCGAAGCCGGTTTGGAGTCGCAGGCGGACGGCACTGCAAACGTGCTAGTTGCCGTGACTGTGACGACGTCGAATACCGGTGCACTGCAGGCAGATTCGCACGCATGGCGGATACGCGTTCTCGTGCGGCGGGTCGGCGACCAAGCCAAAGTCTCGAAGGTGGAGTTCGTATCATGAGGTGGCCAATGCCGCGCCGAGCGGGTCGGTGCCGGCCTTTGATGTTGCCTGCCATGGTGATCATCGGTGCTGTCGCGTTGACTGGCCCGCCGGTCGCACTTGCCGACAACAAGCGTCTGAACGACGGTGTTGTCGCCAACGTCTACACCGTCCAGCACCAAGCGGGCTGTACCAACGACATCAAGATCGACCCGCAGCTGCAGCTGGCCGCTCAATGGCACACCCACGACGTCCTCAACAACCGAAACCTCGACGGCGACATCGGTTCTGACGGCACGGCCCCTCAAGATCGCGCCGCCGCAGCAGGATTTCACGGCACCGTGGCCGAGACGGTGGCGATCAATCCGGCGCTGGCGATCAGCGGCGTCGAACTCATCAATCAGTGGTATTTCAACCCCGCGTATCTCGCGATCATGAGCAACTGCGCGAACACCAAGATCGGAGTGTGGTCAGAGAACAGCGTCGACCGCACGGTGGTTGTCGCCGTGTACGGGCAGCCCAGTTAGTGCCAAGGAGAAGGTGCACCCCGAAGAGGCGCACCTTCTGGCCACGTGTCGTTAGGACACCGTTGGGGCTGGCGCGGACTTGCGCATGTTGGCGACCGCGCGAATGCCGGCTGCCAGCCGGTGGACCACGGCGACAAGCGCCGGAATCAGCGGCGGGGAAACGACCAGGAGAAGGATTAGAAATGCGCTGAGGTACTGCGACATGGTTTCACTCACTTTTCTGCGTGGATTGAGAATTGGATCGACGGGCACATCTCGCGCCGCGGTCGGGATGCTGTTGTTCTCCAAGTGTTGCCAGGATCGGCCCGCTGCGCGTCTCCTCAACGGGTGGTTCTGCTCTCCCGAAGGGGGCATATCGGCACGGACGGGTCGTGTTGAAACAACATTGCCGGCCCGGTCGGCCGGAGTACGGTGAAATGGCCGCAACGAAGGTATATGCGATGAGAGCGCAAGCACCGGGTCGCACGAGTAATTTGCTCAGTCGTTCGGATCTGATCCGCTCGGCGGGCGGTCCTGGGCTGTGGGTGGTCTAGGGATGGGCAGCCCCGAAGACACCCAACGCAGGCTGGCTACCGGAATCGTCGCCGAGCTCGAGGCAGAGGGCTACCAGGGTGCTGAGCCCGTCGGGCGCGGTGGGTTCGGTGTGGTGTACCGCTGCAGCGAACCGTCGCTCGACCGGTTTGTCGCGATCAAGGTGCTCAGTTCCGATCCGGACGACGTCGACCTCGAACGCTTTGACCGGGAACAGCGGGCGATGGGCCGGCTCTCCGGCCACCCGAACATCGTGCCCGTGCTGCACAGCGGCCTGACCTTCACCGGCCGCCCTTACATCGTGATGCCCTACCACAGCCGGGACACGCTGGGCTCGTGGATCAAGGGGCACGGACCGCTCGCGGTACACGAAGCCCTGACGATCGGGGTGCGCCTGGCGGGAGCCTTGGAAACCGCTCACCGCGCGGGTGTACTTCATCGCGATATCAAGCCCGCTAATGTCCTACTGACCTCGTACGGGGAACCGCAATTGAGTGACTTCGGCATCGCGCGCATTGCGGGCAGTCGTGAGACCGCCGCCAACGTCTTGGTTGGATCGCCCCAGTACACCGCGCCCGAATTGTTCGAAGGACCGTCCGCGTCGGTCGCCGCCGACATTTATGGCCTGGCGGCCACTTTGTTCACATTGCTCAATGGTGAGCCGCCGTTCGTGTTTCGACCTGGGGACAACCCGCTTGCTTTTGTACGCCGCGTAGTGGCGGGTCCGATTCCCGATCTCCGCACGAAAGGTATGCCGGACGGGGTTTGCACGGCGCTGGAGCAGGCGCTGAACGCCGACTCCGAACGCCGCCCGACCTCTGCAGCCGCATTCGGCGAAACTCTGCGAGGCGCAGGCACCCGTCTCGGACTCACCATCGCCGAGGTTCCGCTCGAGTTGCCGTCACCGCCGAGCGGCGCCGACGAACCGGGAACCGACGCAGGCGCTCGCGCATGGGCATCAACGGGGCATTCGACACCCCTCGGACTACGGTCCGACGGGTCGGGTGCCATTCAGCGGGGGAGCTACCCGCCCAGCGCACCGACACGGTTTCGGCCGCCGACCTTCAATCGCCCGCCGGTGCCGAGGCAACGCATCCTCGATCGCCTCGGCTCCGGGCGACGACCAAAGCTCGTCCTCATTCATGCGCCCGCCGGATACGGCAAGAGCACGCTGGCCGCGCAATGGGGGGAAGCGCTGACCCGAGATGGACTCAAGGGTGCGTGGCTGGCCATCGACAGCGATGACAACAATCCTGCCTGGTTTCTCGCCCATCTGATCGAGGCGATTCGGCAGGCCATGCCGGAGCTCGCGGACACGCTGCAACAAGAGTTCGAAGGCCATCTGGAAAATGCGCAGCAGTACGTGCTCAACGCCTTGATCGATCGTCTGCACTCCGACAAAGAAACCCTCGTGCTGGTGCTTGACGACTGGCATCGAGTGGACGGCAGCGAAACCACTAACGCTCTCGCGTATCTGGTCGAGAACGGTTGCCATCACCTGCATTTGATTGTCGTAAGCCGGACCCGCACCGGACTGCCGCTGGCGACGTTGGGGGTACAGGGTGAGCTCGTCGAGATCGACGCGTCGTATCTGAAGTTCGATATCGCCGAATCGCACGCCCTGCTGGTCGATCAGTGCGGCCTCGAACTCACGACGGAAAACGTGGCCGACCTCGAGGAGTCCACCGACGGGTGGGCCGCCGCTCTACAGTTGGCGTCGCTGTCGCTTCGGGAACACCGCGATGCGACCGAGCTCATCGGCCACCTCTCGGGGCGTGACAAAGCGATAGGCGAGTATCTGGCGTCGAATGTTCTCGACAGCCTCGAACCAGATCTGCTCGATTTCCTGCTGTCGACGTGCATCCCCAAACAGATCTGCAGTGGGTTGGCCACAGCCCTCACCCACAATCCGCGTAGCCGGAGCCTCCTCGAGGAGATCGAAGAGCGTGATCTGTTCCTCCGGAGGACTGACCCCGAGGGGTCGTGGTTCGCCTACCACCCCCTGTTCGCCGAGTACCTTCTACACCGACTCGAGCGCGACGCAGAGGATCGGATTCCCGAGCTACACCGCAGAGCCGCTCAGTGGTTCACCGAGCACCAGATGCTCAGCCAGGCCGTCGATCACATGATCCTCGCCGGCGACGCACGGCAGGCTGTCGATGCCGTCGAGTTGGCCGCCACCGACCTGATGGAACAGTCCCAGATGAACACATTGATCGGCCTTGTGGCCAAGCTGCCTGCGCAGGAGGCCGACGGGCGGCCGAGGCTGCAGGTCGATGCCGCATGGGCGAACGCAGTAGTGCGCCGACTGGCGGCCGCCGAGGATGCGCTTCGATTGGCCGAGTTCGGTATCGACTCGGTGCCCGACGACCAAGCCGGCAACTTGCGAGCGGAAATAGACCTGATTCGCGCGGTGATCGAGGCGTTCCAGGACCGCGTCGACACCTCCGCCGATGCCGTTTCGGCTTGTGTCGAACGGGCAGATTCGTTGCGTCCCTTCATTCTCTGCCGCGCGGCCGATCTCGCTTCGTATCGGGCGCTGCGAGTGGCGGACTTCGATGACGCGCTCCGCTGGCAGCGGTGGGCACGCCAATACCATCAGCGGATTCCCGGAACGCTGAGCGTGAGCTACGGATACTGCTTTGCGGCGATCGCCGCGAACGAACAACTCGACGTCGCAGGCGCAGAGGCGCACCTGCGACACGCCATACGTATCGCCCTGTCGCCGTCCGGACGCCCGACTTACGCGGCAAAGCTGGCTGGATCGGTGTTGGGAGAGCTTCTGTACGAACGTGGCCAATTCGACGAAGCGGAGCCACTGCTCGACGACGCCTACGAATTGGGCACCGAGGGCGGGATCGTCGACTTCATGCTCGCGGCGTTCGGCGCAGGGGCGCGGCTGAAGCTTGCCCGCGGTGATGTGGACGCCGCGCATCGCCGACTGGCCGAAGGGCTGGAGATCGCGCGGCAATTGCGCCTGCCGCGGCTTGAGGCGGGCCTGCTCTTTGACGAGGTCCGGATCGCCACGTTGTCGGGCGAGCCGATCGACGATGAGGTCGTACGCCGGATCATGATCGGGAGTAGCCCGCAAACTGGGGGAGTCTTTGACGGCACGGCAGAAACCCTGGAAGACGCACAAATTCGGCTCCTTCTTGCCGATGGACGGGCGGCGGCGCTCACCTCGGCCGGTGAGCGGGCCCGTACTCGCCTCGACCGGGTCGATCCGAGTCGCCGCCCTCGTGCGCATCTCTGCGCGTCGATCCAACTCGCGCTGTGCCTGGCATTGGCTGGAAACACCGTGGGCGCAATGGCAACCATGGAGCCGGTGCTGAAAACATCTGCTGCGCTTGGGCTTACCCAATTGCTCGTCGATGAGGGACCGGAGATGGTTCGCCTGGCGCAGGACACCGCGGCGGCGAACGAATCCGCTTCGACCGATGCGCACACCGCGTCGAGCATTCGGGATTTCGTCGCGGGTTTGGCCGCGACGTCCGCACTGTAGGGCGCATTAGCCCTGAGCAGTGCTCAATTCGTTGGTCCGGGCACGTTTGTCGAGGTATCGCTCACGGGTGACGAGATAGACGGGGAAGGCCATCGATACGCCGATGTAGGACAATGCCACGAACAGCCAGCCCCATTTGTACCCCAACCCAATCCGGTTGCTGTCGGACACGACCCACACCATGAACACCAGCCAGGCGATGGCCATGTCGATGCTGAGGAACGCGGCGGTGCCGCCTGCCGCGATCGCGTCGCCGAAGAAGTCGACGGGATTGAGGATGTTCCCACCGGCGGCGATCCACGTGAATGCGTTCGGCCAGGTCAATACCAGCGCGATTGTGCCGGCAAGGATGTAGAAGGCGTGGCGAATGTTGGTGGACGTGGATGAGGACATTGCGTGACTCCCTAGTTCCCCGTCGCAATACCGAAAGTGCCGGGAACCGGCAGCGCCTGGGCGGCCTGGACATTGGGGCGATCCTCGGCATCGCTCGCCCGTCGTTGCGGTAGGGCCGCGGCGGCGCCTCGCACAAGCACGACCGCGAAGACGATGCTCACCACGGTTGCCACCGTGATCAACGGTGTCGAATGGTGCTCAAGGTGCACAGCGATGATGGTGGGCCAGCCCGCACCGAAGTTGGCTCCGAAGAATGTGCATGGAAACAGCACGAACAGTCCGAGCAGTTGCCACTGACTGGTCAAGCGGGCACGCAGAAGTGAGGCTGCGACCGCGAAGCAGATCACCTGGGCGGCTTCGAGTACGCCAATCACCAATGGGTACTGGAAGATCCGGATTACATGTGGCCCCCAGTAGCTGTAAGCATCGCCGTTGATGCCGATCATCTCGAACACACAGGACATCAGCAATTCGACGCCCGCCCACATGTAGAGCATGCGTCGCGTGAGCGTCTTTCGCCAGATCGCGCGGGCTATGAAGATTGCCGCGCTGGCATATAGGACCACGTACCCGCTGTGCGTCCAGATTGGTTGAGGGATGTCGAACGCCGTGAAATGAGTCCACATCCCGGCCGTCGAATAGAAGTACAACATCATCGCGACGTCGTAGAGTGGCTCGGCGAAGGCGCCGACCATGGCGGCCAACACCATCAGCGGGTAGAACGGAGTGCGCTCGCGTATCCCCATCTGAATGGCGAGCGCGAGAATCACCGCCGTCAGCGCCCAGCTGCCGTACGTGAGAATCGCCTGCGTGGTGAGGTTTAACTCGTGATCCACTGGTGGCACGCGATCACCGTATGGATAGCTCACCCGAAAAGCGTCCCCCGGCAAGGGGAATTTCGATCCCTCTCATGGGAGGTCGACCGATCACTCAACTGCGCAGCCGGTGGTACCTGGCGACCGCGTCGGTGCGGTTGGCGGCACCCAGCTTTCGTAAGATGTGCTTCACGTGAGACTTGACTGTGCCCTCCGACACGAACAGGCTCAGCGCGATCTGCGCGTTCGTCTTACCGGCCGCCAGGGCACGCAACACATCGGTTTCCCGGGCGGTGAGGGAGTGTCCGCCTTCGGGCGCAGCGGTTGTGGGCTGAGGCGCGTCCTGGGTCGTCATTAACCCTTCGACGGGAGCGGAGGCGTGGCCTGCGAGCTCCATGACTTCCACAGTGAAGTCGTCGGCCAGTGCATTCACGGCTCGCACATGCTCGTCGGCGGCGCATCGCATGGCTTGGAGTCGGTCCATCATCAGGTTGCGTTCGAACGCCACACCCAGCCCCTCGGCGAACATACCGAGCACATCGCGGTCGACTTCGTAGACGCCGGGTCGTTCGGCGCTGCGGTCGGCGTGTAGCAGAGCGACTGGTTTGCCCCAGGTGAGCACGGGCGCCGCGACGTACGCCAGGGTTCTTGTGACAGCGACCAATTCGGGGTGAACGCGCGGGTTCGATTGAGGATCGCGCACCAGGATCGGGACCTGGCGGCGCACCATCTCGCTTTCCAAGAGCGGACCGCTGAGGCGTCGGGGATTGGCCGCACCGACCTGCACCATCGTCTGTGCGAACTCGTCGTCCTCACCCGCCCATGCCGAACAAGCGACCCACGTGCCCTCGCGGATCCGCGAGAAGAGCACGCGGCTAAACCCCATCCGGTAGGCCACGGCGGGTGCGCGTTCGGCGAGGGTAGCGACGGATGCGATGGACCGCAGGCTGCCGAGTGCTTCCTGCGCACCGAGCACCATTTCGTTGTTCCGGGCCAGCATCGCGTCCTTCAGCGATACTTGCGCCAGCTCCGATCGCAGCAGCAGGGCGGCGACGTCGCCGTGACAGTTGTCTTGCGGGGTGAGCAGAGATGCGTCGAGGTATCCGTAGAGAGCGCGACGGGCAGCGGACAACGCGGCGTCGGCGGCTTCAAGATCGTTGTCGCCGAACCGGGGACAGATCTCACGGCCGTCGAGAGCCTGTTGGGCAAGATCCACGATCTCGCGGGCAGCGATTACCGGCGGTTGCGCCAACATCAGTACTCCTCGGGTGTGACGCGCACCACTAAGCATGCACCGGCCGTGCTGTAAATGTCAAATGTTTGATATGGTCAGACCGAAATGATTGGCCTTCAATGACGAGAGGCGCGGCATCGGCATGTTCACCACCGACCAGCAGCAGTTTGCGACCGCGATCGTGCAGTTCTGTGAGAAGCACTGTGCCACGGCGCAACAGCGTGACGCGCTCACCGATGGCGGGCGACTCTCGAACAGCCCCGAAATACTGAGAAGGTTCGCCGAGCTCGGCTGGCTCGGGGTTTCGCTGCCGGTCGAATACGGCGGCGGCGGCGCGGGGATGGTCGAGGAGTGCATCTTCCTCGAGGAGACGGCCCGCGGCCAGGCCCCGATCCACGCGTATGGCACCGGGCTGACCGCCGCCCAGACGTATCTGCGCCACGGCGACGAGCAGCAGAAGAAGGAAGTGCTCGGCAACCTGTGCAGCGGGCATTTCGAGGCGATCGCGCTGTCCGAGCCTGGCGCCGGATCCGACTTGAGCGGAGTCTCAACCAGGGCGGTGCGTGACGGTGACCGGTTCATCGTCAACGGTCAAAAGACATGGATCACCGCCGCGCATCTGGCCGATCACCTGCTGGTGCTGACCCGAACCGATCCGAACGCCGGCAAGCACAATGGGCTGACACTGCTCTATCTGCCGACCAGCTCGCCGGGGCTCGACATCCGACCCATTCAGACCATGGACGGACATACCGTCAATGACGTGTTCTTAACCGATGTGTCGGTGCCGGTCGCGAATGTGGTGGGCGGAATCGGCGACGCCTGGCACCGACTGATGCGCGGGCTCAACGTCGAACGCCTGATCATCGCGGCGATGTCGCTCGGCGCCGCCCGCCGCTCGCTCGAAGATACCGTTGCCTATGTGCGCACGCGCGAACAGTTCGGCAAGCCGATCGGAACATTCCAGGCGGTCCGGCACACAATCGCCGATCTGGCGACCGAGATCGAATACTGCCGCGCATTCGTATATCACGTCGCGGCTCAGATCGACGCCGGGCTGGAGGATCAGTTAGCGCGGGAAGGATCGATGGCCAAGCTGAAGTGCACCGAAGTGGCCAAAATGGTGGCACTGGAAGGTCTTCAGCTGATGGGCGGCAATGGCTACACCGTGGAATTCGGGATGGAGAAGCAGGTGCGTAAGGCGCTCGCACCTCCGATCTACGGCGGTGCCAATGCGATTCAGCGCGAAATCATCGGCAAGAGCCTCGGTCTGTAGTTGTGACGAACGGAGCGGCCATGGGCGCAACGAAGCGCGACGTCTTCGCACCCGACCTGCTGTCGGAAAAGCGGATCCTGATCACCGGCGGCGGAACAGGTCTCGGCAGGGGGGTGGCGTCGCGACTGGTCAAGCACGGCGCCGAGGTTCACCTGTGGGGGCGTCGTGAAGCCGTGCTGGCCGAGGCAGTGGAAGAGGTTTCCGGCGGGCGTGCCGGAGTTGCCCACTATCAAACCGTCGACGTACGCGATTCCGCCGCGGTCGACGCGGCGGTTGGCGAGATCTGGGACGGACACGGGCCGCTCACCGGGCTGCTCAATAATGCCGCGGCGAATTTCATCGCCCCGACTGCCACCCTGAGTCAGCGTGCCTTTGAAGCGGTGACATCGACGGTGATGACCGGATCGTTCAACACGACGGTCGCCGTGGGCAAGCGGTGGATCGCCGCCGGGCTGTCGGGCGCGGTGCTGTCCAATCTCACCACGTGGGTATGGAGCGGGTCGGCATTCGTGGTCCCGTCGGCGATGGCCAAGGCGGCCGTGCACGCGATGACCATGTCGCTCGCAGTGGAGTGGGGGAAATATGGCATACGGGTGAATGCGCTTGCACCCGGACCGATTCCGACCGAGTACGCGTGGGAGATGCTCAACCCAACCGACAAGAGTTCCGTCGGCGCCACACAGATCGATCAGATTCCCCTTGGCCGAGCCGGAACCATTGACGAGCTGGCGAATTTGACGATCTTCGCGTTCTCCGACGCCTGCGACTATTTGACCGGCGAGACCATCGCGATGGACGGCGGCCAGCGGTTGGCGGGGCCAAACACCTTCGCCGGTCTCACGGCGATGACCGACGCGGACTGGGCGGAAGCTCGGGAGCGCAGCAAGGCCGCCTCGGCCGCCGCCAAATCTGCCCGCTCCGTCTAGTTTCCGCGAAGGTCACACGCCGGCCAGGCGCTCGCCCGCCTCCAGGAACGATGTGACCATCGTGGGGTCGGCGTAGTACGGGTCGCCCACACCGTCCTCGAATCGCCTGCGACTGTATTCGTATAGCGCGGCGAGCTTGTACATCGCCAGCGTGGCATACCAATTGACGTTCGACACGTCGCCGCCGGTGCGATCGGCGTAGCGGTCCAGCAGCTCTGTTCGTCCCGGGTAACCGGGCTCCAGTACAGCGGTTCCCATCGCAGCTGTCGGGACGAGTGGCTCACCCAGCACCGGGTACGACGTGAGGAGGTAGCCGAGGTCTGCGAGCGGGTCGCCGATGGTGGCGAGCTCCCAGTCCAGCACGGCTGCGACACGACCGGTTCCGGGGTCGACGATCATGTTGCCGATGCGAAAGTCGTTGTGCACGATCGATGTTCCGGATTCAGGTGGCAAGTGTGCGTGCAGCCAGTCGTCCAGCGCGGTGAATGACTTGGGTACCGCGTCGCCAACGGCGACCAGTGATCGCATCCGCCGCAGCTGCCGTGCGTTGAACTCATGGGGCTTGCCGAAGTCGCTCAGGCCCACCTCACGCCACGGCACGGCGTGCAACGCGGCAAGCGTATCCACGAGGGATTCGGCGATGCGTCGCCGCAGCCCCTCGTCATCGCGCGGCGCGGGCGTCTTCTCGGTGATCACCGCACCGTCGACGAAGTCCATCACGAATACCGGAACATCGAGTAGCTCGCCGGCAGCAGCGGTGGCCAATACCTGCGGTGAAGGAACATCCGTTGGCGCGAGCGCGGTCAGCAACCGCGCCTCCCGCAGCACGTCGTGGGCGCCGGGTGGCAGCGGAGGCGGCGGTGGCCTGCGCACCACGACGCACGACTGACCATCGGACACCAGGAACGTCAGGTTGGAATGGCCGTCACCGATGGCGGCAGCGGTTACCGACGGGCCGCAGAGGCCGCGTTCGGCGAGAAAGCGGCCAAGCCGTTCGAGCTCAGCATGCGACCAGCCCCACATCAGACGTCCTGGCGCGACAAGTAATCCAGATACCGACCCTGCCAATGGGTTTCGAACTGGCCGGCGCCGTCTTCGCCGTCGATGACGGCTCGGCAGGCTCCTTCGCGGATCACGGTCTGCAGCCTGTCATGGGTGGGCAATTCGACTACGCCAAACACATCGAGTTCCAGCTCGGTTTGCGTGCCGGTGACATCGGTCAGGGTCGCGCGCAGCCTGCGCTGACGCATCTGTACTCCATATTCGGCGTGCTGGTCGATATGGCGCACGGGGTAGGTGATCCCGTCCCGCACCACGTAGCCTGCGAATCCCCACTCGCCCTTGGCAATCCAGATCCATCCGTTGATGGCCCGACCGGATTCGGTATAGGCGACGAACCACTTCCAATGCTGCGGCACGCCCCAGTCCCGCACTCCCCAGGAATGGTCGCGATGACCCATCCGGTCCCACTCGATACGCCGGCCGGCGATTTCGATCCCGCCGCGCACCCGGCCCGTCTGCTCGATCCGATTCACCGCGAACCAGGACGGCAGACCGTCGGGATTGCAGCGGTAGCTGAATGCATCGTGAATGCCGGTGAAGGCGAATTCGATTCGCACATCGTCACGGTCGTAGGTCATCAGGCACGACTTCCGAAGCTCGGCCTGAGTCAGTGTCAATCCGTCGAACGAGAATTCCTCGAGGTCGGCATGATCGGGGATTTGTCCGCTGTGCAGGTGCAAGGCCAGCGGTTCTGCATCGGACCCCCAGACGCAGACGTTGTACCCGGCCTTACCAGTGCCGGTGAGGTAGAGGTAGACCTGCATGCCGAGTTCGTGCTCCGGCATGGTCAGCTGCCAGAACAGGCTGTCACGAGTCCGTTCTCCAGCGACGGGTCGGTGCCGGAGGTCGTCGGTGGGGCGCAGCCCCGATTCTTGCGCTGTGGTCATCGCGGTTGGAGCTGTTGGAAGGCAAGAGCTTGTCCGCGGTTGTCGATTTCCAGCGCGGACGCATACGAGTTGTTCTCCAGGTTGCGGACAAATGCGTTCTTGGTGGACCGCACGTTCTCGTCGGAATTGTCGGCGATGGTCCGCGCCAGTTCGATCGCCGCGTCGAGCGCGGTACCCGTTTCAACGCGCCGGTCGGCCAGCCCGATCCGCACTGCCTCGGCAGCTCGAACGGTGCGTCCGGTGAACGCCACCTCCGCGGCCCGGCCGGGCCCGATCAGCCGGATCAGATTCCACGACGTGCCGAGCTCGCCGATGGACAGACCGATCCGCACGAAGCCGGCGCTGAAACTGGCGGTCTCGTCGGCGATTCGGACGTCGGCGGCCAAGGCCAGTGACAGGCCGCCGCCTGCGGCCGGACCGCTGACGGCCGCGATCACCGGGTAGGGCAGCGCGCGCAACCCGGTCGACATGGCTCCGGCGGTCTCGATGAGGTCGGTGAATTCCGGCACTGACATCCGCGTCAGAACGTCGACCTCGGCGAGGTCGAACCCGGTGCAAAACGCCTTACCGCCCGCGCCGGTGACGATCAATGCCCGCAGCGGCGCATTGCGCAACAATGTGGCGGCCCAGGCGATTTCACCGAACATCTCGACGGTCTGCGAGTTGGCGCGTTCGGGACGATTGATCGCCATCACCACGACGCCGTCGCCGTGGTCGTCGAACGCCAATGTGCGTGCAGTACGTAGTTCGTCGAGGACGTCGGTAAGCGCGCGTCGCGACACGCGATTCCACTGGGTGGTGACGGTGCCCATGCTCATCTGCCCGAAAAGTTCGGCGCCCGCTTGGCTTTGAAGGCTGCCAGCGCCTCCGTCATGTCGTCGCAGCGCGTCAGCAGCGCCTGCCCACGGTTTTCCAGTTCAAGCGCCGCGGCGAAGGAGGCGACTTCCATGTTGGCCTGCAGTGCCCGCTTCGAGATCCGGATGCCTCCAGGGGAGTTGGCGCAGATCTGGCCCGCCATGGCCAGCGTTTGGTCGAGCAGGTCATCGTCACCGGTGACGCGGTTGAGCAGGCCGAGGCGTTCGGCCTCCTCGGCCTCGACCATCCGCCCGGTGAATCCGATCTCGGCGGCCGCGGACGGACCGATCAGGCGTGGCAGCAGCCACGAGGCGCCGAGGTCACCGGCGGAGAGCCCGATCCGGACGAAGGCGGCGTTGAACTTCGCGGAAGGTGATCCGAGCCGGATGTCAGCGACCAGGGTCAGCGACAGGCCACCACCCGCAGCGGGGCCGTTGACAGCCGCGATGACCGGAACCGGGAGCGCCCGCACAGCGCTCAAGGCGCGGGCGGCGCGCTCTTGGCGGTCCAGCATGCCCAGCGCGCCCAGTGACGACAGCTCCTCGGCGTCGTCGAGATCGTAGCCCGCGCAAAATGCCTTGCCCGCCCCGGTCAGGATCACCACTCGGACGTCGCGATCGTCGGCGATCGCGCGCGCGGCCGATTCCAGCTCGTCGAACATGCCTATCGTCATGGCGTTGAGCCGTTCCGGCCGGTTCAGCGTCACCTGAACCACACCGTCGGTGGGTGAATCGAGAAGCAGAGTCTCGTAACGTTGTCCGAGATCGATCATGAAAGTCCGCCCTTTCAGACGAATTCGGGAGCGCGCTTGTCGATGAACGCACGGAGGCCTTCCTCCGCCTCGCCCCGCTCGAACAGTTCTTGCACCTGTTCGACCTCGTAGCGCAGTCCGTCCTCGAGGGCCAGGTCGGACGCGGCATCGACGGTGCGCACCACAGCGAGCTGGGCGGGTGTGGAGGCCGCTACCAACTCGTGGGCCAGTTGCCACGCGGCTGCGCGGGCGGTCACTCCCGGTTCGGCGCAGCGGTCCACCAGTCCGATCCAGTAGGCCTCATCAGCCTCGACCTGGCGTCCGGTGAGCATGATGTCCAACGCGCGGCCGCGCCCCACCAGACGTGGCAGTCGTTGGGTGCCGCCCGCACCGGGAATCAGGCCGAGTTTGACCTCGGGAAGCCCCAGCCGAGCCCCCGACGCGGCGACCCGCATTGTGCACGCCATCGCCAACTCGAGACCACCGCCGAGGGCGAGGCCGTCAATCGCCGCGACCGAGACCAACGGCAGCGAGGCGAGGCGGTCGAGCGCGCTGCGTAGTGCGTCGCCGTATCCACGGAACGACGCCGCATCGACCGACGACATGTGCTTGATGTCCGCGCCCGCCGCGAAAAACCCGCTTACGGCCGAAGTCAGCACCAGCGCCTTGGCGCCGGCCACGTCGTTGGAGTCCATCGCGGCGTGCAGGCCCTCGACGATCGCTGGGCCGAGTGCGTTGGCCGGTGGTCCGTTCAACACGACTTCGACGATGGCGCCATCTCGTTTCCATGTGACAGCTGTCATGACGATCTCCTTGTGCGGCTGGGGGATTGACTCATGCCATCGTCAGTCCGCCGCTGACGGACAGCGTCTGACCGGTAACGTATTCAGCGGCGTCGGATGCGAAAAACGCGACCGCCGCAGCGATGTCCGACGGTTGCGCCAAGCGCTTCATCGGCACGGACCGCGTCATCCCGCCGATCACCTTGTCCGCGTCCTGACCGGAGCTGTCCGCGAACTTCCGCAGCGCCGGGGTATCGGTAGGGCCGGGGCAGACGGTGTTGACCGTCACTCCCTTGGTGGCCACCTCACGGGCCAGGGTCTTGGTGAACGCGATGATGCCGCCCTTGGCGCCGGAGTAGACCGCCTCGAGTGACGAGCCGACGCGACCGGCATCCGAACCGATGTTGATCACCCGTCCGAATCCGCGCTCCACCATGGCGGGTACGACGGCATGGCAGACCCGCAGTGCGCCCTTGAAGTTGATGTCAAGGATCTTGTCCCAGAAGTCTTCTGAGGTTTTCAGGAACGGCATGAAGTCGTCCCAGCCGGCGTTGTTCACCACCACCTCGATCTCCCCGAGCTCGGCGACGACGGTCTTGACCGCCCCGCGTACCGACTCGGTGTCGGTGACATCGACGTGGACGGCGATGGCTTCGCCGCCGGCGTCGGTGATGTGTTTTGCGGTTGCTTCGGCCGCCTCAAGGTTGAGGTCGGCGACGGCGACCCGAAAGCCGTCGGCGCCCAGGGTGACCGAGATACCCGCTCCGATACCTTGGGCTCCGCCGGTGACGAATGCGACGCGGTTGCTCATCGTTGAATCTCCTCGCAATGGGTTGGTTATAGGTCTAGCGGCAGGACGTAGCGTCTGGGCCCGGTTTCCACTCGATCGGGCCCGCGACGATGGAATGGCTGGTCAGCTTGCGGCCGAGCACGGTCTGCGCTTCGCGGGCGGCGTCGATGATCGCCGGAAGCGAGACCCCGGTGGAGACGCCCATCTCCTCGAACATGCTGATCAGATCCTCGGAGGCGATGTTCCCTGTCGAGCCCGCGGGCACCGGGCAACCACCGAGCTCGCCGAAGCTCGATTCGAAGCTGGTGCAGCCGACCTGCAGTGCGGCGAAGGCGTTGGCCAGGCCCTGGCCGCGAGTGTTGTGGAAATGCGCGGTGACCTCGACGCCGGGCAGCCGTTCGATGGCGGCCGTGAAGAACTCGCCCACATACGCCGGGTTGGCCATCCCGGTGGTGTCGCCGAACCCGACCTCGGTGGCGCCCGCCGCGGCGAACTGCTCTGCGAGGTCGAGCACACGGTTCATCGGCACGTTGCCCTCGAACGGGCAGCCGTACGACGTCGCGATCACCGCGGCACACCGCAGGCCTTCTCCGACGATGCGCTTGGCAATGATCTCGTTGTCGGCCATCGATTCGGCGATGGTCCGGTTCACGTTTCGTTTGTTGTGTGTCTCCGACCCACTGACGAAAATCGCTACTTCGGAAAAGGTTTCGCAAACCTTCAGAGCGTTGTCGAGACCCTTGCTGTTGGGTACCAGCACCATCAGCGAGACGTCGTCGGGAACGTCGATTCCGTTGAGCACGTCGACGCCGTCGGACAGCTGCGGGATGACATCGGGCCGCACGAAGCTCGCCACCTCGATGCGCTTGAGGCCGGTGCGGGCGAGCTGGTTGATCAGGCGGATCTTGTCGGCGGTGGCGATGGTTTCCGGCTCGTTCTGAAAGCCGTCGCGCGGCCCGACTTCGCGTATCTCGACGTGGTTAGGCAGGTTCACAACTGGGTCCTTTCCCGATCGAGCTGGTCGCGGAACTCGGGCGCGGCGATCGCGATCATTCGTTCGGTCCGCTCGCGGATGCTGCAGCCGCGCAGGTGCGCCACCCCGTACTCGGTGATGACGGCGTCGACGTCGGATCGCGACGTGGTGACTACGCCGCCGTCGAGAGTCGCTTTGATCGTCGACCGGCCACCCGAAGTGGCGCGCACCGCGATGATCGAACGCTTGCCCGTCAACGCGGCGGCCCGTGCGAAGTCGACCTGCCCGCCGACAGCGCCGACATAGACGCCGCGGCTGACCTCAGCCCCGACTTGGCCGCTCAGATCGACCTCGACGGCGAAGTTGACCGACACCAACGAAAGCAGCTGCGAAAGTACTTGGGGGCTATGGGTGTAGCTGGTGGGCAGGAACTTCGCGGGCAGCTCGGGCACCCGGTGGTAAAGCTCGGCCGAACCCAAAGCGGTGCCTGCGACGATCAGACCGGGATCGATCTCCTTACGGCTGCCGGTGGCCACGCCCTTGTCGACCAGCCGCAGCAGCCCGTCAGTCACCATGCCCGTGTGAAAACCCAGGTCCTCGTGGCCGGCCAGTGCGTCAAGCACCGCTGCGCCCAGTGAGCCGACTCCCAACTGCACCGTGTCGCCGTCGTCGACGAGCTCGGCAACGTGGGCGGCGATGCGCTGCTCGGTGACGCCGGGTGCGCGGGTGGGATCTTCGGGCAGCGGCCTGTCGGTGGTGACGGTCGCCGCGAACCGGTCGAGCGAAATTCTCGGGGTGCCAACCGTGATCGGCATTTGCTGATTGATCTCGGCGATGAGCACCGGCGTGTGCCGCAGGGCGTCGGCGACGTAGTCGACACCGATGCCCAGCGAGCATCGCCCGTTTTCGTCAGGCGCCGACACCTGAACCAGGCCGACGTCGCACGGCAGCCGGCGTTCGGCGAACATTCGGGGGAGCGCCGAGTAATGGCACGGCACGACCTCCAGCCGTCCGGACCGGCTTAGTTCGCGAAGCTCGCCAAGTCCGCCGTAGGACACCATCGAAACCCGGCTGGGCATCGTGACAGCCAGCTGGTCGTTCCAGCTCAGGCCGGTGAACGTCCGGATCGGGCCGATACGTGGATTCTGTGTGATCAGCGCGTCGACGAGGGGACGCGGTTCGGCGGCGGCTTGGCCCCACCACACGCCAGCCCCTGCCGTTATGTACTCGCCGAGGTCGATCATGTCGGTACCCGCTGGATCAGAGTGCCGGTGCCTAGACCCCCGCCACAGCACATCGTGACAAGGCCGAGATCGCCTTCGCGGCGGTCGAGTTCGGCGACGAGCGTGGCGATCAGCCTGGCGCCGGTGGCGCCGACCGCGTGGCCCAGCGCAATCGCGCCGCCGTTGACGTTGACGCGGTCGACGTCAGGACGCAGCTCGCGCTGCCATGCCAGTACGACCGACGAGAACGCTTCGTTGACTTCGAACAGATCGATGTCGTCGATGCTGAGATTGTTGCGCTGCAACAGCTTCCAGGTCGCTGGAATGGGTCCGGTCAGCATGATGATCGGGTCCACGCCGACCGTGGTCTGATCGACGATCCGCGCGCGCACCCGCAATCCGAGCCGGCGTGCGGCGTCCCCGGAGCACAGCAGCACCGCCGCCGCACCGTCACTTATCGGCGACGACGATCCGGCGGTGATTCGCCCGTTCTCCTTGCGGAACACGGGCTTCAAGCTGGCAAGCGTCTCCACGGTGGTCTCCGGCCGCACGCATTGGTCGGCCTGGCGGAGCTGACCGTCGAGCGTCATCGGAACCATCTCGGCGACGAACCGGCCGTCGGCGATCGCCTTGGCCGCGCTCTGATGCGACCGCGCGGCGAAGGCATCCATGTCCTCGCGGCCCAGCTGCCAGCGGTCAGCGATCAGCTCGGCGCTCTCGCCCTGGTGCACAAAGGCGTAGCGGTCACGTAGCTCGGTTGTCCACGGGTCACCGTACAGCTCGGAAATCTTGGCCGGAGAGTCGATAGGAACATGGCCCATGTGCTCGACACCACCGGCGATCACGACCTCGTGAGTGCCCGAGGCCACCAGCGCGGCACCCATTTCCACCGCCGTCTGCGCTGAACCGCAGCGCCGGTCCAGCGTGGTGGCAGGCACCTCTGGCGGATACCCGGCCTGTAGCCAGGCATTGCGGGCGATGTTGCGCGACTGCTCACCAAACGGTGCCGTACAGCCGATCACCAGATCCTCGACCAGGGCAGGTTCGATCCCACTGCGCGTGAGCAGTTCCGTGTAGCAGGCGGCCAGCATCGCGTTCGGGTGGATGTCGCGATACCAGCCGCGCTCTGGATGCGACTTTCCGGTCGGGGTGCGGACGCCCTCGGCGATGTAGACCTCACGGCCGGCCGAGACGAACGGTCCCGTCACTGTGTGCGCCATCAAATCACCGTTCCACCGTCGACCGGCAACACCTGTCCGGTGATGTAAGAGGCGGCATCCGAGGCAAGGAATACAAACGTCGGCGCAATCTCGTCAGGGAAAGCCCAGCGCCCCAGCGGGATTCGCGCCAGGGTCTTGGCGGCGAGCTTCTCATTGCCGCGAATGTTCTCGGTCATCGCCGTGGCGGCCA
>Ga0075364_10000484_pt1 | contig 20186 bp, 19 predicted proteins | sample EndMetdeltDD1764_FD_71517 | JGI IMG/M metagenome (GOLD analysis project Ga0075364, IMG submission 71517) | Populus endosphere microbial communities from Tennessee, USA - Endosphere MetaG P. deltoides DD176-4 | ecosystem: Host-associated > Plants > Roots > Endosphere | place: USA: Tennessee...
ATAAATAGTAGATTCTGAAAAAGTCTTTTATCCTTGAAAAATAGTAATAAACATAAATATTTAATGACATAGCTTTTCAAGCTTTTGAACTAAATATCAAAAAATTTGAAAAATGATTTCAATTGGCTTTTCGCTTATTGAGCTAAGCGTATAGTGCAAATAAGTATGAATAAATCAACTCCATGGCAAGCGTATGAGGTTGGTTTTATTAATATTTCCATTAATTTTTTACTCTTGTGAATAAAAGCTAACTATATAACAATGCTACTAATAACGTACCGCTTAAAATTTATGCCTAAAATAACCCACTTTATTTTTATAGTATTATTTTTAATACCTAACTATGTCAATGCAAAACCATTAACACTGATCTTAGATTGGTTAGTAAACCCCAATCATGCCGCCATTTTTATTGCACAAGAGCAAGGGTTTTTCCGACAACAAGGTATCAACGTTAATATTATTGTTCCTGCTGATCCGGATGATGGCGCTAAACTTGTTGCGGCCGGTCGTGCCGATCTCGCTATTACGTATCAACCACAATTAGTGACACAAGTGGAACAAGGTTTACCCCTGGTACGCATAGCCACACTCGTCGATAGGCCCTTAAATTGTGTAGTCGTAAGAAAAGAAAGCGGAATTGATAGCATCGCTGATTTAAAAGGAAAAAAAATCGGTTATATCTCGAATGTAGAAGGTACTTTAGCGTTAGAGTCTCTTCTAGGAAAAGCAGGATTAACTCTCAAGGATGTAGAAGCTATCAATACCCAATATAATTTGACACAAGCACTACTCTCAAAACGCTTAGATGCGATTGTTAATGTGATGCGTAATGTAGAACCATTACAATTGCAGTCTTCTGGCCAAGCAGTCAAGCTATTTCCCGTCGAAGCGGCGATGCCTTCTTATGATGAATTAATTATTGTGACTAATCACCGTAAAATAACTGACCCACGTTTAAAAAAATTCTTAATCGCGCTTCAACAAGCAAGTGATTATTTGCTAAAAAATCCTGAAAAAAGCTGGCAATTATTTGCCAACAATAATCCCACTTTAAACAATGAATTAACCCATCAGATTTGGCAAACAACTTTACCTTATTTGGCACGTCATCCTACCCAGCTTAACCAAACCGCTTATCAAGCTTTTGCAGATTTTCTTTATGAGAAAAAAATCATTACAAAAAAAATACTAACCCGGGATTACACTGCACAGATTTAATGGCTTAAATAGTGCATCAAAATACTATACAATCCCTAACCTATGAATAACCAAGAAAGTTTATTAGCCTCTCTGAATGAAGCTCAACAAAAAGTGGTATCGGCCCCTGAAGGTCATTTACTCGTGCTGGCAGGTGCCGGCAGTGGAAAGACTCGCGTATTAGTCCATCGCATTGCCTGGCTTATCGATATTGAGCATATTTCTCCACATAATATCCTTGCTGTCACCTTTACTAATAAAGCTGCAGGAGAAATGCGCCATCGTTTGGAAGCCTTAGTCGATCTACCGATAAAAATGATGTGGGTAGGCACTTTCCATGGACTTGCACACCGCCTATTACGCCAACACTGGGAAGCCGCCGGCTTGCCACAAGCCTTTCAAATTCTAGACAGTGATGATCAACACCGTATTATTAAACGAATTATCGCTAGTCTCAATCTAGATGAAGCACAGTGGGTGCCTAAAAAAATTCAATGGTTTATTAATCAACAAAAAGATGAAGGCATTCGACCTAATCAAGTCGCCAATGCGAATGATCCGTATAACAAAACCTTAATCCGTGTTTATCAAACCTATGAAGACATCTGTGCCCGTAATGGTGCCGTCGACTTTGCAGAACTGCTTTTAAGAAGTTATGAGCTTTTTACCAAAAATCCCGATATCTTAGAACACTATCAAACACGATTTCGTCACATTTTAGTCGACGAGTTTCAAGATACGAATACCATTCAATATGCTTGGTTAAAATTACTTTGCGGTGATCAAAATTATTTAATGATCGTTGGCGATGATGATCAGTCTATCTATGGCTGGCGCGGCGCCAAGGTAGAAAACATTCATCGATTTAAAAAAGATTTCCCTAATAATCAGGTCATTAAGCTTGAACAAAATTATCGTTCCACCGGCGTCATTCTAGCAGCATCCAATGCGTTAATCTCACATAACGATGGCCGTCTGGGTAAAAAACTATGGAGCAGCGGCGATCAAGGCGAATTAATATCCCTTTATGGTGCATTTAATGATCTAGATGAAGCTCGTTTTATCGTCGACCAAATTAAGCAAGGCATAAAAAAAGGATTTCAACACAATGAGAATGCTATTTTATATCGTTCCAATGCACAGTCTCGTGTATTAGAAGAAGCCTTAATCCGCGCACAAATTCCTTATCGCATCTACGGTGGACTACGCTTTTTTGAACGTGCTGAAATTAAAGATGCATTGGCTTATCTACGTTTGATTGCTAATCGAAACGATGATCAAGCATTTGAACGTGTCGTTAACACGCCCACGCGCGGCATTGGTGATCAAACCGTGCAAACACTACGCACAGAGGCACGAAGCCAAAGTATTTCCTTATGGGAATCTTCACAGCAATTATTATCCAGTAACACGCTATCCGCTCGCGCAGCCAATGCATTAACAGCCTTTTTACAGTTGATTGATCAAATAGACGAAGAAACAAAAACATTATCGCTTGTCGAACAAACCGAGCAAGCCCTTTACAGCAGTGGCTTATTTGCACATTATAAAAAAGAAAAAGGTGAACGTGGTCAAGCGCGGATTGAAAACCTTGAAGAGCTTGTAAATGCCACACGTCAATTTACACCGGAAGATGATAGCCTTTCCATACTATCCGCCTTTTTAGCGCACGTTGCATTGGAGTCGGGTGAGCATCAAGCGAATAACTCAGAAAATTGTGTACAACTAATGACCTTGCACTCGGCGAAAGGACTTGAGTTCCCACAAGTATTTTTATGCGGTATGGAAGAAGGTTTGTTTCCACATCATATGTCCCATGACGAACCCGGCCGTTTAGAAGAAGAACGTCGCTTATGTTATGTGGGTATAACACGCGCTATGTCGAAACTCTATCTGACTTACGCAGAAGTACGTCGCTTACATGGTACAGAAAGCCATCACCGACCTTCTCGATTTATTTCTGAAATTCCAAAAGAACTCTTAGATGAAGTGCGATTAAAAACACAAATAATACGCCCTACTCAATTACATTCTATAAAAAGCACGCGTCAAAAAAGCCAAGCAACGATTGGCGATACAGGATTACGCTTAGGGCAAGAGGTAACGCATCCTACCTTTGGTGAAGGCGTTATTATTGATGCCGATGGTCATGGTGGACATACCCGATTACAGGTTAAATTTAATAAAGTAGGTACAAAATGGCTAGTCGCCAGCTTTGCTAAGCTTGCCGTTCGTGAGTAGATGATTTTGCGAGCAGTATATAAATAGCGCCCCTTCCGCCATCCTTGGGCTGCGCTGATGAAAATGCTAATACCCAAGGAATTTGTGGTAACCAATAATTAATATGGTTTTTTAATTTTGCTCCGCTTTGGCTTAATTGCCCTTTGCCATGAATAATTTGTATACACCGAAAATTTGCCTTGTGACATTCAGTCAGAAAATGAATAGTGGCCAAACGTGCCTGTTCTATAGTCATTCCATGTAAATCTAAGCATGCTGATCGAATTATTTCGCCACGAATTAATTGCTTGATCACTTTGCTTTGTGGACCTGGTCTTTTAAAAAATAACTTATCTTCGGCTGCTATATTCTGCTCTACTGGATCAGAAAGCGATTGAAGTAAATCCTTATCAACTTTATGTACTTTTTCGTGTTTAGATACAAGCTTAGAAGAGGAATTTAAACCCGGCCTTTTTTTTGCAGACGCTTTTTTTAAAACCGGCGATTGCTTGATGCGCTTAACATCCTTCATCGCATTGCGAAAAAAAATGAGATCATCGTCATCCGGTGGAAAATAGCGTGACACAAAGTACTCGGTTTATAAAAAAATCTGCTGAAGCAATGCTATAACATTGCGTTACCCTATCTGAATAAACTACTATTACTAGTAGTATTGGTTAAAATTTGACGAGTGATACGAAGATGCCTTCCTTATTTTCACGAATATTCTTTTTAACTACGTTGTTATTCACGTGTTCCTATTTAATAGGATGTGGTCAAAACTCTGTCCATGCGCCTTCGCCTGTTGCTACAAGCACACTATCAGAGAGTATATCCAACGGTAATACTCAATTAGGTGCTCCGCAAATTATTTCTTTACTCGTTCCATTACAAGGCCCTTTGAGCGGCGTTGGCCAAGCAGTTAAACAAGGCTTTCTGGCCGCTGCGCAAGCAAATCAAAACAAACCGCAAATTATCGTCATTGATACTACCAAAGAAGCCACTATCCAAGCCGCCTATGACCAGGCTTTGGCACAAAAGACCCAATTTGTCGTAGGCCCATTGCTTAAACCACAGGTCCAAACACTTGCTGGTTTACAATTGAGCACACCAATACTTGCACTCAATTATTTAAATCCTGATATTAGTACGCCTCCCGAATTATTCCAATTTGGTTTATCACCTTTAGATGAAGCGCGACAAGCCGCTCAGCAAGCGTGGAAAAATGGTCGTCGTTCTGCGCTAATTATGACCTTAAGCGATAATTGGGGTGCTCAAATAGGACAAACATTTGCGGATGAATGGAAAAGTTTAGGTGGCACGGTTGTCGACCGCTTAACGTTAGCTCAAAGTTCATCGGCATTAACACGGCAGATGAGTCATTTCCTTCAATTTAAACCACCACATGATAGGCGAACCGATTTCGATGTCATTTTTTTAGCCAGTAATCCCAAAGTAGGCCGGCAAGTGATCCCTTTATTGAAGTTCTATTACGCTGGTGATATTCCTGTCTATGCCACGGCGGCGATTTATACCGGCCTACCTAACCGTCGCTTAGACAACGATCTCAATCAAGTTATTTTCTGCAGCGCGCCTTGGACACTGGGACAAAACACGCCGAATCCTTTACTGTATGAACAACTTCTTCTATCCGCCAACTCACCTGGGTTTTTTAGACGGCACCGTAGCTATTATGCCTTAGGTGTGGATGCCTTCCATATTACTCAGCAATTAGCCTATTTAAACCAATCCTCAACGCAAACCTTAGCCGGTGCAACAGGCCAACTTACATTAAATGACCAACGTCGTATTGTTCGCCAATTGACTTGCGCACAATTCAATAAAGGCCATGTAAAGCTGATCAATTGACATGGCGCTTATCTCTAAAACTCGAGGAAAACAAGCCGAAGACTTTGCCTATTGTTATTTAAAAGCCCAAGGCCTACGCCTTATTACTCGCAACTATGCCTGTCGCCTTGGAGAAATTGACTTGATTATGCAAGATAAAGAGATGCTTGTTTTTATCGAGGTTCGCTACCGCCAACAACACCAGTTTGGGCATAGCTTAGAGACGGTCGATACATACAAACAAACTAAATTGATTAAAACTGCCGAGCATTATCTACAATCTAATCCTACATTCGCAGAAACACCCTGTCGTTTTGACGTACTGGGCATTTCTCCTGGCAAACCCTCTTCTCTACTGCAAAAGCTTAGCCCTTCCCAGCCTTACCCTGCTCAAGTAGAATGGCTTAAAAACGCATTCTCTAGGTAATTTATGGATCTTCTTGCACGTATTAAAACCCACTTTGAAGAAAGTATTAAAACTAAAACTATCGCTTCTGCGACGTTATCAGAAACGATACTTGAAGCAAGCCAGCTATTCGTTGAATGCCTATTGAATAATAACAAGATTCTTGTCTGCGGTAATGGAGGTTCTGCAGCTGATTCTCAGCATTTTGCATCAGAACTTATCAATCGTTTTGAAATAGAGCGTCCTATTAGTTTACCTGCTATTGCGCTTACTACAGATACCTCAACGATTACTTCCATCGCAAATGATTATAGCTATAGTGAAATTTTTGCTAAGCAAATCCGTGCACTTGGCCAAGCCGGCGATATTTTATTGCTGATTTCAACTAGCGGTAACTCAGAAAGTATATTACGTGCTTGTGAAGCGGCACAAAGTAGAGACTTAAAAATAATTGCACTGACAGGTAAAGATGGGGGGTCACTGGCAAGCTTGCTAAACTCTAGCGATATTGAAATACGTGTCCCTGGTTCCTCCACCGCACGTATACAAGAAACACACCTATTAATCATCCATTGTTTGTGCGATCTCATCGACAAGCAACTCTTTGGTCAATAACATGCATAGAGTAGCAGGCCAAAAGCTTCTACTACTTTTTTACACATTTTTTTTCTTCACTATCAATAGCTACGCAACAGAAAAAACCAGCGATTTTGTAGCATTAAAAAGTCAAGTTCCCTCTGTTCAAGAAGACATTCGATATGTTACATCGAATAATTTTATGGGCCGCCCTATCATAGGATATAAAAATCCCGTTTGTATTTTGACAAAACAAGCGGCCATGGCTTTATTGCAGGTACAAAACGTGCTCAATAAAAGTAATCTAGGATTACGCGTTTTTGATTGTTATAGACCACAAATGGCGGTAGATGATTTTTTCCAATGGAGCCAAAATCCTACCGATCAAAAAATGAAAGCGGAATATTATCCACACATCGATAAAAGCGAATTATTTCAGCGCAATTACATTGCCCATCGTTCAGGACATAGTCGCGGAAGCACGGTAGATTTAACGATCATTGATTTAAAAACCAATGAACCGCTTGATATGGGAACTCCTTTTGATTTTTTAGATCCATTATCCCAACCATCCAATCGAACAGTCAGCGCAGAACAATTTAAAAATCGCATGCTGTTACAAACACTGATGCGAAAAGCTGGCTTTAGTTCACTAAAAAATGAATGGTGGCATTTTAGTTTACGAAATGAGCCTTATAAGCATATGTATTTCAATTTCCCTGTCGAGTAATAACTCAATAGATATTTAATTTTATCTCTTTTTTTAAAGCTATCACTTTGATGTAACCTAACGCCTTATTCTTTAATACTTTATAGAAGAATTTCCCTGAGTTGCAGCCTATTTTTTAATTATTTAACTTTTCTTTAAGGAAAAAAGTATAAAATGATGGCGTGAAAAACTATAAACTATCTTGGGGAGTAATTTATATGACAACTTCATCCTTATCTAAAAGGCTAACAGAAAGCGATGCCGTATTAATCAAAGACTCCAATAAAAAAACATTTAATTTTAACCCTCAAGAAGTAGAAGTAGGTTCTTTTCTTTCGTCTATTTTACTAGAAATGCTTGGCGCTGATAAACTTGCCGAATTAAGAGGAAAGCAGGAAAAACTGGATTCTCTTTTAAAAAAAATTGATGGGGTCGATTCTGATGCCGAAAAACGGCTTAAAAATAACATCGCTGAGTTAAAAAGTGAGTTAATTTTAGCGGCCGCAGAAAAAATAAATGAAAAAGTAACTTTTACTTTCACTGGTTTTGACATTTCCAAACAACCTATACCTTCTGAGTTAGTTAACAAATCTGAAAGTATATTAGACGCTCGGGTTTTAACTTCACTTGCTAAAGCTTATTTAAACACTCAAATCTATTCCGTTTTTAACATAACAGAGAATGAATTTGGTAATCTGTCTAAAAAGGCACCAAGAACCCGAACCCCTAATGAAGTGCGTAAATATAATAAAGTATTAACGTTATTGCCCGAAGTTCTTAAAATTCAAAAATTATCAAAGAATCCTGATACGACCAATGAAGAATTGACTACCGCACTAGAAAAAATAAAAGCGCTGGGTAAGAAAGGAACAAAATTATATAATTTATTAAAGCCTATCGTTGATCTCTCTTCGAAAGACGCTACTTCCACAGAAAAAAACCATTTATTAGGCATAATCCGCAATTTTATAACTCTATTTCGGGAAGTGCTCGAGGAAATTCTTTCCCCTGCACATAATTTTATAACCGGAACAAGATCGGTTTCTTTTGTTAATACCTCTTCAACCAATCCTCCTAGAGAAATATATCGTTCTATACCCGAACTAAGCTTTGCTAATAACAGCACTAACTTTTTTAAAAAAGCACCAGAAAGAAGCACTCTGCCGGATGAAAAAACAGAAAATAATTCCCAATCTGTAGCTCAGACTGAGGAAAAGGAGCCAGGAAGATACCTTTGCGCACGTTTATAGAACAAACTGGAATCAACGAAAGAGCCCTGCTATAGAGTAGGGCTCTTTTCGATTTCATCCGGCTCAATGCTAGCCATGTACTCTGGATTCTCACGCCACAACCATGATCTACCATCTGTTGACTCATAAACACCACGAATATATTCAGGGCTAATAGCGCCTTTAACGTTAACTTCTTTATCTTGCAAGGCATTAAAACGATCTTGATGAAAAACACCAGAAAAACTCAAACCACGTGCTTGTCCTGTTTTTAAAATATCAAAACCATCTGCTCCTTGATAATCAATAAGATAGATATAACGAGGCTTCTGATCATAGGTAGAGCATTTAAATAGGGCGCGAATATATTTTAATATTAAATTTTCCCTGTGCATTGGATAGTTAATCGCAGCAGAAAAATCTTTACTAGTAGATATACCGATAGTTCCCGTATAATATTTGAGATAATCTGAATAAGACTTTGACGGGCTTCTCTCTTTAAATCCAAATTTAAAAATGACCTCAGGCGGTCGCGTATCACCACGCTTGAGTGAACCGGTATAGTGCTTTATAGCCTTTGGCGTAAAACAATCCCACTCAATATCTTTAAAATATTCTGAGCTTTTCAACTCATCCATAAAGTAATTGTTAAACGAATGATTGTTAAACGCGGCTGTGCTCGCGATAAAGTGATCAATCACTACCGTCAATGCTGAAACGCTATCTTGTTCTTCCGCGAGTGCTTTGTGTAGTCTAACTAATACAGGATATTCTTTAAAAGAATGCCTATATTTTGTAAAAAAAGTCGGCATACAGCCTTGTCTTGGCTTTCTTTTACAATAATTTTCTAACGCATTTAAGTAACATTGTAGTAATTCATTTTTTTTATTTTTGGCCATTAATATAAAACCTTACATTAAATGCCCTCTATGCTAGGTTATAATTCTTAAAGCTTTATTAAAAAAAACCATCTAAACAATATTCGGGTTTTTTATTCCAAAATTTAACCTGCCATCCTTTAGAATCATGCTCAAATAAACAAATATTACCTGTACTTACTTTAAAATTATTATTCTGAATATATTGCATAAACGCGCCTGGGATCAATTGCAGAAAATAACGTAATCGCCCGTTACTCGTAACAACAAGAACCGTATCATCTGCTGCGTATTTTTTTATTAAATCGTCTGTAAAGGCCTTAATTTCGCTGAAAATAATGTCAGGAGAACCTAGCCAATCGGCTTCTTTTGGCCATTGACTTAATTTCTCCCAAGCAACCAATGCGTCAGCATCACCTTGCGCCTGAATCTCTACATTACTCAAGCCAGACCACTTTCCATAATCAATTTCGTTTAAACGAGGATCAATCATCGGTTTTAGTGAAGAATGAAGTTCCTCTACAATAATTTTAGCGTAATTGTTTGTTCTGCTCAGAGGGCCACAGTAAATTGCTTTTAAATTTAAACCGACTTCTTGAATAACATGTGCTAAATTTTTAGCTTGTTGAATACCTGAACCAACCAGCGGCAAATCTTCTCTTGCCCCCACCCATACGGGCATTTCTCCAGGGGAGAAGGTATTGCCGTGTCTAGAAAAAATTATTTTCATATCATCAACATCTATTTAATTTCTACCAATTCACCTTCTTTATCAATAATCAATTCCACACGCTTCACATCATCAGGACTATCAATAGAGGCGTGTGTACGACCTTTATAATCGACCACCACCACTCGAATGGTGACGCCATTTTCTAACAATCGCAATTGTTCAAGTCCTTCCAGGATTTCTAATGGCGTGGCAGAAAGCGTCGTATATTTTTCCAATGTTGCATAACGATACGCATACAGACCAATATGTCGATATAGCGGTGGGTTTTCCCTCACGGTATCTCTCAAGTAAGGGATCATGCTTTTGGAAAAATACAAGGCATTATCGTCTTTATCACAGACAACCATAGTCCCGCCCACTTCGCCTTTTAATTTGTCTGCCTGCATACTAGCGTACTGATCTCGTGTTATGCGCGTCGCTGGTGTTGTCATCGCTATATTAGAATTTGCCAACATCGTATCGATCAATGCCTGAATAATCCACGGCGGTGTTAAAACCGCATCGCCTTGCAAGTTAAGAATAATGTCAGGTTTTTTATCTAAGGTAGAAATAGCATTAAAAACGCGCGCTGTTCCATTTTCACAGGCTTGTGTCATGATAACTTTCGCACCAAACGCTAATGCATGGGATTGAATGTCTGCATGATCCGTTGCAATATAAACCTCATCAATCTGTTTAACCGATTTAGCAATACGCCAAACTCTGTAAAGCAAACTGTGACCTTTAATTGTTTTTAATGGCTTGCCTGGAAAACGACTTGAGTGATAGCGTGCAGGAATAACAATAATAGTTTTCATAGCTGTTAATTATTCATTACCTTTTTTTTGTAATTCCATTAATACTGAAAAATCTTCCAACGTAGAAACATCTTGATCAATGTGACGATTAGCCGCAACGTCACGTAATAAACGACGCATAATTTTTCCTGATCGCGTTTTAGGTAACGAGACGGTAAAAATAAGTTGTTTTGGTTGCGCTAAAGGACCAATTGTATTTCGCACTTGATTAATAATTTTATCTTTTAATACCGGTGAAGCAACAGCGGAATCACGCAATGTAACAAAGGCTGTAATCGCCTGACCCGTTGTTTTATCCGGTATTGCTACCACCGCTGCTTCCGCAACAGAAGGATAACTCAATAAAGCCGATTCGATCTCAGCTGTGCCCAAACGATGCCCAGACACTTTAATCACATCATCCACACGCCCTAAAATCCAAATATAACCCTCATCATCGTAATGTGCGCTATCCCCTGAAAAGTACACATGAGGAATTTGACTCCAATATTGCTCCTTATAACGTTCGGAATCATTCCAAATGCCACGCAACATGCTAGGCCATGGCTGGCGAACCACTAAAGCACCCCCTTGTCCTAAAGGAACTGATTTACCTGAAGAAGGATCCACAATATCAACCACCACACCCGGCAAAGGCTTAGCAACTGAACCTGGTTTTGTTGCAGTCGCGCCTGGCAGTGGCGAAATCATAATAGCGCCTGTTTCAGTTTGCCACCATGTATCTACAATGGGGCAACGCTCTTTACCTATTTTTTTTGAATACCAAACCCAAGCCTCTGGATTTAATGGCTCACCTACACTGCCTAATAATCGTAACGAAGAAAGATCATTCCCATCTATCCACTCATCGCCCCATTTCATAAATGAACGAACCGCTGTCGGTGCCGTATAGAAAATACTGATCTTATATTTATCAATAAATTTCCAAAAGCGACTGGGATCAGGCCAGTTAGGTGCGCCTTCATAAATAACAATACTCGCTGCATTTAATAACGGTCCATAAACAACATACGTATGTCCGGTAATCCAGCCAACATCCGCGGTACACCAATAAATATCATCGGGTTTTAAATCAAATACTATTTTCGACGTATAATAAGCACCCACCATATAGCCGGCTGTGCTATGAAAAATTCCTTTCGGCACACCCGTAGAACCTGAAGTATAAAGAATAAAAAGCACATCCTCACTATCTAACGGCTCAGCCACACAATCGACTGCCTGTGATTGAATCAAATCATGCCACCAAATATCACGATTAGGTTTTAAAGAAATGGGCTCGTGAGTGCGCTGATAAACGATCACTTTCTCTACATTCGGGCAAGTCAGTAATGCTTCATCTACCACTGATTTTAGCGGGATAACTTTGCCGCGCCTATAACCACCATCTGCCGTGATAACACATTTCGTTTTAGAATCTTGAATTCGGCTTTCTAACGCTTGTACAGAATAACCACCAAAAACCACATTATGAATAACGCCGAGGCGAGCACAAGCTAAAACAGCAATGATAAGTTCCGGAATTAAAGGCATGTAAAGCGTAACGCAATCCGCTTTTTTTATTCCCAGTGTTTTTAATCCATTAGCGAATTGGCAAACCGCTTCATGCAGCGCTTGATAAGTTAATTGGCGTTGTTCACCCGGCTCACCTTCCCAAATCAATGCTGGCTTATCGGCATACTGCGCTAAATGCCGATCTAAACAGTTATAGGCAATATTCGTCTTTCCACCTTCAAACCAAGTCGCATAGGGTTCTTTCCACGTTAAAACCTTGTCCCATGGTTTTAACCACTCAAGTTCTCCAGCAATTTCGGCCCAAAATTGCTCAGGATGCTCAATAGAGTAGCGATATATTTGCTCATAATCTGCCATTGATTTAATAGCCGCCTTCTCAGAAAAATGTGGCGGGGGAGAAAAAACACGCGTTTCATTCAACACCGAGCTCACGATTTGCGATTCGCTGACAGGCATAACTTTGCTCTCCTTTATTGATATAACACTTTATACTCTTCGCACTTAAATTTTTGACTGCGCTCTCGCTCAACTTGCGACTACTGGATTCATCAACTAACCTTAAGGCTCAAGGAAATTAAATAGGGGAGACAACACGATGTTAACATGGGCTTTTATATTTCTAGCCATTGCTATCATTGCGGCTATTGTGGGATACACCGGTGTTTTTGTAGCCGCTGCAGGCATTGCTAAAATCATCTTTCTCATATTCATTATATTGGCGATTATTTCATTTATAACGATGTTGTTCCGCAGACGACCATAACGATTTAAACACGCTAACCATCAAACAAGAAATTACTCTTCAGTTCGCTCAGCAAGAATTAAAGCGCGTAGTTGTTCGCAAACTGTTTGCATGATGAAAATATTATGAATACATGCCAATTGGCTATAAAGAGACGATCCTTGTTTAAATAAAAAATGCAAATACGCGCGGCTGAAGTGTGAGCAAGTATAACATAAACAACCTTCTAAAATAGGTCTGTCGTCTTTTGCATAAATCGCTTTCTTGATTAATATCCTGCTATTTTGTTCTTCACTAAGAAATTCTAACCAGTCAGCTGTTTTACTTATTTTTCCATGGTATAGCGCACCATGCCGTGCGTTTCGTGTTGGAGCAACACAATCAAACAAATCTATGCCTTTTTTAACAACATCAATTAAGTCTTGTGGGTTAAGCCCTACGCCCATCGTATAACGCACTTTATTAACCGGCAATAAAGGACGTACCCAATCAATCACTTCAGCGGTTTTTTTCATATCAAAACCAATGACTTCGCCGCCTATAGCAATACCCTCTAGATCGGCGTCAACGATAAAGCGCGCACTTTTCTCTCGAAGATCTTGAAAGCTACCGCCTTGAACAATACCAAATAAAGCTTGTTTATACCCATAGGCAGAATAAGGTGATGCTAAATAAGTTTCTTTTGACTCTAATAACCAACGATGTGTACGCTCCATGGCAGCCAATGCAGCCTCTCTTCCGCCTTGTTCTGGCGTACACTCATCAAATGCCATAATAATATCAGCACCGATAATTTTCTGTGTTTCTATAGAGCTTTTTGGCGTTAAATGAATAACTTTTCCATTGATGGGATGTTTAAAGTGTGCGCCTTCTGAATCAATGCGACAAATTTTTGAATTTTTAGACAAACTAAAGACTTGAAACCCGCCGCTATCTGTTAGCATCGGTTTATTCCACGCCATCAAACGATGCATACCTCCGCTTGCTTGTATCACCTCCATGCCTGGATTAACCAGCATATGATAGGTATTTCCACCTAAAATAATTTGTGACCCGGCGTGAATAAGATCATCGGGCGTCATGTGATTAACAAATGCCCGTGTTCCTACCGGCATAAACGTCGGCGTGGTTAGTATTCCATGCGGCGTGGTTATTTCCATGACTCTAGCGGAAGTCGCTTTGCTCGCTTTAATAAGCCGCGACGAAAATTGATTATTCATCATTTATTTTATGGTTGTTAGCAAGCAGTTTTTTTTGCGTTGCGCTCAGCACACCACGTAAAATCTTTACTTCGGATTCATCCAGCTCAGCACGACTAAATAAACGACGCAAACGATCCATAATTTGCTGGCTGCGAACAGGATGCAGAAAATCAACTGACATTAAGACTGTTTCTAAATGCTGATAAAAATATTCAAGTTGTTCTACCTTCGCTAAATCCCTTTGCTTAATGACTGTGGCTTTTTTCTTTAAAAAAGCCACTCGAAGCTCATAACAAACAATTTGTACGGCCGATGCAAGATTTAAGGAACTATAATCTGGATTAGCCGGAATGGTAATTTGAAAATGGCATTGCTGCAATTCCTGATTACTCAGACCACAACGTTCACGTCCAAATAAAATAGCAATTTCTTGCTGTGGCATCTCAGTTATTTTTTCCGCTGCTTCACGGGCCGCTAAAGATATCCAATTAAGCTCACGCACCCGTGTACTCGTGCCAAAGACTAAATGACAATCCTTGAGTGCCTCTTCTAGCGTATCAACCACCACGGTGTTTGCTAAAATATCTAAGGCGTTACTAGCTCTCACAGACGCTTTACGATGAGGAAAAGCCTCCGGCGCAACCAGATAAAGATGTCTTAACCCCATCGTCTTCATGGCACGCGCGGCTGCACCAATATTGCCGGGATCACTGGGATTAACTAAAACGATACGGATTCGCGCAAAAAGGTCTGACAGGGTCATTTATAATGTTATTTAATAAAAACAAACTTATGGTATCATCCTTCCTAATTCAAAGACATATACTCACAGCAACACGCTTTTTACCCTAAACAAACGAAAATGCATCCTTTTTTAAATATCGCCGACCGTGCTGCTCGACAAGCAGGAAAAATCATTTTAGACGGCCTAAACCGCTTAGACCGCATAAGGCTACACAAAAAAGAGGATAATCGCGGCATCGTCACAGAAATCGATCTACGGGCTGAAAAAGCAATTATCGAGATAATCCAAGAGGCTTACCCCCGCCATGGCATCATGGCCGAAGAAAGCAGTAATATTGATGGCACAGACTATCTCTGGATCATCGATCCTTTAGATGGAACCAGCAACTTTATCCATGATTTCCCTCATTTTGCTGTTTCTATTGCCATTAAAAACCAAAAGACAAATAGCATTGAGTATGCGCTGGTCTATGACCCTTTGCGGCAAGAAACCTTTTCCGCATCACGGGGCCAAGGTGCTTATTTAAATAATACACAACGTTTTACACGTCGTTTACGCGTCAGTGACCGTACAAGCATCGAAGAGTCCCTCTTAGGGATTTGTATCCCCTCTAGAGGAGGACTCAATACCTTAACACCTTCTCTTAATAAAGAAGCGCTACGCCATATGATGGCTCAAGCCAGCGGCATACGCCGTACCGGTTCAGCCGTTCTTGATTTGGCCTACGTGGCCGCTGGCCGTTTAGATGCGGCACTAGAACTGAATCTTGAACCTTGGGATATGGCCGCAGGCATTTTACTCATTCAAGAAGCGGGTGGAATCACCTGTGATTTAAAAGGCGGTGAAAATTACTTCGAGACAGGCCATATTATTGGCGCAAATCCGAAACTTTGCCGCTTATTATTGCAATCTATCGTTTAGAAAAGAGGCTATTAGGGCCTATTGTCAATCTCTTTAACAGAGGGCAATAAATTACTTCTATCTAGACCCAAAGCAACCGCTAACGCACCCGCCACATAAATAGAAGAGTAAGTTCCAACAACTATTCCTATCACTAAAGCCAGTGCGAAGCTATGAATCATAGGCCCACCAAAAATACACAAAGAAAGCACAACAAAAAGTGTTGTTGCTGATGTCATAATGGTTCTTGATAAGGTTTGATTAATTGAAAGATTAACCACTTCAACTGCGGTATTTTTGCGCATTTTACGAAAGTTTTCACGAATTCTATCGAAGATAACGATCGTATCATTAAGAGAATAACCAATGACGGCTAATATAGCGGCAAGTGCTGTTAAATTAAACTCAATACGAAATAAAGAAAAAATACCTAAAATTAAAATAGGATCATGAATTAAAGCAACCGCCGCCCCTATGGCAAATCGATATTCAAAACGTAGCGCGATGTAAATCATGATGCCCAATAATGCAATAAATACCGCTAAAGCACCTTGTGTCGCTAATTCACGCCCTACTTGTGGGCCAATAAACTCAAGTTGTTTTAATTGAGCGCCTGGCAATGCCTGAATAATCTGAGTGGCTAAATTATGCTGAGTAGTCTTTTGATCAGCGAGACTGATTAATACATCCTGTGATGTGCCATAACTTTGCACCAGCGCATCTTTATACCCAAGCTGTTCTAATGTCTGACGAATTTTGGGTAGTTCTACCGAATGCTTAAATGAAATTTGTAATTGACTACCGCCTGTAAAATCTAATCCCCAATGCAACCCCTTAGTTAATAGCGAAACAACTGAAATCAATATAAGAATTAATGACAAAGCCGCTGCCCAACGTTGCAACCCTAAAAAATCAATATTGGTCTGTTTTTTAAAAAATTCCACAATAAATACTCGCTAAATGCCTATAGGTAAGTGTTTAATCGTTCGGCCACCAAACCAAGCATTAACCAGTGCTCGTGTTAACATCACGCCTGTTAACATAGAGGTGAGTAACCCCAATGTAAGAGTAACGGCAAAGCCTTTAATAGAACCCGTACCAATCCCAAACAAAACTAACGCTGCAATCAACGTGGTAACATTGGCATCAATAATGGTCGCTAGTGCACGATCATAGCCTGCATGAATACTCGCTTGTGGTGAAGCACCATTGCGTAACTCTTCACGAATACGTTCGAATATTAATACATTGGCATCAACGGCCATACCCACTGTTAATACAATCCCTGCCATACCCGGCAACGTTAAGGTCATCCCTAAGAGGGACAATAACGCAACCAATAAAACAACGTTCATTGCTAAAGCAATGTCTGCAATCACCCCAAATACACCATAATAAATCGCCATAAAAATAATGGCTAAAATAAGCCCAACAACAATAGAGATAAATCCTTTATGAATATTCTCTGCGCCTAATTGCGGACCGATGGTGCGCTGTTCAACCACATAAATAGGTGCCGGCAATGCCCCTGCACGTAATAATAAGGAAAGATTAAGTGCCTCTTGCGTGTTAGTTAAGCCGGTTACTTGAAAGTTCGGCGGAAGCGCTGTTTGAATGGTTGCAATGCTAATCACCCGCTCTATTTTACGCGGAATATGAACGAGTTCGCCATTCACTGTTTTAGTTATTGATTTAGTTTCTACATACACAATGGCCAAAGGTTTACCGACATTTTCACCAGTAATACGATGAAAATAGCTTTCTCCTCCTCCACCCAAACTAATACTAACCGCAGAACGGCCAGACTCATCAAAACTGGTTGAAGAATCAGTAATTGAGTTACCTGTTAAAATAATTTCTTTATTTAACAAAACAGGTTGATTTTGATAATGATACAACTCAAAGCCCGACGGTATGGCACCTGAGGTTTGAGCAGTGCGTGCATCATGCGTTACATCAACTAAGCGAAACTCTATGGTTGCTGTTCCACCTAAGATTTGTTGGGCACGCGCAATATCTTGAACGCCGGGTAAATCAACTAAAATTCTATTTCTACCTTGTTGCTGAACAATAGGCTCGGCAACACCCAATTCATTAATCCGATTGCGTAAGGTATTAATCGTTTGATCAATTGCCGATTGCCGCAAATTAGTTAAGCCTTGTTCCGTCCATTGTAAAGCAAGCTGATAATGCTGATTAATGGTTTGTGTAGTGAATAGAAACTCAGGCAACTGGCGTTCTAATAAAGATTTAGCTTTATTTAAACTATTTGCATCCGGAAAAACAAGATTCAGTTGCTGATCCACGGGAACTAATTCCGTATAACGAATATTAGCTTGCTGTAGATTTTCGCCGATATTTTTCATCAATCCTTGCATTCGTTGTGCAATAACGCTGTTAATATCTACTTCTAACGCAAAATGCACACCACCTCGCAGATCGAGGCCTAATTTCATAGGTAGAGCCCCAATGGCTTGCATCCATTTTGGCGTAGAAGATAGCAAATTAACAGCTACCGTATAATCATCACCTAAGGCAGCCGATAAAATATCCTTTGCTTTGAGCTGCACATCCGTATTGTTAAAACGCAAAAAAATAGTTTGTTTATCAAGTTCTTGGCTAATAGGGTGAATCCGTCCCGTTTTAATAAGCTGTTCCACTTTGGCATTCAAAAACCCCATATCAGTATTCACTGTAGCAACAGGGGAAATCTGAACAGCAGGCTGTTCAGGAAAAAGATTGGGAATGGCGTAGATAAATCCAATCACTACGAGCAAAACCAATAAAATATTCTTCCAAAGTGGGTATTTATTCAGCATAAGGATTAATTAAAATGTTGTTAAACTGTTCCCTTCGGCAATACGCTCGCAATCGCTGCTTTTTGCATTTTAATTTCAACATTTTCAGCAATTTTTAGAGTGACTAAATCGTCTCTAAGCGCTGTTATCTTGCCTACCATACCACCGGTGGTAATAACTTCGTCGCCCATCGCTAAACTAGCCATTAACTGGCGATGCTCTTTTGCCCGTTTCGCTTGTGGACGCCACAGTAATAAATAAAAAATAACCACAAACCCTAATAAAATAAGAATTTGCGAAAATCCACCGCCTTGTGGTGCTGTAGAAGTCGTAGTAGCTGCTGATTCAGCTAAAGCATTGCTGATAAAAAAACTCATTATTCTCTCCTCAATTAAGACGGCCGATGACCTGAAAGATATGCAATTTACCTGGTTCCCCTGGTATTCGCAAATATTGCACTTTAAAGTTGCCCATTATCTACCAATACGACTCTAAAGCTGTTCTAGCCAACCCATAAGGCATCCCCATAGCTAAAGAAACGATACTGATGGAGAATCGCTTGCTGATACGTTTGCATAATGGATTTATATCCGGCAAAGGCACAAACCAGCATCAGTAAGGTTGATTTAGGTAAATGGAAATTAGTTATCAATGCATCAACGCAACGAAAAGAAAATCCTGGGTAAATGAAAAGCTTCGTTTCACCTTGAAACGGCTCAATAAATCCATTGATAGCAGCAGTTTCTAAACTTCTTACTGTTGTTGTTCCTACAGCAATCACCCTTTTACCTTGTCGCTTTGTTTCTGCTATTTTCTGACAAACTTCCGCAGAAACAGTCACTGTTTCAGAATGCATAAGGTGATCTTCAAGCTTTTCACTGCGAATAGGCTGAAAAGTTCCTGAACCTACATGCAAGGTAATAAAGGCTATATTGACACCTTTATCTCGTAACTGCGCTAAGAGTTCCTCATCAAAGTGCAATCCGGCTGTTGGTGCAGCAACAGCACCCGGCGTTTGCGCAAAAATAGTTTGATAACGTTCTTTATCAAAATTTTCATCAGCACGCTGTAAATACGGAGGAAGGGGCATATGGCCAATGGTATTAAGCAGCCCTAAGATAGAATCTACTTTATCTAAAAGCTGTAATTCAAATAAATTTTCTGCTCTGTTTGTTATTTCAAACCTTATCTCATTTTCTAAGTGTAACTGAGTGCCTATTTTTAATGATTTACTTGATTTTAAATGCGCTAAAATACGCTCCTCATCTAAAATACGCTCAACTAAAATTTCAACTTTACCACCGGTAATTTTATGCGCAAATAAACGTGCAGGAATAACTTTGGTATCGTTTAAGACTAAAAGATCACCCGGGTTAATTAAGCTTAAAATATCTTTAAAATTTTTATGTTCAATTGTTTCTGTTTGTTTATTCAAACACAGTAAACGACTATCAGTGCGTTGTTGTGTAGGGTAAGCAGCGATAAGTTCTGGCGGTAAATCATAAAAAAAATCAGCCACTGAATAATGTATAGATGAAGAAATCGTCATAGTGAAAAAATAATAAAAAAAACCCGCGGTTAAGCGGGTTTTTGGATAAAGAAGCCTGGCAATGCCCTACTTTCCCATGGGGGAAACCCCAAAGTATCATTGGCGCAGAGTAGTTTCACTTCTGAGTTCGGAATGGGAT